>Ga0078972_1000397_pt1 | contig 179698 bp, 143 predicted proteins | sample YelNatPaOPGAMG01_FD_67568 | JGI IMG/M metagenome (GOLD analysis project Ga0078972, IMG submission 67568) | Hot spring thermophilic microbial communities from Obsidian Pool, Yellowstone National Park, USA - OP-RAMG-01 (SPADES assembly) (version 2) | ecosystem: Environmental > Aquatic > Thermal... | reverse complement strand
TCCGGATCCACTTCCGGCATGGAGAATAGGATGGAGGCAAGTTGTGCGCAATCCAAGAAGATCTGGCGGAATAGCAGCTTGTCGGGAGTGTCGTCCAACCCGCGGATGATGTGGCCACGGAGCGTGTTTCCCTTTACGCCTCCGGGGTCCTCGGAGAGACCTCCTTGGCCACGGCAATCCATGGCAGCCACGCTGAAGCCCGCGGCCACCCACCCGAGCTTATCGTTCCATTCGCCGCTGTTGCCCGAATACCCATGGAACTGAAGCAGGGCCGGATGGGGTTGGGGCGCGTTCTTGGGACGCAGGTATTTGGCATGGATGCGGGCGCCTCCCACACCCGTATAGAAAAGGTCGAAGCATTCCGCGAAGGGCGCCGGGAATGGGTGGGGCACCATCTCCACGTTCGGGTCCGTGGCGCGCATCTCCGCCAGAGCCCGGTCCCAGTATTCCTCCATATCGGCAGGCCTGGGGTTGGTGCCGGTGTACGTTCGCAGCTCGCTCAAGGGCATATCTAAAATGGGCATGGCATCCTCCACAGATGGTGTCCCAAGCAGTTTCGCGGCCGGAGGCGCCGATTCCTATATGAACCCAACTCCCCGGGGCAGGAAGATTTCCGACGAGGAAGCTGCAAGCAGCACGCCGCCAGAGCACACCACCCTTACGCGCCGGGAGCTTCTTCTAGGCGGAGGCCTTGCAGCAGCCTGCGCAGCCACCGCTTCAGCCAAACCGGCCGCCCGAAGCGTAGTGGTAGCCACGGTAAGCTCGGGTTACCAAGAGGGCCTTGAGCAGCTCGCCCGCGAATATGAGGCGCTTGTGCCAGGTGTGCGCGTAAAGATCCAGATAATGCCGGTGAACGGATACGAAACTTGGCTGCGCACCCAAATACCAGCGGGAGGTGCCAACGCCCCAGATCTTTTCAATGCCAATTACGCTTGGGGACTGTACGAGCGCGGTCTTATGGTAAACCTGTCCCCCTACTTGGCTGCGCACAATCCCCATACCGGTCTACCCTGGATCCGCACCCTCAACGCGCAATTCCTGGAACGCTTCAAGACCGGGGGAGATGTAAGCTTTATTCCCCTGGATTTCATCGAGATCGGCTTCTACTACAACGCAGACCTCTTCCTAAGAATGGGGCTGCGCGAACCCAAAACCTGGGAAGAAATGCTGGCAACGGCCGCGCGCATTCAACAGGCAGGCATCATCCCGTTCGCAGTGCCGGGGAATGCGGACTCGTATTGGAGCGGCACGGTAGGCTGGATCGCACGGTTCTTCAGCGATGCGTACACACGCCCATGGGTGCCCCTTGTGATGGCCCGCCCCGGTGATTGGAACTACGACGCAAAGCGCAATGGCCACTTCCATTTGGATCTCAAGGATCCATACAACGACGCATACGTGGTGCTTAACACCGAACGTATCCTCGCTGCCGTGCGTGATCGAGTTATCGGTGTGAACAACGGCCGCTTCGCCGAGGCGTACACGCGCATTCGTCAGTTCGCGCGATATTGGCAGCGAGGCTTCGATGGGGCCTCCAGTCAAACGGCGTACAACCTCTTTCTCACGGGCAGGGCAGCGATCCTGTTAGAGACCTCGGCTCTTATCTCGCAATTACTGCGAGACATGGCGGACTTGCCGGCACGGTACCGATTCCGATGGTCTATTTTCCCCGTGCCGCCCATGACGATGTCGGCATATCACATACCGCCGTTCCGCGGCGTGGGAGGTCCGGGCACGGTATTCGGCGTGGTGAAGAAGGATCCGGCGCAGGTGCGGCTGGTAGTGGATTTCCTCATGTTCCTCACCACGCCGCGCGCAGCCCGGATCCTTGTGGATCAGGCGTACCGGCATCATAAGCCCCTCAACGGTCCCATGTTGATCCCCGGTGCAAAGCTTCCCGAGGAGTTGGCGCACTACTTCCGCCCCTTCCAGAACCGCGGCTTCGAGAAGCTCTCCTTCCGCGGCCTTTTGGACGAACAGCAATCCATTTGGGAGTGGACCGTGTGGGCGCAGCGATACATGGAGGATTTGATCAGCTTGCCGGAGTTCTTGCGGAGGTATGAGCGCACACTGCTGCAAGCGGTCCCCCGTATTATTGCCATGCAGCACCTGGATATGAACCCTAGAACCAAGGATTTGCAGCCGTGAAGCAGCGAAGGCGGCAATCTTCCTTTGTCCTTGTGGCCGGGATGCTTCTTCCATCTGTGGCGCTTCTCATGATTTTCAACTACACGCCGGCGGCTATCGGTCTGTACCGGGGCTTCACGCGCTGGGAAATCGGCGAGGCACCGCACTGGATAGGGCTGGGCAACTTCATCGCCATGGCCCACGACGACTTCCTGCGAATCAGCATCGGGAACCAGGTTCTGCTCCTACTCGCCAACATATTCAAGACGCTCACCATGCCCTTACTCGTAGCAGAGTTGCTGATGTCCCTGCGCTCTCGCAGGTGGCAACAGTTCTTGCGAACAGCGTTCATCGTACCGATGGTAGTGCCGGCAATGGTCACCACGCTCCTTTGGGCCTTTATCTACGATGGAAGCGTGGGATTACTCAACGAAGCGCTCCAGAGCTTAGGTATGGGAGGCTTCACACGCTCGTGGCTGGGGGACGCTCGAACGGCTTTACCCGCCATCGCGTTTGTGGGTTTCCCCTGGTGCGGGGGGTTGGCATTGCTGATCTATCTCGCCGGGTTAACCGGCCTCTCCGCCGACGTGTGGGATTCCGGTGCCCTAGATGGAGCTACCGGATGGCGCCGCGTACTTTATCTAGACCTTCCGCTCCTGCGCCCGCAGGTTCGGCTCCTCGTGACCCTCACCGTCATCGGGACCCTGCAGGATTTCGGGAGCATCCTGATCCTTACGGGCGGGGGGCCAGGACTGGCTACGCATGTGCCGGCGCTCCACATGTACTTTCAGGCATTTCGATTTGGGCACATGGGTTATGCAGCCGCAATCGGCTTCAGCCTCTTTGTAGTCATCTTCACGCTTGCATTCCTCAATCAGCGTTGGGGCAGAAGGGAGGCGCTCTAATGATCCGCTCGTTGGAAGCATCCACGCACCGAAGAAGCCGGCAATGGACCGGCATTCACCCACGAGATTGGCCCATCTTGGCAGTACTCCTTCCCCTGTTGTTGCTTTCGCTGGTGCCCATGGCAATGATGGTGCTTCTCTCCCTCAAGAGCAATGGGGACATTTTCACCCGCTTCTGGGCCCTTCCCAGCCCCCCGCGTTGGAGCTTCTATTCCCTGGCAGCTAAGGCGCTGTGGCACTATCTGCTGAATACGGGCGTGGTACTGGCCATCGCGGTGCCCGGAGTGGTGCTTCTCTCGTCCCTAGCCGGGTATGCCCTCGCCCGGCTCACCTTCCCCGGCCGGGATCTCGTTTTTCTGCTGATTCTTGCGCTCTTAATGGTTCCCGGCATCCTCACCCTAATCCCAACCTACGCGCTGGTTCAGCAATTGGGCATCCTCAACACCCGCTGGGCACTGATCCTGCCGTACGTAGCCGGCGGACAGGTGCTGGGTATCGTGCTTTGCCGAACGTTCTTCTTAGGTCTACCGGAAGAACTCTTTGAGGCCATGCGATTAGACGGCGCAGGAGAGGGCCAAATCTATCGCCACCTCGCATTGCCCCTGTCATTGCCTATTCTGGCAACCGTAGCCATTATGACGATGCTGGGCATCTATAACGACTACATTTGGCCGCTGGTCACCATAAGTGACGACGCATTGCAAACATTCACGGTAGGTGTCACCCGCTTCTCAGGTCAATTTGATCTTCAATACGGTCCCACCCTCGCCGGGTATGTAATTGGGAGCATCCCCCTCATCGTGCTCTTTGCAGCGGGAATGAAAGCCTTTGTGCAAGGTGTTACCTCGGGTGCGCTGCGGGCTTAGCACCCGGATGAACCTTTTGCCGCAGCACCGCAACAAAGAGGGTAGAACGGCGAAAGCGCCCAACCTGGCAACGGAGTGAACCACGATGATGTTACACACCCCAGAATGTACTTCCGAAGGCAAGAAGCGAACAGATAAGATGGCACAGAGGACGTCAAAGTACGCTCGTGCAGTATGGGTAGGGATGGTCCTGTGCTCGATGGCAGCGCTCATCGCCACGGCACAGCAGCGTCGGCAGACGAAAGGAGCCGGTATGAGCGAGAATGGATTCAACCTACCTCCCATCGAGACCCAGGTTCTTGGCCAATCGCGATGGCTTCGCGGGGGACCTGCGGCCCTTCGGGTGATTGTAATGAACCACAACACGGGCCAGCCGACGCGCGCTTCCATATCCATCGCTTTGGCGCCTGTGGAAAACAAACAGCAAAAACCTGTATCCCTCTTTACAGGCAATACGAACGCCCTGGGCACATTGGACGCGCGCTTTACGGTCCCAACCGTGCCGGATGGTGCCTATGATTTGCGCGTGGGTGTGAAATCGGCCATCGGCGATGACCAGGTTACCCAGCGCATTCGAGTGGAGCGCTCAGAACAGGTTCTATTGACTGCAGACAAGCCCGTGTACCAGCCAGGGCAGGTGATGCACTTGCGGGCTTTGGCGCTTGATTTGGCAAACCGCCGCGCTGTAGCCGAGGAACCCATCACGTTTGAAGTAGAAGACGCCCGGGGAAACAAGGTATTCAAGCAGACCGAGCGGCTCTCTCGTTTTGGCGTCGCCGCGGTGGATTTTGCGCTTGCCGATGAAGTGAATATGGGCGTGTATACGCTGAGGGCGCTCCTTGCCGACGGCCAAACCGAAAAGAAGGTAAGAGTGGAGCGGTATGTTTTGCCGAAGTTTAAGGTGTCCGTGTCCACAGATCGTCCCTATTATCAGCCCGGGGACACGGTGAAAGGTACGGTTCAAGCGGATTACTTCTTCGGAAAGCCCGTAGCCCACGCAAAGGTAACCGTAGCCGTCAACACGATTGACATTGGCGTTACCAAGCTAGCAGAGCTCACCGGCACCACGGATGCCTCCGGGAACTACACCTTCGAATACACGCTTCCGGCCTCCTTCGTGGGACAACCCTTTGAGCAGGGGAAGGCCGTGGCGGAGTTCGAGGTGCATGTGAAGGACACGGCCGATCATATCCAGATGCAGAGCAAAACAGTTCCCGTAGTTAAGGATCCCATTCTCATCGTGATGGTGCCTGAACGCAGGGAGCTGGCGCCCGGCTTGCCGAACCGCGTGTACATTGCGTGTGGTACGCCAGATGGCGCTCCGTTAAAGGGAGGATCTCTTACGGTTACCAGCACGGCGCAACCCAATCCCGTGCATCTCAACACAGATGCCCTGGGCATCGCGATGTACTCCTTTGTGCCGACGGCGAACCAGGTGCAAATCACCGTAACGGCAGCTACGTCGGATGGGCATTCCGCAACCGCTTCCCAGGCATTCGCCGCGGCGCCTTCCCGCGAGGCCGTGTTGCTCCGCACGGATAAGACATTGGCAAAGGTAGGCCAGCGCCTAAATCTCACCGTCCTCAGCACGGTGAAGTCCGGCACTGTGTACCTGGACGTCATCCGCAACAAGCAAACTGTCCTTACACAGGCCGAGGCAGCAAAGGACGGAAAGGCGGAATTCTCGTTGCCTCTCACCAACGACATGGTGGGGACCCTAGAGATCCATGCCTACAGGATCCTGCCGAACGAAGATATCGTGAGGGACACAAGGGCCGTGGTAGTTTCCCCTGCCGATGACCTCAAGATCCGCGTAACCACAGACAAACCGGAATACCGCCCAGGCGGCGAGGCATTGCTCCACTTCGCCGTTACAGATCCTGCCAACCAGCCTGTTCAAGCAGCCATCGGTTTGGCCGTGGTAGATGAGTCGGTGTTCGCTCTTTCGGAGCTCCAACCTGGGCTCGAGAAGGTCTATTTCACCCTGGAGCGGGAGTTGATGGAGCCCAGATACGAGATTCACGGTCTCAAACCCACAAATCTGGTTCTCCATCCCCGCGAGCAGGGTGTGAATGAAGCCGAGCGTCAGCGAGCTGCCGCGCTTCTGCTGGCATCTCTGCCGGCGGGCAAGGAGTTCGATTACCGCATAGACACGTACCAACAGCGATGGAATGCCATGCGCACCCGCATAGACGAGATGATGGAGAAGGTAGCCGGCCGCATCCGCAGCGCAGCCCAAAAGTTCCGGGCGAATACCGGCGCACCCCTCACCGAGCGCCAAGGGCTCCAAACGTTGGTAGACCGTGGGTATCTTAGCGAGCGCGACGTGGTGGACCCCTGGGGGCATCCCTACCGCATCAACCTCCATGGGCGCGGCGATTTCGATAGCTGGTTCGAACTCTCAAGCGCCGGTCCGGACGGCCGATGGGGAACCGCGGATGATATTACGTGGTCGCCCTACAGAAGCCGCGCCGTCTTCTTCGACGGGGCCATGGGTGGCTTTGGCGGTAGGTTGGAGGAGATGAACGGCGCGCCGCGTCTGTTCAAAGGTGGAATGGCAATGATGCGCGGGGCGCCGGAGCCGGCACTCGCCCTCGCTGCTAGGGGTCCGGCAGAGCAGGCAGCATCGCCGGCGTCCTCAACACCCGAGCCGCGGGTGCGCCAGTACTTCCCCGAAACAATGTACTGGAACCCGGCCATCATCACAGATGCCCGTGGAGAGGCGGAAGTGCGCATGCCCGTAGCAGACAGCATCACCACCTGGCGCATGAGCATGTTGGCCAATAGCGTCCTCGGCCAGCTCGGAAGCGCCACCGCACCGCTTAAGGTGTTCCAAGACTTCTTTGTGGACCTCGACCTACCCATCTCGCTTACGCAGAACGACCGCGTTGAGATACCCGTGGCTGTGTACAACTATCTGCCTGGGGAGCAAGATGTTACCCTCACTCTTCAGGAGCAGCCCTGGTTCCGATTGGAGGGTGCAGCCCGAAGAACTCTGCACATTTCAAAGAACGAAGTGCGTGTGGTGCACTTCCCCATCACCGTAACATCTCTTGGACGGCATACCCTTAAGGTCACAGCGCATGGGAGCCGCCTCTCCGATGCGATCCTGCGCTCCATCGAAGTAACGCCCGACGGCAAAGAGGTGCGCGCAGCCGTGAATGATCGGCTTGAGGGCAAAGTGCGTAAAACCGTGGCGTTCCCGGGCAATGCCATCGCCGGGGCGAATGGCCTCTGGGTAAAGCTCTATCCCGGTCCCTTCAGCCAAGTGGTGGAGGGGTTGGATGGCCTCCTCCGCATGCCCTTTGGATGCTTCGAGCAGACGAGTTCTGTAACGTATCCCAATGTACTCGTCACGGAATACCTGAAGGCAACGAAGCGCATCAACCCTGAACTGCAGATGAAGGCGGAAGGTTTCATAAACATCGGGTATCAGCGGCTGGTTACCTTCGAAGTAAAGGGGGGAGGCTTTTCATGGTTCGGCGACGCTCCGGCCAACCAAATCCTCACGGCCTACGGCCTCCTCGAATTCAGCGACATGGCCCGTGTTCATGATGTGGATCCCCTCCTTATCAGCCGCACTCAGCGTTGGCTCGCCGGCCGGCAGCAGGCTGACGGAACCTGGCCTCAAGACCAGGGCGGCATCGCCGAAGGCATCATCAATCGGCAGACCAATGCCCTAAGGTCGGCGGCTTACATCGCATGGGCTCTCGCCGAAAGCGGATACAAGGGACCAGAGGTAGCCAAAGCCGTGCAGTATGTGAAGGCGAATCGGGCTGAGGCCAAAGATGCGTACACTCTGGCCCTCATCCTCAACCTGCTTACCAAGACCGAGCGGGATAGCGCCTTCACGGATGGTGTAGCCCAACAGCTCATCGGCATGGCTAAACAAACGGAGAAGGCCGCTTGGTGGGAAGGCGAGGAGCGCACCTTCACTGGCGCAACACGCTCCAGCGCAGACCTGGAAACTACCGGCCTGGCCGCATACGGCTTGGCCAAATGGGGCCGCAACGCGGGCTTCGTCAACAAGGTTCTTACCTACCTGGTGCAATCCAAAGATAGCTTCGGAACGTGGTCTACCACCCAAGGGACCGTGTGGGCCATGAAGGCGCTGCTCTACGCCAGTACGCAAGGCGCAGGCAGCACGAAAGGCACGGTAACCGTATGGGCCAACGGCACCAAGGTAGCCACCATTCAGATCACGCCGGAAAACAGCGATGTCATGCGCCAGATTGACCTGAAGGACCAGATCAAGGGGGATCGCAACGAGATCGAGCTGGCCTTCGAAGGTGAGGGTTCCCTCCTTTACCAGATCGCATCTCGATATTACATCCCGTGGAAGGACGTGGCGGAGCGACCGGAGGGACAAGGGCCCCTTTCCATCGCCGTGTCGTACGACAAAACAACGCTAGCCCAGGACGACACCGCTAGGGTCACCGTGCGTGTGCACAATAATACCAACCGCATCGCCGAGATGCCCCTCATTGATTTGGGCGTTCCCCCGGGTTTCGACGTTGTACCCGATGACTTGGACGCGGCCGTGAAGCAAAAGACCATCAGCAAGTACACCCTCGCACAGCGGCAGATCATCGTATACCTAGAGAAGCTAGATCCCGGCGCGACTCTGGAGCTCCACTATGCGGTGAAGGCCAAATACCCGATCCGCGCGAAGACGCCGCTCAGCAAGGTTTACCCATACTATAACCCCGACGAGGCATCGGTGTCTCCCCCGCAGCTCCTGGTGGTCCGCAAGTAGAGACATGGGAGGGGCTGCTCAAGCCCCTCCTCTTCTTTTGGATGCCATCCTGAATGGATGCCGGAGCCCCAGCGCGCGAATCCATAAGTGCCCGCACGACCCAACAGGCGCAATGCTTCCGAGTTCGCGAAGGATTCCTTTGAGGTTAGGCGCAATTCATCTTGTGGCGATTTGCGTCGCCGCGGGAAGTTGTAGGCGCCATTGGTCCGAGGGAGCCTGGGATGATGAAGCGTGTACTCATTGGAATGATCGTAGGGCTGTTCATGTGGGCATATGGAATGGGAGGCACATCTGCAATGGAACAAGTGAGCAATGCTATCACTCGGGGAGATGCCCGCCCGCCAGAGGACGTTTACCGCGGCGAGCTTGTGGCCTTCCCAGGGCCGTGGTCCTTCCAGATCGGCAAATCCGGCATTATCCTGGTGAGCGATCGCGAGCTGGAGGCTCTTACCGATCCTGACCGCAAACTCAACCTCAGCTTAACCTTCGAGAAGCGGGAGGAGAGCCTGCGCCAGATCTGCGAGCGGGCACAGGCCGCCGGGCAGCGTACCCTCATCCTGGCCTTCGATCAGTTCTTTACCCAGTACCGGCCCGGCCAAGCCGGCCCCCGTAAGCTCACGCCGGATATGGATGCCTACGTGCGCCTCATCGCCCGCATCAGCCGGTTCGCTGCCCGGTATGGGCTGGGACTAGAGCTGAGCCTCCTGAGCCCTTTGGAGATTGGGCCAGGGTACATTCGCCAAACCGGCGAGAGCGGCATATGGATGCATTACCGCAAGGGCGTTAGGAATCCCCAAACCGGTGCATATAGCGTGGAACTGTGGAGGCAGCATCGCTGGACGAATAACAAGGGTCCCATCGAAGTAAAGGATGCCGGCGTGCGCGTCTTTGCCTTCCACGAGGAGCCCATCCCGGGAACTACGTACCGGGTGGTAAAGCCCGAAGGCATCGTAGAGATCACCGACACCGCCCACGTGGAGCGCCTGGGCCCCACCATCGGCAGTGTGCAGGCCGAGCGCATCCGCGTGTATGGGAAAGGCCGAACCGATCTCGGACCGTTGGATCGGGTGCTGGTGGTGCAACAATACCGAACCCCCGAAATGGATTACTTCAGCGATAAGGCGCTGCCCTTCCTCAAATCGCTTGTGGATAAATATGCCGCCGCGGGCGTGAAGCTGAATGCCCTCTACTCCGACGAGATGCACATTCAGCAAGACTGGGATTACTTCCACCACCACGATCACGGCGAATTCGCTCTGCGGTATGTAAGTCCCGGCCTCGCCAAAGAATATGCCCGGCGATATGGAGCGGAGTATGCCGACTTCGCCAAATACCTGGTCTATTTCTGTTACGGTCAGGAAGACTGGGCAAATGACCTTTCGGCTCGCGAGGGCGCCTCGGATGTGTTCGGGGCCACGCCCGAGGAGATACAGCGCACGGCCCTCTTTAGAGCGCGCTATTACCACTTGCTTCAGAATGGTGTGGTGGACCTGTTTACCCAAGCCAAACACTACGCCGAGCGCGTGATGGGTCATCGCTTGGAGGCCCGCGCTCATGCCACCTGGGCGGAAAGCCCCACGATAGATTACTGGCGCACGGGCAGCCAGCCCATGTTCCGAAGCGCCTACGAGTACACCAGCAACTTCGTTTGGTCCAACACGGTGCAGCAGGCGGCATCCGCGTGCTACGACTATTTCAAATGGGGCGACTTCCTTACGGGCAATGGGAACGACCACGCCGAGGGTGGTTACGCCGACCGTGACTACTTTGCCCTGGCCCTTGCGTGCTCCACCGGCATTTTGAACGAGGTGCCCCTCTCTTATGCCGCTCATTGGGGGATGCCGGATGCAATAAGCCGTCGGCGCATGGCCCTGGTGAACACCTATGGAGATGCGGGCTCCCCGCTCTTCGGAATGGTTGAGGGAATGGAACATCGGGACACAACGGTCCTCATGCTCTATCCTCTGGATCTCACCGCCGTGGAAGAGCGCTTCGGGAGCTGGATGACGCAATACGGATACGCCAATTACATCACCCAAGAGAAGCTTTTGGAGCGTGGTGTAGTGCATGATGGCGCCATCGAGGTGGCAGGCCGGCGTTTCACCACACTTGTGTCCCTCTTTGAGCCCTTCCCCTCCCACCGCCTGTTGCAGATGATGCGTGATCTGGTGCAAAGCGGAGGCACGGTCATATGGTCCGGGCCGCCACCACTTCTGGCATGGGAGGGCGACGCCATTTTGCCGGAATGGGAGGATCTCTTCGGCGTGCGGTACCGGCCCCTGCGCGAAGGCGGCATTCGGGCACCCGGCAAGGAGGTGGTTTTCCACGGTGCTTTGGCATCGGTGCCCACGCAGGTGATTCTTACCGACTTCGTGGTGGACCGCATCTATCCGGTGACGCCCCAAATATCTACAGAGGTAGCAGCCACGATCGCCGACGAATCCGTGGGCACGCTCCGCACGGCGGCTCGTGGAGGAAAAGCCGTCTATCTGGGCTTCCGGCCGAGGGATGACCAGAGCCGAAGCCTCGGCTACGAAACGCGCACATGGTTCGAGGTGTTGGCATCCTTGGGCGCGTACCCCGGTACCGGTGTCTTCCCCGGTGTCAACGATAACCCGGATTACCTATCGCGCACCACACACTATCTTTGCTGCCGCTTCCCCAATGGCACCGTGGCCATCGCGCCCCACTTCCGCAGCGTGGAAGAGGGATGGCCGGGAGGCTTCGCCCGCAATCGAAAGCAGGATGAGGAGATCGTGAAGCGCCTTAAGCTTCCCAGTGAACACATCTCCTTGACGGACTTCCGTGTCAACGGACATGTTGTTACCTACGAAGGGGACGAGGCCGTTGCATTCCGTGTAGATGAAAGCCGGAACTTGATTGCCTTTAGCGGATCCGGAAGCCACCACATCCTGATAGACGGCCGGGACACCGCATTTGCCGACGGGAACTTGAGTTCTGTGGCATGGGCGCCTGTCCCACAGGAATGCCGTGTACCCGGCGGCGCAGTGATGCGGGTGATTGCCTATGGATCCGGCACATTGCGCATCCCTGCAGCCGGGTTGCCGCAGGCCGTGCGCGTTTATGCCGAGGGCCCAAAGCCCGGTTCGAAAGGCGCAGAGGTGCCCTGCCACCTCGCAGACGGCACGCTCCAGATCTCAGTTGCCGGCGGCACGTCCGGACGATGGCTCTACGTTGTGCCCGTCGAGGCTGCACACTGAGGAGGCGATCGCATCAGATGAGGTTACCGAGCCGCCCGTGCGTATTCCGGCGTATTATCTGAAGGATTAACCGCACGCTGCAGCGTTCGTGGGCTCCGGGTTGCCCGGCTCGCCATGGGTATGGTAGAATGGTACACTGGTCCGGGCGCGAGATGCCCACGGGCACCCGGTTTGTATGCCTCCATGTAGGCTCGTGTACTACAGGTGTTGTGTTGGGCGGGAGTAGCTTAGTGGTAAAGCCCCTGCCTTCCAAGCAGGATACGCGGGTTCGATTCCCGTCTCCCGCTCCAATCTCCAGGATCCCTGCCTCTCGTACCAATCAGGCAGTTCCCTTCCATGGGGAACGGATCCAATCGCCATAAGAGCGTGGCTCGCCTCCGTTGACGTGGGTTTCTGCATGTGTCAGAATTCCACCTTGGTAGCATGTCATGATCCCACTTAGAGATAACATCCCCACCGGGCGTTTCCCGCTGCTTACTGTGGCCCTCATCCTTGTCAATGTGGCCGTTTTCCTTCTGGACCGCCTGAGCGGAGGTTATGTGCGCGTAGAACAGCCTACGCCCTTCGGATATGTGCTCGTGTCCCACCGCTTCATCGGCGGCCTGTCTAATCAGTACGCTATGGTTCCGGCACAGGTAACCTCCGATTTCACCGCGTATTGGCCCACCATATTCACCTCCATGTTCCTTCATGCCAATTGGCTCCACATTGGGGGGAACATGCTCTATCTTTGGATCTTCGGGAACAATGTGGAGGACACGCTGGGCCGTGCGCGCTTTCTGTTCTTCTACTTCGCCTGCGGTTTTCTGGCGGCGGCCGCCCAGATTTACACCGATCCCACGTCTACCGTGCCTGTGATCGGGGCCAGCGGCGCCATCGCCGGTGTGATGGGCGCATATCTCGTTCTGTTTCCCAATGCATCCATCCTCAGCATCGTACCCATCTTCTTCATAGGCACGCTCATGGAGGTGCCGGCCATCTTGGTGATCGGCTTCTGGGCATTGATCCAATTCTTGAACGCGAACATGCTGGGAGGCGGTGAGCTTCTGAGAGGGGGCGGAGTAGCCTATTTCGCCCACATCGGCGGCTTTGTGGGAGGGATACTTTTGGTAATGCTTATGGGCGGCCCGAGAGCGCTCCGCCGCCGCAGGGAGATCCGTCGCTATCCCAACCACCCACCCCCGGATTTTTGGTAGCCCCACGCTCCCCCAAATTTAGGACAGAAGGACAGAACGCACAGTGCGCAGGCTCACAACGATGGTGCTTTACGGGCTCATTGTCCTGGCCTCCGTGGCAGGGGCGTACGCCCTACACAAAAGACAACAGGTGGAGGCGCTTAATCGGCGCGTAGAGCTCACCCTGGACTATACCGAGCTGCGCACCCTAGCCCAGATGACCGGGCAACCTCTTCTGAACATCTTGGCGCACTGCCGGGATAGCGGTGTTACCTCCGTGGCCGTGACCGAAGACACCCTGGCAGGTTTGGAAGCAGCAGGGTTGGTACGCGCGGAAGTAATTTCCGGAGGAACCACCATTCGGGTGGCTTCTCAAAGCCTCCTCACCAGGATACGCGAAGAGCTTGCGGCGCGAGGTGTCACGCCGGTACCCACCCCACGAAAGCGGATGCCCGCTACGTACTTCATGTGCCCGGGCAATCCAAGAACGGCGTTCACCGTTGAAGCAGATTACGCTGTGATCCGCACCCTCGGCGTCGGCTTGGATCCAGGGGCCGTGGAAGCGGTCCGTGCTGCCGGATTAGGCGTCGTGGCGCGCATAGGCAATTTCCCCGGCGTCAACCCCGTGACCGCCGCGGCGGTACTCGACCGTGTCAAGCGATCCGGCGCAAGGGTAGTGGTATTCCAAGGAACGGATGTGCTGGGTTTTCGCGGCATGTTTGTGGAAGTAGCCGATGCCTTCCGAGCCTCGGGCCTCCACTATGGCCAAATCGAGTTTGGCAAGCAGCGGGGCGACGACCGGCTTTCGTCGGCGCTACGGGGAGATTACATTCGCGTGCATAGCGTCAGCGACGCGGAAATGGGCCAATTGGACGAAGCCGATATTATCGAGCGCTTCGTTCGAGCCGCGCGAGAGCGTAACATCAGGCTCTGCTACATCCGTCTTCCCTATACCGCCGGCGCGGAAGTTATGGATCGTAACATGGAGCTGATCCGGCGCATCGAGCGGGGCATTAGCCGGGGAGGCGAGATGAGCTTCGGCCCGGCCCATCCGTTTGCCGAGACACATCTGCCGAATGCACTCTTTGCCCTCATCGGCGCCGGGACTGCGGCTGGGGCCATGCTCGCCCTGTTACGGGTGTTTCCACTTGCCCAAGGAAAGGCCCTCGTTCTCAGCCTTGTTGCTGCCGCCCTCTGCGCTGCTTTGGCAGGCTTCGCCGGAGAGACAGGGCGCAAGGTTACGGCCCTTCTGGCCGGAATAGCCTTCCCTACCCTGGCTTCCTTGCGAGGCGATCTGCTTGCGGTAGACGCCGGCGAGGCTGGTCCATCCGTGACATATCGGGCATCCCAAGCACTTCGGGCCGCGCTAGCCACACTGGCCGTTGCCTCTGCCGTTACGGCCCTGGGTATCCTTATGGTAGGTGGTCTTCTGGCTACGCGCCCCTTCATGTTGAAGGCGAATCAGTTCATGGGTATCAAAGCCCAGCACGCCGTGCCCGTGCTGCTGATCGCCCTCGCGGCGATCTCCGGATTGCCCCGGTTGGGTGCTCCGTGGGAAATGGAATGGCGTAAGATGAAGCAGCGTGCGGCAGTGTTCTTTAACGAACCCACACGTGTTGGAACCCTCCTGCTGACGCTCGTTGCACTCGCGGCGCTTGCTCTGGCTGTGGCGCGCACCGGCAACGATTCCGGGGTTGGGGTCTCCTCCGTAGAGCTGAAGTTTCGCGCTTTGCTAGACCGTGTATTGCCGGTACGGCCGCGAACGAAGGAATTCCTGATAGGCCACCCCGCCTGGGTGCTGGCGATGGCATTGTGGTATCGTGGACGCCGAAAGTGGGCGCTCCCTATCTTCGTTGTGGGAGTAGTGGGGCAGGTGTCGTTGCTCAACACCTTCTGTCACATCCACACCCCTCTCCACCTATCCATTCTCCGAGGTATCACCGGCCTAGTGTTGGGGGCCGTCTTGGGAGCGGTTCTATTCCTGGCTGTGGACCGGTTGTCCTCTCGCACAACAGATCCGGTGAATTGACGCCTTTCATGCGCCCGTGGCCTATCCGGCGCGAGGAGTTTCGGTGAGCGAGTCCCTAAGGATTACCTTATCGGGATATTACGGATGCGGCAACATCGGGGATGAAGCGGTACTTGCCGGCATCTTGCATGGCTTCCGCGAGCGGTGCCCAGGGGACGCCGTGGAATTCACAGTTCTTTCGGCCAACCCATCTCAAACGCAGCGCCTGCACGGCGTACACGCGCTCCCACGGATGAGCCCCACGGCGCTTCGGCGGGCTCTGGGGGATTGCCATATACTCATCTCGGGAGGCGGCAGCCTTTTTCAGGACGTAACCAGCCTGCGCTCGCTTCTCTATTACGCCTTCGTTGTGCGGTACGCCCACCAACGACGGCGCCCCGTGATGCTCTACGGCCAAGGCGTAGGTCCTTTGCGGCGATCCATCTCCCGCGGAATCATGCGGAACGTGGCAAACCGAGCCGCAGCAATCACGGTTCGGGATGAGGCATCGGCAGAGCTTCTGAAGCAAATCGGCGTGCGCACGCCTGTAGAAGTTACGGCCGATCCTGCGTTTGCCCTTCCGATCGGTGACGGAGGCCCGCTCTTAAGAGAGTTTGGGCTTGAGGAGCGCAAGATATTGGGATTCGCTCTGCGGCCGTGGGCGAATGTTGACGCGCGCATCCCCGCCTTCGCCAGAATGGTGGAAGTTGCGGCATTGCGCGCTTCCGCCCATCCCGTGTTCGTGCCGCTGCACCCCCCGGCCGATCTGGAATTGGCCGAGCGCATCGCGCAGGCGTGCCAGATTCCAACAACGGTGATCCGGCGGCGGCTTGCCCCCTGGGAGGCAATCGGCCTTCTGGCACAGGTACAGGCCGTGGGAGCAATGCGCCTCCATGCGGTTATCTTTGCTGCGATGGCGGGGGTGCCCTTTCTTGCCCTTGCGTATGATCCCAAAGTCCAAGCCACGGCAGAGACACTCGGCGTGAAAGACCGCTGTATCCCTCTTCAGAACTTTGACGGGCACTTGGCCGGGCAGCTCCTGGCAGAGGCGGCAGAGGAGGGTGAAGGTTACCGAGAGGCGCTTCGGGTGCGGGCCGGCAGATTGTCGGCCCTTGCCCTCAGGAACGTGGATATCGCACTGGAGGTAGCCGCCACTACCCGCAAGACACATTCGCAATCATGGTAACGCACACGGGCGTTCAATCCGTAATAGAGGTGCGGCGGCGGGTATACAGAGCGTCCGCCCTGGGGTCTCCAAAGCGTGTGCCGCCATGCGATGGAGGCTCGGGTCCGCATCTGCGCCTTACAGCCCGGCAACAGGAATACGGCACCATGGCGAACCTCCCCGTGCATCCGGCTCTGCTTCTGGTGCGGCACTGCCTATGGGCTTGTTCCGCGTGCTTCACCATCGTCCTCGGCCTGGCCGCAGTGGTGCCTGCCGGTGCGGATAGTGTATGGGATCTGCTAAGGCAAGGGAACCCGGAGCACTTCCCGCAAGTCGTTGCCCCCAAGCCCGCCGGGCTCCCTTCGCTTGCGCCCCAGGAAGTCGCATCCGTATGGGATTTGCTGAGGCAGATCACCGGCCCAGGCACAGAGTTCTTAAGAACCTCAGCGCGGGCCGCGCCCGTAGTGCAAGCATCGGAGCCGGCGAGTGTTTGGGATCTGTTGCACCAGGGCCAAGCAGATCACTTTCCTTCCACGGCGCCGGCTTTGGATGCGATGCAACCCGACCCACTTCTTTCGGACCCGGCTTCTGTGTGGGATATTCTGCGGGCGACCGGTCCGGCGCAAGAACCGTCCCCAACGGCCACAGCTTATGCCGCAGGCCCGGCGTGGAACGCGGTTCTTTTTCCACGGGTGGTTGAGCAGGAGCACAAGCCCGGCAGAAGCGGGGGCATCTTCGGGATGTTTGACGGAGTTCGCCGCACCTTCGCGGATGTAGGTCGTAGGCTCCACTCCGATATCAAAGTGTCGGGCACTAAAGTGATGGGCTTCCACATGGAGCACGTGTCCGGAAGCGCAGAAACGTACGCCAATGATCAGTACTTTGGCCAAAAGGGCTTCGCAGGCGCCTACGACCAAACAGACCTTACCATTCAGGGCAAAGTAGCAGGCGTCATCAACTTCGAAACACGGATGAGCAACGGCTTGGCTACCACGCCTTATGACAATCGCCTCTCCCTCAATTACGCCTCTCGAGACTTCAAACTGGACGCTGGCGACATCACGGGCTCCATCACCGGCAATTCCCTAATAGACTTCAGTCGGACGCTCAAAGGCATCCAATTTTCGTCCACGGTTACCCGCGGCACGCGCCTCACCGGCCTCTATTCGCAGACGAAGGCCCAAACGCGCACCATCGTGATCAACGGCGCGGAAAGCTCCGGGCCGTATTACGTTTACGCTGGCCAGATTGTGGACGGCAGTGAGCACGTGCGCGTGAATAATAAGGACATGATCAAGGGCCAGGATTACACTCTGGACCCGTACACCGGTGAATTGCGCTTTAGCCCCGGTACGATTATCCATTATCAGGATGTGATCGCCGTTTCCTTCGAAACCTATGGTTACAACCAATCCGCGGGCACCCTCATGGGATGGCGCACCGATGTAGACTTGGTGAAGGGCTCCAAGTTGGGCCTCACGTACCTGGCGCAGACGGGAGCCAATCGCCCCTCGACTACGGCCACCAAAACGGATCAATTTTACGGATATGGAGACCCCGCAACGCCCTACCAACTCCAGTACCTAGTGGAGATGGTGGTGGTGCGCGACAAGACAGGTGCCATTGTAAGCGCCACGCCCAAATACCCGGTAACCGCCACTGTAGGAGGCCAACCCCAAGTCTATGGACAGGATTTTGTGGTGGATGCCGCCCTTCCCGACCGCGTCTTCTTCAAATACCCGATCCCATCCACCCAAATTGTGAAGATCACGTACGTACCGCAGATTCAAAACGGAAGTCCCGGCGACCGGTCCGTGATGGGTTTGGACACGTACTTTTCCCTGGGCAAGACAGGTCAGATTGTAGCGGAGATGGCGTCCAGCCGATTGGACCTTTCCGGAACCACGGCCAAAGGCAGCGCCTGGCAGGTGCGCGGGGACACGCGCTTCCTGAAGGATCGCCTCCACTGGAATTGGAGCCTGCGCAACATTAGCCCCGATTTCACCGCAATCGAGAGCCCCGGCTTTAATCGAAGCGAAAAGGGATACACTACGGGCTTGGAATATGCCGCATCCAAGAACCTCAAGCTGACGGCCACCCTGAATCGAAGCAGAAGACCTAGCTACGACTATAGCAGTATCGTAACCGGTGGATCCACCGGGCTCGCGCAGATAAAGGGGGATGATGACTATTCCCAAATGAACTTGGGAGCGAATTGGCAGTTCGGAAGGGGCGGGCAGCTTGGCTTTAGCCACAACACTATGGCCACCAATTTCGCCTCGGGTGGAAGCGCCAATTACGTGTCGGATAGCCTTACCTTCGCCTATGCCCTGCAGTCCCTGCGCATGGACCTCTCCATCGGGCGCAATACGAGCCGTTCCCTCGCCCTTACCGGCACCAGCACGGCGGGCGGCAGTTCCGGGAGCACCCAGCCCACGCTCACGTCCTACGACACGGAGGCATTAACGCAGCGCCTTAACCTTTCCTGGCGCGCCGGCCCTGGCCTCACCCTCAATTCCGCCCTAGGAAATAGCTCCTCACGCAGCAACGGGCAATCCAGCAATGCCCAGGACCTCTCATTCACGGCCATCATTACTCCCCTACGGAGCATGACGCTCACCTTGGGTTACCAGCTCCAGAATTCGGGTTCCGTATCCAGCCTCCTCAGCGGTGCAACGGGCTCCGGCACACTGAATCCCGGATCCTTTTATGGGGGAGGGGTCAACGGCAATCTGGGCGGCTTTGGCAACTACAGTGGGGGCATCTATAATCCCGTTTACACAGGATACAGCACTACCGACTTCTCCAGCCGCGCGCGGACGGTGTCGGCACAGCTCAATTGGCAGCCGGCCAGAGCCCTCAGCATGGACCTTACATGGAGTTCCGGCTTTACCGAAGGCGCCATGCAATTCAACAGCAGACGACAGGATTTGGGGCTTAATGCAACGTACAGCCCAAACAGCCGCCTTTCCGTGGCCACTTCGTTGACCACGCAACGGATGGACTACCTGGGCAACCAAGGCGGCACTTCCACGAATATGGCGTTCTTCACAGTTCAATCCAAGCCGCTGGGTAGGCTCACCATGAACGTGGGCCTCCAAGTAATGACCACCAATAGCTCCGTAAGCCTGGCCTCCACTTCCACGTCCGGCGCATCCAATCCCTTTGGCACATCGGGCACATCCACAACATCCACAATCAGTACGCTGGGCGCCACCAATATGCTGGCCTACAATCTGCGCCTGGAATACCCGGTATTCCGAGGAAATAACCTCTTCCTACAGTTGGACAACGCCGACACCACCGGGTACCTCGCTTCTACGCGGCGCACCCTTATCCTTGGCTTCGATTTTCCCCTTACGCCCACCGCGTCCTTTGAGATCGGATGGCGCAATCAGCAGAACGTGAGCAAGGGCACGGGGATCTCGGGCAACTACAGTTATAACGTGAACTCCCTGGATGCCGATATCAACATGCATTTCTAAGCCCAGGCGGATGAGCACCAGGATGCGCTGAAGAGGAAGCGTTGGGGGTATCGGCACAGGAACATTGGGGGATGTGCGTGAAGCTGATTGTGGGCCTAGGAAATCCGGGAGCGGAATATGTGGGCACGCGCCACAACATCGGCTTTGAGGTGGTGGACTGCCTTGCGCAACGCCACCACATCGCCGTCCGGCGGAGGGAAGTAAAGTCCCTTTTGGGCGAAGGCCGCATCGAAGGCCAACACGTGGTGCTGCTACGCCCATTAACGTACATGAACCTCTCCGGCGCGGCTGTAGCAGCCGCTCTGCACCGCTACGGCATGGAGCCCCAGGATCTCATCGTCATTGTGGATGATGCCGCGCTGCCTCCGGGGAAATTGCGTTTACGCCTGAAGGGATCTTCCGGTGGGCACAACGGCCTCGCCTCCATACAGGAGCATCTTGGCACTGCGGATTACCCACGCATCCGCATCGGAGTGGGTGAGGCGCCTACACCCGATTTGGCAGCCCACGTGCTGAGCCCATTCGCACCGGAGGAACGCCCCATCATGAGGGCGGCCGTGGAGATGGCGGCCGATGCCGTGGAGATGGCCCTCCGTGAGGGGTTCCAAAAGGCCATGAACCGCTATAACGGCGCCCAAGCTGGAGAGAGGGCCGATCTTCCTCTGGAGCCAAGGAGCGCCGATCGTTAGGCGGGTTCAAGCGGGTTGCGGCGACCGTTTTGCCTGGGTCTGAGCAGCGATTCGCTCGAGTTCCTCCAGATATACCTCCGCATAGACCGGCTGCCATATCCAGAGATGAACGGTATCCAACCCGGCCGCCCCTTCTACGATTCCCCTTAACACGGCTCGGGCAATCGGCCGGCAGCTATCAACGCGCTGCTCCGTCGTAATCCAATTGGGCTGCCGCAACAGATCCTCGGTGATATCGGGGATGATCACACGATCCATGCCTTGAGCAGCAGCCTTGCGCAGAGCCGTGGCGATGGCTCCGGATATCCAACCTGCCTCCACACGTTTGGCATCGTCCATTACAACCGCCAATATCGTGCTTCCGAAGCGATATCTGGCACCAGGAGCCATCAGCACCGCACCCGGCTCTAAGGGGGCTGATGCCGCGGCTGCCTGTTGGGCAGCATCAGCAGTAGCATCGCGGATCCATTTGGCAATGCCGGTGGCCATCTGCAGATCCGGCGCCACGGGTGCCACGATAGCATCGGCGGACACCGGGAACTTACGTTCTGTAACCCAAAGCTCCAGAGACACGCCGTCCACCTTCATTTTGCGGACCGGACGTGTGCCGACCATCATTTTTCCCAACAGATAGGCCATTACACCGATGCACGGGACCAATGTGACGAAGAGAAAGACCCATTCCCACGTCATAACGCCGGTATTGGGCATTTAGAACACCTCCTCAACGCAAAGAATGCTTCCCGCCCTCACTCCACAGGCAACAGATGAGGGTTGTGGCCGGCCTGGCGCCCGGCCTTCGCCAAGTTGATCCAATTCCCCTCGATCTTCACGCGCACCACATCGGCCGTGAAGTCGTTGTTGGTACCGCATACCGAGCAGTTGGAAAAAAGATAGGATCCTACGCCATAGATATCCACGGGAACGCCCTGCGCTTCAAACTCGCGGATCCTCTGGGGATTGAAGCCTCCCGTTGCGATGATTTTGACCTTGCGACACCAATCCCGCGCGCGGTCCACCCATGCGGCAGGTAGATCCCAACGTTCAAAGGCGCTGTCGAGAGCTGTACGCAGTTTAAAGCACAAGCGCGGGTTCACGCCGTTGTCCAGGCGAGGATCGCCCAACGGTTCAAGCGAGCGATCGCGCAAATTTCCACTGGTATCCGGGCGCACCCCAAAGAGCACATATCGGCGGGCCTCATCTTCGCGCCCCTCATCCATCAGGCGGCGATAAGCGGCGAACATACGCTCCATCACCGCAAGCGAAGTGGTAACGCAATCATTGGTAAAATCCACAAGCGCAATGCGGGGGATCGAGGGCGGCAGTACGGATGCGAACGCCATCATTGTTTCTGCCGTATCGCCCAGGAAGCACGCGATGGCTGCGTGGGCCACGGTACCGCCGCCGGCCCCTCCCCACCATTCTCCCTGTTCATCGGTGGACACGAGGGAGTTCGCCGTGCGACGATGCGTTTGGTTGTACTGCTGCACCGCGATATGGTAGGCGTACCCATCACCTGCTTGCACTTCATGGGCATCGAAGCGAGCCGGGAAGAAGAGCACATCCTTGCCCCGAGCAGCCTCCAAAACCTGATACACGTTCGTGGCCACCCGGGTATACCGGGTGAGGGCTCCAAGTGTGGGCGTTTCCAGCATGGCAAAGTCCCGATAGCGGCCGCGCACCCGCATCACCGGAGTTACGTGGAGGGGGTCTCCACCGTAGGGCGCCACGAAGCCGTCGTGTACGGCCTCCACCTGCAACTGATGGAACGTGCCGTGCCACTCTCCATGGTCATCGAACCATCCCGCACACGTCCGCAGCATGGCCAGGCATTTGTCCACACCTACAACGATGGAGAAGGGCATGCGGCGGGTGAACCACTGCATCTCCACCTCGATATTGCCCACATCCACATTGGCAAGATCCACGCCGATATCAGATAGGTCAGGATTAGAGCCGCCGAATCGGTATCCTTGTTGAGCAAGATTGGTGAGCAGCGCCACGATATTGTAAAAGTACTTGTCTGAATACCATCCGCGGCGCATGCGCTCCACATCCAATTTGAAGGTGGACACCGGCAGTCGCTTGCCATCAAACACGCTCATGCGAAGGATGCTCCCATGCATCGGGATGGGGTGCTTCACTCGTGGGCTCGCCCGGAACCCGCACCGGCAAAGTACAGGCGGATGCCCTTATTTGCGATGAGAGAGCCGCAGATGCTTCCAAGGAAAAGCAGGGCAATCCGTACTACAAGGCGCAAGAAAGCCGTACCGATATCCATTGCATCCGGCGGGGAGTGAGGCTTGGCGGATCGAAGGCCTAGGTTCGGATCGGCGTACATGCGGAAGCCCAGCCAGAGCACGCAGAGGATCACAGCCACACCCAATAAGAATACGAAGATACCCAGGAGACGTGCACAAAGATCGCCGCGGGGCACAGAAGGCATCCGCTCATGTCCTCCCACCATGGCGGCGGTGTGAACCGAAGTGGCTCCATTACGCCGATGTGTATGCGATTCTACCGCGCGCGAGGGATTTTCCGCCACTGCCAAACCGCACCCAACGATGCAAGGAGGATCACGACCACGCTTTACGCCGCGGCGTCGGCGCGAAGGTCCCCAAACAGCCGATTGGCAGATACGGGATCCAGAACGTCCTGGGAGCTAGGGGCATAGTAGAAGTAGAGGGCGTCCATATCCTTACCCGGCACCTCGTGAAGCCGAAGGAGGGAGGCCAGAACCTCTCCTTCGCCCCCGCTCCGGATACCCGGCAGGGCTGTTCGGCGCACGGTGGCCACGACGGCTAGGACGCAGCCGGTGGAGGCGTCGTCGGGCACTGAGGGAGCGGCGGCTGGGCCATCTAATCGTACGCCCAAACCATCTGGCGTAGCCACGTTCACCGCTTCGGGATTAATGCCACTCCGCTGCATCTGGTTCCGAGCGATGGCCTCCGCTCGGGCGCCTGCCTGGTCCCTGCCGGCAAAGGCATTCCCGATGGTGAGGAACCCGTCTACGACGTCCGCAGGATCAATCATGTTGGCGATACGATGGAGCGCTGCCGCCCTTCCCGCCGGCGTGGTGAAATCGGCCTCGGCCACAAGGGCGTCCAGTCTCTTGGAGTATCGCCGGCCATGGCGAAGGTTGAGGCCCAGGCTCACGGTAGCGTACCGAGTAGCCAGCCATTTTTGAGCACCGGCCACCGCTACAGAGGCCACGACCACGGCGATAACGCCCAATACGACCAGAGCCACCCAGCGGTTGGGCCCGTAGGAGGGAATATAAAAGAACCTGGGTCCAAAGTAAAAGCGAGGGCCATAGACCGGATAGCCTCCTCCCCAACCGCCGTAGGGCCGGGGCGTGCTCCTATACCCGCTTCGGCCTCCGCCAAAACCGCCGCTAAACCCGTGGAAGCCGCCACCAAAGCCTCCGCGGCCACCACCGAAGCCGCCGCTGAAGCCCCTGGGTGCAGCCACGGCAAAGAACAGTAAGACCAGAACTGCCAGGCCACCGATTGTTCTTCGCACAGGCGATCCTCCCATGCGCCGGCCGCGCACCAGGGCATAGTAACCCATGGCGGCAAGATCCGTCAAGTGCAAGGCGTGCGCCTCCGATGAAACGCATTAATCCGTAACACCCTAATCATGTACCGGTGGCATATCGTTGCCAGGTGGGGGGAGGGTGAATGCGCACGCGGAGTTTCAGGGCGATCCAGCTGCGGCGTCGTGGCCGCTCATCCCCCTGCTGCGCTGCAAGGGCATTCCGAGCGCAAATCCCGTCTCGTGCGACGATTATCCCGGCACGCGCACGAACACGGGATTACCGTAGAACCAGAGATCCTCCCAGGGGTCTACGGTCACAGGATCCATGCGAGGCGCATCTACGGGCGTGCTGGCGCCGCGCACCCGCACATAGAAGCCCTTGCGCACATTGGGGAACCGGTGCGTGAACACCAGGAACGGACCCTCTCGGCGAGCCTCGCGAACGCCGAGCTGCGCAACGACCTTCGTTGTCGGATTCTCCATCGCATCCCGGTCGGCCGCCGGGCCGAGGATGTCGCCCGCGATGAGGTCCACGTGGTGGAGCGTCGGGCGGCGCCCCGCCCAGTTGGGGCGCGCGGGAACCCGCAGGCGCACCGTTACGTCCACGTTCTCGCCTTGCCGGTCCAGCATCAGTGTGTCGCCCATGGGCGCCCATCGCGATTCGGACCGTGCGCTGAACTCCAGTCGGTCGATGAGGTCGCCCAGTACTGTAAACATGCGCCCGTTTCTCAGCGCATCCAAAATGGCAAGCGGCTCACGCCGGGTCGCGTGGACCCAGGTCTTCGTGTACTCGCCCGGGTAGAAGTCGAAGTCGGTACCTTGGTCCGTTGTCTTGCCCGTGTCGGTGACGTAACCCCGGGTAAGGTACGTGGAAAAGTCCAGCAACTTGCGATCATCCCAATGCCGATGGCTGTCCGAATTGGCCGTGATGTACCACGGGCGCCCCTCACCGAGAAGACTGTCCCACAGGCCTCCGACCTTGGCGACGTACCAGTCATACCCGCCCCACGTGCGATAGGACTCGAGAGGATAGCCAGGGAAGGCGCCTTTGCCGGGCGTCTTGTCATATTCTCCGCGGCGCCGGCCGACCAGTGTGCACGCGGCGTGGCCTGGCGCTCCTTCAAAACCTCGTGCTACGTCCGGCCCGGCATCCGACCAATTCCGCATCTCATGCGGGCTATCCAGCCCTCGTCGGGCCGGATGGTTCGCAATGAAGAGTGGCTTCGGGGTCAAGGATTGCAGATACCGCACCGCGTTAACTGCATCTGCCTCGGTGCTGTGGGACACGTCGGGACGGGAGAGGTTCTTCTCGTCGTACAGGGCTTCGAAGAGGGCAATTTGCTCGGCTTCGCTCTCCGTTGGTGGCAAAATGACGCTGCCGTGCTCGGCCGACGGGATGTTCCATTCCAAGCCCTGAAACACAAGGATGCTCGGGTTGTCGCGCCGTGCCTTCACCAGCTCAGGGTAAGCCATTTCGCGGGCGACTTTGTCGTGGTGCGGACCTCCGTGATCTGTAATGGCACACCAGTTGAGGCCGTATTTTACTGCATTGCGCACTTGTTGGCCGATTTCGTACTCGCCATCATAACTGTATTTGGTATGGATATGGTGATCTCCCGCTAGCCAGACACCGGATGCGAACGGATCGGTCGGGCGCAGCAATCTTTCGGCTTTTCCGATCGTCGGCGCCCCCAGCGACAGTACCATCCCCGCGGCGCGCGCGATGAATACACGTCGGCTGAATTTCGTGCTGCTCTCCATGTGTCTCTCTTTCCCTGTTGCGCTAAGCTCCGCGCCACATCGGTGTGGCGCGGAGCTTATGCTTTATCTACGTCGCATTCGTCCCGCCACGCACGGTGTGATCTGTCAATCCCAACCCGTGAACCGAGGGTACCACGTTGTGCCCCATAGAAAGTTCGCCGGATCCAGTGTTTGCGCCATGCGGTACCACTTTGAGTGGCCATCTGCGAAGATGAAATTCGCGCCTCCCCTGTGGCGCTCACCCATCACACGGTAGATCTGCACGTCGAGATTTTTGTTGTCGGTCCACGATCCGTCCGGATTGGTGGCTGCCGCCAAACTGCTTAGATAGTCGTTATAGGTACACAGCACGTACGGCCCCTCGGGCTGATCCGGATTGAACGCCGATACGCCCTTCCAAGAACTCATGGGATTGTGGTTCTTGTCAAACAGCGGGCGTCGCTCGCTGAGCATGATCGTCGCTGCGGGAGCGTCGAGCGTGGCCAACGACGGCGGCGCCCAATCGTGCGCCGGAATGACGTTGTAGTTGGTGATGTAGGAGAATCGGGGAACCTGAATGTAATTCGCTTTCTTGGTACTCATGGGAGGGACTGGGTAGGGGTCGGAAGGACATACAAACACCTGTACGTTCTTCACGTACGGCTGTATAACGTAGGTCCACGTGTAATCGTTCGGACCGGCACCGTCGAGGTAGCTTGTACGCGGGTAGATTTCGTCGTAATCCTGAACGTACATCATGACCCCGAGGCCTAACTGCTTCTCGTTGGAGAGACAGGAGGCTGATCTCGCCATTTCCCGTGCTTGGGCAAAAACCGGGAACAGGATCGCTGCCAGTATCGCGATAATCGCGATAACCACGAGCAGCTCGATCAGAGTGAAGGCGCGTTTCATGCTTAAGTAACTCCTTTCGTGTGTCACCATGGTAGCTCCACCGCGAAGCAGTCTAGCGCCAGTTGGTTAAGGAGATGTTATTTCTCCGTGATCGGTGCGTTATGGGCGCGCCTCAAGGCGGCATCGGGAGCTGTGCCGGTACCCGTAGACCACAATGGGTTTCACCGCGCCCGCGCGTCCCACAAAAACACGGGGCCCAGCTTCGCGCCACCGGGCCCCGCATTGCTCAGCATCGCCGAACCTATTTGTCACCGGACTTCTGTGCTCGCAGTTGACGCATTTGCGGCGTCTGGTTGATCTTTTCCTACTCCGGCTCCGCTTTCTTCTGACCGCAGCCGAATAACCCGAAAACCTCAAGCGAAGCAGCCATCGCGGTTGCAATCGCGAGGAAGCGAAGCCCGCGTGCACTCCTGTTCATCCTCGTTCGGGCTCCTAGCCTCAATGTGTCATGAGACAGTTGTCGCCAGGCACGTTTGCGGCTGTACACGGCGGAAAGTTGTTGACGAGCCACTGCGGGATGTCACCGCACGGCATCGCCGTGCTCGGCGACATTGAGTCACTAGCGTACGAATTGGGGCTCACAATCGCCGCGGGATCCGCGCAATATCCATACCGCCCTACGTTGGGATCGGCCGTCATTACGAGGCGCCCGCTAAAAGCCCCGGACATGTATCCGCCGCGCATTTTGACCGCTTTGGCATGGCCGTCCGTGAATGCCATCGGAAACATGGCGTGATGACGCAAACTGTCCGTGGTGCTCCCGCGCCAGGTATCGCCAGCAAAGCCGATGCCAATGGTCTGTCTCGGCGTATCATACGTATCCCCAAACGCAAAGGTCTGCGCCGGATACTGCAGCGAAGCTAGCGAAATCCCTGGAATCCACGAACTGGTCCCCCGGCCGCTGTCGAACTGCTGCGGACCGAGCAAGCCGCCGCCACGCCATCCAATTGGACCCCAGTTGTACCCGTAACCCGAATAACGTGGCAGGCAAACGACGCCAGAGTTCATCGGGTTCACACATTGGGAGCCCTCGCTGCGGTCCGGACAAAGATACAGCGCCAGGTTCTTGGTGTAGGGCAGCAGGCACCACCACCAATCCCGCCCCCAGCCGTAGCACAAAGTCGTCTCATCGTAGTCCTGTGCATACATCGCCCAGGACAGCCCTAACTGTTTGACGTTGCTCACGCATTGAATCGCTCGCGCCTTTTCCCGTGCTTGGGCGAATACCGGGAAGAGGATGGCGGCCAAAATCGCGATAATCGCGATCACTACGAGCAGCTCAATCAGCGTGAAGCCAATCCGGTACCGATGCATTGCCTTTCCTCCCTTTCCATGAAGTAGGATGCACTTTGCAGAGAACGGCAACCGGCCTTCCGCAGTGGAAGCAATGGCCATCAACGTGGTTCCAGCCGACGATGCACGCATTGTAAAGAACTAAAATAGTGCTGTCAAGAGCACAAATGTCTATTCTTTTGCCGATCTTTGTTGCTTCCTTCACCCGATATGCCCGTGGCCCGGGAGGAAACACACGCGTCCATCCGTAACTAAACGGGTAATCATCCTTGGAAGCTTTTCCAATGCACCAGAATCCTATGCACAGTCCACACTCCAAAACCCCATCCCCCGTCTCTACACGCGTAAATCGCCGGAGGGCGTTGTCTGCAATCCTGGCCTTAGGCATAGGCGCGGCTATCGCCGCTTGGATCGTGCTTCACCGAGATCAGCCTCCCCATGCACCACCTGGATTGGATGATGAAGCTCTGGAAGCCTACTACACCCGGCTGCTTAAGACCCGCCCTGGCGACCGGCGCGTGCGCCTGCGGCTGGCGGAAGTGCTGGAGGAGCGTGGCTTCTGGATGGAGGCATTGCAGCACATCGAAGCCCTTGGGACTGGCGATACAACCGGCGGCGAAGCATCCCGACTGGCCGCAAAGGCCCTGTTGGCACTCGCCCGCCTTCCCGAGGCGCGCTCTCAACTGGAAGCCTCTCTTCGCGCCGACCCCGCGAATGCCTCGACTGCCGCAGAGTACGCGTGGTGCTTGGCGCGGATGGGAGACCTCCAAGGCGCGGAGCGGACCATCCGATCTGCCCTCCAGCACATGTCCGAGGCGATGGTTCATCCCCGATCGGACGACGCACCCCTATTACGGAGAGCCCTGGATGTACTCGATCTTACGCAGGATCGCCCGGAAGCCGTGCAAGTGGCTCGGGCGCTCACGGCATGCACTCCGGACGCACCGGATGGATATCTGGAACAGGGCCGCCACATGATGCTCTTAGGGCGCGCCTCGGATGCGCTGCCCATTCTGGCGCAGGCTGTGTCCGTAGCCCCACAGGATCCGGACGCCCATTATCTGTACGGAGTGGCGCTCGCCCGCACGGGCAAACCCGAGGATGCCCTGGCAGAATGGCGGCGGACCACCTCGCTAGACCCCATGGCCCGCAAGGGTTGGTATCGCATGGCAGAACAGATGGCCTGCCTGGGAGCTTGGGCCATGGCGGCCCAGTATTGGATGCGCGCGGCCTCGCTGGAGAAAGCGCCGGAACACGCCTGGACCCTTGCGGCAGATGCCTGGCAGAAAGCCGGCGATACCCAGGGAGCACAGTATTGCCGCGCACAAGCACTGGCGGCGCAGGGCTCCTATGACCATGCGATCGCACTGCTGCAGCCGCCGGCAGGCCGGCGCGGTTCACCCTGGAGCAAGGCTGCCCGCGGAGCCATTGCCGAGGTGTATCGAGCGGCCGGGCGGCCGGCTCAATTCCTTAGCGCCGCGCTCGCCGCCAATGAGGGCACCGCCGACGATGCCCTTCGCATCTCGGATGCCTATCTCATGTTCAAGCAATTCCCGCAGCGCATTCAATACCTCCAGAAAGCCCTGAGATTAGATCCAGGGCTGGCCCCCCGCATCTACAGGGAACTCGCCGCCTATGCCGAAACGAAGCGCCAATGGAGCAAGGCAGAGGAGTTCTACCGCAAGGCCATAAATGCGGATCCGCATCAGGCGGCCTACCATCGGTCCCTGGCTCACGTGCTCATTGCCCGCCCTAGACTGGCCAACCATATTCAGGAGGCAGTGGAAGAGGCCCGGCAAGCCACTCAACTGGATCCACAGGACGCTGCCGCTTTCCACCAGCTTGGCGTTGCGTGCGTGTGGGCGGGCGACCTCCCAAGAGCGCAGAAGGCACTGATGCACGCAGTGGACCTTCAACCGGGTAACGCTGCTATTTACCTGGACCTCATCCAAACGCTCACGCGGGAGGGCAAGCGTACCGAAGCTGCCCGTATGGAGGCACTCTACCGAGAGCGCTACGCTGCGGCTCAGGAACTGAAGGCGCTGCAGGATCAATGCACCGCCAATCCCACGCAGGCGGCCCCGTTTGCACGGCTCGGAGCATGGTACGAGGGCCATTACCAGTTTCTTGACGCCGCACTGGCCTACCACCAGGCCTTGAATCGGGCCCCCAAAGACGTTGCATTAGCCCAAAATCTCGCCCGCGTTCGGCGCGCTCTGGGTGATGCCGATCCCCTCACCGATCTAGACGAAATCCCGTGCAGCCAAGTCTCCCACCGCTAGGGCGTGGCTCGGGAGGGCGCTTTCCCTTGTCGCACACGCCAAACGGCGTCCGCGGGCACATTGAGCAGCTCTTGACGAGAACCGTCGGGCCAGCGGATCGCCACGCGGTCCAACCGCACGTGTGTCCCCAAACCAAAATGGATGCGTGGATCGCTGGACGAAAGATACGCCGAGGCTGGAGACACCTGTCCCACAAAGATTGTCCCGCCGGCCGTGGCCCGCACCTGGGCGCCGTAGGCGAAGCGGTTCCCTGCTTGGGCGGCGCGCAGATCCAGGGTGATCCAATGATTGTGCGCCGGTGTTTCATTGTGCAGGAGCAGGGGATGGCCTTCCAGATCAACCACAAGGAGGTCCATGCGCCCGTCATTATCGAAGTCTCCTGATGCCATTCCCCGTCCCAGGCGTGGTTTTGCCAGCTCGCCTCCTAAGAGGGGAACCAAATCCACAAAGTGGCGGCCCTCCTGATTGTAGAAGAGCATCATGGGTTGCCGAAACGTTTGGAGGGGATCCATTTTTTCCGCAGCGTCGTACACATGCCCGTTCGCAACAGCAAAGTCCGGCCACCCGTCATTATCCACATCGAGCCACTTCGCGCCAAAGCCCAGAGGCTTGCGGGTAGGTTCGGCGACACCGGTGTCCGCAGCCACATCCGTGAACAAGCCATGATCCCCTCCTTGGAAGATCGCGTAGGGCTCGTCGGAGAAGTTGGTTACCAATAAATCCAGGCGGCCATCCCGGTTATAGTCGGCCCAATCGGCGGACATGGCAGCCATAGCCTTTCCGCTGGCGGCATAGGCTATGCCCCTCTCCTTGGCTACATTCTGGAAGCCCGAGGGGCCACGGTTCAACATGAGGTCCGCGGGCTCGCCATCGTTCCCTATATAAAAGCCCATGCGCCCCGTTCCATCCAAATCTGCAAAGGCCACAACCAAGCATTTGCCCGAGGTATGGGCCATGCAGCGATCGGGCGGAACCTCTTTAAATCGCCCCGCGCCTATGTTTTGCCACAATTCCCCGCGCTCGCCATGGTACGCACTGGGCGGGCATGCGGTGCGAATGCCCGGAAGGATCTCGCACAACTTGGGGTCCTGGGGACCATAGCGCACGTAATTCAGCAGTACGAGGTCTAGGCGGTTCGCGTTGTGCAGCGGCATGAAACCGGCACCGGCTCCCCACTTGTTATGATTGTGGGGATCGAGCCTGGCAGCTACGGTGCAATCTGCAAACCTCTGGCCTCCGACGTTGTGGAGGAGGGCCAAGCGTCGGAAGCCTGTAAGCAGGAGATCGAGGAAACCGTCGCCATCCACGTCTCCCACAGCGCATCCTGTCCAGGCGCCCAGCACACGATCGAGGCCGGCTGTGTGCGTAATGTCTTGGAAGGTATCTCCGCCCAGGTTGCGATATAGAACGGGGTGGGGTTCGGCCACCAAGAGGATGTCCTGACGCCCGTCACCATCGAAATCGGCGAAGGCGCATCCATACCCGAAGATGTCGCGGATGGTGGCCGGGTGCGGGAGCGCTGGCCATTGGAATGTAATTCCCGCCTCATGGACTACGTTCCGGAACTGAACGGAGGCAGGCACTTGTCCATTAGTGCTTGCGTTTCGTGATGGCCCCTGTGCAACAGGGTGTGCACACCCAGCACCGAGAACGGCGAGAAGGGCCCAACACCCGGCGAGCCATGCCCAGCCGCGCCGCCTGCCATCCTCCACTGCCGCCACGAACTTACACAGGATCTTGGCAGCCACGCGCTGTTACTACTGCCCGCCAGGCCGGGGTAGGCCACCGCCGGTGCCCGCGGGTAACGCAGGAACGCCCGGCGGAGGACTGGCACGCCGACCATCCTCCGTGCCCCAAACGTTCGGGTTGCCCTTGCTGCGCATGGGCCCCATGTAATAAACGCCGGGGCCCTCCGGCGGTGGCTTCACGGGGTGAAGGTAGCGGTACCACAGGTAGCCGCCCACCGCAAGTAAACAGACGGCGGCCAACGCAAAAATGCGAAGTGTGTTCTGTTGAGCTTTCATAAAGCCAGACACCGAAAAGGCAGGAATGAGGGCCGGTCCCACCGGTGCGAAATGCCTACCGATGGGACCGGCGCTCGGTTACTTGGGCTGGGCCTGCCCGCCGCTATCGTCGGCCGATGGCATCCCACCGCCTTTGACGTTGGGAGCGCCCTTGGGCTTGATCGGTCCGGTGTAGTACCCAGGAGGCGCAGCTTCCTGCTTATGACCGCAGCCGGCCATCACAGAGCCGACGACGGCAAAGAGCGCCAGCCCCGCCAAGGTGATGCCCGTGTTTCGGATCCTTTGCATGTTCATGGCCTTATTGGCACCAGAAGCAATGGTAAATCTTGTACCATCGCCCGTCCGGCATCTGGCGCAGGTAGCGCTCATTGTTGCGCGGAATGCGCTTGGCGTGGCCATCCAGGAATACAAGGTTCCCACCCTCCTGGTGCATCTGGGCTGCCTCGCATCCTTCGGAAGTCCAGAAGTAGCCGCCACCTACCAAGCTAATGCCATCGGAGATGATCGCAGTTTCGGCAGGGCGCACAATTTCGGCGATACCGCGCGTATGCCCAGTGGGATACAGATCCGCGCCGCTGAATTGCCACACCGGATCGGCCTGGGAAGCACCAGAGCCGGAGGGGCCGCTCATGTAGAAGTCTATGCCGTAGTTGGCGTAGAACTCAGTGGGCGGAAAGGCTGCTTGGATACCGGAACTCCCCGGTGTTCCATCCCCGTCGCAATCGGCGGCATCGGCAGCCTTCAGGTAATTCTGTAACGTGAACGAGGGGCATTGCATGATGCCCTTGGGCGTGGTTTGGCCGGCGTCCGGCTGCCCATTCTTAATGTAAGGCTGCGCCCGCCATACCCATGTGCGCTCACGCGGGGGTTGGCCCGTATACTCACGCGGCCCCAGCCACGGCAGGATCTGCTCATCGTAATCCTGCGAATACATAAGGATGGCAGTGCCGATGTTCTTCTGATTGCTAAGGCAGGTGATGGCTCGCGCCTTCTCTCGCGCTTGGGCGAATACCGGGAAGAGGATGGCGGCCAAAATCGCGATGATCGCGATCACCACCAGCAGCTCAATCAGGGTAAAACCTTTGTACTTCGTTCGCATGGTTCGAACCTCCAATTTGCGTGCTTCGGAAATCAACTTGGGAGCGTGCGTCAATTTGGGCGCAATGTGCGCCCGATGCAATGCGAAAGATGATGCGGGCAAATCCCTCCCTTCCTAGTGCGGCGCCTGTGCACCAACAGCGAGTCCCACCAACAGCGAGTCCATAGTACAGGAGGGCAACAGAGGGGGTCCCCGCTCCGGGCGCAATCCACGCGGCCACGTCGCCGCATGGCTTATGGCCCACACTAGACAGCAGGCGTGCGCACCGTGTCAAGTAGACAGATGGCGATTACACGTCTTTAACTTCGCCTGATAGGCCGCCGAGACAATAAAAAGGGAGGGCGGCAAGGCCGTCGCCCTCCCGTACAACGCGGCAACTTCAACACTAGGGGCCCTTGCGGCCGCCCTCCAAACCGGTCTTGACGCCTGCCGGGGCCGGATAGACGTTCATGTCTGGCGTAGCCCCGCCCGGCTGTTTGACGCCGCCTGCAGTAGGCGTAGGCGCGGACGGCGGAGGAACGTTTGTGTTGGTGGCTTCCTGTTTGCTGCACCCCACAAAGGCCAGAAGCAGGATCATGCCGGCCAAGGCCAAGAAGCGGTGATTGCTCATCCTAGGGTACCTGTCCATAATAGGCGTTGAGGTCGTTCCACAGATATTGATCCACGTTGGTAAGGCGCACGGCCTGTTCGCCCACTCCGGGCGCCACATTGGTACCTGCATAGAGCGCCTGGAGCTTCATGAACTTTGCATGGCCATCTACCCACCCTACATTCATACCCTCGTTGTGGCGGTTGATGGTCCATCCGGTGAAGTTAGGCGTGGGTGAGGCTGTGTTCGACCAATCCCACCCGCCGAGCTGACCGTTGTACCAGGTGCACGTGTGCGTCGCAGGATAGATTGCCGCGTATTGTGCAGGCGCATTTACGCAGCTAAACCCGCGCTCGGAGTTCGTAGGGAAGGGATCCGAGGTGGATTGGAACGCCGAATCCACAAAGGAGATCGTGGTGGCAGGGCGGGGCACCTGAGCAAGGGATACTCCCTGAACGTCCGCGCAATCCCACCAAATGCCCAGGCCCAGGTAATTGTAGCCTACGGACGCAAAGCGTTGCTGGTTGGCCCACCAGGCATTAGGTCCCCCGCCGAAGACGCCAAGGGGATCCGGAGAACTGGGGCATCGGTAGATTGCCCAGGACTTGGTGTAGGGATCCAGAAGCTTCGGCCACCAATAGTACGGGTAGACGTCGTTCACAGCGATGCGCATCGGGACCATGTTTTCGTCATAGTCCTGGGTGTACATCTGCCACGAGGTATTGATCTGCTTGATGTTGGAAAGGCAGCTCGAGGCTCGCGCCTTCTCTCGCGCTTGGGCGAATACCGGGAAGAGGATGGCGGCCAAAATCGCGATAATCGCGATCACCACGAGCAGCTCGATCAGGGTGAATGCTTTTCTAGTGCCGGTCATGGCGTTCTCCTTAATTGGAATAGTCTGGAAACCTCACTCTTGAGAACCTCTTGATAGAGCCCACATACAACACCAAACCGAAAGGATATTGGGGCGGTCACCTCCCTTTCACATAGCAAATTGCGATAGCGACGGTGAGGGTTTGCCGAGTGGCCACGGTGCACGCTCCGGCTTCCTCGCCGTTCGCTGCATCCAGCGGCTGCTGGGGGATGGTGGGATCCAAGGCGTGATCCCATTTGCGCAGTCGCATCAGCGCGATATAAGGTTTTGCGACGACGGCACATTGTACCAAAGCCCAAAAGAGTTGTCAAGCATTGGGCGTGCAACATATTCCAGGGACTATATAAGGCGCGCAGTCTGCGGGAAAACTGCGTGAAGGATCCTTGTATCGCCGGTCGAAATAAGTGTGGGAGATCCTCTTGCGGGGGAAAAGAGATGGAACCGTCAAACTCTACGAAAGTGTCGCGCAGATCGGTGGTGGCAGGGATGGCGGGCGCAGTTGTGGGCCGAATGCATGGGCGGCAGGCGCAACGAGTTCGCATCGGCGTGGTGGGCTGCGGGCAGCGGGGAAGCTGGATTGCCTCGCTCTTCGCGCAACACGGCGGATATGAGGTGGTTGCCGTTGCCGATTACTTCAAAGAGGTGGCAGATCGGTGTGGCGATGCCCTTGGCGTAGACCGTGGGCGCCGGTTCCACGGTCTTGGCGGCTACCTGAAACTGATGGAGGCGGGCGTGGAAGCCGTTGCGCTGGAGACGCCGCCCTATTGTTTTCCGGATCATGCCGAGGCGGCGGTACGGGCCGGACTTCACGTGTACATGGCAAAGCCCGTAGCCGTGGACGTGCCGGGATGCCTGCGCATCAAAGCGGCCGCGGCCAAAGCCTCCGCCCAGGGCCGCGTGTTCCTTGTGGATTACCAAATGCCCACCGATCCCGGCAACATACATGTTGTGGACCAGATACGCGCCGGGCGCATCGGGAAAGTGGTGGCATTGCAAAGCTATTACTTGGCCGGCGGCTGGCCGGATCCTCCTCGCGGGCGCACCATAGAGGATCGCCTGCAGCATCTCATCTGGGTAAACGATGTTGCCATAGGAGGCGGGCACCACGTAAATGCCTGCATTCACGCTGTGGATGCGGCCTTGTGGGTAGCAGGGCAATCCCCCATTGCTGCGGTGGGGGCTTCGCGCGTGGGTCGCCCTAATCCCCATGGGGATAGCCATGATGTGTTTTCGCTGACCTACGAGTTTGCCGATGGCCTCATCCTCAATCATCGGGCAAAACACCTCAACGATAGCTATCCCTCGGGAGACTTTTGCGGGTGCTGGATCCACGGCCAATCGGGATGCGGCTGGATCAGCTATGCCGCCAAGGCCCAACTGGTGCATCCCAACGATGCCTTTTCGGCAGACGTTGTAGATCTCTATGCCGCCGGGGCGCGCCGCAACATTGCTGCCTTTCATCAGGCGATCGTGCAGGGGGATGCTTCCAACCCCACGGTGCATCACGCCGTGGAAAGCGCCCTCACCACCATTCTCGGAAGGGAAGCAGCACGCAGAAGGCGCCGCATCGCCATGGAGGCGCTCCTCAAAGAGAACCAGCGCATCGCAGCAGATTTGCGGGGACTTCAGCCCTGAACACCCACCCGCAGCGGAGGATGTTATGCTTCTGACGCTCATGGCACTCGTATTAGGAGGTCTCGAGCCGCAGCCCGATGGGGTAGCTGCCCTCCACAAGAACTTGTTCTTTGCCATGGACACCTGCTTCAAACCTCACTATCCTGCCTCCGATCTACCGTTAGCGCAGGAGCTTGCCATGGTGCGTGAAGCAGGATACGGAGGTTTAAGCTGGACGCTAGGCGATCCGTTGGAACTGCGCCCGCTCCTTCTTGAGGCAAAGCGGGAGCATCTTAGGATTGTGGCGCTTTACGCCGGCGCAACACTCGGTCCCGACGGTTTGGCGCCGGATCCCAACCTGAACCAGGCCATGAGGGAGTTAGCGGGCAGTGACGTTGTGATTTGGCTGCACATCGGGAGCAAGGTTTATGCACCGTCGTCGCCGGAGGGCGATGGCGTGGCGATACCCGGATTGCAGGCTCTGGCCCGCGAGGCCGCCCGGTGCCGCCTGCGCATCGCCCTCTATCCCCACGTGGGCGAATGGGTGGAGCGCGTTCAAGACGCCCTTCGCTTGGTGCGAAAGGCCCACCGCAAGAACCTGGGGGTAACCTTCAACCTTTGCCATTGCCTTTTCGTGGGAGACGAGGACCGCATCCCGGATCTGCTGGCCGAAGCATCGCCGTACCTATTCGTAGTTACGCTCAACGGCGCGGATAGCCATGCCGCCGGCACAGGCTGGAATCGCCTGATCCGCCCCCTGGATGAAGGCACGTACGATTTGCGCCAGCTCCTGCAGCGGCTGGCAGCGATCCACTACAGCGGTCCCATTGGTTTGCAAGGATTCGGCCTGGCAGGGGACGCCCGCCGCAACCTGCAGAGGTCCATGGAGGCGTGGAAGCGCCTGTTAGAGTAAGCCCGGCCCGTCCATCTGGCGCGGGTGTACCGGCCGGAGCCGGTCCAGCCCATTCTTGGGCCTTCGCTTCCCGCACCACAGCACCGCCTCTACACCTTGTTGTAGAAGGCGGCCCTGCCCTTAGTGATCTGCTTGTTAGGATCTCAAACGAATAAACGCACCGCTCAATTGCCTCAAGCTGGACCTTCTCCCATTGGTGCGGATTCCACAGATTGAGTTTGGGTTTGAAGCGCGGCGATCGAAGGTACTTGAGGAACGTTCTGCCATCTTCGGGTATCCCCAGATACCCGCCCTTTCTCCATTCCCTGACATTGGTTTCGTGCGGCTTGAAAAAGTAGTGCGTGGACGACCTACTGCTCTTCGTTCTCCAACTGTTGGAGGATCTGCTCAACCGAAGGCCTTAGGGCGGGGATGCGGTCTTTAACGACCATCCACACAGCCTCCAAATCCACCCCCATGTAAAAATGGATCACCTTGTCGCGCATCCCGGCCATTTCCTTCCAGGGAATGTTAGGATATCGCGCCCGGATGTTTTCTGGGACGTGCTTTGCCGCCTCACCGATCACCTCAATAGAACGCAACACCGCGTTCAGCGTCCTCTTATCGGCTTCAAACTGTTCGCGGGACATTCCGCGGATGAACTCCTCGGCGTCACGCATATTTTGAAGTATGTCATGGATGTAGAGGGACACCCTCCTGCTCATAGGGCAACCATCTCCTTGAGGATGGTCTCTCTTAATTCCTCCCGGAGGCTTCGCTTAGGCACAAGATCCACTTTTACCCCCAGCACCTCGCTCAGATAGATCTCCGCGCCGACAAGCTCCAAGAGGCTGATGGGCGTAAGAAACTCGACCAGCAGATCCAGATCGCTCTGGGAGCCGGCGGTCCCTCGAGCGTGAGAGCCGAATACTCCCACCACCCTCGTTCCATATCGTTTGGCCAATACCTCGCGATGCTCCCTGAGGACCTCGCGAATTTCCTCCAATGATTTCACGGCTTCACCCCATATAGCACATTCGCGTTGTTCTCCACGCCCTGAAATTCGCTTCGTGTGGCTTGAAGAAGTAGTACATCCTTCAGCAGCCGTGCCTTTAAGCCGTTTGGAACTCGATCTTTCGCGTCTCTGTTACGCGCTTGGAGGCATCCAAGATTTCCAGGGAAATCAAATTGCCCTCCTCGTCATAATCGAGAATGACGCCGGGCTTCTCTTCGTCGCTTTCGCCAACGGGAACGTTATCCCTTAGGATCACGGTGAGCGTGTCTGTGTTCGGGTCATAGGTTACCTTCACGGCATCTCCCTCCCGGATCGCATCATAGGCGCCTTCCTTTCGGCGGCAAGCGAGAGCCGCAACCGGTGAGCGCTTCTCAGCTCATGTCTCCTGTGGCCTGGGGAGCGGCGGGGGCCGGCTGCTTCAGGTATTCCTCGGGAAAGCGCCAGGGATGCCTATACACAGGCCGGGCCAGTTTCACCGCCTGGGCGTCTCCTACGATTCGCTCCGTTTTGGGATCGAACCGCACATCTCGCCCTAGCCGATACGCAAGGTTCGCCAGGGTGATGGCCAGATCTATCTTATAGTGGTAGTTCACGTTGCAACTGGGCTGCTTGCGCGACTTTATGCAATCCAGCCATTCCCGCTCGTGACCGGGCGATGGCGGTAGCGTTTGGGGAGGAGCCTCGCGATCTTTAAGCAAGTCTCCCTCGGGCACCACCTCGCAGCGCCCGTAATCGGCGATGAGGGTGCCGTTGAGTGCCTGAAAGTAGATGCCCAATCGCCTGGCCGGGGTGCCGCGGCCGAAATCAAACGCGAAGCTATTGCAACAGCTCATGGACCACGTCATGGTAAGGCCGGGATACCGCCACAGCACTTCTTGGGTGTCCGGAGCGTCCCCATCGCCTTTGATCACATACCGACCGCCGGTGCAACTGATTTCGGTAGGAATGCCCAGCCCCAGCGCCCATATTGGGAGGTCTATGATGTGGGGAGCCATCCCAGGCGTCCAGCCTCCACTATAGGCAAAGAACGAGCAATGATAATAGGCGTCCGCGAAGAGGAGGCGGTTGAAGGGATGCTCGGGCCCAGGCCCCAGCCAGAACTCCCAATCTACGCCAGGGGGCGGATCCTCTTTGGGTGCGTAGCCGATGCCATCGGGTCCCTGGTTCATCACGTTGAAGGTCCGTACCACGCTTACCGGGCCCAGTTTCCCGGAGCGCATCCATTCCACTACGCGCCTAAAGTTCTGCGTAGCGTGCATCTGCGTGCCGATTTGACTGATGCGCCCGTGCCGATTGACGGCGTTGCGAACGGCTAGGGTCTCATCCGGGTAGAGCGTCATCGGTTTCTGAAGATAGATATCTTTGCCGGCCCTGCATGCGTCTATGGCCACGAGGGCGTGCCAGTGGGGAGGGGTGGCAATGATCACGGCATCAATATCGGGGCGTGCCAGCAATTCTCGATAATCGTGATAACCTTTGGCGGTAGCTTTGTAGCGGGCAACCACGGCGTCGCGGCGGCTCTGTGCCACATCGCATACGGCGGCGACGACGACGTCGGAGTACGCGGCGCAATTTGCAAGGTTCGCCTGCCCCATCCCATTGACGCCGATCGCGCCCAGAACGATGCGGTCGGAAGGTGCCACGTGGCCACCCCTGCCCAGAGCAGATGCCGGCACAACAGTAGGAATCGCAACAGATGCGGCGGCTTTCAGGAGCTGCCTTCGTGACGGTTTGGCGTTGGTTGTACGAGCGTTCATATCCCTTCCTCCTTTTTGGCAAGGAAGCGCGTTAGTTGGGCGGCTGCCCTTGGGCGAACTTCTCCCAGGCACGGCGCAGGATATCCTCATCTGGCTGTGCCCCCGGGCGGATCCAAATGCGGTACCTGAGTTCCAATGCTTTTGACGTGGAGAGGGCATAGCGTGTCTTGGCGGCAGGGAAGGTGGGCTGAAACCAATTCAGTTCGGGATATTGCACCCAATCCCCGGGATAATCGGGATTGGCGGGGCTCTGCAGAACGATAACGGCCGTGGGCTGCTTCCCGCCGGGGAAGGTACCCCAAAGGTATCCCCACGCTGCCCTCGATACTGCTGAAGGCGCATCGGTGTGAAACACGATGTGCTGGTCTGCCACCGAATTGAGGCGGATGTTCAGCCCACCGTACAAATCGGTATGTCTGCGGGCGATGGTGACACCCTCCTGCAACGCACGAAAGCGGAGCACCAGGTCCACGAACCTTCCCTCGGGCCGAAGGCGATAAACGCGGATGAGCACCCGCTCGTGTGCGATGGGTACGCGATCCTCCCACATCCACCGGTTTTCGGCCTGGATTTCGGCCCTGTCACGGCCCTGGCGCATACGAACATTCCCCGTAGGCCGGGCGAACACACGTTGGAGGGCGTGAAGATCGCCCATTTCGGATCCATATCCCGTTTCGGGCCATGCCCAGTAGATGCCGCGGTGGTGGGGATGATCCACCGGGAAATCCCGCGTGAGCTCCTCGCCGTCCAATCCATAGAGAGGATGGATATAGTCGCTCCGAGGTTGGGCGTAGATGCGGTCGGCTTGGGCAACGTGTGCAAGGACGTCCCCGGGCAGGATGGTGTGGTAGTTATAGCGTAGAACCGGGCGGCCATCCTCGGCGATGATGAGGCTTCCCTCGGGACCGGTGGCAACCGTCAAACCTCGAGGTGGGGCGGATGCGGCGGATTGGATGGCAGCAGCACTCGCCAGTACCGCCAAAGCGTGGACAATCATCGTTCACCCTTCCTTCCTTGAACCAAGCGAACCCTGCAGACACGACGCCGAGGAGAGGCTTCACCTTTTGGTCATCTGCATTTCACGACGGGCGAAACTAATGTGGATATAGTGCAATTTCCCCTCCATCCCCGAATGTCCTCCTGCGGCCTCTGCGGCCGTGTTATCGGAGTGCAGCCACCGGGTTCCCTGACGTCCGGGGACCTAAGGTGATGCTCGCCGAGCTAATCAGCAGAGGGAAACCGCCCCCACGCGCCGAATGCTCTTATGCAAGTTAGGGCAAATCGCCTATCTTACACCGTCATTCTGCATCACCCAGGAGGCACCTATGAACGCATCTCCCCTGGTCATTGGCGTGGATGTGGGAACGGGCAGCGTACGGGCGGGCATCTTCAATGCTTCCGGCACGATGCTCGCGTCGGCCTCTGAGCCGATCCGCATGTGGAAGCCCAAACCCGATTATGCCGAACAATCCTCCGAGGACATATGGCGCGCAACGGGGTCGGCAATCCGGGCCTGCCTTAAGCAAGCGGGCGCCGACGCTCACCAGGTGGCCGGCATCAGCTTCGATGCTACCTGTTCCCTGGTAGTACTGGATAGGGAAGGCCGGCCGCTCCCGGTGAACGACGAGGGAGATGCCGAGCGCAACATCATCGTTTGGATGGATCACCGCGCCCTCGCCGAGACAGATGCCATTAACGCCGGTGGGTACGACGTGCTGAAGTATGTGGGCGGCCGCCTTTCCCCAGAGATGGAGACACCTAAGCTCAAGTGGCTTAAGACGCACCTTCCGGACACGTGGGCGCAAGCCGGCAAATTCCTGGATTTGGCCGATTTCCTAACATACCGCGCCAGCGGGGTGGACGCCCGAAGCCTCTGCACGGTGGTGTGCAAATGGACGTACCTTGGGCATGAGCGCCGATGGGATCGGGATTTCTTCGCTGCGGTAGGGCTTTCGGACGTTTTTGACGGCGGCAAGGTGGTGGACGATGTGCGCCCCATGGGCACAGCGCTAGGACCACTGACCCCGCAGTCCGCGCAAGAACTGGGGCTCACCACATCCTGCGTGGTCGGCGTGGGAATGATTGACGCCCATGCGGGCGGATTGGGACTGTTGGGCGCCGTCTGGGAAGGCAAATCGGACCGAAGGCTGGAGGATTTAGAAAGCGCCCTGGCCCTCATCGGGGGCACGTCCAACTGCCATATGGCCGTGTCTCGGGACCCAAAGTTCATCCCGGGGATTTGGGGTCCCTACTTCGGGGCCATGGTGCCCGGAATGTGGCTCACCGAAGGAGGGCAATCCACAGCAGGAAGCGCCATAGATCATATGATTGCCGACCATGCCAACGCGCCTGCCCTGTATACGCAAGCGCAGCAAACCGGTGCTAGCGTCTATGAGATTCTGAACCGTGAAGTGGAGCGCATCCAAAAGGAGCAGGGCCGGGGGCCGGAGATCACCAGGGATTTGCACATTCTGCCCTATTTCCTGGGGAACCGATCCCCCAAAGCCGATGCCCACGCCCGTGCCGTGATTGAAGGAGTGTCTCTGGACGAAAGCATCACATCTCAAGCACTAAGATACTATGCCACAGTTCAGGCGGTAGCCTATGGCACGCGAGATATCATCCAGGAAATGAACCGAGCCGGGTATCGCATCGAGCGGATGTTCGTTACCGGCGGAGGAACTAAGAACCCCGTGTGGCTTCAGGAGCATGCCGATATCACCGGCTGTACGATTGTGCTCCCGCAAGAACCCGAGGCGGTGCTCTTGGGGTCGGCGATCCTCGCGGCCACGGCAGCCGGCGTGTATCCTGATATCTACGCGGCAATGCAAGGAATGTGCCACTCTGGAGCGGTAATCCATCCGCGCAAGGACACGGCCGCATATCATGCAGCTAAGTTCGAGGTATTCCAGGATCTGTACCGGCGGCAAGTGGAGCACCGCCAGCGGATGCAGGGCTTCTGATGGCACACGTACCGAACAATCGCGCGATAGTGCCCTGGGATGTGGCGGATGCAATCCTGAGCGAGTGCCTCGGCCGCCCCCGAAGCTACGCGATGCTTCGCACCCTGTGTGATGAGATCGGTCCCCGCGCCGGCGGCACCGAGGGAGGATGCCATGCTGAGGAGTGGGCCATTGCCCGCTTCCAGGAATTCGGACTCGAGGCCGTGCGAACGCAGGAAGTGCCCCTCACGGTCTGGCGCCGAGGATCCCTGGAGGCGGGTGTGGTAGCGCCGGGTCCGTTCCGCTTCACTGCGCTTAGTCACGGCAACAGCCCGCGCAGCGCGCACGTTGAGGCTCCGGTGGTAGACGTGGGACATGGGGACACAGAGGACTTTCGGCAAGCACAAGCGGATTTGCCCGGCGCCGTGGTCCTGTGCGACGAAGGTACGGCGGAGGGCAGGCGCAAGCTCCACCGCTCCGAACAGCTCGCTCTTGCGGCAAAATACCATGCCGCGGCTCTGTTGATCATGAGTATGACGCCGGGCCCCCTGCCGCGGACAGGAGTTTGCCACACATCAGAGGCTCCTATTCCCAGCATCGGCATCTCACTGGAGGATGGCGAGCGATTGCGCCGTCTATTGAAGGATGGCGTGCGCCCGCGTGTGCGCGTTGTCATGGAGAATCACCTTCACGGAGGAACCGCGCGCAACGTCCTGGCGGATTTGCCGGGCGCGGAACGTCCTGACGAAATCGTCCTCTGTGGTGCGCATTTGGATGCCTGGGACGTGGCTCAAGGGGCTTTGGATAATGGCTTGGGGGTAGCCATCGTCCTGGAGATGGCGCGTGTGCTTGCACATCTTAAGAAGCGCCCCAAGCGCACAATTCGGTTTGCTCTCTGGGCTGCCGAGGAGGTGGGTCTTCTGGGCAGCAAGCAATACGTTGCCCATTACCTTAGCGATCTGCACCGGCACGTCGCCATCATGAACTTTGATATGACGGGGGATCCCGTGGGATATTGGACGCCGGGAGCGCCCGCAAAACCTGCCTTGCTGGAGGCCCTTGCCCTACAACTTGCGCCGATCGGCATGACGGGCGCTTGGGATTCCAAGCCTGGGCTGCACAGCGACCATCAGCCCTTCATGTTGGAAGGCGTACCCGTGGTATGCATTTCCGGCCGGCTTTCTCAGGAAGCAAGCCGGTTTTACCATTCCCAAGGCGACACTCTGGATAAAGTGGATTTCCCTGCGTTGTGCCGAGCTGCTACGGCAGGCGCATTCTCGGCTTGGGCCATTGCCGAAGCGGAGTGTCCACCCTACCCGCGCAAAGATCCGAGGGAAGTTGCGGCCATGATCCAAGAGGCGCGCCTGGAGGAAGCCCTTCAAGCCGAAGGATGGGCGCCACGTGATGGCTTTTGAGAGCTCGAGTGAACATGTAGGCACCGGGTAGGCCACACTGCGGCCCCATTTGTCGTGCGATCGTCTGTATCCGCGCCGCTACCGCGTAGCAGGAAAGGTTGGTCCCAGCACCCACATATTTACGTTGGCGCGGGCGCTTGTTCCTAGAGGGGCCTCGCATCGGAAGCGTACGTTGTTCGTGCCGGTGGCGAGCCGCGGGATCTCCCCGGTTATGGCGACATCGCGCACGAGTTCTCCCTTGGTGCCGTAGAGTTTGCACACTCCGCGATCCGTCAGTTCCAGGTAGCTCCCGCTCTCCATTTCCACAGGAAACACCACTTCGCGGTCGCCGATGCGAATCGCCGGATTCATCACCTTCGTGGAGCGAAGAGGGAGGGCGCGCACTTCGCTAATGCGACACGCCACAGCCGCCCCTGGCGGAAGGTCGTTGTACCACACACCGATGCTGGCTATTGCGCTGAAGACCACGCTCTCTCGATACATAGAGTAGAGATCGCCGTAGGGCCAAACGAAGTCTGCCCAGCGGCGCCCTTCGGGTTCGATAAGCTCAAAGTACCGCCAGCCCGTGAAGTTAATGCGGATGTAGTGGTCTCCGATGCCTGCTACCAAATTGGATGGCGACCGAAGTTGGATATTAAGGAGTTCACCTTTACCATCGCCATAGACCCACAGCCCCAGAGCCTCGTGCCCAGAAAGGTCCAAGGGCGCCGCAAACGTTTCTGTGACGCCACACCAAGCTCCCCGTGAGGTTGCGCCTGAGTTCATGGCCGTGAATTCTACGGCAGCGATCCCTGGACGAGGTCCTTCCGCTGCAGCCCGCACGTCGCACGAGACCCCTGGCGAAGTTAGCCTCTCGCGGAATGACATCGGGGATGTGAAATCCGGGATTGGCAGCGCGTTGGAACTATCGAAGGGCGCAGCGGCCATAAGAGCCTCCATTCGAAGCTGGATGGGCTGCGCCGAAAACGGATTGTGCACCGTCCATTGCGTGGTCGGGCCATCCTTGCCCTCCACGCGATGAAGCGTGTGCTCTACGGGCGCGAAATGCCATGGTCCAGAGGGATCCTTGATGAGCGTGTACTCATGTTTCGGCTGGGCAAGGAGCTTGCGCACAGGGATTGGCACCCGGCCGCTATGGCGTAGCCCTTCGTAGGTACGCGTGATTTCGGCTAACCGAGCGAGCGCGGGCACGGTGTGGATCGTGTCTGGATCCACTCCCATGACGGCAAAACCTGTGTCCGTACCGAGACATTTGTTCATTAAGTACTCAATATCGTCGGAGAAAGTGGGCTCGCCCTGGGGACCCGTCCAAGTTCGAAAGGCCCACCATCCAAGCTCACCGGGAAGAAACATCCGGTGGCATTCCTCATTGGCTGCCACGTGGGCATCAATAAACTCCTTGTAGCTGCGGGTCGGGTGGTCCCACGCACCCAAGCGCGAACGCACACACCAAAGATGGTGGTGGAACGTGCTCATCTCCATGAGGGCGGGCTTCCGTAAGCGCTTCCAGAGTTCCCAAACGAATTGGGAACCGTAATGCCACGCGTACTGGGCGCCCCCAAGGATATCCTCGCCGTCGAGGGCGTCCAAATAGATCATGTCGAAACCTGCCGCGTTGTACGCATTTGCAGTCTTCTGGGCCACTTCTGCAAAGAGGGTCGTCTCCGGGTCTGGTACAAAGAGCCCGAAGCATTCCTTTAGATGATAGGCCTTGGCCCCCTGGGCGTGCGGGGACGGCTTCGTTCCGTAGGCGCCGCGGACACAACCTAAAAAGCGCCAGGGCGCCTCGTGGGACACACCGGTGAAGGTGATCAGCTCCTGGTCTATTCGCAGTGTAACGCTATTTCGCACGAAGAAGCCGGTGACGGTGGACACATCCTTGGTAGGCTCCAGCACCGGCACCGTGGTGGCGTCTGCGGTGATTGGAGCAGCGAGGGTAAAGGAGCCGAATGAGGCAAGCCGCGGATCGGGCACGGGAGTTACCCAAGGGCAGTGTTTGTCTATGAAGAAGGAATACGTGTGGAGGCCGGCTTTGATGCCTGCTGCGTGGAGGCGGTCCACCACTGCCTTGAGGCTTGCGAAACCCCTTGGGTACATCTGCGGATTCGGCCGGCAATCCCCAAAGCGGAAGGAGCCGCCGCCGTGGAAGTCAATCTGGTTCACACCCAGCATCCGCGCGAGCCGGATCCAATCGTCCACGGTCGCTTCTGTGAGGTTGCCAAAGTTGAACAAGTAGGAGCCTTGGTTCACTGCCTTGCCCAGCGCCCAGGGGCCGCCGATAGGTGAATGGGGCATTTCCGGGGCATCCGCTACCGCCTTTTGGAGCGCACGTCGCAGTTCCGCAGGCGGGCAACCGATGAGGGCCACCTTCGCGCCCACCAAGCCGAAACGGGCTGCACACTCTGCGTGGACATGGCTGCAGGGCATGGGCAACTCGGGCACGTTGGTACGCAGGTTCAGTGCGAGCGCGCACACCGCAAATGGTTCTTCGGGGGTGCCCTTAAGCGTTAGGGGCAAATCCAAGAATTGTAGGTCTGTGGGCTGCCCTGTAACCGACGCCACTTCCAGCGTGGCATAAACATCCCTAGAGATCGCCCGCAGAGCCACGGCAACGCCGGTGTCCCCGAAAGAGAGCCTCCACACTTGCCCCGTGGCGCGCAGTGCAGTGACCGGCACCGATCGCCCTCCCACCGTTACCCGCGCCAATGGAATAGGATGCGATGCACGCGCAGAATAATCCACGCCGGTCACGCGGCTGCGAAAGGAAGTAGTCGTGCCGTCGGAGGCCACAGTAAGAACAAACCATCGCGTGGCGAGTGCGCCTTCTTGCCTCACTGGTTCCTGGGCCGCCACCCGAAGACTGAAGGACGTAAAAAGCGCAAATCCCACCCATATCCCCACCATGGCCATACTCCTTGTGGATCTCCCCACCAACTCGAGCTGCCCGGCAATCATGCCGGCGCTGCTTCCAACCGGCCGATTACCGAGGGACTTCCACCGTCTCGAGTACGGACCGAAGTACGCGATCCGGTGAATACCCCTCGATTTCACTCTCGGGTTTGAGGATGACGCGATGACGCAGTACAGGTAGCGCAAGGTCTTTTATGTCGTCCGGTGTAACGAAATCGCGGCCCCTTACGGCGGCCAGGGCCTTTGCAGCCATCATAAGCGTTACGGATGCGCGTGGCGAAGGACCAAGCACCACATGGCGGTTGGCCCGCACGGCGCGCGCAATCTCCACAATGTACTTCTGAACGGCCGGGCTCACGGTAATGGCCTGCACGCACGACCGCAACACAGGCAAGTCTTCGGGTGCAATCACGGGTTCTAAGTGGGCCGTTGCAAGATCTGCAGCATCGAAGCCGGCCTGGCGGCGCGCAAGGATCTCCACTTCCTCATCCAGCTCAGGGTAGGTCACCACAACCTTCATCATGAAGCGATCCAACTGAGCCTCGGGCAATGGGTAGGTGCCTTCGTACTCGATGGGATTCTGCGTAGCGCACACCAAAAATGGGTCCGGAAGAGGATGCGACACGCCGTCTATAGTGGTCTGGCGCTCCTCCATTGCCTCGAGCAGAGCAGCCTGTGTCTTGGGCGGAGTACGATTTACCTCATCCGCAAGGATGATGCCGGCAAAGATGGGTCCCTTGCGCAGCTCAAAAAGGTGCTTCTGTTGGTTGTACACATTGGTGCCTACCAGATCTGAGGGCATCAGATCGGGTGTGAATTGGATGCGCGCGAAACTCACCCGGCACAAATGCGCAAAGGCCCGCACGGCCAAGGTCTTGGCAGTGCCAGGCACACCCTCCACAAGGAGGTGTCCTCGAGCCAGGAGTGCCACTATCAGCGCCTCTTGAAGTTCATGCTGACCAACGAGAACCTTTTGCATCTGGCGGAACACTTGTTCCGCCACCTGGGTCACGGGACTAGGAGGGGGTGTAACGGTGGCAGATCTGCCGACTTCTGCAGACGCCGTGTTCTCTTCAGGTTCTGACACTCTCTGCTCTCCTCCGAAGGGCGTTGATTGCGCGGGCGAGGCGCAGCATTTCCATCTCAGAAGCGCCCCGGGAACTCAACACAGCTTGACAGCTAAGAAGCACCGACCGTACCTCTGATTCGTCCCAATGGAGAACCCTTCCTGCCGTCCGTGCAAGTTCCTCTGCGGAGGCATCGGGGGGCAAGTCCAATCGGCGCGTGAGGATGCGCACCAGGTCTCGGTACAAGATCTCGATGGGGAGGTCTGTGGCCCGTGCCCGCCGGTACAGGGCGCCCATGGAAGTTACGTAGTCCATGGTCTGTACGTGTGTTTCATCTTGGCGTGGCTGGGGGGTTCCGAAGCGCCGGTTGAGGTTCAGCACGATCAGCACGAAAACGGCCAGTCCGTAAAATAGGATGCCATGCCCCACCGATCCGATGGCGCGCCAGAGGGATGGGGAGACGGTGTCTACACCGTAGCCGTGGTGGTATTCGTCGAAAAAGATCGGCGCTTCCGGATGGAGTGCATGGAACCAATCTGCAATATTGGCCAGAAGCACGGCGTTGTCGGCATCGGCCAGGTGCCGGTTATTCCAGCCGATGCCTTCCGTAGCCACAAGCACACGCCCCATAAGATGCTGCCACGTGATGAGATACGCTCCACCTGCCGCAACAAGCGCATGGGCGTGTTTGCCGGCCATCCGAGCCACCCGCAATTGCCCGGACACGCGCACTCCAGCCACATCCTTCATCAACGGCGAAAACGGATCCTGTGGGGGCAGAACGATGGCCCTGGCCGAAGCATCGTCGAGCCGAATGCCAAGGCGATCGTTCAGCTCCGTGTCCTCGGCGCCTTCCACCAAAACGAGAACACCTCCCAGCCGGATCCACCGATCCAAGCGGGCTGCCTCGTCCGCCTGCACAGATCGTTCGAAAGGGGTAACGGCGATGATCAAACCGGGTTCCGCAGGGAGTGCGGTGTAGGGGACCTGCAACCGCTCCACAGGATAGTTCTCCACGCGCAGGAGCCGATACGCCGCTCCATACCCGGCAGGCCCGGCGCTATAGCTGGAGCGTTGCTCGGCCATCGCTCGGCTGAATTCGCTGCGTGTGGAAGTGGCGATGAGGCCGGCCACCACAACTACCGATGCTGCAAAGAGCAAGGCTTCCTTGTTGAGGCGCGTGATCCTCATTTCACCAGACAGGAAGTTCGTGCGTGCGAGCGTGAACTCAACGGCACAGGGTGTGCAGTGGCGCGCTAGTCTTGGTTAGGGACGGTTGCTGCCAAAGCGTTACTCCTCTTGGGACGGCGGTGTTTGCTGGAGGCCAAAGAGGCGCGCGGCATTTTCGTAAAGGATCTTGCGGCGCACATCTTCGCTCAGATCGGAATCCTCCAGCAACCCCATGGCAGCAGTGGGATCCAGATGCGGCGATCCCGACCCAAAGAGGATGCGGTGGGCACCGAGCGCCGCAACCGCAGCGGGTATCTTAGCTCGATCGAGGGCGCCCGAAGTTTCCAACAAGATGTTCGTACACTGATGCGCCGCGGCAACTGCGGCCCGCCAATCGGGCCCGCCCATACCGATCAGAACGATCTTAAGCATAGGATACGCGCGCGCAATTTCCAGTGCCGCTCCCACGGCGTCCCCATTCGGTGTAAATAGAAAGAGAGGTTTGGTATACCGGCGGTAGCTGTTGATGAGCTCATCGGCAACCAGACGACGCACAGGATCGCTCCATCGGCCGGTGACGATGGCCATGGCTACGAACTTCCGCTGCGGCATGAGTTCCCGCATGATTGCCATCGAAGCTTCCACCCGGCTCGTGTTCGCCATCAGGCATCCGTATAGATGGGGCGCCTGCTCGATCATTCGTGCCAGAACGCGGTTGCCGGCGATGGGGTCCACCCTTCGTGCATGGGCGGACATGAGGACAACGGCATCAATGGAGCGAGCCGAGCATTCAGAAAGCACCGCCCCCGCATTGGCGGCGACGCCAGGGATGACACTTCCACCCATGAAGCTGTGAATATCGAATACCGGCAATGGCTGTTTCCTCGATCATGTATGGGATGGCAGCGTTATACCTAAGATGCGTGCGGCATTGCCTCCGAGGATACGGGACTCATCTTCTTGCGTGACACCGGAATGGCGCACGGCCGCCAGAGCGCCTGCCATGGGTCTGGCCGGGGCTCCCGATCCAAACAAGATACGATCGGGACCCACATGCTCTACCACATGCCTGATGGCGCCCAGGGCAAGGAGATGTGACGTCTCCACAAAGAGGTTGGGGTGGGCGCGCATGAGCACCACCGCCTCGGCCAAAGTATCCTCGTCCACCCCGGCCAGAATGAGGGGCGCCGGATCCACCCCCAGGCATTGCACCAGGCGGGTGGCCTCGCCGGGGCGGGACACGTCCACCATAATCGGCAAGCCTTCCGCCTCCAAAGCGCGTACCAGTGCGATGAAGGGCTCATAATCGGGGACCCATCCCTGCATCCCCGGGAAAAAGCGCGCCAGCCGAAAGCCATCCGCCCGAAAATGAAGGTGAGGTCCCTCGCCCCCATAGAAAGCTTGTGGGTTCATTGTGGCCACGGGAATGAAGCGCGGGTCTTCGGCGCAGGCCGCCTTCGTAGCAGCATTGCCCATCCGATGATCCAAGAGCACTCCGATGGTAGAGAGCGTGCAGCACGCATCCACCGAATGGCGGCGCATGAGTGCAGTAAGATCATCCACGGAAAGATCTGCGGCTGCTTCTGGAAGCGGACCGAAGATCGTATTCACGTCTATAATGGATGGCATGGTCCCCCCATTTCGGTAGCGGTTTACTCCGGCACGGAAGGCAAGCTCGCACCCTCAGCATGGACCCATTCCTGGGCCCGCTTTAACCTCCGCAGAACGCGCTCCCTTCCTAGGACTGCCAACGTTTCGAAGAGCCCTGGTCCTACCGTCCTACCCGTCACTGCCACGCGGATCGTATGGATCACCGGAGCACGCTCCATGTTTAGGCCGGCTGCTATGTGGTTAACTGCGTTCTCGGCATCGGCAGGAGTGAAGTCGTCCGGGAGCTGTGCCATTGTGCTTGCTGCAGCCTGAAGAATCGAGAGCGCTGTTGAGCCGGATAGCCACTTACGCCTCCCCTTCTCGTCTGGAGCATCTGGGTCACGAAAGAAGAAGCCGGCCAGCATACCCACATCCGAAAGCGTCCTCATCCGATCCGTCACCAGCGGAATTACCTTCGCTGCATAGGTGCGTTCTTCCTGCGATGGTGGCCGGCCCACCAATCCCTCCTCCTGTAGGAAGGGAATGCACAGGTCAAGCAGCCGTTCTGGGGGCGCCGAGCGGATGTACTCGCCATTCATCCAGCGCAACTTGTCGTAATCGAACACGGCAGGATGCTTGCTGATGCCCGCCAAACTGAAGCGTTCGACGAGCTCTTGAACCGTGAAGAGTTCACGGTTCTCCTCCCCGGCGGACCACCCCAGTAGAGCTAGGAAATTCATGAGCGCCTCGGGCAGGTAGCCGGCGCGCACGAAGTCCAAGAATTGCGTAGACCCGTGCCGCTTGCTGAGCTTCTTACGATCTTTGCCCAGGATGAGCGGAACATGCACCCACTTCGGCTCCGGCCACCCGAATGCGCGAAAGAGCATTACATGTTTGGGCGTGGAGGGCATCCAATCCTCACCACGGATCACATGGGTGATCGCCTGTGCGTGATCGTCTACAACTTCGGCTAGGTGGTAGGTGGGCCAGCCGTTGGATTTGAGGAGCACTTGATCGTCTACCGTACGGTTCTCCACGGAAACGTCGCCATAGACCTCATCGTGATAGGCAGTTGTCCCTTCCAAGGGAACGGCCAGTCGCACTACGGATGGAAGGCCCTCTTTTTCGTACCGGGAGCGTTCTTCAGCAGTAAGGCGCCTGCAGCGTCGGTCGTAGCCCGTGGGCAGGCCTTGCTCTTGCTGGCGGCGGCGCATTTCTTGCAGGCGTTCCTCGGTGCAGTAACAGCGGTAGGCCATGCCCATGGCAATGAGCTGCTCTGCAGCCTCACGGTAGAGGTGCAGGCGCTGAGATTGCACATAGGGTCCATAGGGCCCTCCGGACACCCACCATTCGTCGGGCACGATCCCCAGAAACCGGAGGCTTTCTTCGATTTCGGCGATGGCTTCCGGCCGATATCGGCTGGGATCGCGGTCCGTGTCTTCCAAGCGCGCCACGAAGGTGCCGCCCATTTTACGGGCCAGCAGCCAGTTGTAGATGGCGGTTCTTAGGTTACCCACGTGGGGGGATCCCGTGGGGCTAGGAGCATAGCGTACGCGCACGGTCATCGTTATCAAAAGGGACGAGGGCACACTGCCCTCTAAGGACCTATCGCCTTATTTCTTGAGGTACTTGCGCTTACTGCGGTCGAAGCCTTGGCTCAACTTGCGTGCATCGTACACCCATGCCCCACCACGCTGGAAGAAGCAGTGATACTCCGAAAGGAGGGAGGCCACCATCCGGCGTGTGGTTCGACGGGCGATGTTCACCTCTGTGAGCAGGGTCAGAAATTCGATCCCCTTCCGGTAATGCTCCATAATCTGCCGCAGGATATCAAAGGTCGGGAGTTGTTCCATTTCGGCATTCCGCCCCAACTCCAACAGGTCGTTCACCCGGTTGCGGCTGATGAACATGGAGGGCTCCGTTTCTTCGCCGTAGGTGATCACGTACTGATCCGGAGCTTGCCGCTCTAGGTAAAACACCGCTCCAGAATCGACGGGGAGCGTGTTGTACCAATCCAAGAGACCGTAGAGCAGGCGCGTTTCGTTGTTGACCCATGCCTCCACTTTATGACCGTTCGGCAGAACGACTTCCACCTGCAAGATCTTGGGCTCCGTGGGGAAGAATCCGGGGGCCAGCATACTCAACGGGAGTGTGCCGATCTCCTTATGGTGGAACTTAAGGACGCAACGCGCAGTGGCCGGCGGGTTGGGCTCGGGCTCAGGAACGGGCTCCTCATCCAGGACATCCTGGGCGAGCGGGTTCATGATATCCCGCTGAAGCCCGCCGTCGAGGCCCTCGTCCTCCAGAAGGAGGTCCACGTCGTTGCCTTCCTGGTCCGTGTAATGAACGCTTGGGAAGCGAAGGATCTCGGGCACGGTGTAGATGTATTCGTGGATTGCTCCCTGGGGCAGGAAGCGGTCGGATCCCAACCAAACCACTTGCTCACTTTGGCGAAGCGCCTCGAGCACGGTGGCAAGGTCACCCTCATAGGTGGGGTCTCCCGGGGACACTTCAAAGAGGTCTTCCAGAAGGCGCGAGGCCCGCGTGGTAGAGGGGTTCTTAAGCACCGCTGCCACAAGTTGACCTAGCTCCTCCTCAGAGATCACGAGGGGTTGCTGCGCCTCGGCCTTGGCCGCTTCGCCATACTCGTCCACTTCGCGCTCGGCGATGGTCGGGAAGAAGCCTGCGAGCGTAGCTGCTGCGTCCGGCCCAATCCATACACCACCGTACAGACATACGGCGCGGCCATCCTGTAGTAAGGAGTTGTAGAAGCGCGCGGCGTCGAAGTGTCGGGGATCTTTTCGCCAAGCTAGGTATTGAAGAATGTTATTGGGTACCGGCGCCTGCACCTCGTTCAAGAACTCCACGATGGAGGCCGTGTCATCCGGAAGGATGCCCGCGGCGGCGTCCTCGTAGGGTTCAACGTCCGCCGGCTTGATGTAATTATCGAAACGCACATCCTCATCGGATGGCCCTGTGGTGATGAGGAGCCAGCTTGTAAGGCCGTACCGGCCATCCAGCGCCTGAAAGTAAAGGGTGCGGTTGGAGAGCAGGCGCTGAAGAATGGGCTCATAGATTTCAGGCGGGCGTCTGTAGATTGCTCCTAGTTCCCGCGCCAGGCATTCCACGGAGAGGGGAACCCCTGCTGCTTGTAAAACGTCTGTGAGGTTGCGCTGTGTGGGCCGAGTAGGATCGGCCATGCGCGTAGCAGGCGCCCACTTGCGCTCCAACAGAACGAAGCGCTCCGGGAAGCTGGCCAGGATCACGCGAGCGAGGCGAAGGTCCACGTCATCGCGGTTTACCAAGCGAACCGCCTCAGAGGCCTTAACGGGCTCCGGCGCCTCCAGCAGCGCCCGAAAAAATAGGTCGGACGCAAACCGCATGGCAAGGGCTTCGGTCAGTTCAGGTTTGGTTGCAATAGACACGGTGTTCCTCCGCAATGGCGTCCGCCGACGTCGGGAGCACCTCTGCGCTACCCGTGCCGGCGGGATCAGTGTTAGAAAGTTCCAGTGCTGTTAAATCGTACGGTTGAGCGTCGGTGATGCGCGCCCACACGAACTCCCCAGGCTGAGCATGTGTCCCGTGGATAAGCACCCTACCGTCCACTTCCGGGGCATCGCGGAAGGACCGGCCCACGCCGATGCGACCGTCTACTCCCTCCACAATTTCCTCCACTAACACACGCAAGCTCCGCCCGATCCACTTGCGGTTCTGCTCAAGCGACACCGCCTGTTGCACCCGCATGAGGCGTTCCCACCGTGCGTGTCGAACGCGGGCGGGAACTTGGCCGGGGAGTGATGAAGCCGGCGTGCCTTCTTCCCTAGAGTACTCAAACACGCCCACGTGGTCGAACTGGGCCGTGCGCAGAAACTCTTCCAATTGGTGAAAGTGCTCGGGAGTTTCGCCCGGAAAGCCCACAATGAAGGTGCTTCTGATGGCCACGTCCGGCAGGGCACGGCGCAGATCGTGAAGGATGCGCAGGTACCCCTGTGCGTTCATCGGACGGCGCATGCCGCGGAGCACGTCATCGGCAGCGTGCTGGAGGGGCATATCCACATATGCGCAAACCTTGGGAGTGGTGGCCAGGGCGTCAATGATTGCACTCTGCACGCGACTGGGATAGCAGTACATCAAACGTATCCATTCGATACCCGCCACCTGGGATAGCGCCGCAAGGAGGTCGGGAAGAAGGGCGCGTCCGGCCAGATCGTATCCGTACTGCGTCGTGTCTTGGCCCACCAATACCAGCTCCTTCACACCGCATCTTGCGAGATGCTCCGCCTCGGCAACGACGCGATCCAGAGGCTTGCTTACGTGGGGGCCCCGAATGGCAGGTATGGCACAGAACGTGCAGGGGTGGTTGCATCCCTCGCTAATCTTAAGATATGCAGTCCACGGCGGCGTTGTCTGAACCCGCCGGAGAGACGCCGACCATGTATGGCGGGGCTGCGCAAGGACGCGGATGAGGCCATGTTTGCCGTTAAGGACGTCGGACACTGCCTCGGCCACGGCCTCGGTGCGGCCGGTCCCCACGAAGGCATCCACGTCCGCAAGCTCTTGGGCAAGTTCACTGGCGTAGCGCTGCGCCAGGCATCCGGCCACCACTATTTTACGCACATGCCCCTGCTTCTTACGCTCGATGGCGCGCAGGATTGCATCTATTGATTCCTGTTTGGCGGCCTCAATAAAACCACACGTATTAATCACCACTACATCTGCAGGGCCATGCGTGGAGATGCGACACCCGCTTTCGTGGAGTACGCCAAGAACCTCCTCCGTATCCACACGGTTCTTGGCGCAACCCAGGGTAATCATCTCGATTTTAGGTGCAGAGGTCATATGGCGCCACGCCGTCTCAAAGGCCGTACCAACAGAAAGTGCGCGCCCTTGTTAGAGCGCGTCCTGCTATTATACCCTAAAGAAGGGCGGCGCCTGCGTCATCGGTATCTGGGAGGAATCGGGTTGCTGCCGTCGTATACAAAAGGACAAGACACACGGAGGAATCGGCGCCGTATAGAACGGCGGGCGAGGGGCGTAATGAAAGTTCGGTGGATTCTTCTATTTGTGCTCTTTGGGATGGCCGCGCTCCCGGCGGGCGCATGGCCGCGTTACGCGTCCAAGCTGGGACTGCCTTGCCTCTATTGCCACAATCACCAAGATGGCAAGGGCGGGTTGAATCCTCGGGGCCAATACTTCGTAGCCCATAAGTACACCTTCGAGGGCTACGATGAAGCCAAGGTTATGGGAAAACTCTCTCCGCCTCTTTTCCATGCTGCCTGGACGGACGTATTGCCGCAATCCGCGCTTCGCATCGGGGTTGGGGACACGGTGGGCGACGGCAAACCGCGTTTGGTGGTTCTCTCGGTTGGGAACGCTCCATCCGCTCGCACCCTGGCAATCCAGAAGTGGACCGGGGCATCGTGGAGCACAGAGTTCACCACACAACTTCCAGGCGGAGGCGATCGCTTGGCCGTAGGGAATTTTGCGAGCGGGCGGCCCGCGGTGATCGTCACTTCCGGTGCGCTATGCTTCTGGGATGGCAAAACGTATCAGGTAAAGCCCGCATCGAACCCGCACAACATTCTGGGAAAGGTGATCTTGAAGGACGGGGCCGAACGCCTGCTCGTGCATCAAGGCAACTCCGTAAAGCTTTATAAGGTCAATCCGAATGAAGCGGACTGGCTTACGGACCCCATGGATCCTCCCCATTCCTCCGCCACCGTGTTCACCGATATGAAAGGCCCCACAAAAGAGCTGGAGGACGTGGGAATGCCCTACCTGCTGGCCGCAGGAGGCATCGTAGGATTGTGGGACGCGCGCAAAACGGACGCACTCTTCCTGTACGGCGTGCAGGTGATTGGGCTTGTGGAGAGTAAGGGGGATGACACCCTCAAAGCGCCTCCCAAGATTGGCGAACCCGTACCCGGCCTCGTGCTAAAGGGTCGAGAGGTACACCTCACCGTGGTGGATCCTCGATCGGCCACCCTCAAAACGCTGTGGCATAGCGAAGCACTTCCAGGGGGCGTGTTGGATATTGTTGTGGGCGACCCACGGGAGAATCGTCGAGGATTATTGGTCCTTACCGACAGTGCCGCCAACGGCCCGGGCCATTCCCTCATCTTCTTTCAACTTGATTAGCTCCGCCGCACCTTACCCGCCGGTAAGAAGCTTCCAAAGGGTGGGGAATGTTACGCGGTGGTCGCCGGCCACGTAATGGCTCTCGCCCCCATCTGCTACGGTGCGCACCAAGATCGTTTTCCACGGCCGGTAGTAATACCTCGGATCCGTTTTGGGCGCCTCCGCATGGAAATCGCCTTGGAGGTCGAGCAGGTCGAAGACGCCTGTGGTGAAGTGGGCGATTTGCCTGCCCTCTTGATGCGCTACATTGCGCGCCATTGCCAAAGCCTTTAGGTACACCTCCGGCGCCATTACCGCGCTCCCGAAGTTCAGCAGCACCCCTCCCTCCAGGTGGCTCACCGTCTCGGTAAAGATCAAAAAATCTCGATACGAAAGTTCACCCAAAGCAGATCCGTCGCAATTGGGATGCTCATGGATGATATCCTGGCCGATGCAGGCATGCACCGTTACCGGGACCTTAAGACGGTACCCGGCAGCCAGGACACTGATATCGCGGTGCGGGAAGGGGGCTTCGTAGATATGGCGGCCAAGGGCCTCGCCATATCCCACGTCCTCGTCCATCACGGCGTGGAGGACGCTGTTGATTACTCCCGTTTCGCGCCAAAGGCCGAATTCGCCGGTGCGAATGTACCGGGCCACGCTCTCCGTCGTGGCGCCTATGAGCGCAAACTCCCAGTCGTGAATCGGTCCGGCGCCATTCATGGCCACATGGGTGATAAGACCCCGCTCCATGAGGTCAATAATGAAGCGCGAGTTGCCCCGTCGAATGACGTGGGCTCCCATCATGAGGATCACCGGCGCCCCCCGCTTCCTCGCCTCGCGGATCCGTTGGGCAATGATCGGCATGGAGGGGTGATCCAGCAGTTCGATAGGCGCATCCAGGGGCATAATCACATCCAAAGTGAGATCATGCACGCGCTCGGAGAGGGGCTTGATGAGAAGTTTGCTGCGATCGAACATTGGGTACGGCATCGCATGATCCTTTCTTAACTCTTGGCAGCGCGAAAGCCCAAAGTGGCCAACGCTGCTGCGCACGAGAGTGCCAACATCATCAGATAGAGCCCTATTCTGAAGCTAGAGGGGTCGTATGTAAACTCAACGGTGCTTACCCCGGCAGGAAGCTTCACCACACGGAATACGCCCTGCTCCACACCGATACCTTCCTGCCTGCCATTAACGCGCACCCGCCAGCCCGGGTACATCTCATCGGCTAGATGCAATACACCGGGGCTTGGCGAGCGGGCCTCAAGGCGTATTCGGTTGATGCCGTCCTCCTGCCACCGCACCCATGCTTGCTCCCCGTCGGAACATTCGGCCCAGGCGCGTCCCTTAACACCGGAGAGGGTGTATATATACACGCCATCGGCATAGGTCTCCTGGGACCCGGGCAAGTTCAACGGCTCCAAGGAGAGGATCACGCGCACGCCGGCCTCTGGGAGGAGTGGACTGTAAGGGTCCTTCGCGAAGACCATATTCCCCACCTGAACCGGGCTCGCGTCCTGGCCGTTTCCCGCAACCCGGTTCATGAAATCCTTGTAGCGGCCGGGAAAGAGCGAGTCATATCCCTGAACATCATGCAGGCGGTAGACCATCGCCGCATTCGGCGGAAATACGGCCCGAGGACCGCGGAAGCTCCAATCCTGGTTGATCGGCGCGATGCGATCGTGACCGGCAAGCCGGCCTGCCTCTACGATCACGCTTGTTTTAGGATACACTTGATCGCGCGGCGCTACCGAGTTGTACCCTGCCCCTTGCCACAACAGATCTGCGGCAATTAAGCCGATAACGGCCCACCCAGCCCACCTGTTGGAACGGACAGCCATGAGAAGGACGGCTGCTGCTGATGCCACAAAGAATGCGATCTGCCGCACAAGATGCGCATCTATAGGAGGATACGCCCCGGGCATGCCAACACAATAGGCAAGGGCTCCAGCCCAAAGCCCCGCCACAGCGATCACTGCTCCCAGCGCCTTCGCCAGGCGAATGCCCCCGCGGGCCAAATCGTCCAGTCCAAAACCCGCAAGAGCCGCCATACTGAACGCCCACAGAACGAGGGAACGCCCCGGGGCCCCGCTGCGGCCGAAGCCCGGAACGTGGAAATAGAGCCAGGCATCTATTGGAGTCCCCAGCGCCATTAAGAGGGCGAGCAAGGCCGCGGCGCCGAAGAAACCCGCCGCTTTGCGGTGCCGGTGCGAGGTGACCCCCATCGCTGCCAGGAGCAAAGCACCGACGGACACATAGAGCGCGCCTTCGGCATAGTTGAACGGGAAGCCGCCTTGGCTAAGGCCCACATAGGGAAGATCAGGCTGGGATGGGTTGCCGAACAGATCCGGCTGGAAAAGCGTTGCCAGTGATTGAGGCGGAACGGCATACGCGATGTAGGCGGCATAGCCCGCAGACGTGGGGGGCGCGGCCCTATGCGATCGGTTTGAAAGTTCCACACTCGGCAAAAGCTGAGGTGCTGCGATTAACCCTCCCAATAGCAAGGCGAAGAGCCACCAGCCCAGTGTTCTCCACCGTTGGCCTTGGCCACTAAACTCTGCCGACGCCGCTTTCCCCGAGTGCTCCGCTCCCCTCCGCACTCCGGATCGCAGGGCTAGCAGATAAAGCGCACCAAGACCTGCTGCCATCCCAACATAGAAGGCAATCTGCAGGTGCCCGGCTAACAGCATCATCGCGAAGATTGCTGCAAGGGAGAGCGCCCTGCCAGGGGAAGGCTTGCGAAAGAGGCGCACCGTAGCCAACACGGCGAAGGGCAGCCAACATGAGGTGTCCAGAAATGTTGGGAGCTGGAGCCAGGACACCTGCCAGGTACAAAATGCGAACACAAGCCCGGCGACGATACCTGCAAGCGTTCCGGCACCCAAAGCGCGAAGCAGAAGCCACATCCCGCATGCCGCCAGCACCAGGTGAAATGTCGCAACAATTGCAAACGCCCGGTCCACCGGCAACATTACAAAGAGCAGATTAGGAGGATAGAAGACGGCGGATTGGCTATTCGCTACAAAGGGCGCGCCGCAGAAAACGTAAGGGTTCCAAAGGGGCAGAGTGCCTTGCCGCAGGGCATCCGCAGCAAATGAACGCCAAGGAAAGAACTGGCCGATGGCGTCATAGGCCAGCGGGTTCCAGGTGGGGCGTAGGTCTGCAGGCGCCGATGCATTCCATGGGGCCAAGGTAGCGAGGAGTTCTGCCGGGAGGAACACCTCGCCTGAAAAGAGAGCCCGGTTCAGAAGCAAACAGGCAACAATCAGGAAGAGTGCAGGCGGTCCATACCGCCGCAGGGAATGCGCCGGAATGGTAGGCTCCTTGAGCTGCTAATCGAAGAGCGCAAGGTTCCGCTTGGCAACCTCGTTGGCCGGATCCAGCGCCAGCACGCGCTCGAACTCATGCTTCGCCTCTGCGTACATCCCGAGCATGGCGTACGTAAGCGCCAGATCATTGAGAATGGCCACGTTGGTGCTTTCCATTCCCGCAGCCTTCTTGAGCTCCTCCAACGACTGTTCGAACTCGCCTATGAAGCCGAGGACGAGCCCCAACTGGTGATGGGCTTCCACATTGTCGGGCTCCGCTTTCAGTAGATCGTGCAGTTCGCTGAGGGCGTCATCGTATTTGCCTTCCACCTTGAAGGCGATGGCTCGCTCGAGGTGCAGGTTCCCTACAATGCCCATGTGGTCCGTATCTCCTCTGGAAGCGCATGCTGCCGCGCGACGGCGCTACAGCCCCTACAGCTACCCTGGGAACCGCTCATCGCTGTGATTGCTCAGTATAACATGGGCACTTTCAAAAATCAAGCGTGCGCGGGTTGAGAGCGTCCCTATGGGCACGCGGACGGCAGAATCCTTTGGATATCCGAACCGCTGCCGGTACATTGCGTAGCCACCCCGCATCTCGCCGACAGATCGGTGTCGTCGGTTAAGGTTGCGGGCTGTTGATCCCGCTAAGGTACGGCATCTGTGTCACCTGGTGGGATTCGGCAGGAAAACAAACCCGCCGCCGTAAATAAGTGTTCAATGGAGGTTCCAACGCCACAAACATCCCACAGAAGCCGCAGGATGCGCAGGATCCCTGCGTGGGCGGCGATTGCACTCTGCGCCGTGAGTGTGGCGCTCCTGGTGCTGCGCCTTCGGGAGGGTCTGGAGGCATTGCACAAGCCGCAGCTCCTTACAATGGCGCCAAACGCCGTGCTGCCCCCTATCCCAGGCTTGCCTGGCGACGATCGCTCTGCAGTACGCTCCCAATGGCTTGCTGCCCTCCGCGCCCGAAGGAGGCTGGGCCCGCGGCCCAACGCAGTGGATTTGATCGCCTACGCAAGGCAGGCGCGGGACGCCGGCGACTTGATTTCTGCCCGCCAGGCCCTGCGCAGGGCGTTGCACGAAAACCCCAATGCCGATCTGACTGCCTATGGCGACCTAGGATCGGTGGAGATACTGCTGGGATTGTACGGGGAAGCCCTGCAAACCTACCGCAAGCTTCAAACGCTGGCTCCAGGCGAGGCGATGGGATACATCGGCGAAAGTCGAGCCTTGTATGCCGCAGCCTTCGGAAGCGAAGGCCCCTCCCTGCGTGTACTGAAGCGAGGAGCAGCCGCACTGGACGCCGGAAATGTGGGTGGTCATCTTGGCCTTTCTGAAGAGTTCGACACGCTCTTTGATTATCCGGATGCATTGGCCGAAGCCGAGAAGGCGCGAAGGGCAGCTCCAGAGGAACCGGGAGTGCTTCTGTCGTTATGTACACTCCTGCTCCAGATGCATCGCCCTGCAGAGGCAGAGCCACTTCTCAAAGAACTACTGGCCCAACACCCGGACTTAGCCCGAGCCCATACCCTTATCGCGGACGCTCTTGACGACCCAAGCCGCCCACGGAACCGCGCTCTCGCCGAACACCATTACCTTTCCGCGTTGGAATTGGACCCGCATGACCAACGAGCTTTGGAGCACTTGGGCCGAATGTACTTGGAAGAGCGGCGTCTGCGTCCTGCTTTGTATATCTACACGCTTTTGGCAAGGGAGCGGCCCGACGATGGCTCCGTGCGGATGGCCCTAGCCCAGGGGTATGCGCAGTTAATGAACGAGGCTGTGGCACGGCAACAGCGCATTCTGGCAGCCCAGCTCATAGCCGCACGCAATGCCCGGGCAGCCCTCACAACGCGTCGTGACCACGAGCCCCATAATCCTTCCATTCGCACAGCGCTCGCTAAGCGTTTGGCCGGTGATGGGCGCTTTCGTGATGCTCTCATTGAAGCTCAGGCTGCGGTAATGCTCGCCCCGCGATCGCTTGAGGCGCGACAAACGTTACGGGACCTGTGCGCCCGCATCGGCATCCCTGTGCCCACGGACCTCGGCGCAGAGGCAGGAAGATAGGCACAAAAAGGCCGGGGGAGCGCAGTTGCGCTCCCCCGGTACGGAGTGGTGGGTTCCGTCCCCACTACCAAGCAAAGTCCTCCGGCGCAGGTTTGTGGCCCGGGAAGATCTCATCCAGCTTCTGTAGCGTCTCAGGAGCAAGCTGGATCTCCAGAGCGCGGAGGGTGCCATCCAGCTGGCCGACCGTGCGAGGTCCGATGATCGGAGCTGTCACCGGCTTCCGAGTGAGGAGCCACGCCAATGCAACGTTGGCCGGCTCTTCTCCAAGATCGCGGCAGAGAGCCTCCCATCGCTCAATCTTCGCGCGGTTCTGTTCCAGAGCCTTCTGGATACCCTCGGACGCGCGTCGGCCCTCCTCAATCTTCTGCAGCACTCCACCCAGGAGACCTCCCGCGAGCGGGCTCCATGGGATTACGCCCAACCCGTAGTCTTCACACGCCGGCAGAACGTCCGTCTCCACGGCTCGCGCATTGAGGTTATAGAGGCACTGTTCAGATACCAAGCCGAGGAAGTGGCGGTTCTTAGCCGCCTCATTCGCCTTTGCGATATGCCATCCGGCGAAGTTGGAGGAACCTACATAAAGAACCTTTCCCTGCTGCACCAAGATTTCCATCGCCTGCCATACTTCGTCCCAAGGGGCCTCGCGATGGATATGGTGCATCTGGTAGAGGTCAATGTAATCCGTCTGGAGGCGGCGGAGGCTTGCCTCGCAGGCCCGCCGGATGTGCAAAGCCGAGAGGCGTGACTCATTGGGCCAATCCCCCATGTCCCCGTAAACCTTGGTGGCCAGTACCACCTTTTCACGCCGACCTCCGCCTTTGGCAAACCATCGGCCGATGATCTGTTCCGTAACCCCCTCGCCCTTCTTCCAACCGTACACATTGGCCGTGTCGAAGAAGTTGATGCCGTGGTCGAGAGCCCGGTCCATGATGGCATGGCTCTCCTCCTCCGTGGTGAGGGGGCCAAAGTTCATGGTTCCCAGGCAAAGGCGGCTCACTTTGAGCGCAGTTCGTCCCAGATTGGTGTACTGCATAGCAACCTCCTGTAATCTGGAATGGATGCTTCGCACAGTTTCTATAATACCCGCTAGTTCGGCGGACTGGTGTGCAGCTTGGGCGCGTTGGGTAAAGCGCTTCTTTTAACCCAAAGCAGTCTACACACGGTGGCCCCGGCGGGAAAGGAGGAATCACCGGCCCGGAGGACGCACAACGATCCCGTACCATGCTCTCGCCAAGGCCGTACTTCGAGAGGCCCATACGGGAGAGCGAATGCAGACGGAATGGAGGTAAGAGGATGTCAAAAGGGATGAAGGGCGCGGTGATAGGATACGGCGGCGCCTTCAATATGGGTAGGGCACATCTTGGGTGGATGCAAGCCGCAGGCATAGAGCCTTATGCTGCCTGCGACACGGATGCAAAACGTCTTGAAGTGGCACGTACGGAATTCCCGGGCATTCGCACCTATTCATCCGTGGAGGAACTCCTTGCAGACGAGGCGGTGGATCTGTGCGTGGTAATCTTGCCCCACAATCTCCACGCCCGCATCGCCATCCAGTGCGCGGAAGCAGGCAAGCACGTGATTGTGGAGAAGCCCATGTGCCTTACTGTGGCAGAGGCAGATGCCATGATCGCCGCGGCCAAGAAGGCAGGCGTGATGCTCAGCGTATTCCATAATCGGCGATGGGATGGCGACTATTGCGCCATCCGCCAAGCCGTACAGAAGGGCGTGCTTGGCGATATCTTCCAAATCGAAGCCTACGCAGGAGGATACGGGCATCCGGGAACGTGGTGGAGGGCAGAAAAAGCCGTGTCCGGAGGCGTCATGTTCGATTGGGGAGCACACTTTATTGACTGGATCCTCAATCTCACGTCGGCGAGTGTCACCGGCGTCAACGGCATCTTCCAAAAGCGCGTCTGGAAGGACGTAACGAATGAAGACTACGCCCTTGCCACATGGCGTTTTTCGGACGGCTGCGCTGCACAGCTCGAAATCGGCACGATCAGCTACGCTCCGAAGCCACGATGGCGGATCCTGGGCACACGTGGCGCCCTCGTTGATGAAGGCAAGGAGCCCTTTATTATCTACACGGCTGTGGAGGGGTACCAGGCAAGGCTTCAGGTGCCCTACCAAAAGAGCGACTGGGGAGCCTACTACCGGAACATTGTTGCGCATCTTCGCTCGGGAGAGGAACTCGCCGTTAAGCCGGAAGAGGCCCGCCGCGTGATCGCCATCATGGAAGCGGCCGAACGGAGTGCCTTAAGCGGGCAGACGGTGGCCCCGGACTATAGCTGACCCCTCGCGGACAACGTGTTCCCGAAGGCGCCAACCGCCCGGTCGTCTACAGATTCACTCAAGAGCACGGCCCACCAGGCGGAGTGCCGACGTCACGTGCGTTCCTAGCGCACCGTGAAGCGCTCAATTTCACTGGCCGAATACGTGTTCCCGGCGGCGTCCGAAGCCACCACCACCCAGTAATACGTTTGTCCTCGTGTGAGAACCGGCCCGTCGTACACGGTACTGGTGGCCGGGGCATTGACGGTTGAGTTGCCGCCCGTCCAAATAGTTACGACGCCATTGGGATCCGTGGAACTGCGCAGATCCGGAAAGCGATCGAAAAGGAAGACCTGATACTGGGCCGCGCCCGGTACACTCGTCCACACGAAGACCGGGTTTCCGGACACGCTCTGTCCACCGGAAGGCGACTGCGCATGGATCGGCCGGAAGGGTGTGGCGCTTGCCACGGGACTGGGCGAGCCTTCCGCTCCGTTGTCAGGGAAGCCCACCGTGTCCAGGCGGCGCACATCATAATAGTAGGTGAGATCCGGCGTGAGAGCGGGGTCTGCATCGAAGAAGACGGCGGCGAGGGGATCCCTCAGCAGCGCAATGCCGACGAGTGTGCCGGCGCTTCGTCCGCGATCAATGGCATAGCCCAACAGGTCCGGATAGCTCTGGTAATCCCAGAAGAGGTCTACCTCAATCATGGCGCCTGAAGGCCAGGTACGGGACGACACGCTCTTGCGTTCTATGCGTCGGGCGACGGGCCCGTCCGGGAGGCCGCGTTTTCTTCGATAGTAGCGCCGAAGCGCATCATATAGGCTGCGCGTGCGGTCATCCGCCCGGGAAATGGAAGCAGGTTGCGTCCACGACTGGGCTATTAAGGAGGTGGGGCCGGGAATAGTTCCTTGGAAGCTTGCGGCAGTCAGCGCAAAGGATGCCGCAGAAGTAACGTTGGGATCCACATGCACCTGCTTGGTATCGTTGAGGAAGCCGATTGCCGAAGCCGTAACCGTATACGTTACGCCCGATGGAAGGTGGTCCACCAAATAGTTGCCGTTCCGATCTGTTATCGCCAACGTAGAGCCGGCGTTCTGGCCTACGAATACCTTGGCCCCCTCGATGGCAAATCCATTGGGGTCTATCACAGTGCCGGCAATGGCACCTTGGAAGCGATCGTCGGAGATCACCACCGTGACGGTGCGCGTAAGATCTCCGCTGGCAACATCCACCACGGTCTGCCCGCTCCACGTATGGCCTGCAATCGTTGTGGTGGCATGGATGGTTTGGTAGCCTCCCCCCACGCCACGGAGGATGAAGGAGCCATTCTGCAAAGAACGTGTTTGGTTGGAACCTACGTAGACGGTAGCACCCGCGACGGCGTTGCCATCCACATCGGTAACCGCCCCGGCGATATCTCCGCCGGGAGGGCCGCCACCACCACAGCCCGGCAGGAGCAGGATTATTGCAATCATCAGAAACCAATACGCCCTGCCCATCGTTACCTCCCGTGTACTCGGCCACAAGCCCGCAGTATCATTGCCCCGCTCCATGTCCACGCACCAACAAAGTACGTGAACGCACTCCATTTGTGACCGCTCCGCACCATGCGTTCTCCATAGTGGAGCTAATCTCCTGCCTTACTGGAATTGGGGCAGGGAAACGAGCGCGTGCGCAGCGAATTAGTAGCCGCGCACCCCTACAGATCCCGCAGGGTGGCCAAGGAGGAGAGTATGTTCGTGGAAGCCCTCGTTTGTGTGCTTGCTATTACAGCACTCGCCCAAAAGGCACCACTTCCCGTTCCGGTTACGCGCAAGATGAACCAAGTAGACGATTACCACGGGGTTAAAGTGGCGGATCCGTACCGTTGGCTAGAAGACACGGAGGCTAAAGAAACCCGGGAATGGATCGAAGCCCAGAACCGTGTGTCCCTGCCTTACCTTCAATCGCTTCCCCAGCGCGAACCGTTCCGAAGGCGGCTAGAGGAACTCTTCAATTATCCTCGCTATCGAGCGCCGTTCAGGGAAGGGCCGCGTTACTTCTTCTTCAAGAACGAAGGTTTGCAGAACCAACCGGTGCTCTATTGGCAAGAAGGGCTCACGGGCGAGCCTCGCGTGCTTCTGGATCCAAACCAGCTCTCCTCCGCGGGCACTGTTGCCGTGACGGCGGCGGATGTGTCTCCAGACGGGCGGCGCCTAGCCTACTCTCTCAGCAGGGATGGATCCGACTGGCAAACCTTCCATGTGCGAGACGTGGATACGGCAGAGGACCTATCCGATCGGCTCGATTGGACCAAATTCACGGGAGCGGCCTGGACGCACGACTGTACCGGCTTCTTCTATTCCCGATACCCGGCTCCCGAGGGTGCGAACCCATTGCTGGCTGTGAACACGAACCAGAAGCTCTATTACCATCGCATAGGGGAACCACAGGATCGGGACATCGTTGTTTATGAACGGCCCGATCACCCGGAGTGGGGTATTAGCGCCTCCCTCACGGAGGATGGCCGGTTCCTTATCCTATACCTCACGGTGGGCACAGATCCGCGTTCACGTGTGTACGTGAAGGATTTAGGGGATCCGCTCCATCCGAACCTTCATGCGCCCGTGGTTAAGCTCCTCGACGCGTTTGATGCCGCCTATTGGATCGTGGGGAATGATGGGTCCACGTTCTACGTAATTACCGATCGCGAGGCGCCGCGGCGCAAGCTCGTAGCCATAGACCTCAGCACTCCCGATCCATCACATTGGCGCACGATCCTGCCGGAGAGCAACGACACCCTGCAAGAGGTGCACTTGGTGGGCGATCTCGCTGTAGTGCGGACGCTGCACAACGCTTGCAGCCGACTCCAGATCTTCAATCTGGCCGGACACCTCGTGCGCACCCTGCGGCTGCCGAGCTTGGGAACCGTTACGGAGATTACCGGCAAGCGTGCGGATAGCGAGTTCTTCTACACCTTCACGTCGTTCCTTGCGCCGCCCACGATCTACCGATACGACGTAAAGAAGGGGCGCGCCTTTATCTATAGGAAACCGGCGCTGCGGTTCGATGCATCTTCGTTCCAAACGCGCCAGGTCTGGTATCGCAGCAAGGATGGAACGCGCATCCCCATGTTTATTACCCATCGCAAGGGGATACGTTTGGATGGTTCACACCCCTGCTATCTTACAGGATACGGCGGTTTCAACATCCCAATTACGCCCGGCTTCTCCATCCCGGCCATTATCTGGATGGAACAGGGCGGCATTTATGCAGTACCCAACCTGCGCGGTGGTGGAGAATTCGGCGAGGAGTGGCATCAGGCGGGCACGCGGGAACACAAGCAAAACGTGTTCGACGATTTCATCGCCGCCGCCGAATTCCTCATCGCAAAGCGGTACACCAGCAAGGAGCGTCTGGTCATCGCAGGGGGATCCAACGGCGGCCTTCTGGTTGGAGCCGCGCTTACGCAACGCCCGGATCTGTTCGCCGTCGCGTTGCCGGCCGTTGGTGTGCTTGACATGCTGAGGTTTCACAAGTTCACCATCGGATGGATGTGGGCTTCGGACTACGGAACGAGTGATGATCCCAAAATGTTCCCCGTCCTGCTACGGTATTCGCCTCTACACAATATCCGGCCTGGAACGCGGTATCCAGCTACCCTAATAACAACCGGGGACCATGACGATCGCGTGGCTCCGGGCCATTCGTTCAAATTTGCCGCTGCCCTCCAAGCTGCCCAGGCAGGGGATGCGCCCATCTTGATCCGCATTGAGACCGCGGCCGGACACGGCGGGGGAAAGCCCATGACCAAGTGGATGGAAGAGGCTGCGGACACATGGGCCTTCGCCATGGCACACGTGGGCATGACGTGGACGAACCCATGACGGCAACATGGGAACCAAAGCAGTAGCGCAAAGCCGTACGCAAAGGAGGGATTAGCAGCGCAAACGGCGAATTAACCGCTCGGTAAGCTACCCCACACAAAGAACAAGGAGTGACGCGCATGAGAAGATTGTTGGCCTCGCTCGTTGCGGTGGCGTTCCTCTTTGGGGCGATCGCCACAACTGTGGCAGCTCCGCAGAAGGAAAAGAAGCCTGTTAAGAAGGTAGTGAAGGTAGCCAAGAAGGCTCCTGTCAAGAAGGTGGTGAAGAAAGCTGCAGCTAAGAAAGCTCCCGCCAAGAAGGTGGTGAAGAAAGCTGCAGCTAAGAAAGCTCCCGCCAAGAAGGTGGTGAAGAAGGCCGCAGCCAAGAAAGCTCCCGCCAAGAAGGTGGTGAAGAAGGCCGCCCCGAAAAAGAAGTAACATTAACCCATACAACGGCATCTGGCATGAGGAGGGCCGGTAGTCCTGCGACTTACCGGCCCTCCTTTTATGCATGGCGGCGCGCGGCTACAGTGCGCAACAGCCATCACGAGGTCCAAGAAGACGGTTCACTTTGTTAGCCACCGGCAACTGCCCAATGCGCAGTCCCGCCGATCCTCGAGCGCAGTGCCTACCACCTCCGGCCCATCAAGGATAGATCCCGCGGAGGAGTGTCGCTTCCGCCACTCGCTTCACGCCCACCAGATAAGCTGCGGTCCGCATGTCCACGTTCTCTCGGGATGCTGTGGCACGCACATTCTTGTATGCCCGAAGAAGCATCTGCTCCATGCGGCTGTTGACTTCGCTCTCGGCCCAAAAGTAGCTTTGCAGATCTTGAACCCATTCAAAATACGACACGATGACCCCGCCGGCATTCGCGAGAACGTCCGGTACGAGAAACACGCCGCGCTCATAGAGGATGCGGTCGGCAAGGGGAGTGGTGGGACCGTTGGCCCCTTCAATCACCAGTTTGGCCGCAATGCGATCCGCGTTCTCGCCGGTGATCTGGTTCTCTGTGGCAGCAGGAACCAGGATATCAACATCCAGCTCCAAGAGTTCGGAGCTTGAGATGGGCTCTCCGCCGGGATGGGTGGCCAGTGTGCCATCCCGATGGGAGCATTTCAGCAAGGCGGGAATATCCAAACCGTTCGGGTTATAGAGGCCGCCGATACTGTCACACACGGCCACTACTTTGGCTCCGGCTTCATGAAAGATGCGTGCGGCCACAGCCCCTACGTTCCCGAAGCCCTGAACGGCTACAGTGGCCTTGGGTAAAGATATTCCCATTTCGCGCGCGGCTTCTCTGGCGATGATCACCACACCACGCCCCGTGGCATCTTGCCTTCCCTCCGAGCCGCCTATCGCGATGGGTTTGCCTGTTACCACGGCAGGGTAGGTGTGGCCTCGGTGCATGGAATAGGTGTCCATGATCCACGCCATCACTTGGGGATTCGTAGCTACATCCGGGGCGGGGATGTCCGTGTCGGGACCGATGAGCAGGCTAATCTCGGTAGTGTAGCGACGCGTCATCCGCTCTAGCTCTGCCAAGCTCAGTGCACGTGGATCTACCACTACCCCGCCTTTGGCACCGCCGAAGGGAAGGTCCACGATGGCCGACTTCCACGTCATCCACATGGCAAGCGCCCGAACTTCATCCAGATCTGTGTTGGGGCTGTAGCGAATCCCTCCCTTGGCAGGCCCACGCGATAGGTTGTGCTGCACACGATATCCTGTAAAGACTCGCGTGGATCCATTGTCCATCTTTACGGGGAAGTTGACGGTTAGCTCACGCTTGGGATGCTTGAGGACTTCGTGGAGGCCGGGATCCAATCCTAATCTTTCTGCAGCAATGGCCAGTTGCTGAAGGGCGATCTGATAGGGATTGGTGTCCTCGCGGGTCGCACCATTGCGACGCCTGCGCTCCAAGGATGCGGAAACGCTCATTGATTCCTCCTCGAACCAATGTGATATAGGGTGCCTGGGGATGGATTCTGCGTAAAGCGTACTTCTCCCTGCCCCAGGTAAGTTATCGGTCGTCGCTAGAACGCTTCTTGAGCATCATACGTACAGCGGCCGGCCGAAGTGTCCATTGCTTTCGTAGACCGCGCTATTCCTGAACAAGCTGTTTCCTCAGCCATTCCGCGGTGTCCATGAATGAAGGCCCATCATGAATCACGTTGCGGCCCCGTTCCACCGTAGACTGAATCACCTTAAGATGCGGCCATCGGCGCATCCATCCGCGCTCCTGCGCGAGGGCCAGGCCGTCTACGGGGTATTCCGGTTCGGAGAAAAAGAGCGCAACATCCGGCCGGTGGCTTTCTACCGCTCGAAGATCCAAGGGCAGATAGGCCGCGGGAACATCGCAGAAAAGCGGCTCTCCTCCGGCAGCCCAAATAAGGTCCGACACGAAGGTGATGCCCCCCGGCACACGCACGTGTCGCCCGAACCACAACTCTGCATAAACTTTGGGCCGCGGGAGGGAGGCAGAAGAAGCCGCCCGAGCAAACCAATCCCCCCACCGTTGCGCGAGCCGGCGCGCCTCTGGCAAGGCATCCAGCAATCCTCCTACCAAAAGGACGCCCTCTAGGATCCCCCAGATGCTATTGGGCAACGGAAGCACATATACCGGATAGCCATCGGCGTGGAGCTTTCGGCCGAGGCTACGCTGCACACCGGTGGTGGTGAGGACGAGATCCGGTTCAAGGCTCTTTAGGAGTGCTCCGTCTACGCGCAAATAATCCCCAACTACGGGAGCTGATAGCCTCTCCACATAGCGTGGGCAATAGGCCGACACACCCACGATGCGCTCCTGGTGCCCCATGGTGGCGATGGCTTCCGTAACCGAGGACACGAGGCTCACAATACGCCGAGGCTTCTGGGGTACATCCACGAAATCACCAAGGGGATCACAGAAGATGCGCACAACACGCTCCTTTTACAGTGTTGAGGGAATGGCGGCACCGTTGGCCAGGGCCGCTCGAATACTCATTCAACTTGGTCATTGTACTCCGCTTGCGGGGGGATTTCCGCACGACCTTCCCTGCCTCAAAGGGTAGAGACGAGCACTACGTGGGCGAAACCTAACAGGCAAGGCTGTCGTAATGCTATCAGCAGACGGCGTACCTATGGGCACGCTGGCGATTCCCATGTGAAGGCAACATGAAACGAAGGTTCGCGCTCGGCTGCACCGCCGTGTTGATCTTGGCGGGCGGCCTTACTTGGTATACCGTCCGGGCGCTGCTGAGCTCCCCGCCGGCACGGCAGCATTACGAGGTAGTAGATCGGGGAGATGTTGAGATCGAGGTAACGGAAACAGGTTCCATCGAACCCTTGAAGAAGATTGACGTGAAGTCCAAAGTGGCAGGCCGCATCGCGGAACTTTACGTGGACGAGGGATCGGTGGTACGCCCGGGCCAAATCCTGGCCAAGATTGACCCGACCGAGATCAACAGCCAGGTCGCGCAGATACAAGCTCAGTTGGATGGCGCCCGGGCACGATACGAGCAGGCCGTTCGGGCTGCATCCTGGCAGGTGAACCAAACGAATGCTGCCATCCAGGAGGCCCGCGAGAATCTTCGCAGTGCCGAAGAGCGGCTGGAAGTAGCTCGCGAGCAAAGCCGCACGCAACCGGGCCTCACCAAGAGCGCCGTGGCGCAGGCAGAAGCATCTCTCAAGGCGGCGCAAGACCGCCTCAATCTGCTAAAAACCTCCACCCATCCTCAAGCCCTCGTGCAAGCCCAATCAGGATATGAAGAGGCAAAGGCGGCAGAGCTGGCAGCCCGCAGGAATCTTCAGCGTCAAGAGCGCTTGCTGGAAAGGGGTTTTGTGTCGCAACAAGCAGTGGACGCCGCCCAAGCGGATCTGGCGGCAGCCAAGGCGCGGCTGGATCAGGCCAAGGCAAAGCTCGACCTCATTGGGCAACAGAACCTTATGGAGTTGGCCGAGGCACAAAGTCAGGTGAACCAGCAAGCAGCAGCGCTGGAAACAGCCAAGGAGAACCTGGCCCAGGTGAGCATCTATGCCCACGAGGCCGCAGCAGCCGAGGCGGCTGTACGTCAGGCCCGTGCCTCTCTTCAGGCAGCGATCGCCGGCCGCAAGCAGGACAGGATGAAGCTGGATGACGTAACCCAGGCGCAGGCTGTTGTGAGTCAGCTTGAGAACCAGCTCCGCCAAGTGCAAGTTCAGCAGAGCGACACCACAATCGTTGCCCCCATGGCAGGCGTGGTAACGCGCCGATACGTGGAAAAGGGCGAATTGGTGATGTCGGGTGTAAGCAGCTTTTCATCGGGGACGCCCATCGTACAGGTGGCCGATCTTCAGCAGATGTTGGTTAAGATCAGCATCAACGAGGTGGATGTCCACAAAGTGCGAGTTGGCCTCCCCGTGGAGATCACCATTGATGGCGTGCGCGGAGTGCTCTTCCGCGGGCACGTAACGCGGGTGGCGCCTTCTGCCGAAGGTGCAGGTGTGCAGGCTCAGCAAAATCCTGCTCAACAAGGAGGAGTGGTGCGCTTCGCCGTTGAGGTATCCATAGACCGACCCGATCCGCGCCTTAAGCCCGGCATGAGCGCCCGATGCGCCATCATAGTGGCCCGCAGAAGAAACGTGCTGCGGCTTCCCACCGATGGGGTAGCAGGTGACGGCGCCAATGCCAGCGTAACCCTCGTAACCACCGTGCGCAAGGATGGCCGCCTCCAAGACGTTTTTGCGCAGCGCAAGATCGTAGCGGGGCTGCGGGGGGATAGCTTCGTGGAGATCGTGAAAGGTTTGCGCCAAGGCGATCGCGTGAAGCCCCTGCCTTACACAGGCCCCAAGCGCCGCCAAATAGACCTAGACATGCACTGATGAGAACCGGAGGCCCCGGTGAGCCTACTTCGAAGCCTTGAGACTGCTTTAGCGAACCTTCGGGCCAATAAGCTCCGATCGGTGCTCACCATGCTTGGCGTCATCATTGGGGTGAGCGCCGTCATCGTAATGGTGGCCATTGTTGAGGGAGCACGCGCCAAAGTAGTGAGCGAATTCGAACGGCTAGGTTCTAAGCTGATCATCATCGTGTATGAGCCGGAGCAGAGCCGCCTCCACAAAGAAGCCGTTCGCGTGGACAACCTCACCATGGATGATGTGCGAGCTATCCGCGCATGCGACCTTATCCAATCCATCTCCGCCGAGCTCCCCATCGGAGAGGATATCCCCGCCACATACCGCGATCGTGAGACCACCTGTCGGCCGATAGGAGTTCAGCCAGACTACGCCCGATTGCGCAACGTGTCCGTAGTGGCCGGGAGGTTCCTCACTTGGGAGGACGAAGACAATTGGGCGAAGGTATGCGTGATCGGCGACAAGATCCGTGCAGAACTCTTTCCCAACGAAGACCCGGTGGGGAAGGACATCGAGGTGCGAGGAATCACAATCACGGTGGTAGGCGTCTTGGCGCCGAAGGGCCGAACCGGAGGAGAGGATGCGGACCGCGCCTTATTGGCGCCCATCACCACCATACAAAAGCGCTATGTGGGGCGCGAAATCGTAGGGATGATTTGGGCCCAGCCCAGGGACTCGTCCATGGTGAACCCTGCCATGGACCAGGTGTGGCAATGCCTCATGCGCCGGCATAACAACGCTCCCGGCTTCCGCGTAGATAGCCAAGAGAACATCCTTAACGCCATCGGGCGGGTTCTGAATATCTTCGGACTGGTAATTGGGAGTGTGGCCGGGCTCGCGCTTCTGGTAGGCGGCATCGGCATCATGAACATCATGCTCGTGTCCGTAACAGAACGCACCCGGGAGATCGGCATTCGTAAAGCGGTAGGCGCTAAGCGCAGGGATATCCTAGTACAATTCCTCATCGAGGCGGCAACTCTTTCGGGGACGGGTGGATTGGTAGGAATCGGGCTGGGCGGCCTGGTGGCGTGGATTGTGGGCGCAGTGAGTAAGCGCTTGATGAAGGGAGGCATCAACAACGATCCGGGCATTCCTGTGCACCTGCCCCTTTGGTCTATCATCGGCGCCTTCGCCTTTTCGGCCTTTGTGGGCGTGTTCTTCGGCATCTATCCGGCAATTCGGGCCGCTCGGCTGGACCCCATCGAAGCACTGCGGCACGAATAGGCCCACGGCGCACCGTTCCATGTGCGTAGCTCCGTTTTCCGTTTAGTAGATAGCTCCCAGGCCCGTATCCAGAGCTTGGCCGAATTGGCCCACGCCAAAGCCTTGGAACAGGGGAATAGCCTTGATGCGCAGTTGGAAGAGGATCTGCCGATCGCTCCGGAATCCGTAGGGATTTTCGATATACGTGAGGGAAGCCTCCAGGCAGTGGAAATCGCGAATCAATTGGAAGCTGCGGCTTTCGAAGCGGTTGAGGTAGCCATTAAACTGAACAATGCCCAGGACGCGCCAAACGTTCCCGATGGGCACATTGAACTGGGCATTCACTGCGCCGAGGCGGCTTCGTTGGGGATCGTACCGTGACACCATATCCAACGAGAAGTCGCTACGTCCTCGGAGCCGCAAATCGTTGGTGAGGGCGATCATCTTGCCCCGGTTGGGATCAAACGACACCAGTTGCTGAATGCGGGCCCAATCCACGGGGCGCGCAAGCAAGTTGAGGGAGAGCGACTGCCATGACTGCGCCGGGCTCCCCGGGAAGCCGCTTTGGGCGAAGTCGTATCCTACCCGGGCAGAAATCTGCAAGCGCCGGTCATCCAACCAGCCGGCATCCGCCGTAAGTGTGTGAAACTCGCCCTGTTGATCGAATCGAAACGGAGACCCTCCCTCCGGCCGCTGGTAGTTGTACACAAACCTCAAGCCGGACTTCCTCCAGAAGCGCATGGTAAGGGTGGCAGTGTTCTTAATGACGTATTGGGCCGCACCGTCGCCATAAAAGTACTGTTGGAACCCGCCGGAAAGGTTCAAATCCGCCGAGCTTCCGAGGCGCTGCCTCATGCCAGATATATCGAAACCGGCTACAGCCCGCTCCGTGCTGATGTTGGAAGGACCACTCACCAGTCCCGTCCCTTCCACAAACCGGCCAACGGAGAGCTGGAATGTGGCCGGAATGCGGCTGAGGAAGCCATGGGTAAAGCGGTAATTGGTGAGGGAGAGCTCAGGCAAGCGCTCCACGCCCCCAAAGAACGATTGGGCTGCACCGCGTCCGATTGCGACATTGCCGGAAGTCACAAGCTGCAGCGAGTAGTTGGGGTGGGTGTCCTCCAGCAAGAACCGCGTGGTAAGTTGGTCGGTACGCTGGATGGATCCGGATCCGAAGGAGCTTTGGAACTCCGAAAAGTCGGTATTCAGCGATGCATTAAGGGAACGCCAAAGGCGGGCAGTTTGGGAGAGGTTCGCCGTAAGGGAGCGCGTGGAATAGTTCGCAGAATCGGTGCCCATTTCGTTGATGTTGAGGGAGGTAGAGAAGCCCGGCGTATTCCGCGCATATCCTAATCGGGAGGTGAAATTCGTGGTTTCGGGGAGGGAGAGGTAGCTGTTCCGCTGGAAGTCGCCGCTGAGGGTTAATGCCTGCCCGGCACCGAGGTTCAAGCGGTTGTTGAGGCGCCCCGACACGTTGCGGTTGACACCCCCTGTAGGAATGGCATAGAACGCGAGGGCGCCTGCGACACGTGCGAGGTTCCAATCCTGCTCAACGCCGGTACCGATGCCCTTTTTCTCCATGAGGTCCAACCGGATCAATCCCGGGATGCGATCTGCCATAAGGTAATTGAGGGCAGATTTCATAAAGAAGCCTTCTTCCGCAGTGCGTCCGAATTGGGGCGTATAGCCTGCCCTACGGTGGATGCGCCGATCCAACGGGATGATGAGGGTGGGAAGCGTCACCAGCCGATGCTTCCACAGGGTGAAGAGAGCGCGACGCAGCACGATGCGCTTACCCGGCTCAACAGAGAGTTCGCGAGCCTGGAAACTATAGTGCGGGATAGGCCGGCTGCAGGTGGTGACGTCCAGATCCTCACCGATCATGGGCCCGCGCCGTGTCCCCTGAATGTCGCCCCCGCCGAGATAGAGTGGGGAGAGAAGGCGATCGTTGAGGAAATCGGGGGTAAGGGCCGTGTGGAGATTGCGAATGCGGAAGGCGCGTGTATGGGGTGAAAAGCGGATCTCGTCGCCTGTGAGTACTTGTCCGCGATACGTAAGGGTGGGCCCCTCCGTAAGCACAACCTCACTATCGAGATCTCCCTCCGCACGCCCTCCGGTCACGGTGTATTCGCCTACGGTGATGCGCACATTCCGGGCGAGGATCCGGCCCTTGGGTCCCAAGGTTCCCTCCTCGTAGGTGATTTCCGCGATATCCGGTGGCGGCGGACCTTCCATAGGGCCGTGCATTGGGGGTGGCTTTAAGGGCTCCTGCCCCGCAGATGCAAAAGGAGCAGGTTGCGGCACGGGTGCAGCGGGCCGGATTGGTGCATCGGACTGACCGGCAGCGGTTCCAACGGCGCTCCATCCGGCCAAACAGCACATGCACACTACCAGCGCCAACCCGTGCGGCGCCTTCACTCGCTCCTCCAAAGAACCAAGAGGCCTACGCCGGAGAAGAGGATGTTCTGTCCCCATGCAGCGATCACCGGCGGCAGAACATCCGGATACTTCGCCCCGATGATTTTGGCAGCCAGCAGCGTGTTCCAATAGATGAAGACCAGGATGATGGAGAGGAGCACTCCCATGAAGCTACCTGCCCGGGCAAAACGAAGGCTCAAAGGCGGGGCCGCTAATGCGAATACCAAGCAGGAAAAGGGCACCGACAGCTTGAAGTGAAAATCCAAGATGTCCCTGGGATTTGGCGCACCGCTTTTGCGCTCTTGCGCTATGCGCTCGCCCAGCTCCCGGAGGGTGCTCGTAGCTGCCGCCGAATTGGCCGAATAGAGGGGCAGGTTTAGGGTTATGAGGCTGAAGGCCCGCTCTTCTATGCGGAAGTTGACCACCACGGGTTCACTGCGGATATAGGTTTCATCGCGGCCACCATTCCGGTAAATGCGCACATTCGCCCGATGCAGGGTCCACACACCGTCGTCATAGTCTGCAACGGGCGCATTGATCACGATGGGAAACTCCTCGGATGCGCCGGTAAAGGGTCCGACGGAGCTGGAGGCCAGGATCAGCACATTCATAAGGCGGGCTCGATTGCGCCCGGGTAGAAAGTCCATCCTCCCCACATACGCGGTATACCTGTGGTCCGGAGATTGCACCACTTGCCGCTCTTGGGGAACGAGGAATTTGATGCTGCGTGACAGCTCCGCGAGCGTCTGTTCGTACTTTTGGTTCGACCATGGCACCACGCGCTCGCCAAAGTAAAAATCTCCAACACTCATGAGGAACCCGCAAACGAACACCGGCAGGAAGATGCGCGTAAGGCTAATCCCTGCGGCTCGCATGGCCGTGATCTCGCTATCGCGCGATAAGCGGCTTACCGTGAGTGCCGCGGAAACGGCCATCGCTACAGGCATGGTGAGGTGCACGAGATAGGGAATGAAGTAGAGGGCGATTTTGGCAACGCCAGGGGCAGGAATGCCGTAATTGAGGAACGTGTCGGCGTTGTTGTAGAGCACCGTACCCGTTAGCATAAGCACTACGGCGCCTTGGCCGATGAGGAAGGGTACTACCATCTCGCGCACGAGGTAACGGTCTAGCCGCTTCATTGGTGCAATTATGGCATACAGGCTTCCGGCAGTCCTGCCTCAAACGTGAGGGCTCATGAGGGGGTACGGATCCGCCGTGGTGCCCCGTTCCGACGCACGTAGATTCAGCACTCGCTTGTTGGGAATAGGAGGCCGCCCGTGAACCTTGAATATTGGGACCTCAGGTGGATCAGGGCCTTCCTTGTCGCCGCCTTGATAGCATGCGCACCGGGTTCGCTGGCCACCCCGGGCGTAGAGCGCGTGGAAAACGGTGGCCTCCTCTTTACGGATAACAACGCGGGCGTCAGCGGAACCGACTGCGGATACTCCATTCCACTCGGCCGCAATACTCTTTGGCTGTTCGGCGATGTATTCCTCCTGAGCCTTACGCCGGACCGCAGATATGTAAGCGGTGTATCGAACTGTGGTCTACTAGTGCCTTCGGGGACGGCGCCACACGTTCTCCGGCGGTACCGCTTCCTCACCGACCCGGCAACCGGCCTCGCACGTCAGCTCATTCCCAATGCTGGGGGCGAAACAAACCGAACCAGATTGTGGCCTCTGGATGGATGGTACGATGCGCCCGGCCACCGCGTGTACTTGTTCTATTCCATTGTAACCACCACAGGTCCCGGCCCGTTCGATTTCCACGTGGACGGACATGGATTGGCCCGGGCCGATAGTTCCGATCTTACCCGCATCTCGTTCGAGCGGCTTCCTGGACCGGGTGGAAGTTCGGTTTGGTGGGCTCCTCCCGGACCTCTCTTTGGGCAAGCCGTGGTTCAGGATCCTGCCGATGCAAGCATGTTGTACATCTTCGGGGACGGAGGCGCGGGCGGCAAGCACACAGGGCGGTTAGCACGCGTCCCCGTCACGCAAGTGGAAAATCCTCGGGCTTACGAATACTACGCAGGGGGATCCGACAAGCCGCGATGGTCCAATTCTCCTGCAGACGCCGTGCAGGTGGAGGGGCTGGAGGAATTTCCCGGTGAACTTACGGTAAGTTACAACCGATATCTTGGTGGATACCTAGCCGTTCAGTCAGTAGGCGTAGAGGAGAGGTTGCGGCTCTCATTAGCGCCCCATCCCTGGGGCCCATACCGTACCTTTGCCGAAATTGGAGCGCCCCATCAGGCGTTTGCGAAATCCTTCTGCTATGCAGGCAAGGAGCATCCTGAGCTGGCCGAAGATGGTGGGCGGATTGTCTACGTGACCTATGTGGATAGCGGCAGGTATTGGTTACAGCTCTTGAAGATCACGTTAAAACGATAATGCACGCGCAAGACACCGATCAGCTTCAAGTTGTAGCACACGCTCCTGGCCGATGTGGCATCGTGGGGAACCCCACGGACATGTACGGCGGCAGCGTAATCAGCATCTCTACCCGCGAACGCGCCCGCTGCACGATTGCGCCCGCCCAAACGATTGTACTCGAGGCTGACGGCGAGCGTGCAGAGATCCACAGCGATGCGGACTTGGCCTTACGCGGAGATAAGTTGGACCTGGCTCGAGCCGCCCTGAAGTACCTGGGCCCCCACGTGGAAGGAAGTTTCATTCTAAGCCTCACCACCGAGATCCCCGTAAGAGCAGGGCTTGCCGGGTCCACAGCACTCATGGTGGCGCTCGTAGGGGCTCTCGACCGGTGGTTCCAATGGCAAATGAACCCCTGGATGATCGCGGAGACGGCACGTCGCATCGAAGCGAATATCCTAGGGGTGATGTGCGGTTTTCAGGACCAACACATGGCCGTGTTCGGCGGGCTCAATTATATGGATTTCCGCGGAAAGGAGTTCCTTCAAGAGAAGCCCGACGAACCCCTGGCGACCGTGGAGCCCCTGGCCGCGTACGTAGCCCCGCCACCGCTTGTAGCCGCCCACACCGGCATCCAACGCCACTCTGGTCGGGTGCACGCCACTCCTCGTGAGCGATGGCTGGCCGGGGAAGTAAAGGTGCGGCATGCGTACACGCGCATTGCGGAACTGGCGCGTGCAGGCAAGAAAGCGCTTCTGCATGGGGATTGGCCCACCTTGGGAAGCCTGATGAACGAGAACCATTCCCTTGTCACAGACCTAGGCGGTTCCGGCCCAGAGAATGATCGTCTGATCGAGGTGGCCCGTGCGGCCGGGGCTTGGGGCGCCAAGTTGGCCGGTGCGGGTGGGGGCGGGACGATTCTGGTGTTGGCTGAAGATCCTCAGCATATGGCGGAGGTGCTCCTAGCGGCCGGAGCGGATCGCGTCCTGTTCCCCCATCCCGTACCGGGTCTCACGGTGAACACCGCGCACACATCCGCGCTGGAGAGCGCACAGTCGAAAAAGGAGGACGCAGAATGATCGTACGAAGTAGGGTTCCCGTGCGAGTAGATTTCGCCGGAGCATGGACGGACGTGCCTATCTTCGCCAGGGGCGCGGGCGGAGCCGTTGTAAATGCCACTATTGACAAATACGTAGAGGGCCGTCTTGAGATCATGGAAACGGGCGATGCAGGAGAAGGAAACCAAGAGGGCATTCGCGTGTCCTATTCGTCCGACCTTCCATCCGGATCGGGATTGGGCACGTCGGCATCACTGAATGTGTGCTGGCTGAGCCTGGTGCAATCCCAGGTGCAACCCACTCAGGAGTACCGCGAGCGCGTTGCAGAATTGGCCTATCAACTGGAAGAAATGCTGGGCATCCTAGGCGGGAAGCAGGATCAGTACGCAGCGGCGCTGGGAGGCTTCAACTATATGACCTTCGGGCAAACCGTGGAAGTAGAGCGTTTGAACATATCCCGCGCCATGGTGGAAGAACTGGAGAACCGGTTGGTATTGTGCTACACGGGTAAATCGCGCCTCTCCGGCAATATCCATGAACACGTATGGGGAGCGTTTCGACGGGGTGTACCAGAAACGGTGAATGCTCTCTATTACTTGCGCAACTGCGCCATCCGCATGCGGACGGTGATCCTCGAGGGGAATGTGGAGGAGTTCGGGGAACTTATCGGCCAAAGCTGGAAGCATCAGAAGGCACTCGATGCTTCGGTGACGAACGCCCAGATTGAGCACCTCTTTGAGGTGGCGCAAAAGGCCGGCGCTCCCCACGGTAAGGCGTGCGGAGCAGGCGGTGGCGGATGCCTGCTCTTCTTTACAGAGCCAGGCAAGCAACAGGATGTGGCGGATGCCGTTGCCGCCGCGGGAGCTCGGGTGATTCCGTTCAAATTCGAGTTTGAGGGGCTCCAGGTCATTTCGGAGGGATAGATGTCTCCGAAGCCAGGGCGGATAGCGTGGATCCTAGGCCTTCTGCTGACGTGTACAATCCCTCATTGCAGCCGAGCCCAACTAAGGGCCGGGGCAGCGCGCGCGAGCATTACTCCGGACCCAAGGGCGGTCTTCTACACGCTGGGAGGCTATGGTGATCTCGCGCGGATGACTACGCGCGCCACGGCCATTCACGACACTTGCTATGCGCGGGCGCTGGTGTTGCAACAAGGCGATAGGAAATATGCGCTTGTGTCTGTGGACCTGTGTTATGTACCGGCGAATGTAAAAGATGCAGTTCTCGCCAAGCTCGCGGGCACCGGCATTCGTTCCGAAGCGCTGTTCCTGGCTGCAACCCATACGCATTCCGGCCCAGAACCCCTGATGCTCCACAGCGGTTGCGTGGGAGAAGTCGGTGCCTTTCCCCGCTATACCCCGGAGCTTTTGGATTGGATTGCCCGGCAGATCGCAACCGCTGTGCGCGAGGCCCTCCGTGATATGCAGCCGGCACACGTGGGCTGCGCCCAGATGGAAGGGCTAGGGCTTAATCGCAATCGTCGAGGGGAACCCGGCACGGATGATGAGCTCACCGAGCTTAAGGTAACGACGACCACCGGTAAGCCCATCGCGTTCGTAGTCAATTATGCAGCCCATCCTACGTTCTTTGGAGCGGACATGTTCCAAGTATCGGGTGACTGGGCCGGCGCGTTGGAGAGGATGACGGAAGCTGCGCTTCCCGGAGCCGTCGTGCTATTCGTGAATGGAGCCGAGGGTGATGTGTCACCCAGAGGGGCGGACGAAGGTACGCCAGAAGAGCGTATCGAGACATACGCCACTAAGCTCATGCAGTCGGTGCTCCGGCTGGCAGGGTCCATCCGGCCCGAAGCCCATCCGGAGATCCATGCGTGGGTGGAACCGGTGGACCTGCCCGAGCCCAAGCCCCACCCGTTCTTCCTGCTTGGTGCAGCACTGTTCCATGCTACTCGCGAACAAGCGATGGATTTGGTGCGCCGGATTATGCCGCGGAAATGTGAGATTTCATTCTTGCGCGTAGGCAGCGCCCTGTTCATGGGGTTCCCTGGCGAACCCACCACCCCCATTGGCCTCGAATCGAAGCGACTGGCCCGAGCGAACGGGGTGAAGCATCCTGCCGTGGTGGCCCTCACCAATGGATGGCTAGGGTATCTGGTAACGGCACAACAATACCGCGCAGGAAAGTACGAACCCACCATGTCGTTCTACGGGCCGGATATCGGGAGCATCATACTGGAGGGTGTACGCAAGGGATTGATATTGGCGCATTGATCCTCGTGCCCGAGACCGGAGAATGGACTCTACTTCCCGTTCTGAAAGCTCGGAGGCCTCTTAGGCCATCATCGGCATACAATTAACGCTCGGTTCGCCCCATCACACAGTCACGCTCTGTATATCAATCGGCTCTCGGCGGAGGTGTGCCTCACCGTTGTTGATAGCTAGATCCGCCAACATTCGGCTTGGTGGAACCCGCTATGAACGGCACCAAGGAATGAGCGTTCCGTGCAGTCCGCCACTGAGCGGAGCGGCGGTGTTCCATAAGGCAGCGAACGGTGAGCTGGTATCGCCGATCTGGGCCGTGCCGAAAAGGCGGCGCAGGTACGAGCGAAGATACGCCCTTTGCCCTGCGGCTATTTCGAGTAGGCTTCGTGGATCTCCCAGTGGAGGTGGAGTACCGGCGGAAGCTTCGGTACGGCCTTCATGGCAAAGGGAAAGGTGAATGCCTGGATCGTTATTGCGCCTGGCCGCGGTTTGAGCAGGGTAACGCTTACCACAACCTCCTTCTTCTTTGGCACCAGGCGTACGCCATCAATATGGACCTGGTACCCCCCGGTCGGCTTGGCACCGGCGAAGACCGCAATGATGTCCCACCGGGCGAAATCAACCTCTGGAGCACGGGATGTTCCGGCGTGCTGCTGCCAAAGGTTTTTCCATTCCTCGGTGCTTGTCACCACTACCTGGCGACTCTGTCGTATGCCGCTCATCCCTCCCGTAAGGTCAAGTGCCGGAGGTGCTCCTTTATCGCCCGGCGAGGGTTTCGGTTTTCCACCGTTCTGGGCCGAAGCTGACGAGCACACGAGGACCGCAATCACCGCCAGCCAAACAAAGCGCATCCACATTTGACTTCCACTCCTTCCTCCACCCGAAAGCCGCTCGTGGCACAGGCCCGGCCAGATGCCCACCCGGCATTCGTGCCACCCAATCATGCCCACTACTTCTATGCAGGCATTAGGCTACCAAGTCGCCCGTGTCCACCATAGCCATGTAATAACCTGCTACCAGATTGACAACTGGAAAGATCATAAGCAACCCAAGCCAGGCCGGTTTGTTGGTGTCCTCGGCAATGGCGGTCCACATCACGATCTCGAAGAGGATGATGCCGATGCCGGGCAGCAAGGTGAGGAGGATCCAATAGATCTCGCGATCTGCTAGATCACACATCAGCCAAAGATTTGCCAGGGGGATGAATGCCAGCCATGCGAGCGGGTTCGCACACTTCCGCGCAATTATGAAGAGGGGCAGCCAATAGATTGCGTGCCCCCCCAAGAGCAATGCAAGCAGGATGATGCCCTTCATCGTGGGCCTCCCTTAAACCGCGTGCGTGTGCCGAAGCGCCTCCGCACCACACTACTGGGCAATCGGCACGTTATCCGATAGTTCGACGGATGCCGGCGCGCACTGGTTGCATTGATTGCACCGGATGCGGTGTTGCCGTCTCTCTCAGGCAGTGCTATTTGCTTTGTACAACAAAATGATAGTGGCCCGATGCAACACGGAACCAGGCAAAACCTCCTTCACTTCGCAGGTAATGCACACCTTCTGCTCGCGATGCAGCGGTACCGCCCTCAAGAACTGCGTGTTCGTCTGCCGCAGGCAAGGCCACGATTGCAATGGTGTTTGGCGGCACCTCCACTTGAAGTGTGAAGCGGTCTGATGCCTGGTGCCATTCCACCTCGATTGTGCCCCTAATGGAACGGTAAGCGCCACGCGCCCAGGTGATGCCTCCACCCGGCCGTGGATGGATGGTAAACCGGCTGTACCCCGGCGCCGTGTCCTCGGGATTGATGCCCAAGATATTGCGCACCATCCATTCGCCCACAGATCCCAGGGCCCAGTGGTTGAAGGAATTCATACCGGGATCTTGGAAGCCCCTGCCCTTTACGTAGCCATCCCAGCGCTCCCAGATTGTGGTGGCACCATTCTCGATGGTATATCCCCAGGACGGGAAAGTGGTGTTGTTAAGCAGTTTATAGGCGAGATCGGTATAGCCGTACCGAACGAGCTCCATCATCATGCGGTGTGTGGAATGGAAGCCGGTTGAAATGTGATCGTTGTACCGGTGGATGGCCTCCACCATATGCTTGGCGGCTTCCCGGCAAAGGTCCTCCGGCAGAAGATGAAAATGCAGGGCAAGGGCGTAGCCTGCCTGTGTGTCCCCGGTAATGCGTCCATCCGGCGATACGAAGGCCTTTTGAAACGCACGCTTGATGGAATTGGCGAGGTCTTCGTACTGACGCGCCTCTTCCGAGCGACCCATTTCGCGGGCCATCTGCGCCACCAAATGGGTAGAGTGTGCGAAGAAAGCAGTAGCGAATACGTCGTTGGGAACTGCACCTCCGTGTTTAGGCCATCCGTCCTTGACGAGGGTATCTCCATTCAACCAATCGTTGTAGTCGTTGCCACGGTTGTTGCGCCAAATCAGATCCGGGTTGTGGCGGTGTATGAAGTCAATCCACCGCTTGGCGGCATCGTACTGCTGGGCGAGGATGCGGGTATCCCCATAGTTCACATAGCAAAGCCACGGGATCTCCACACCTGCATCGCCCCAGCCCGGCGCACCCGTGAATTGTTGGTTCTTGCCATAGGGATGGGGTGCGAAGTCTGGGAATCGGCCGTCATCTGCTTGACTGTCCCGGATATCGCGAGTCCACTTTGTGAAGAACGCAGCCAAATCCATGTTGAAGATCGCGTTCTGGCCGAAAGCCTGGATGTCACCCATCCATCCCAGGCGTTCATCGCGTTGTGGACAATCTGTGGGGACACTTTGGAGGTTCGCCCTCTGGGTCCAGAGGATGTTCTTCCAAAGGCGGTTGAGCATGGGTTTGGAGCAGCGGAATGAACCAACCTCTGGCGCAGAGGAATTGAAGACGATGGCACGTACATCCTCCGGGGGCGCGGCGAGACCGCTGAGCTCTACGTATCGGAAACCGTGGTAGGTAAAGTGGGGTTGGCACACTTGGCGTCCTGCCCTCAGGATGAAACGGTCTATTTGAGGCGCGCCGCGGAGGTTGGCGGTGTACAAGGTGCCGTCGTCATTGAGCATCTCGGCGTGCCGTAGTGTGAGAGTTGTCCCCGGTTCACCCACCACCGTCACGCGACAGAAGCCTACGAGGTTCTGCCCAAAGTCACAGATGAACGTTCGATCAGCGATCTGCGTTATGCGTGTTGGCTTCACTGTGGCGATGGGAGCGATGGGCTCGTTCATCTGAGCCACAAGCGCGCCTGTATAGGGTTCCGCCAAAACAGCCTGCTGCCAGTTTGATGCATCAAACCCGGGCAGATCGAAGCCCGGCATTTCCCGGGTGGCATCGTACACCTCTCCATCCAACAGATCCGCGCTTCGGATGGGCCCTTCTGTGGTAACCTTCCAGGAAGTATCCGAGGCGATGATATTAAGGTTGCCCTTCGCATCGGTTGCCTCCACCTGGATAAGAAGCATTGGCTTACGCCCGTACACGCCGCGAAGCTTCCCTACCAAGTGGTCGGACATGCCTAGGCGGCCCGCGTACCACCCGTCGCCAAGTTGCACGGCCACAGCGTTCGCCCCAGCGCGCAGCAGACGGCTTACATCGTACGTTTGGTATTGTACGCGGGTGAAGTAATCCGTCCATTCCGGCGGTAGAACATGATCCCCCACGCGCTTGCCGTTGACGTACAAGTTGTAAACCCCCAAGGCCGTAATGTAGACAGTTCCCCGCGACGGCCGAGCAGTCAGGGTGAACTCTTTACGAAACAGGGGTGGTGGGAGTGCCTGCTCATGGTCCGTTGGAGTCGGTCGGGGATCTTGGATCCATTGGGCTTTCCAGTCATCCTTGGAAAGGAGTCCCATGCTGAATGATGCAGGCATACTCCATTCAGAAGGAACATCGTGATGATCCCACACTTGAACGGCCCACCACACCCTCTGCCTGGAAGTGAGGGGGCGGCCGTTGTAGGGAATCTGAGCAGTCTCAGCCGAATGGACTTTGCCGGTATCCCAAAGATCTCCATGGTGGTTGAGGATATTCCGCCGACTCGAAGATACGAGGATACGATAGGCGCTTTGGCTGCTACCGCGCGTATTTGGGTGATCAGTGAGCAAAAGCCAACTGAAGCGGGGATGGAGGACATCTATACCTTGCGGGTTTGTAAGGTACTCGCATCTTAAGTTCGCGGGCTTGATTGTTGCCATAGTAGGTAGCGTCCTTGTGTAAGCTGAAGTGGGCAGGCACGCCATAGTCTCCGCACCGACCAGAACCACGATCATGGACCACCGCACAAACCGGCGAAGCTCAAATAACAGGCCAATTGGGGTCATGATCGTGGTCTCTCTCCGCCGGTCGGACACGTAGTAGCTGTGGGATGATTTCGGCACACTGACGACGAATTCCTTGGGGGCGCCGGCATCGGAAGACGTTTGCTGCGGGTTCGGCCGGTAGTCCATATAGATGAGGAAATACAACAGGAAGAAAGGTGGCGGAAAGCTATGGCGCTATGTGAGGTGCACTATTTCAGTCCGGCGCTGGGGATGCAGACGTCCGCATACGTAATCGTTCCGGAGGCCGAGGGGCGGCGTCAGTTCCCGGTTCTCTATTTGCTCCATGGCCTATCAGATGACCATACGATCTGGCTACGGCGCACGTCCATCGAGCGTTATGTAGAGGGACTGCCCTTAATGGTGGTGATGCCGAATGGAGGCCGCGGCTTCTACTGCGATGCTGCAGAAGGTTTTGCGTACGACACCGCCATCAGCCGGGATTTGATAGGCTTCATAGACAGAGTATTCCCAACGCGCAATGATCGCTCCGGTAGGTGCATAGGCGGGCTTTCCATGGGAGGTTATGGATCCCTAGCCCTCGCGCTGAGGCATCCGGATTTGTTCTGCTCGGCAGCCAGTCACTCTGGAGCCGTTGCATTTGGCCACCGAATGCCGGCTCCAGATGAAGCTCTTGCATCGGAGTGGCGCCGCATCTTGGGCCCAGATCCTGTAGGCGGCCCGAACGACCTTTTCGCTCTTGCTGCTGCAATTGACCGCGAACATCTGCCGGCCATTCGGATAGATTGCGGCACGAGCGATTTTCTTCTGGAGGACAACCGGGCCTTCCATCAACACCTCGTAGACCTGGGGATTCCGCACGCCTATGCGGAGTATCCCGGCGAGCATAATTGGGCATATTGGGATGAGCATGTGCAGGAGCAGATTCTCTTCCACGCCCGCGCCCTTGGCATTTAGAGTTTAGGGGCAAGCCTGGTGAGAGATTGGAGAGGTCTGGCGGATGGTTAGCCCATCCTCATGGCGCAGTCCGATTGGTTTTCACGTGAAAACCAACGTCAACCCAAGCCGGAGGGATCAGGTTTCCGAGCGCCGCTCATGGTCCAGCAAGCGCTCCACCAGTGCCTCGAGATGCTCCTCTGAATAGAACTCGATCTCGATACGCCCGACGCTTCCAGAACGGCGGATAAACACTTTTGTCCCCAGCGCCGTCTGAAGAACCTCCATCACGGCGGCGTCGTTCGCGTTCGTGACGAATGGTTCGTAGGGCGCTTCACGACGAATAGGAGTGGGCGCCTTGGGACTGCTGAGACTGCGGGCGAGCCGCTCACACTCGCGAACGGACAACCCGCGCCTCTTCACCTCTATGAATGCATCCACCTGCGCTTCACGAGGAGCTTGAAGAAGCGCGCGGGCATGCCCCTCCGTGATCTCCCCACGCGCAAGGCCGTCCTGAATTGCCTGGGGCAGGTTGAGGATACGCAGCGTATTGGCGATGGCGGAGGGAGACTTCCCCACGCGCTTGGCGATCTGCTCCTGCGTCAGACCGAACTCATCCCGGAGCACTTGATAGGCGCGCGCTGCTTCAATGGCCGTGATGTCCTGGCGCTGGAGGTTCTCGATCAGCGCTACCTCCAGCATCTCGCTATCTGTGTACTCCCGAACGATCGCAGGAATTGACGAGAGGCCGCATTCCCGCGCAGCGCGTACTCGGCGCTCGCCCGCGATCAGCTCGTACCGGCCGTCTCGGGTACGGCGCACGAGCACGGGCTGCAAGATCCCGTGCTCCCGCACCGATGCCACCATCTCGATGTCTTTGGCCTCATCGAAGGACTTGCGCGGCTGGTAGGGATTCGGATCCACCAAATCCAACGGAACCTCCACTGCAGCACGTTCTTCGTCCGAAGGGGAGGGCGTACTCAGCAACGCCTCCAACCCCCTACCCAAAGCTCGCTTCTGCATCTCGTACCACCTCCTTCGCGATCTCAACATATGCCATCGCGCCGCGGCAACGGGGATCGTAGTGCGTTACAGGAAGACCATGGCTGGGAGCTTCTGCGATGCGGATATTCCGTGGCACCGGGTGCAGCCACACACGGTCCCCGAAAAACCTGCGCACATCTTCCGCAACCTCCTGATTGAGACGTGCCCGCGGATCGTACATTGTAAGGACCACGAATGCAATGCGCAGGGTGGGGTTCACCGCCCGCCGCACCATATCCACCATCTTCATAAGCTGGCTCACACCTTCAAGCGCGTAGTACTCGCACTGGATGGGAATAATCAGCGCATCCGCAGCCACCATCGAATTAATCGTAAGAATGCCCAGGGAGGGCGGGGCGTCCACCAGAACGAGAGTATACTCCTCCCGAAAGCATGCCAAGGCGGAGCGCAATACCGTCTCGCGCGCAAGGCGAGGCATCAATTCCACCTCAGCAGCCGCCAAATCCAGATTGGAGGGTAACAGGTCCAAGCCGGGGATTGCAGTAGGAATAACGGCATTGCGTGCTTCTGTTTGGCCCAGCAGCACATCATAGGTTGTGGCCGGGGGCCGATCTTTTCCTTCCTTGGGCACTCCCACGCCACTGGTTGCGTTCCCCTGGGGATCCATATCCACCAGCAAGACACGCCGTCCCAACGCTGCGGCGGCTGCGGCCACGTTCACCGCAGTAGTTGTTTTGCCCACGCCCCCCTTTTGGTTGACCACGGCATAGATCGTTCCCACGCGGCCTTGCCTCCTATTGCTGGCCCATCCTACGGCTTCACGGAATATTGAACACGCGGATCAGCCGGTCCTGCGCGGCTATGCTGGAAGCCGGCAGGTCGCTCCGAGGATCGTATGCTGAAAAGGGTCGCACATCCCTCAAGAGAACCAGCAGATGAGACGCAAACAAATGGGGGGCCACACAGCCCCCCGTGTTCAGGCGAACCACGCCATCAGCGGATGCGATCTGCGTACGCCCGCCGCACCATCAAATCGGCGATGTCTTCGGCGCTGACGTTGTACGTACCGCTGTCAATCTTTGCCTGGAGTTCTGCCACCAACTCTTCCCGGGCATCCGGTGCTGCTTCCACAGCCTTTCGCGCCTGCAGTAATTCCATAGCGGCCGCGGATATCTCAACAGTGGCGGCACCCGATGAAACGACCGCTTCCTCCGGGTGGGCCGGAGTACGCTCGGGTGATGGAGAGAGCATCAGCTCCTGCGTGCGCAGGATGCGCTCCACCTCCTGGAGGGAAATCTTCATGCCTTGCCTCCTTCTCGCTGCGGCTGCCCATTGATACGCAGCCGGAACTCGAAAGGACGGCAACCTGGCAACCCTGGGCGGTGCCCCTTTACGTTCTGGGACAAAGGCCCGCCGGTAGGCCCATAGCTTTGCGCCCCCACATTTCTGTGGGTTTGCCCTTTACATCGCTTCCGTTCCTATTCTCGGCAAACGCGCTCCGTTTCCATAGACCCGGCCTGGCCTCCACGTGCCCGGCCGATCATCGCACATCAGCATAACACATTGCACCGAGCCTGTCAATTTGAGCGCCGCACGGGCCCTCCCAAAAAAGATCTCCACAAATCCGGAAACTGTGGTATTATAGACGCGTTGCCTGCAAGAGCAGGCCGTGTTAGGCCGCGAGAGTCTTAGCCGCTTGGATGCTCCCCCGCGCAAATGCCGGTTGGTTGCCTTCCTCACCGCTACGTCCTCGTCGCACGCCGCAAACACAATTCACAACGGTTCAGGAAGGATCCAACATGTCTACGACCGGTACGGTCAAATGGTTCAACGCCACCAAAGGCTTTGGCTTCATCGCACAAGATGGTGGCGAGGACGTATTCGTCCATTTCAGCGCCATCCAAAGCAGCGGCTACCGTGAGCTCTACGAAGGCCAGAAGGTTCAGTTCGATGTAGAGAACGACCCTCGCGGTAAAGGGCTACGGGCGGCAAACGTCGTGGTGCTGTAGGCCTTAACCCTCACACCTCCACCAAAGGACCGGGGACCTGCAATGGTGCCCGGTCCTTTTTTGCAGCCTGCGGAAGGAAGTGCGCGATCCGAGGCGTAATCTGCCCAAGGATGTTGTAATCCCTAGGAGGATGCCATGTTTGTGAGGCACACCCACGCAAGCGTACTCGGTGCCTGTGCGTTGCTGGTGGCAAGCGCTGCCCTCCTTCTTACTGGAGGATGCGCCACCCGGCGCGGGAGTCCCTCGCCGGGTGCCAAGCAGATCCGAATCGCAGCCATCGTATTCCAAGAGGACCAATTCTTTCGACTGGTCCTGTTCGGTATGCGCCAGGCAGCGCGCGAGGCGGGCATCACATTGCTGGAAGCAAACAGCCAAAACAAGCCCGAGAAGGAGATTGAGCTCGTCAATACGTATGCTGCCCAAGGAGTAGATGCCATCTGCATTTCTCCCCTTAGCCAAAAGGGATCCGTGGCTGCTCTAAAACAGGCAAAACAAAAAGGCGTTGTTATCATTGCGGATAACACACCCGTAGAGGGGGACGTCCAGTCCTCATACATAGAATGTAACGCCTTTAACCTCGGCGAGCAGACCGGTAAGGCAGCACGCGCGTATATCCAGCACACGCTCGGAGGCAATGCGAATCTAGCCATCGTGGCCTTTGATAGCGAAGTTCCCGAACAAAGCAAAGCACGAACGCAAGGTTTTCTCAAGCAGGTAAGCGATCTCCCTGGGGTTCATGTTGTAGCCAAACAGGATGCCTGGCTCCCAGAACAAGCCGTACGTGTAGTAACGGATATTCTTACCGCCCATCCCGAGGTTAACGTGATCTGGGCAGCCAACGAAGGCGGCACTATCGGCGCCGTGATGGCGGTAAAGAACGCCGGTAAAGCCGGCAAAGTCGCCGTGTTCGGCACAGATTCCAGTGAGCAGCTCTTGGATTTCCTCCTCTCGCCGGATAACATCCTCCAAGCCATCACAAGCCAGCGGCCTGTGGAGGTAGGGAAGCTCGCCGTGCAGTACGCACTGAAGGTGCTCCGCAAGGAACCGGTGCCTAAGGTTGTGTCCATGCAGGGCATCCTCCTTACGCGCGAAGATCCCGACGGCGTGCGCGCGTTTCAAAAGCAGCTTCAGGAATGGATCGCCAGCGGCTCCCGGTGATGGGCGGCACTCCACGTCCCAATAGGGACAAATCCCCCTCAGAACGTCCGCGACTGCTTCTACGGCAATCCGCGCTAGAGGCAGTCCTCTTTGTGCTCTGCCTGGCCCTGGCCTGGAGGGCACCTGGTTTCCTCACGCGCGACAACATCCTCAACGTGCTGCGAAGTGTGTCCATGCAAGGCATCATCGCATTTGGGATGACGATGGTGATCATAGCGGGCGAGATAGACCTCAGTGTAGGCAGTGCTGTTGCCTTCTCCGGATGCCTATCCGCGTGGATGGTAGGCAGTCTTGTCGGACGGCCTGCGCACCTACCTATGGCCGCCGCGGTTGCAATAGGAGCCGCCACATCCCTAACGATTGGCGTGGTGGTGGGCTGCATCACCGGATGGCTAAGAGTGCGCTACCGCGTCCCCACCTTCATCTCCACCCTGGCATGGCTTACCGTTTTAAAGGGTGCCGCGGAGCTTATTACCAACGGATTCCCCCTAACCCCGTTCCCGGATTGGTATAACTTCATCGGCGGTGGCTACCTGCTGGGGATCCCCTTTCCCGCGATTGTCTTCCTCATCGTATTCCTAGGAACCCACCTACTCATGCAGAAGACCGCCTTCGGAAGAGCCCTCTATGCCGTTGGAGGGAACCTCGAGGCCGCCAGGCTCAGTGGCATCCCCGTCCATCGAGTAAAGATCGCGGTGATGGCCATTGTTGGGTTCCTGGCGGCTTTAAGCGGGCTGATGCAGTCCTCGCAGATTATGTCGGGTTCGGCTACTACCGCCCAAGGCTGGGAACTCGATGTAATCTCCGCAGTGATCATCGGCGGCGCCAGCCTCATGGGGGGCGCAGGAACGGCCAGAGGAACTCTTGTTGGAGTGATCTTCCTGGGCGTGCTCCTCAACGGGATGACCTTGCTCAATATCAGCGAGTATTGGCAACACGTAGTACGGGGCGCCCTCATCCTGGCAGCGGTTCTGGTGAACCTGGCCCCATCGCGCCGTTCTCATACATAACCACGGCTTACGCAAGGTCGCTCCGTCCGCAGCGCTATCCAGCCGAGGCTAATCCGAGCCGCCTCTGCAACTCGGAGTATCGGCCTCGGCTCACGGGCAGACGTGTACGGTCTGTTAACCGAACCTCATACGTATGATCCCCCAGCACCAGCACCGCCTCGACTGCATCCAGGCGTACCAATGCCGATTCATGGATGCGCAAGAAGCGATCTGCCGGTAAAAGCACCTCAAGCTGTTTCAGCGTATACCCGGTAGGGAGTTCCTCCTTCGCAGTCCGCACCAACACGCGTTTCTCGGCAGCCACCGCGCAAAGAATGTCTTGCACCCGTATAAGGCGAATCTCGTCGTTGCGGCGAACCGGCAATCGGTTTAATCGGGGGGATTGTGCCGCCTGTCTTAGGATCTCCCTGCGCGCCGACCGACGGGCCTCTCGGTCCTCTAAGCGCCGCTGCGCTCTTTCCACTGTGCGTGACAGCCGCTCTAATGTAACGGGCTTCAAAACGTAATCCAACGCATCCCGCTCGAAGGCTGTAGCAGCGTGTTCACTGTATCCTGTCACAAACACGATGAGCGGAGGATTCTCGGCCCTCACAACAGCGGAAGCCGTCTGCAAGCCGTCTAGACCCGGCATGCGGATGTCCAAAAACAACATCTGAGGTTTGAGTGTACCGGCCAGTTCCAGAGCCTGAAGGCCATCTTCCGCCTCACCCACCACAGTAACCCCTAGATCCTCGAGGAGTGACCGCAAATAGCTCCTTGCCAGCGGCTCGTCATCGGCTATGAGTGCCGTAACCATACATCACCCTTTGTGCCTACATATGCAACGGTCTTCTCCTACACTACAGGCTTTTGGCAGGCAGGTGTTCCCAGCACAGCCGAGATCATCCGCCAAACGGGTCATCTGATCCGCCGTTTGGTACCTATGGTCCTTAGCAGGCGCACCGTACGTACATCGGCGACGTACAAGATGATGGAACGAACGTGGAGCCTACCCAGGGCTTTCCAGAATGCCAAAGAGATGGAGGTACGTAAGCCATGTGGCAACAGCCAGATAACGACCAATATGCCGATGAATTGTTTCTCGCTGGGGAGCGCGTGATGCCCGGTGTCTACAAACAACTGGGCACCGGACGACAGGTCTACATGGAAAAAGAAGATATCCTCCCTGCCAGCCTAGATGGGCGCGTGGCCTGCTACGTTCGGATGCATCTTTGGGGGGCCCATCTGCAAGAAGCTGCAGCCAGGGCGGCCCATTGATGCGTGGATCAATCCATGGCGCACAGTCGTGCAAAACGAGCCTTCCAATCTCTTTCATTCAGCAGGGAAGGAACAGGGTTCATTCAGATGCCCCAGGACGGGCGCAGCGCCCGCGCAACTTTGGGGGTGGAAAGCCATGGCCAGGTTGCGCGGGTGCCCGCTCCTGGCCTTTTGTCTGCCCACTTGATGCAGGAATCGTCGGCATAGGATCGTATTATTGCTTGGCAGGCGTTGCTTCCGATGCCCTGCCCATCTGTTGGATACCGTAGCACGGCAGGAATAGTCTGCGACAACGCCTCAGCAGGAAGAGCGGGCGAGTGCGCGAGGCCCGCCCTCATCACTGACCCGACACGGGGCTCGGCCAATACGCCCCGACCGAAAGGAGTACGCAGATGGTATCCGTTCGATGGCGCGCCGCCCTACTGATGTTAAGCGGCGCAATGTTGCTGGCTTTGACCTCGGTGGCATTGGGTGCTCCGGGGCAGAAGGGCGGTAAGAAGGCACCCGGTAAGGCTCCGGCTGCCAAGGCCCTCATTGCCGAGGGGGCAAAGGTGTACGCAAGCAACGGATGCAGTGGCTGCCACACCATCGGCAATAAGGGTGGCAAGATGGGGCCAAACCTAACACATGTAGGCAAGAGCCTCAACGCCCAGAAGTTGGTAGCAGTGATCCGCACGCCCAAGAAGGTTAATCCCAAAGGGCATATGCCGGCGTACGACGCTAAAAGGATCAAGGAGCCCCAGTTGAAGGCGCTTGTTGCGTACCTCCTGAGCCTCAAATAGGACGCCACAGCCTTCGCCTGCACATTCTTGCACAGCGATCGGGCCGGGTCGCTAAGCACGGTGTAGAGGATCGCCCTTACACCGGCCGGGCACCCGGCCTGTATCCTGTTCGGTCGCACCCATGAGTACCATGGCGCCCGCCCACGGCATCCGCACTTTTGTGGAAGACACGGGCCTGCTTGTGGCTCTGGCCTACCTCCTCACTCGGGGTCGCACGCTCGTACGGCTCTTCGAGCAACGCCTACACCTCAAGGATGAACTCCTTCTAGGCGTGGTGATGGGTGGCCTTGGGCTTACGGAGGCCGCGTCCCCCGGCGCGCGATTTCCCTACGCGGCCCACACCCTCTTGGTTACGTTCGCTGCAGTGGCATGGGCCCCTGCTGTAAGCCTCATGGCCGCCGCCATGGTATCCGCCGGGGCCTTCGCACTGCAGCCAACTCCGTTGGCAACAGGCATCGCCGTCGCTTCCTTCCTCGCCGCCATCATCGGATCCGTTACGCGCAAGATACTGATCGAGCCCCATCCTATTGCAGGCGGGCTTCTGGCAGGCATGCTGGTTCAATCCATAGCCCTCGTGCTTCGGAATGCGCTCCAACAGCCCCTCTACACGCCGTACGGGGCGTGGCAGATTATCATCAGTACTTGCGCCAACGGCTTCGGCGTGATGCTTCTGCAAATGATCGTAACAGATGCCCGGACCCGAGCCCGTAGCGAACGCCACCGCATTGAAGCCGAACAGGCGCGCGCCCTCGCTGCCCGCGCACAGTTGACTGCGCTCCAAGCACGGTTGCACCCCCACTTCCTCTTCAATACCCTAAACGCCATCGCCGCACTATGCGACGAACGCCACGCCACAGCCGGACCTGAGCGTGCCAGGATCGCGATCCTGCGGCTAAGCGAACTTATGCGCCGCGTGCTCCGCAGCGCTTCGGACACCGCCTCTCCCCTCGCAGATGAAATTCACGCCGTTGAAACCTACGTGGCCATCGAACAGGAACGCTTCGGGAACAAACTCCGCGTGGAATGGGATTTGGCCCTGCCTCCGGAGGAGCTGTGGATACCACCGTTCGCAATTCAGGCCCTAGTGGAAAACGCCATCAATCACGGTATAGCAGCGGAGAGTGGCCGTGGAACCGTGCGCGTGGTAGTGCGTACCTATCGCCATCATGTGCTCATCGCCGTCCACGATACGGGGCGAGGTATGGACGGCTCTGCGCGGCGGGCTGCGCTGGAGCCCACTGAAACGCCAGAACATGCATTGCAGATCATCAACAGGCATCTGGAGCTTCGCTACGGTGCCCATGCGCGCCTACGCTTTTATCTAGGGAAAGAGAAGGGCACCCTTGCGGCGTTTGTGGTTCCGCGTTTCGCTAATGCGCATACACAAACCAAGGCAGGTGCTAATCCGCAGCCGGGCTCGCAGCCATAGTGCTTCGCTCGCCGCGCAGCGGATCCACGAATTGGGCGGCGTACAGGCGGGCATACACGCCATTCAAGCGCAGTAGCTCTTCATGCGTGCCGCGTTCGATGATGCGCCCCTCCTCTAATACCAGGATTAAGTCCGCCCGGAGGATTGTGGAAAGGCGGTGGGCAATGGCGAACGTGGTCCTCCCGGCCATGAGCTGCTCCAACGAAGATTGGATGGCGCGCTCCACCTCCGTGTCCAGAGCAGAGGTGGCTTCGTCCAATATGAGGATGCGGGGATCCTTCAGGATCGCGCGGGCAATCGCGATGCGCTGCTTTTCTCCACCCGATAGTTTGTAGCCTCGTTCTCCCACAACCGTGTCGTACCCATCCGGCAGCGTCAGAATATGGTCGTGGATGGCCGCGGCCCTAGCAGCGGCTTCCAGCTCCTCGTCCGTGGCATCGGGTTTTCCGTAGCGCAGGTTCTCGCGGATGGTGTCGTGCACCAGATACGTCTCTTGTGTCACCACTGCCACAAGACGGCTCAAACATTCAACTTTGATCTTCCGAACGTCGTGCCCATCAATAAGAACCCGCCCGGAGGACACGTCGTATAGCCGCGGGATTAGGTACGCCAGCGTCGTCTTACCGGCCCCGGAATGCCCCACCAAAGCAACCAAACTTCCCGCATCGGCATGGAACGACACGTTTTCTAGAGCAGGGGGATCCTGAGCCTCATCATACCGGAACGTTACATGGTCAAATTCCACTTCACCGCGCACGTCCTGGGAAGCCAAATCCACGGCATCGGGTGCATCCGTAATTTCTTGCTCTAGATCCAAGTATTCGAAGATGCGATCGAAGCATGCTAGGGCGCTCGTTACATCCACCTGGATATTCAGAAGACTCGTTAGGGGAAAGAAGAGGCGGCTTTGCAGCGCGGTAAATGCCACGATAGCGCCCAGCGTAAGATGCCGATCCCCTCGCCCCACGATGAGCCACCCGGCCAGCCAGTACACCAGAACCGGCGTCACCGAGAAGCTGAGCCCAACCAAATTGAAGAAGGCACGCATGACCATGGCCATCACGATCTGCGTGCGTGTGTACGTGTCATTCTCACGGCGGAAGCGCTCCACCGCTCGATCGCGCCATCCACTCGTCTTCGTGAGGAGCATCCCCGACACCGAAAGTGTCTGCTGCATCGTAGCGTTGAGATCGGCCAGCTCCGCCTGAGCCTTGCTCCGGTAGCGCCGCGCATAGGCACCGATGCGCGAACCAAGCAGTGCAAAAAAGGGTAACACGCCCACAGAAAGGAGAGTAAGCCGCCAATCCATGTAGACCATAGCCACCAAAGTGGAAAGAACCGTGGTGGCATTGGATAGGATGTTGGCTGCCGTGTCCGTCACAACGCTCTGCACGCCGCCCACATCGTTCGCCAAACGGGACTGTATCTCGCCTGTTCGGGTTACGGTGAAGAAGCGCAAGGACATGCCCTGCAGATGCTCGTAGAGCTGATTCCGCAGGTCCCGCATGATGTTCTGGCCCACCACCACGCTCAGGTACCCATACAGGATGGAGAAGACGGCGCTGCCCAGCGTTGCCCCGAGGGTGTAGACACTGAAGCGCGTGATCACATCCATCCTTCGCCCCAGCAACCCCTGGTTGATGATGATGCGCAGGAAGAAGGGGGTAAGAAGCCCCAGGATGGCGGAAAGCACCACTGCGCAACCCGTAAAAACGAGCTGCAGCCGATACGGCCTGAAGATGCCCGCGATGCGCGCCAACGTGTCCCCGCGAGGTCGCCAAGAGGCATCAGGTTCCTGCACCCACATCCTTAAAGCCATACCGGTACTCCAGTTTTCGTCACTCTTCGGGTCCTACAGGCACAAAGAGCAGAGGGCGCCCGGTGCGCGTGCTTACCCGGCTGGCAATCCCGCCCCAAAACAGGGCGTCCAGCCTCGACCGGCCGTGCCCGCTCATGGCTATAAGATCTGCGTCCATCCGTTCGGCCATCCCAACAATCTCAGGCACCGTGTCTCCGCGCAACACCTCTATGCTCACGGTACACCCACTCTTTCGGGCATCCTCGGCTACCCATTCCAGATATTCGCGAGCAATCTCACAATCCAAGCTCAGCATGGCGCGCATCGTTGCAGGTAAAAGCGTAGCGGCTGCTGCGCGTTCCTTCGGCAGAGTCTCCATGGTCGGCACCACCAAAACTAACTGAATGGAAGCGCCGAACCCTGCCGCCAGCCGCGATGCCAAAGCTACCACGAAGGCATGGGGATGCCTCGAATCCAGAGGGATTAGGACTCGGCGCAACTGGAACGCCGGAGCCGATGCACCAGGACGCGGTTGAATGAGCAAAATCGGCCGATTGCCCTTCCTAAGGACCTGCATGGCAATAGAACCAAACAGAAGATCCCGCAATCCGCCACGCCCGTGAGCGCCCAGCACCACAAGATCCGGCCGAAACTCCTCCGAATGGCGCACAATCGCCCCCGCCACGTCCCCCTCAGGATTGTCGTGCACGTGCACTTCCACCGTGATATCTGCCGCCCGCAAGCGTGCCGCCACCTCCTCGAGATAGGCGCTCGCCTCCCGTGCATCCATAAGATGCCGATCCCCATGTACGGACGCGGGCGGCCGTTGTTCCAGCACATGCAAGAGGGTGACGGTGCTGCCGAAACGTGAAGCGATGGCAATGGTGGCCGGAAGAACCGACTCGGCAAGCCGAGACCCGTCGAGCGGTACCATAAGCCGATCCAGGGACACAGGGGGGAGTGGGCTCTGAAGCTGTTGCGCGTCCAGGGCTCTTTGATCTTTTGCAGACCTCGATTGGGAACGCCTCACCCCACGCCTCCGGACGCCAACATATGCACTAGGCTCATTACCGGCGCATACAGTAGATAGCAGTTCAGGCTGATAATGATGGCCGCCACCGCCACCGTTACTAGTGTGGTCACAGGATGGTTCACCAACACACCCATTATCTGCCTCCTTCGCGTGAAGCCAAGTAAAGGAAGGAGCGCAAACGGAATTCCGAAGCTCAGCACCACCTGGCTGTAAACAAGCACATCTGTAGGACTGTACCCCCGGGCAATTACGAAAAGGGACGGCAGCATGGTGAGTGCCCGCCGCAGCCACACCGGGATCTGACGGTGCACAAAGCCCTGCATGATTACCTGCCCGGCCAAGGTCCCAACCGCCGAAGATGAAAGGCCGGAAGCCAGCAAGGATATGGCGAAGATCCAGCTTGCAGCTGAACCCAAAAGTGGCGTAAGGGTCTTGTATGCTTCCTCAAGCGTCCCAACCTCCTTCAACCCGGCGTGGTGGAAGGTGGATGCTGCCATAACAAGCATCGCCATGTTCACACACCCGGCGATGCCCATGGCGATGGCTACATCCAACAGCTCATACCCGAACAACCTCCGCAACAACACGGGGTCCTTGGTCACAATGCGGCCCTGTGTCAACGCCGAGTGCAAGAAGATGACGTGAGGCATAACCGTAGCACCCAAGATGCCCGCAGCGAGGACGACGCTTCCACCTCCCTCAAGGCGAGGGATTACGGAGCTACGCAGCACAGCACCAAGGTCAAGGGTGTTCCGCTCCATGAAGGTCTCCACCACATAAGACACGGCAATCACCCCAACCAGCGCAGTGATCACGGCTTCCAAAGGTCTAAAGCCTTTGCGCTCCAATCCCAGAATGACAAACGTCGCCACACCGGTGGCAATCCCTCCCCAAAGCAGGGGCATTCGAAAGAGGAGTTGGAACCCTACTGCGGCTCCCAGGAATTCCGCCAGGTCCGTGGCCATGGCTACCCCTTCCATTAACAGCCACATGCAGACCACAGCCCACCGCGGGTAATGCTCGCGTACGAGCTCGGCCAGGTTTCGCCCCGTAGCAATGCCCAACTTCGCGGAGAGCGACTGTATCAACATGGCCATCAGATTGCTCGCCACAATTACCCACAGCAGAAGATAACCGTACTGAGCACCACCCTGGATGTTTGTAGCGAAGTTGCCGGGGTCTACATACGCCACGGCGGCGATGAAGGCAGGCCCGAGGAATGGGAGGATACGGGCGATGACACCGCGCCTGCCGGAACCCCGAAGCACCTCATGGGCTGCGCGCACGGTCTCGGCATCACCCGCCCTCACATGAACCTCTCCACCCTGAGCTGAAGGATCCGTCCGGTGTTCCGTCGTCATGGGAGCTACCCCGCCGCGCCCCGAATGCATATCTCGGCACGGAGCGCCAGATGCCCAAAGTATACACCGAGCCACAGCCCAGCGTCCCATCCGGGTAGGAATCGGAACGGATGGTGGAGAATCTGCGATATGGTATCTATTGCATGGACACCAACCAACGGATGCAGGGCGATTGGTAAATCCATTCCCCGTGGCGCACGGCCCGAATTAGGCATCCATTGGGAGCAGGTGCCTGCACCATGTCCGTTCGAAAGAGGTGAACTATGAGTTCCAAACAGAGCCGCCGCGACTTTTTGAGGTCCGCCGCGTATGGGGGCATCACCATCATCGTGGGCGGCAACGCGTGGGCCAAGGGCCAATCCCCCAATGAACGCATTAACTTCGCGTGCATTGGGGTCGGAGGAAAGGGGGATAGCGACACCGCCGACGCAGCCCGCTTCGGCAATATCGTGGCCATTTGCGATATAGACGACAACACCATCGCAAATGCGCTGAAGAAGTACCCCAATGCCAAGGTTTACCACGACTACCGCAAGATGTTCGACGAGATGGGTAAGAGCATTGATGCGGTAACCGTGAGTACCCCGGATCACCACCACGCCATAGCCTCGGCCCATGCCATGCACCTGGGCAAACACTGCTTCACCCAAAAGCCCCTCACCCACACCATCTGGGAGGCCCGACAACTGGCCAACATTGCCCGCCGCATGAAAGTTGCCACTCAGATGGGCAACCAAGGGACCGCCGATAGCAGTATGCGCAAGAATGCGTATCTTGTTCGCGCCGGGGTTCTAGGCAAGGTGACGGAAGTGCATGTGTGGACCAACCGACCGATCTGGCCCCAAGGCATTCCCCGCCCGCCGGAGGCACCGTGCCCACCCAATGTCCATTGGAAGGAGTGGATCGGCGGTGCCCCCACACGGCCGTATGCCAACGGGTACCATCCCTTTGCCTGGCGTGGCTTCTGGGACTTCGGCACAGGGGCCTTGGGGGATATGGCATGCCATACCGTGAACTTGCCCTTCATGGCACTGGACCTGCGCAACCCTGTGTCGGTGGTCGCCGAAACCTCCGGGAACAATCGAGAGAGCTACCCAAAGTGGTCCATCATCCACTTTGAGTTCCCGGCAACGCACACCCGCCCCGCCGTAAAGATGACATGGTATGATGGCGGTAAGCTTCCACCCATAGATCTGTTCACAGGCGGTCGTTTCAATGATCTCGTGGTAGACGGTAAGATCTCCGATAGCGGATCGCTCATCATCGGCGATAAGGACAAGCTCTACACCCCTGGCGACTATGGCGGAGGTGGCCGCTTTATCTATGCTACCGACCTCCCGGAGGTGAGCTATCCGGAATCCCCAGGCCACTTCGAGGAGTTCATCCGCGCCATTAAGGAAGGCACGCCGGCCATGAGCAATTTCCCCGATTATGCAGGGCCGCTCACAGAGACGATCCTTTTGGGGAACCTCGCCGTGTGGGCCGATGGCAAGAAGATTATGTGGGATGCCAAGAACCTGCGTGCAACCAACGCTCCCGAGGTTGCCCACATCATCAAGCCGACCTACCATAATGGGTACGCCCTCTAGGGCAACGATGGGGAGCCGGAATTGGCTCCCCATTTTTTAAGCCGGTACATAACCGCTGCTGACGCCCACGTCATTCGGGCAGGGTAGGGCCTTCGTAGCCAAATTGGGCGATCCTAAATGAGAGGTGTGCCTGCAGCGACTTAATGAAACAGGGGGAGGCCATGGCCTCCCCCTGCCGTATCGGTTGCAAACGTACGTTTACTTTGTTTCTTCGGACTTATCTCCCGCCTCTATCTTTTTGTGGGCCTTGCCCTCGATGGCAGGAGCCACCGTTACCGGAATGCGCACGGCCTTCGCGTGCTCCGCCTTCGGGAAGCGGATGCGCAGAATGCCATCCTCGTACCGCGCCTCCGCCTTCTCACTCTGCACCTCACAGGGCAGAGTGAACGAGAACGAGAAGCGACCATATCGCGGGATGGCCGTGTAGTGAGCCGTCACCTGATCGGCCTCCGGCATCAGAGCTCGCTGCTCGCCGCTCACAGTTACCGTACCCTCACGGTACTCAATGTTCACCTTGGAGCGGTCAATGCCGGGCAGGCTGGCACTCACCACCACGTCGTCCGCCGTTTCGTAGATGTCTACAGGCGGCACGTACTCCACGTCCCGATCCCATAGCCTGCTGAGAGGCGTGAACCCAAACGGTGTAGTCATCCAGTCCCACATCTCCCGCTCCATCTCGTCCAGTAGGCGCCAGGGATTGAGCGTGGACGTACGATCGGAACGCATCAGCAACGTTGCCATAACGTTCACCTCCTCAATGGATGCGGTGTTTGACGCTTCCACTATTCCTATACTGCCCTTAAGGCATCATTGTTCCCGCAGACACGCAGAATACTTGAGCGTATGAGGCTCATATTCGTCACGGAAGGAGGCAATGTTTGTGGGCCATCCGCCTGTCAGCGCGCAGGCAGTACGGGTGCGAATGTGTACCCGGCAACGGCAGGGTCGCTACACAGAACTACGAAATCGGCATCCAAATCCCGATCCCGAGGTGCCCGAAGCTCCATGGAGTGGATCCCCGCCCCCAAAGTTACCCATCCCGCTTCTTCTGTGGCCGGGCGTGCGTGGGGACCCATAGCTGGCGGCATATTCCGCACGGGAAGGCCATCTATCCGCACCTCGGCTCGCGCTGAGCGCCCCCTGTGGAGCGTGCGGTAGAACACAACATATCTGCCGGGCACTTCGCACTGGAATCGCGTGCCGATTGCACCTCCGGCAGGAATGTGCACGTAGTTCGGGGCATCTGGGGGATTGAACTCTCGGCCCTCCTCTGGGCGCAGACTGCCCAATTCCGTGAACTTCTCACACTGAAGAAGAAGCTCCTGAACCGGCGCATCAAAGGGCACAAATGTGATGGATTGAGGATCTATCGTAACGGTGAAATTGAAGCGACTAGGGCGCACCACCTGCGGATAGTTGCGGAACGCAGCAGGCGGCAACACGATGTTACGCGCCACCGTTTGCATCGTGGGGTTGTAATAGAGGATGCCGCGCGTTAGGAGCGTGCCATAGATGCCGTCCCACGCATCGTCCACAGGAATGGCATCGTGCAGCGCAGGATCGAGATCTGAAAGGTGATATGTAAGATAGCGCACCACCTCGTAGTAGCCCTGAATGGATCGCCGCGTGGCCGGATAAAAAACGGTCCATCCCTTGCCATAATGCCGAGACCATTCCGCTCGAAGCCGGCGGTAATCTACCACAGCCTCGATATGACCCGTAAGGGGCTCCGCTTCCTGGGGCCCTATGCTGTCCGCGGGCTCCATCTGCACGTACGTTACCCATACACCGAGCTTTCTGCGGTCCCCGCTGGGCGGCATCAAATCCGCCGGCACGAAGGTGTCGCTACGAAGCGTGATCACGGCAGTATCCGTGCGGAGCAGGGCAGGTGGAACCTCCAACCGATACGTATGTTCGCCGGCCTGGTTCAAGGTTCCCACCAAGGTGCCGTTTACCAAAACATCATGTGCCAGCGAGCTTGCCTCCTGCGGGATGGAAGCGCGGATTTCAAGTGTGTACGCCGATCCCGGGGTCACCGGGACCACCAGCTCCGCGTTTGCTCCCGTCCAACGCCGAAGCAACCCGTCGCTCATTTCCGGATCGTACCAATCCCCACTCAAGAAGGGGACTGCCGAGGGTTGCCCCACGCTCACACGGTAGCGCTGAGGCGCAGGATCACCAGATGGACCTACGTAGCGGCGACCAGGTACTACAGGGTTCAACTTGCCGGCATAGCCGAATAGATCTGTGAACCAATGCCTGTCCCCCTCTACCGTTTCGATCTTGCCAAAGTCATAGGCAACCAATACGCCGCCGCGCGCTACCCAATCGCGAATCTTCTCCAGCGTACCGGCCTCTACTACAGTGCCCTCCCATAGCACCAGGATACGGTACCGATCCAGCGCGCCATCCTGAATGAGGCGCTCATCCACAATGTCATAGTTGAGTACATCGCGGAGCGCGGCACAACCCTGCTCCAGCATCTGGGGATACCCGATGTCGGGCTGAAGCAGATGGGTGGTGGTAGGATAGAACATCGCCACGTCTACAACGGGCTTCTCCACACGCAGGAACTTACCGTACCGGTAGTAAATGTCTCGGTTTCTAAGAACATTGGCCCCCCAATCGAAGAAGCCCTTGCTTCCTTCGGACACGGCCTCGAAGAAGCGGCCCAGCTCGCCCTCGGGAGTAATGGCGCTGGGTGGCTCTGTCCAAAACGGCACTCCATAGAACCGGCAGGCCGTGGCAATACGGCCTAGCATGGAGGCCTCGTTCTGAGGAAACGGCTTAAAGCCGCCATGTGTAGAGCGTACGTCTACCTTATACCGAGCAGCAATCTTGGGGATCATGCTGTTGTCGTTGCCGCCTCGGGGGTTCTCGTCGCCGAAGCCCACCGGAAGCATCAACAACGTGTGGGGAAAATGGGCGCGGGCCACTCGGCACACCGTGTCCGTAAGGCTGCTTACAGAACCTAAGTACCATTGGGTGAAGTCGAGCCACGCCCTGCGCGACAAAGCATGAGGATCTGCCGGGTACGTGATTTCATCGGGACTGCGGAAGTGCGTATGCCACGCAGCATTCAGCACATCCAAATCCCCGTATTTGTGCATCATAGCGTTCCGGAAGGAGGCTCTCGCCAAAGGATCGGCGCACCACCAACCAAGGTGATCATGCGTGTCCCCGAAACGCTTCTTCCAGTCGCTCCGCTGATCCGGAGTTGCCACACGCGCACCCATAAATAGTCCACATTCGCCGTAATCACCGTGCACGCCCAGATAGAGCGCCTTGGGCCCTTGCCTGGGCGCGGAGTAGTGCTTCGCCAGCTCGCGATACCCTATGGACACCGAGTTGCCGAACTTTGGCTCCCACGGCGAGAATGCCTGGATGGGCTTGTTGTGCTCCAAACAGGTGATCCGCGTGAAGGGGACCGCATCCCGATACCACTTAGGTGGGAAGGCGAAATGGGGAAAGTAGCACCAATCCATGCCGGCCTCTGTTACACGCGCCAAATCCGCATCTGGCCGGTGGTAATCCCACACACCCGGGGCTATCTGTTCCGTGGAGAGGTGATCGCTATCCGTCTGAAAAAGCGTGAACCCGGCAGATATCGCTGCCGTCATCTCGGCTTGGGAACCAACACTTGTGGTAAGCAGCATCCGCTCTCCGGGAGCACGGTCTCGCGTATAGAGATCCCCAGAGCTGCCATGGCCAAGGCGCCACACGCGGATGATGCGGCCGTAGTCCAGGGGTTCTGCAGGCATCGGCACAATATGTTCCGTTGATGTAGCAGGATGAGGCAAGCCGCTTTCCCGAGAGGGACGTTCCACCGTGCCCCCGCGAGTGCGCTCAGGAGCTCGAGCAAGCTGTGCGCCCACCACACGAGCACGGGACCAAGACCGATCTTCAAAATCCGGCTGTTGCCATCCCTCAACGAAGCGTTCGGCCGCCCGTACATCCCTCCCCGACGCCAAATGATGGATGTGCCCATGGGCATCGCGCATACGCAGATCGAACCCTAGTCCGTCCCATGCGGGCAGCGTACGGCACGCGATTGCCAGCACATTGCGCCCCTGCGCCAAACGATGCGTAATGTAGAGCACCTCTCCAGCCGCCGGCGGTGTACCAGACCATGCCCGGTACCCGTTTACGTACACACGGCACGGAGAAGCGGACCAAACGGTGAGGCGGGCAAGCGCAGGAGCATCTCGCAATGTGAAGGAGCTGCGGAAATACGCCCATTCGCCCTGCGGTGCACCTAGCCCCGGCCGGATCAACGTAATGCGCTCGGTTCGAGGGGTGCGGCTGGGCGCGCTCGCGCGCGGAGCAGTTTTAACGGAATGCACCCGCTGAGGCCAAACCTGGGAACAGAGCGTCAACCCAACCAACCCGGCCGCTGCGGCCGCAACCGGCATTATCCCACCGGCAAAGGAGAACAAAGGCTTTCTTCGTGGCATCATACACCTATTGTACGGCTCGAAGCCATTCACTGCAACCCCCGATTTCCCTGCGCCGGTCCATCGGCCAAGGTATAATGCGGCGGAGGACACCAAGGAGGACGGAATGGAACGTACGCGATCGCAGCAGTTAATGGAGAGGGCCGTTCAGGTTATCCCTGGAGGTGTGAATTCGCCGGTTCGCGCGTTCCGTGCAGTGGGAGGAGAACCCCTCTTCATTGCGCGCGGGGAAGGCGCATACATCACGGACGTGGACGGCAACTGCTTTCTGGACTGCATCGGGAGCTGGGGGCCGCTCATTCTTGGGCACACACCGCCCCGCGTACGCCAGGCGATCCTAACGCAATTAGATTGCGGAACTACCTATGGAGCGCCCACCGAGGCAGAGGTGGAGATGGCCGAAATGCTGTGCCGGCTGGTTCCCTCCTGTGGAATGGTGCGGATGGTGTCTAGCGGCACGGAAGCAACGATGAGCGCCATTCGTGCCGCGCGCGGATTTACGGGGCGCGCCAAAATCGTAAAGTTCGAGGGCTGCTACCACGGCCATGCCGATTACCTTTTGGCAAAGAGCGGTTCCGGCGTTGCCACCCTAGGCTTGCCGGATAGCGCAGGAGTGCCGCCAAGCATCGCCTACGACACAATCACCGTACCCTACAACAACTTGGGCGCCGTGCGTGACGTGTTCCAGAGCCATGCCGATCAGATCGCCTGCGTCATTGTTGAGCCGATTGCAGGAAACATGGGATGCGTTTTGCCGATGGAAGGGTTCCTGGAGGGATTGCGGGATTTGTGTAGCCAATCCGGCGCCCTCCTGATCTTCGATGAGGTGATGACAGGCTTCCGAGTAGCCAAAGGTGGCGCACAGGAACTCTTCGGGATTCGGCCGGATCTTACCACGCTCGGGAAGGTAATGGGCGGCGGTCTGCCCGCTGCTGCTTACGGGGGACGAAGGGAGATTATGCAGAGCATGGCTCCTTTGGGCCCCATCTATCAAGCCGGGACGCTCTCGGGTAATCCTCTTGCGGTAGCTGCCGGTTTGGCCACGCTAAGGATCATTGCCGAGGATCCCGCCCTATATGATCGCCTCGATGCCAAAGGCAGATATGTGGCCCAAGGGCTGAAGAAGGCGGCAGACAAGGCCGGGGTGCCGGTGACCGTGAACCAAGTGGGATCCATGTTCACCCTATTCTTCCATCCGGGGCCGGTTACAGATTACGCCTCTGCAAAAGCGAGCGACACGGCGCGTTTCGCGCGCTTTCATGCCGCAATGCTCCAGCAGGGTGTCTACTTGCCGCCCTCCCAGTTCGAGGCGGCATTCCTATCCGACGCCATGACCGATGGCGATCTAGAACTGCTTGTTGGTGCGGCAGCCAAAGCTCTGCAATCGCTTTGAGGCGATAACATCGCGTGGCAGATCCCGGCCAAGGAGGAGTGTGATGCCTGCGCGCTCCGTCCGTTATTTCCTGAAGGCGCTCCAATCTGTTCCCTTCGCGCAGATCCAAGAGGAGGCGCACCTGCCGTTCTCGATGGCCGTTGTTGGGCGCCCCGAGGAGCGCCAGGATGCACTTCGCTTCCTGTTCCCGGATGCCCGCGACCTTTGCGTGCTGCCCGCACGATCCCTCGTCCAGGAATTCCGTTCGATTGCTCCGGGCCAGGCACCAGGCTTCGACATCATCGTGGTTGCGACTGCCGACTCTCCTGAGCTGCTCCCTGCCCCCAATGCCTATCACCTGGCGCACCTGGGGCATTGGCCGCGTCTATTCGAGCGCATCCTCCAGGATCGCCCCGACCTCGCCGCGAGTTGCGCACGGCGGTTCCCAGGGCTACGCCCGATGGTTTCTAAGGAGATCATCACCCAAACCGCCCGTACCAATGCGCAATTCGCTTTCACCACGAGCCTTCCCCAACTGATGCCCTTTGCCGAGATTTTCGTCCCGGCGACGGCCCTCGCCGATGTATTCATAATCACACGCAACCAAGCGGAGATGCTCTTGCGCCTGGCCGCCATTTACGACTTGCCTACCACGCCCACTGCTCGGATCCAAGACGCTGCACCTCTGGTAGGTAATGCCGTGGGCTGGCGAGCCTTATCCCGCATGGCGACCTCCCTTATTCCGGGTGGGATCGGCGTTGTGGCCAACGCCCTTTTTGCATACGCAGGCACCGTTACCGTAGGCCGCGCACTCGAGATCTATTACCGCACGGGCATCCGCCCCGATGCCGCAGCGATCAAGCAACTCTTCCGAAGCGCCCTGGGCGAAGCGCGTTGGTTCGTGACACAGAATCCTCTCAGCCGCCGGCGCAGATAACCCCCGCCCCCGGCAATCATCACAGATTTTTCCCGTTGTGAAGTGCTCCCCTCCGCTCCCATTGGGACATGGATAGGCACGCCAAACATCAGTTCCGCAAAACACTTCCGCCGGGTATTGATAACATAGACTTCTTATGATATACTCATAAGCGAAGACGCGATAGGGTCCTTAAGCCAAGGTTTAGATGGAAGAAAGCCCAGCCTACCGCGCCAAGGAGAGAATGTAGATAAGTTAAGTTGATGATCTCCCCTCAAAAACATTAGAAAGCAACACGTCTCCAGAAAGGATATCCCGAAATGCCTGTAGATCTCGCCACCATCACCCCCAACAAAGTTGTAGATGCCCGTTCCATGGCCTGCCCAGGCCCGCTGTTGGAAGCCAAGAAGGCAATCGGTTCCGTGGCCGTGGGACAAACATTGGAAATTCAATCCGGTGATAAGGGAAGCCGCGAAGATATCCCGGCTTGGTGCAAGAAGACCGGGCACGAGTACTTAGGCTTTGTGGAGCGAGACGGCTACGACAGCCTCTACGTCGTACGCCGCAAGTAGCTCCGGGCACAATTGTGGAGGCGGTCCAGAAGGGACCGAAGAACCGTGAAGATCCTTATCATCACAACCATGATCAGTTCCTATCCCGGTGCAGATACGGTAGGTCAGGCGCGTCTATCGTATTCGCCCGGGACGTATATTATCCGCGTTCCCGATCCGGTGCTCTTTCCCGAAGAGTTCTATCTGCGGTGCTTCGAGAAGGGAATAGACGGCATCATCATCATGTCCAGCGGCTCGGATTGCCCTTACGAAGGGGCATACGAGAGGCTGTCGGCAAGAGTGGCGCGCGTCTATCAACTCATGCGGGAACGCGGAATTGACCCGTCGCGCCTAAAGCTCACCACAATCTGCACCGTCTGCAAAGCTGCGTTCCTTAAGGAGATCAGCGAGATGCAGAAGGCAATCGCAGGGCAGATGGCGGCGGCTTAGCCGGAGAAATCCCATGAGCGCTACTCCTCAGAAACTCAACGTGGACGTGCTGGTCGTAGGCGCAGGCATCGCCGGGCTGCAAGCTTCTTTGGATCTGGCAGACCAGGGCAAGAAGGTTTGCCTGGTGGAGAAGCAACCCAGCATCGGTGGGCGGATGATCAACCTAAGCAAGGTTTTCCCCACGCTCGATTGTGCAAGTTGTATCACCACGCCCCGCATGGCCTCGGTAGCACACCACCCCGACATCGAACTGTTCACCTACACCGAGGTGAACCGTATCGAGAAGAACAACGGGCGCTTCCGCGCATCCATCACCAAGAAGCCCCGGTACATAGAAGAACAGTATTGCATCGGATGCAAACGATGTGAAGAAGCCTGCACCACCTTCGTTCCGGACGAGTTTGACCATGGCCTAGGTGCGCGCAAGGCGATTTCCATTCCTTTCACCAACGCCATTCCGCAGTATCCCGTGCTGGATATGGAGAATTGCCTCCTGTGTGGATCGTGCGCCAAGGCATGCCCTACCGGATGCATCAACTTCCTACAAGAACCCCAAGAGATTGAAGTGGATGCCGGCGCTGTAATCCTCACCACAGGCTACGACCTCACCTCCATGGGGGCGAAGAAGCAGTACGGCGGTCTGGAGTATCCCAACGTCATTTCACCGCTCCAGATGGAACGCTTGTTGGCCCCGCACGGCCCGTATGGCGGCGTCATGCGCCCTTCGGACGGAAAGACGCCGGATTCCATTGCGTTTGTGCAGTGCGCAGGATCGCGTGATAAGAGCCTGGGCGTTCCGTACTGCTCACGCGTGTGCTGCATGTACGCCATCAAGCAGGCCATGCTGTTATCGGGATCGCTGCCCATCGCCGATATCACCATCTATTACATGGACATCCGCGCCTTCGGCAAAGGCTACGAGCAGTTCTACCGCAACGCGGAAGCCATGGGCATTCAGTTTGTGAAAGCGAAGGTGGCCCGCATCCGAGAGGATGAGGATCATAACCCCATCCTTCGCATCGAGCGGCAAGAAGAGGGCGCCAAACCCGAAGAGGTGAAGCACGATCTCGTTGTGCTTTCACTGGGGATGGTCCCCGCGTGGAAGCCCTCCGACGGAGGCATGATCCCTGTAGAGGCAGATGGCGATGGCTTCTTGAAAACCCCCAAGGCCAAGATCAGCCCAACCCTCACCACGATGGAGGGCGTCTTCGCTGCAGGTACGGCCATCGGGCCCAAGGATATCGTGGACACCATCTTGGATGCCGGCGCTGCTGCTCAAGAGGCTGCCAATTACCTAGCCCGGCGTTCCTAACGGAAAGGCTCAACCATGGACGACGACACGAAGCAGAGCGAACAGACCGATGAATCCCAAGAGCCTAAGGTAGGCGTCTATGTGTGCCACTGCGGGGGCAACATCTCCGATGTGGTAGATGTGGAAGCCGTCGCGAAGACTGTGGGAAAGAATCCCCACGTGAAGGTGGCGCGGAACTACGTATTCATGTGCTCGGATCCCGGCCAGCAGCTCATCATTGATGATATCAAGCAGAACGGCGTAAACCGAGTAGTGATTGCGGCATGTTCCCCTAAGCTGCACGAACTTACCTTCCGAAAGGCTCTGGAGCGGGCGGGTCTTAATCCCTATCTCTACGAGCCCGTCAATATCCGGGAGCAGTGTTCCTGGGTGCACAAACAAGATCACGAAGGCGCTACGCAAAAGGCCATCCGCCTTACTGCAGCCGGTGTAGAGAAGGTTTGGCGCCAGGATCCCCTGGAACCCATTCGGGTGAAGGCAGAGCGGTATGTGGTGGTGATTGGGGGAGGCGTGGCCGGAATGCGCGCTGCGTTGGCCCTCGCTAAGCGTGGCATCGGCGTAACCCTTGTAGAGAAGGGTGAAACCCTGGGCGGAAGAATGGCGGAACTCGACACCGTGTATCCCACGGAAGAGAGTGCACGGGCCCTTCTTCAGGAACTTGAGGCCGCCGTGCGAAGCGATGACCGCATCACCGTGCGCCTCAATACACAAGTAGAACAGATCGAGGGGTACGTAGGCAACTTCACGGTGCGGATGCGTGCCGCATCTGGAGAAATCTCACAAGTCGCCGCAGGGGCCCTGGTCATGGCAACGGGCTTCGACCACTATCGCCCCTACCAGGGAGAATTCGGATACGGCGAGGTGCCCGAGGTACTTACCCTCCCTGAATACAATCGCTGGCTTGCGGATCAGCCCTCCGGTGGGCGCATGGTCTTTAACGGCCGCCAAATCCGCACCATTGCCTTTATCCACTGCGTTGGAAGCCGGCAGGTAGAAGGCGTCCATAAGCCGCAGGCGGATGGCAAAGTGAACGAGTACTGTTCCCGGGTGTGCTGCACCGCTACACTCCACGCGATCAACAAGACCCTTGATCGCTTCCCTGATGTTCAGGTGTATGACCTTTACAAAGACATTCGCACCTACGGCAGGGGCCACGAAGACTACTACGAGCAGGCTTCCAAGAAGGGAACGGTCTTCTTCCGGTACAAGGATGATCACCTCCCCGAGTTCCACAAAGGTACCAACGGATCGCCCCATACCTTGAATGTAGTGGATTGGCTCACGTGGGGCGAGGAGGTGTCCATCCCGGCGGACATGGTGGTCCTCGCCACCGGGATGATGCCCAGAGACATCTCGAACATCGTCAACATGCTCAAACTGCCTACGGGTACGGATCGCTTCCTGCAAGAGGTGCATCCGAAGCTTCGTCCGGTAGAGGTGGCGAACAACGGCATCCTTCTTGCCGGTACCTGCCAGGGCCCCATGGATATTAACGAGGCATGCGCGGCTGCAGAGGCAGCAGCAGTGAAGGCATCCATACTTTTGGCCCATCCCACCATTCAGCTCGATCCCTATGTGGCTCGGGTGGATGCCTCCAAGTGCGACGGATGCGAGAAGTGTTTGGCCGAGTGCTCCTACAAAGGCGCCCTCACCATGGTGGAAGCCGAAGGCCGCAGGGTGGCAAGCGTCAACCCGGCTCTCTGCGCCGGATGCGGCGCTTGCATGGCCGTATGCCCCACCCGCGCCATCAACCTTGCAGGATGGACGCTGGACCAGTTTGACGCCATGGTAGACGCCATCGCCTCGGAGGAGATTATCACCGATTTGGAGCCGGCGACGGTAGGAGGATAGTCCCATGAGTGATGGAGATAATGGCGCACGGGCGAACAAGCCCGCCTATACCGAACAACTGAAGATCTTGCGGGAACGCCGCGGCCCTACTCCCAAAGAGCGACTTGAAGAGACCAAGGCGATGAACAAGACGCAGCAGGCGGTGCTGAAGGCGATTGCCACGGAAGCCAAGACCGTGCCCGAGATTGCCGCAGAGACGGGCATCAGCACACGGGAGGTGTTTTGGTGGATCACCGCGCTGCGCAAGTACGGCCGCGTTCAAGATGAAGAGAAACGGGGCGACTATATCGCCTACCGCAAGAAGTAGCGATAGCGACTGGGCCGCCTCGGCTTCTTGGCGAGCGCTTGGTCCCGTCCTAAGCATGGAGATAAGAACATGAGCATCACAGTGAACCCCGGCCTGATCCGGGAGATCAAACGATACGGTGCCTTCGATATATCGGCGTGCTTCAATTGCGGCAATTGCACGGCGGTGTGCCCTTTATCCACGGAGAATGGCTCGTTTCCGCGCCGGCTCATCCGCATGGGTCAGATAGGCAATCGGGAAGCTCTGCTGCAAAGTCCGGAGACATGGCTGTGTTACTATTGCGGCGAATGCTCCGACACGTGCCCGCGCCAAGCAGAACCCGGAGAATACATGGCAGCAGTCCGCCGCTACGCCATTGCGGCCAACGAACCTAGTGGCATCGCTCGGGTGATGTATCAAAGTGGCGTGGCAGCAGTGCTCATCACCTTGCTGGTGGGCATTGTCATGGCGGCCTTCCTCGCAACAACGAAGATGGGCCACAATCCCGGGCACTGGCTGTTCCAGAGCGTCTCCTACGAGGCCATCCATTACATTGGCCTGGCCGTATTCGTTCTAACGGCCCTTACCATCATCGGCGGCGTAGGGAATGTGGTTCGCCGAATGAACCGCGGAATGGCGGGCACAACGGATGCTCGCCCTGGGCTCCCGGATATGCTGCGGGCAGCTCGCCGCGTAATTGTGGAGATCGCCACAATGAAGCGCCACCGAGAAACGACGGAGGATAGCCCAAACTGGCCGTGGTATCGCCGGGAAGCCTGGATCCATTTGGGGATCATGTACGGCTTCCTGGGTTTGTTGTTGGCCACTACTTTGGACTTCGTGTTCCTTGTATTGCTTCCGCTCCACCTCACCGTTTTCTGGCCGGCCCGCATCATCGGAACCGTGTCGGGATTGGTGATGCTTTGGGGTGTAAGCGCAGCGATCCTGCGGCGGCTGGCTAAAGTGGAGAAGAACGCAACGTTCTCGCGTTTGCCGGATTGGTGGGTACTCGTCTTTCTGTTCGTGTTGGCCGTAACCGGCTTCTGGCTTGAAGTGGCTGTTACCTTGCACCTGGCCTCACCCGTGAACGACCTGGTACTGCTGGTCCACGCGGCCATGGCCATGGAGCTTGTGTTGCTGATGGCCTTCACAAAGATGGCCCACATTCTATATAGGCCAATCGCGCTCTTTATGTACTATCTCCGGGCGCCTGAGGCTGCTTAAAGGAGGAACCCTCTATGGCGGTTCAGGAAGACACCATCCGCATTGCCGACCTGGCAGCCCAGGTCGAGCAGCTCAAGCAGGAATTGGAGGAGATCAAGGCTTCTTCCCTGCCCGAGGACAAGCTCTCCATGGTCGTCTTCAGCGGTGACCTGGACAAGCTCCTGGCGGCATTCATCATCGCCACCGGGGCGGCTGCTATGTTCGAAGAGGTTGTGATGTTCTTCACATTCTGGGCAACTCCCGCCCTGCGCGATGCGCGCAAACATCGCAAGGGCAAGGATTTCATGTCCAAAATGTTCGGGTGGATGCTCCCCAAAGGCGCCGGAGCGCTCCGCCTCTCGCGCATGAACTTCGCCGGGCTGGGTACCGGCATGATGAAAGGCCTCATGCGCAAGAAGAACGTCATGTCCTTGGAGCAGCTCATTAAGACCGCGGCCGACGCCGGCGTAAAGATCTATGTATGCCAGATGAGCATGGATCTCATGGGCTTCACCATGGATGAGCTCATAGACTACCCGGGCATCAAGTCCGCGGGAGCAGCTAAGTTTCTTCAGGAAGCAGGGAGCAGCAAAGCCACTCTGTTCATCTAGTCCCCAAGGCCGGCCCGTTCCTTCGGGACACCGGGCCGGCCGGATCAGCAATCTGCCCTTCCTTGCAGGCATATTTGTGAAATAATTCACGTTTCCATGGCAAACACAGATAAGGAGGACATGTACTTGAAACGCTTTCGAATTTGGACGCCGGTCCTAATCGCCGGTCTCCTCGTCGCTCTCACGCCCCATGCGGCTGTAGCTACCGATGGGTACTTCACCCTGGGGTACGGCACCAAATGTAAAGGCATGGCGGGCGCCTGTTTGGCTTTCCCCCAAGATGCCATGTGTGCCTCCACAAACCCTGCTGGACTCGTGCTGGTGGGCAGTCGCTTTGAGATCGGTGCAGCCCTGTTCAACCCCGAGCGCCAGTACAGTGTTGCGGGCGCCCCGTCCGGTGCACCGGGAACATTCGGCCTCTATCCCGGAACAGTTAAGAGCGGGGAAGAATTCTTCGCCAACCCCCACATGGCCATCAACTGGATGCTGAACCACAATAGTGCCTTCGGCATCGCGATCTACGGGAATGGAGGGATGAACACGCATTACCCGGCATCGGCCTCAGGGGGCATGGGAACTTTCTACGGCGGTGAGACAGGTGTGAACCTGGTGCAACTCTTTGTTACGCCCAGTTACTCCCGCAAGTTTGGGGCTCATGCTTCGTGGGGGGTGTCGGCCATCTTGGCCTACCAACAATTTGAGGCACGGGGGCTAAAGAACTTCGGCGCCTTTGTAGCAGACGGCACTCCCGACCACCTTACGAACCAAGGCACGGACCACGCCTATGGCTACGGGGGACGAATAGGGCTCCTTGCCGAAGTTCGGCCTGGTCTCACGGTCGCGGGCGCGTATCAAACCAAGATTACCATGGGCAGGTTCGTTAGATACAGCGATCTCTTCGCCGAAGGCGGCAAGTTCGATATCCCCGCATCTGGTGCGTTGGGGATCGCATGGAAGCCCTCTCCTGCCTCGGTGCTCGCGTTCGACGTACAGCACATTTGGTACAGCGATGTACATTCGGTAGCCAACCCCATGTCCAACCTATTTACGGGCAATCCTGCCGACATGTTGGGCGGACCCAATGGCGCGGGGTTCGGCTGGAGAGATATGACGGTCTACAAGTTGGGGTACCAATGGCAGGCGACGCCCACTTGGCAGCTTCGGGCAGGCGTTGCCTATGGTGAGCAGCCCATCCCATCCTCCGAAGTGCTCTTCAATATTCTGGCGCCTGGGGTGCAGGAATGGCACTTTACCCTCGGCTTCACGAAGAAGGTGAGCCGTAACGGGGAAGTGAGCATGGCCTTCATGTACTCTCCCGATAAAACGGTGACCGGCCCCAACCCCTTTGAGGTACCCGGCCAGCAGACCATCTCCCTAAAGATGCACCAATTCGAGGCGGAAGTAGACTACGGCATCAAGTTCTGAACGTGGCCTAACGAGAGGGAGCACGCGGTGTGATCCCTCTCGTACCGCCCCGGCCGAACGGGCAGAAGCACCCCCGGAATGCAAGTGCCTCTGCCCAGGCAGCAGGTATTCCGGCCGCCGGCCTTATTAGCGCAACCGCACCACCTTCGCGGAACGCACGGTCACCGGGCCGATGAGACCAGACTCGAAGAGGGGCGAGTCCTTCCGATAGAAGTGCCACGTGGTAAAGGTGTACCGCCCCGTCTTAGGCCGAGGTTTGCCCGACCAAACCCAATCGGGCCATGAGGCGATGGCATCGCCGCGCCACTTCACCTCGGGCGGGAGTTGCTCATCCCCAATGAGCCGGTTGGGCCAAAGGTTCGTCACCTTTACGGTAAGCGTATTCCATCCAGGGCGAAGGAGCCCGGTTACATCTAGCCGGAATGGAGCCTTCCAAAGGACGCCAAGGTAATGCGCGTTGACCGTAACGTCCGCAAAGTTCTTCACGAGGCCCAAATCCAGCACTACGCGTTTGCCCGCAGCCACCAGAGCGGCCGGCACGCGGATCCGTTTGGTGTACACAGCCCAACCTGAAAAGTACCGAATGCCGGGGATAGAGCTCTCCGTCCAGGATGCAAGCTTCGGGAACGTGACTTCAGGCGGAGCACCCCAGCCAGGCTTAAAGTGTACGGTCCAAGGTCCGGTCACGTTCAGTTCCATGGCGTCGGCTTTGGCTGAAACGGTGAACACGCGTCCTTGTGCTGTGCGAAGCGTATACATGCCATGGCGCCAAGGCACCAGTTCCAGCGCACCGGAGGGCTCCATCTGCGCCGTCCAATCCGGCTGAGGTGGCACTTGAACGGTCTCACCCAACGTGAGCGTGCCTCCCTCCGGCACAATGGCCTCCATGGGCTTGCCGTTAAGCGTGTACTCAACGCGTAGTCGCTTTACCACTAAAGGCACCGGATCCCCGAACACATCATTGGTCGCCTGGATTTCACGGTTGCCCTCCGCCACCATATTGGCTACAACGCCCGTTACATCCGCACCGCGACTTCCGTCGTGGGCCTCATAATGAGCGCTCACAATGGTGATGCGGTCGGCCGGTCGGGCGTGTGCTGCCGCACCTTGATGGGCCACCGACACCAGATGATCCCATCGCGCCGGTTTGCGGAATACCACGAACACGGATCCTGCAGGATCCATGCGCAAAGACACGATGGTGGTACCATGGTCCGTTCGCCAGACGGGAGCGTTCTCTATTACGCCGGTATCGGCATGCCAAAGCTCGGGTTGACGGCCGCTCACACGAAACCGGCAATCCACGGTGATGGGCCGATATTGTTGGTTCGACACGAAATAAACTTCCGCAGCGCCGATGCGCCGGTGGATATACAGAACGCGCCCACCGCCGGGAGCGTTGTAGGTAAAGTCGGGCCCGGTCCCCAGGTCCTGAAGTACGCGCTCCAAGGGCCGGCCCCAATAGACACGTCCTTTGCCGAAGCGGTGCACCGTCACCGTATGGCCGTCGCAATCACCCCACACCTGGCGGCCAATCTGGGCCACCTCATCGTCGCACGCAGGATAGCCGGTGAGGCTGGGTGAGCGTTCGGGCCGGGGGCCTACTACCACAGCTCCTGCTGCCACAAGATTACGTATCTTGCGCGCCACTTCAGGCGTCATGAAGGTGCTTTCGGGCAAAACAAGCACGCGGTACGACATTCCGTCGGGCAGCACCAGGCGGCCGTTTTTCACGGTCATCCGGTTCAGAAGAACGCGCACATCGCATCCATCATAATCGTATCCCGTGGGCACGGTGGGGCGCAATGCCTGCCGGCCGGGAAGATCGTTGGGGCCGGCTTCCCCCTCAAAGTAACACAGGTCCGCCACGAATTTGCCTTCCTGCAGAAGGTACTGGCACCTTGCCACGTACGTTAGCCAGGCGTGCGCCTGATCCCACCATGTCACTGTGCGCTCGATCTGGGTGCCCCAGGGTCCCATTGTCATTCCAGGATAGAGACCAATCCAGGGCTGATGTGCGTACCGGTGAAAGATATATCGGTTAATGCCGCTGCAGAAGGCAAAGTCTCCCAGTGCCTTGATGGCGTAGGGATCGTACTTCCATCCACTCACATCCGCCCCGGCCGTGAAGGACTCGGCTCCGGTGATACGATGCCCGTATGTATGAGCTGCCGACGCGGCCAGCTTGAGGGTTTCCCCCGCACCCCCGTTGGGTACCCAAAATTCACCCATGGGGATATCCGCCACGCCCCCACACTCCAGGTTGTCGAATGGCCCGTTCCCGTAGGGCTCGCAAGACATCTTGAGGCCGTGTTTGTGGCAAAGTTCGGCGAAGTAGCCGTAGTAGTTATCCGTGTACAAGTCTGCCACCGTCCGGCGGAAGTCCCACAAGAAGCGCTCACTCTGCTCCTGGCTGCCCAATACGCGGCCGGTGACAATGGGCAAGTAGGGCAATGGATCGTATCCTCTGCGCTTGATAAACTCCTCACGGAAGCGCGGCGTCCAGTTTTGGTATCCCACCTCGTAGCTGTCTATCAGCGCGTTGTAGAGGACTTTGCCGGCTAGGGGACCCGCTGCATTCACCACCACCTGCATGAAGCCGCTCCAAAACGCATCCAGGGCCTCACGGCTCAGTTTATCTACCTCCAGACCCCGCCCACTTACAGGAGCCGGAGCATTGTGAGCGCCGGTGCAGGTATGGCCCATCCGCAAGAGCACCCACGTGCCCTCCGGTGCCTGCCACGTAAGATGTCCGGACGCATCCATCCGGTCCGTTAGATTAACGATGCGATCCATGGGGATGCCCGGTGGCGCTTGGGGATCCAATTCTGGATCCCGACTTGGGGGCCTGTCATAGGCGGCCTTTGCGCGCACACCGGCAATGCGGTAGTTCGCTGCAGCAGGGTCTTGAGGGACCGGCAGGGCATACACCGCAATATCCCGATAGTAACCTTCACGCGTAGGCGGCTGCTTCAGGTTTACATCTACAGGACCGGGGCCCTGCACCGTTTGCTCGGACCACACCAGCATCTGCATGGCGTGCTCGGGCTTCACCCACGGGCCGCCGCTGCTGGACCACCCTGGGCAGTTGTGGACGGTAATCTTGAGCCCAAGCCGACCGGCTTCGCGAATGGCGGCCGCAATCTGCTTCCGCCACTCTGCGCTCATCACCGGAACGGGCCCATCGGGGAGACCGTTATCTACGTTGAAGATTTGGGCTCCGCCGATGCCCGCGGCCTTCATGGCCTGCAGGTCGGCAATGATGCCCTTGATGCTCGTATTTCCGTTGATCCAGTGCCACCACGTCTGGGGTTTAGCGGAAGCCGGCGGGGACTTGAATGCAGCGGCCAAGGGATCCGTTTGAGCCCCGGCCGGGATTGCTGCAACAAGAGCCAATATCGGAACAATCCATCTGCGCATCGGGATACCTCCGCACGTTCTTACAGGCGTTTGCAATGTCCGCACTTTCTTAGGGTGGGAAGGACGCCTCTCGAATCGTGTGGAAGGTTCGATACGCGCACGCAAAACCCCTGCGCGCGTGCCCTAGCCTAGATAGAATATCGCCTGGGCGTGTCCTGAACACGCCAGATCCTGGGCCGCTCCGGCACACGCCCTGCGCAGCTTCCACCAAACCGCTCACGTACCGGCCAGGCTTGTTCGTGACGCCTGGGAAAGGCTCACTTGCCCGGCACGCAGCGATTCTCTTACTTCTTGGTGCCGGGCGCCAGTGGCTGGCTCATCCCCGCTGCGTGACTTCGGATTTGGTTGATGGCGATGGCCTTTGCCTGGGGCGGCATATGGGGATTGTTCTGGATATCTGCAATCTGCTTCTCGATATCTGCCGTACCGCCGGGCCTCGCTCGGTCGCTGCCGGACGAGAAGTAGCGCGCAAAGAGCCCTACAGCCAGCACAATCAGCACTACAGCCAGAATGATGAGCTTGGTATCTCTGTTCATCGCCGTTTCTCCGAGGGATCCTGTTGCTTCTAGGCCGAACGTAGAGGGGGAGTAGCCGGCGTCGGGAACGGCATTTGTGCGCCTGTGCCCGACCGCCGGCTTTCGCCCCCTGGTTACGCAGGCATCATCAGTACGGATACCACGATCCCCAGCCGTTCTTCACGATGTACCCTACGGGCAGATAGATATTTCGGCACCAGTTGATCTGGCCGCGGGCGAAGGCTTTGGTATGCCCATCGAAGAAAGACACGTTCGTGGTGTTGGTGTGGCGATACCGTGGATGCATCCCACAACCTGCCCACGTGGGGCTTGCGTTCGTTGCCGTGTAATCGCAATCGAAGTTCAGGTCCAGGTGTTGGGCGCCGTCACAGTGCGATAGGTCATGACCTACCCAATCCACCCAATCCCATTCCCACGCGGTCCAGGTAAGCCACTGCCATGAGGCATCGTTGCGGCCCTTCTCCACGAGAAAGATCTTCTGGGCCGGCTGGTCAATCTGGGCGAGCGCAGTTACCGGAGGCGCCGTGTCCCAGCCATTCCACGAGGCCGGACCATCCGGCGCCATATCGAAGCTTGGGCTGAATTGGAAACCCTGGTTTCTATCGGGATAGGACGGACACGTGAAGACGCCTCCTTGGGCCCACTTGTTACCGCTCTTGATATACGGCATCACCATATCCGCCCAGGTGTACTGGATGCCGGTGCCACGGTCTACGTACTGCCCCATGGGATAGGTTTCGTCGTAGTCCTGCACGTACTGAAGAAAGCCCAGGTTGACCTGTTTCTGGTTGCTGATACAGGTGATAGCGCGGGCTTTTTCGCGGGCCTGGGCGAACACAGGAAAGAGGATCGCCGCCAGGATGGCGATAATGGCGATCACTACAAGGAGCTCGATGAGGGTGAAGCCCTGTCTCAAAGTACGCATGCTGCCGTTCCTTTCTTGCGGATCTCCGCAGAGTGATTGGTACCGATGAGTGGGTTCCGGCCGCAGGACACCTTTTCTGGGCCCGCATAGGCATCCCGCAGCGGGATTACCGGTTAGATAATGCGCTTTAGCTGTATGATAACACCTTGCCCCTTCGCTGTCAAGGGGTTCTTTCACAATGCTGTTGAACGGCTGAGCGGCTTGCAAATCTGGGCGCACGGCCCGCCGGTCGCTGTCCCTTGCAACCGGCAACTCTCCCAGCATCCCAAGCCCCGCACAGGGGCAACCTGACAATGCCTTCCGCCTTATTGGACGGTGGCGAGGCGCCATTGGTTGCAGCCGACACCAAGGCGAATATATGGGGTAACGGGGTTTACGCACCTTAAACAGGCGGCACCTCATAGTCCCGCCGCTCAGCCGCGACATTGGGGATGCATCTTGGAGTAGGGCAGCGTCTGCGCGCGGCTTGTTGAAAGCGTAGGACGGTTCCGCTCAGTGTGGAGGAGTGGCTTATCGCGTTGGACCACACATCCGTAGCAATCAGCGCAAGAGGGTTTGGATTGCAAGACTGGTACAATAAAGCGCTATGTCCGAACTGCGTCCTAAAACTATAGAGGTAGGTCTTCGAGTAGCTCAGGTAGATCCTGGCAGCCCCGCCGAGCGTGCGGGCATCCGGCCGGGCGATATGGTCCTGGAGGTCAACGGCAAGCGCATCCTAGATATTCTGGACTACCGTTTCCACTCGGCGGAGCCTCGGATGCGCATCGTGTTCGAGCGAGATGGCCTCCGCATTTCCAAAACCGTCGTCCTTCCATATGCTTGCTCACCCGGCATCACTTTCACCGACGATCTAGCCGACAACATCCACACGTGCCGCAATAAGTGTATCTTTTGCTTTATTCACCAGATGCCCAAGCGCATGCGCCGATCGCTCTACTTGATGGATGACGACTTCCGCCTCTCCTTCATGCATGGCAACTATGTTACGCTCACCAACGTGAGCGAAGAAGAATTCCAACGCATCATGGATCAGAGGCTCTCGCCCTTGTATGTGTCCGTTCATGCAACGGATGCCCATCTGCGGGGCGCACTCTTAGGGCGCAAGGAGCCTACGCCGATCTTGCCGCAAATCCGGCGCCTGGCAGATGCGCGCATAGACATTCATGCCCAGATCGTGCTCTGCCCGGGCATCAACGATGGAGCGGTGCTGGAACAGACGTTGGAGGATCTTGCTCGGGAACATCCCACATCAAGCGGCAAAAGGTCCGGAGTGCTTTCGGTGGCGATCGTGCCGGTGGGGCTCACGCGTTTTCGTGAACGGCTTCCGAAACTGGCGTCGGCCACGCGGGATTATGCGCGCGAGCTCGTGCGCCTCATGCGCGTCCGCCAGCGAGAGTTTGTACGCCGCCTGGGGACGCGCTTTGCGTGGCTCTCCGACGAATGGTATTTCCTCGCGGGCGTCTCGGTGCCAGGGCAGCGTCACTACGAAGATTTTCCTCAACTGGAGGACGGCATCGGCACCATGCGCCTTTTTTTGGAAGAGGCTCGCAGGCTGGAACGGAGGCTTCCGCCTCGCGCACCGGAGCCCGTCCGGGCAACCCTTGTCACCGGTGAGCTCGCAGCAGGTGTCATCCATACCTTTGCCGATCGCCTTAACCGCATCGAAGGGGTGTCGCTCAACACATGCGTGGTGAAGAACCGCTTCTTCGGAGGTGGCATCAACGTTGCGGGGTTGCTCACCGCTGAAGATATCCTGCAGCAATTGGCCGACTTTCCCGTTCGCGATCGCGTGTATTTGCCCAGGATTTGCCTCAAAGACGATGCCCTCTTCCTCGATGACATTACGTTGCAGGACGCCCGAGCACGGAGCGGCCTAGACCTGCGGATCGGCGGCTCCGGGCCGAGGGATCTGGCCGAGGCGCTCCATCTGATTCCCTCCACGCCACGAACCCGGCGGCATGCCCGCCCGTGGCTTATGGAGAGCCCTCCGGCGCCTCCTTTGAGCGTGGAAACGGAAGGGAATGAGTGCGCCTGCCATGGCTCAGCGCGTCCACAAACTGGCGGGCAATCCACGTTGGGGAGGTAATTGCCGTACCTACCACCACGGCGAAGGCGCCTGCCTCCAATGCCGCCCGTGCCTCATCCGGGTGGTGTATGCGCCCCTCGCAGATTACAGGGCGATCTAGGCGTTGGGCAAGAGCGGCTACCAGATCCAGGTCAGGTCCCGTGCGAAGATGCGCGGTGTCCTCGGTATAACCGCTCATCGTGGTAGCCACAAGGTCTGCACCGGCTTCAGCCGCGGCCAGGCCATCCTCTAGGGTAGCGCAATCGGCCATGACAAGGGCGCCTAGGTCCTGTTGGATTGCCTGCACGAGGCGCGCGAAGGGAACCGGGCGGGGGCGGTGGGTGGCATCGGCGGCAACGATGGTGGCACCGGCTTGCACTACTTCCTCGGCATCGGCCAATTCCGGTGTGATGTACACGGGCCACGGCGGGACATTGCGCTTCTTGATGCCGATTATCGGCACCTGAACCACTTTGGCTATGGCGGTGATATTCCGGCCGTAGTTCGCGCGAATAGCCACCGCACCCGCGGCGACAGCACACTGGGCAAAGGCGGCCAGGATCTGAGGATCGTCCGTCGGAGAGCCTGCATCCGCCTGGCAGGACACGATGAGACCCCCTCGCAGGGCCTCAAGAATGGCATCCTTGGTCATACGCGCAGTCATTTGATCTGGGCCTCTGGCGGGAGCGATGCCTGTGCGCGCGCCAAGAGCGCGCCGTCTATTGTGCGCCCCAATGCTTCTAAAGCCATCAATGCCGATGCCACGCTCTGCGGGACTTTGGGGCGCACCATGAGGGCGCTGGGGGCTATGCGCCGGATTGCAGCGGCCATAGCGGGGCAAACCCAGCGCTCTGCGTGGAAGACCCCACCCACGCACCCAACTTCCACCGCACGATCCGCGAGCTGAAGGCGGCTAAGCACAACGCCGGCCTGCAGGCCAAGCTCTTTGCCGGCACTCCGAAGGATGCGGCGGGCCGCCGTGTCCCCGTCATCGGCGCATATGCCCACCACGCGTGCGATGTCTGCGATGTGCCGGCGATCCAATCGCTGTGCATACACTAGGCGGTGCACGTCGCGTATCCCGGAAACCCCCAGATGCCGCAAAATCGCCTCCGAAAGTTCCGTAGGGGCCGCGCGGCCGTCCTCAACTCGGGTGAGGGTGTTGAGGGCCTGGAGTCCTATCCAATACCCGCTGCCCTCGTCACCAAGCAGATAACCCCACCCGCCGCACGACGCGGCTTCGCCGCGGTCATTCTCTCCATATGCTACCGAGCCGGTGCCGGCGATAACCACGGCCCCAGGTTTGCCAAGCGTAACAGAGTAGAGGGCCACACGGGTGTCGTGCACAACCCGCAGCTTCGGCGTGTCAATCACTCTGCCGCAAAGCGCCTCCACACCAGGAGCAAGCCCTGTAAGCCCCACACACGCACCGGCAAAGGAATCGCTGCATCCCGATCGCACGCGCGCTTCAGACACCGCCGCACGCAAGGACGCCTCAAGGCGTTCCATACCGCCCGGTTCATTAAGGTGATTCGCGGGCCCTCCGCGCCCAAACCCCAGCACGCTCCCGTCGTCGCCAAGGATTACGGCTACCGTGGAGGTCTGTCCGCCGTCCACTCCCAGCACACACTGCATGAATCATCCATCCAATGGGACGCGACCTGCATACCCAGCATCTATGGGATGCCAATAGCGGATATCGTCCTCAGAGAGCTCCCAGCAAAGGAATACCTCGTGGCCATCCATCAGATACGGAAAGTCCACTAAGCCACGCCCTACGTCTTTCACCTCGATGCCGGCCTCCATAATCCCCCGGAGGATTTCCGTAAGTTCTTGAGCGCGGGCCTCGAATCCCGTGTCCTTGGGCCGACTGCCGTTTCCATGGATCACACGCTGGGCAGCCTCAAAGGCCGCACGAAGTTGATGGAGTTCGGCGTAGAGGCTATGGATGCGCTGAAACCGCGCGCGCAGTTCCGGCAGCCAAGCACGCGCTTCTTCCAGGGTGAAGTATTTTCGGAAGGCAGGCATCGTACGTTCCTTGGGGGTTGACCACGGCTTCATTCACCAACAGCCGATGGAACTCCTTCCGAGCAAGCTCCCCGACCACGTTAGGCCCGGCCCGCCGTTTCCTCTTCCAGGCCACGCCCGGCATTGTAGGTATTCAGAAGGAGCTTGTAGCACTTCCAGCATCGCTCAGAGCGTTCGGCCGTACATGCGGCGCGGCTGAGCGGCTTAAGATCGGGGCCCATTAGGGACGGCCCTACGCCACCCGGTGGCGCATCTTGGAGGCCGGCCGCAAGGGAAGCGGCGTCCGGAATACCAGCCAACCGGTGCGCCAAATCGGCGGACAGGGCACACATGTAGAAGCCCCCGCATGTGGCATGGGCCAGTTCGTCCGGCGTGAGAGCCCGGAAATGGACACATCGCTTGATGGCCAAAGGTGTCACGGGTATTGCTGGTTTACCTAAATGGTCTGATCGGCGCGCGCTTCCCGCAGAACGCGAGGGCAACGTCCTGGTGCTTTAGCGCCTGCGGGAGCATGGGAAGTTCCCACAGGAGCACGCGATGATCGGCTCAGTCCGCCTTATATCGGTAACTGAACCTGGCGATGGGCGCTACATCTCCCGAAAGGTAGAAATCCATGATGTCCCCGGGATGTTGGCAATTGTCCACCCATTTAAAATCCAGGGCAAGTGCCGACGTACCGAGTTTTAGCCCCAGCGCTCTTCTGGGAATGGCAATCTGTATCTCGTTGCCCTTCACACGATAGGACACCGGCGCAACGCGCCGCCAGTTCCACCCGCCAACGTTCTTCTCCAACCACGTGCGCCCGTCACTTTGGACCTGGCGGTTCACGATGAAGTCGTATCCTTCCCAGCCGGTGGCGTGGTTTTGGTCCACGTCAATCAACAGCCACATCCAATTGGGATCGGTATGAGGTGTGATGGGTTTACGCGTGCGGGCATAGAAGTACACGTTCGTCTTGTCCCGGGCCACTTTGAGCAAGGCAAATTCGTTGCGGCCGGTATTGTTGGTGTAGTGGGTTCCGCCGGCGCCATCGAAATCCCGAGGGAGCGTGTTTCCAAAGTGGGCAACGTAGGCGGGTTCCACCTTCTGCCATTGGTTGAAGGACGCCGCTATTCGTATTGTTTTGGGCGCCGAGGCCTTCGGAAGGGCGGGTGCACCTTTGTACCGACGGATATTGGCCACAAGCTGCCAGTAGTAATTGTCGCCATGGCCGCCCTTCATGGGCTCGATATCCCTGCTATACTCCTCCGTGAACTGATCTACAAACACGATGGGACCATCGGGCTTGCCCCACCGCCCTGCAATCCATTCATTCCATCCCGTCACCATCACGAAGGGCGGATGAAGCTCGAAGGCGCGTTTCCATTGCTCTTGGAAGTTGTACCCATGCAGCACGGCGCCCGGCGTCGTGTCTTCATGCCCATCGTGGAAGCTTCTGCCCCGGGCATCGCCGTTGCTCATATTGGTGACTTTGCCGTCACTAACGCGGAGGTTCTGAGCTACCGACACGTTCACCTGTTCCGGTTTGTTGGGGTCATCGGTGTACCCATACGGCTGAGGATAGGCAGCCTCCCAATGCCAAGCGTAGGGGGTATTCACCATTTCAAAGGGCCAATGGGCCTTGCGCAGAGTGAAGAACTGCTTGAGTTCCGGCGATGCCTCGGCGGGGTCGCAAATCATCAGAGGTTTGCCGTCCCAGATGAACCACAAATCCCGGTAAAGACCCGGCTTGTACAGTTCGTCGTAGATCTTTTGGGCGGTCTTGCCCGCCTCCGTATTCACCATGAAGGCGATTTGGGGCGTGCGCCCACCCTCCTGGCGGATCTGGCTAAAGACCCGACAGAGTTCCATAAACACCGGGGTATACGTAACGGCATTGGTCGTGTCGAAGATGAGCGTGTCCACACCGGCATCCGAGAGGAGTTCCGCATGGCGCCGAAGCACCCACGGATCCATGGAGAGGTAGTATCCGTACAGGGGTTCCCCCCAATAATGGGACATGCCGATTGGACCCCACAGCGGCGAATCAGGCTTCTTGAGGGCATCCGGATCGGTGGCCAAGATCCGTGACACGTCGTAGGGGCCATCCCAGTTAGGGCTCTTGCCACCGCGGTTGTCATGCCAAAGGAAGTAGAAGATGCCCACGAAGCGGCCGTGCTTCGGAGGGCCCACCGCTCCAGCATCGGGTAAGGAGCGCCCCAGCTCGTCGGTAGCGGGCCAAGGAACGCCTGGGTTGATCTGGGCATCCGCCCGAGGCGTCATCACTGCACCGCACACAAGCCCCAACACCACCAGCGCACCGATGCACGAAACCCATCCCGTCATCATCTTAGAAATCCTCCGGCGCCAACTGCAACCAGGCGCTGCCTGTATCCATCGTTTTGGTACCACCTATTCTGTGGCCCACAGCGGAATCCCTGCGCAATTCGATGGGCAAGGATCCCACACCTCCACAAGCAAGCGCTGCGAAAAGGTTCACCCAAACGGCCATTGTTGCTACCTCACTCTCCCACCGAACGTGGCAGTCGAGCCATCTCCCCGTGTCTCAGGGTGCGCTACGCAGTCGCCTGGCGCACCGGTAGATCGCAAGGTAATGGGGATCGTCCATGGAGGTCGTGGTGACGCCCCACGAGCCGGCACTGTGAATAAACCGGCCATCGCCAAGGCACATGCCCACATGGGTTATCCCCATGCGGTCCATGCCTTCCCCCCGGCCGAAAAACAGGAGATCGCCTTGCCTCACATCACGCAGATCCACTGCGTCGAAGGCAGCAAAGCCGGCTTGGTCGTGGGCATCGCGAGGGATCGTCCGGCCACAGAGAAAGAAGATCCGTTGGATAAAGCCCGAACAATCCATCCCAAAAGGCGTGCGCCCACCCCAGAGATATGGCACACCGATAAGTTTTTTGCCGGCCTGGGCAAGGCACGCCGCCGTATCCGCCACAGGTGCCACAGGAGGATCCATGAGGCCGGCAGCCTCCACATATCCCGTCCCGCCGCCCGGCAGGGACACAGCGCAGTAGCCCGACCTCGCATCCCGTTGGGCCACCTGGAGCATAGTCCCCAGCGTCAAGATGGTAATGGCTTCGGCATGTTCCGAAGGCTCTCGTAAAAGGGGAAGGAACAAGGAGGCGACGGCGGCAGCGCAGGTCGGCGCGGGATAGGTGTCGCCCTCGGTCAATGGCACCAGATGCTCGGCGAAAATCCACCCCTCGTACGCGTCGGGTGTTTGGATGCGTGCGTATGCCCCATCCTGAGCCAGAACGCGCACAACCTCTCCGAATATCGCCTGGCTCACTTGCTCGGCATCTGTCGTAGGTTGGGCGCGCATGGGAGAAACATTCTGTGTTACCACCGCGTGCTCTACGTGCATACTGTGCGCCTCCCATCTTGAAAGAGCAGCAATTGCTTTTCTTGCCCGTATCCTAATGTTAGCACGGCCGCGGAGGATAACCACAAGACGACACCGAACGGAACATGGACGTCCTTCCTGGAGGGTATTAGGAAGCATGCATGCAGCGTTACTGCTAGGGTTGATTGCACCGGCCGCATGGGCAGCCTCTTGGATGAAGCCGGACTCGCAGGTGGTATTGCTTCGCGGATCCTCCCAAGGTTCCCTCGTAGTGCGGCAGATTCATGTGCCGCATGAGCTGCAAGGAATTTGTGGTGAAGGCACAGCATCCGATGGTGCAGGGGCCCCGTTCCAGATCATCCCGGATGCAATCCAAAGAACGCTGGCCACCGTGGTGATGGAGGCACCACCCGGTGGCGATAAGGCATTCGCCCTAGGGCCGATCCATCCCCGGTCTCCGCGACCGATCACTCAGGCCTGCGAGGTGCCGGCAGGCAAAACGCGCATCCGTTCGGATCCCGCTCGCATGGCCGGCTTTCCCAGCGCCATTACGTTTGCCGACGGCAAGACGATTACCGCCTTCACCTGGAACGACCGTCTGTACCGTCCCAATACAGGTGGCTTCCTGCTAAGGAATGATCGCAATGCCACCCTACAGCTTTTGTGTGACGGCCCGGTGTGCAGCGTGTATCGCATCCGCGCGAGCTATTGCGCCGAGGACGGACAGCATGCCCCTGGGAACGCAAACGCTGTATATGACTGGTACTTCTTTAAGCACCAGCCCTTGGCGTTCGTGGCCGCGGTAGTCCGCCAATCTGCTCCGGAGGTATGGACAGAGCTGCACTTTCTAGAATGGAACTTCAGCGGGAGCGATTTTACGCATTACGCTGGAGGTGATCCGATCACCGAAGGCACATTGGAGGGCGGGCGCCAAAGCCATATCTTTTCCAACTGGGCAGGCTTGGTAGGGGGCACGGATGCTGTTGCGATGCTCGGCGGACCCGTTCGTCTCTACGACGGCCGCGGGGAGTACGGAACGTATCTCCATTCCACATGGACCGATTACCAAGGCGGCGAGGTTCGTTTTTCGGCATGGCTCTGGATGGATCAGTCTTCGCAACCGACGCTTTCCATGCGAGAGGTGGCGAAAACCCTCAACGCCCAGCCCAAAGTGGCCATTTCCACACGCGCGGTGCATCAGGCAGTGCAGAGCTTGGCACACAAGGCCACCCGCGAAACCGGGGTGGCTTCCGCCATTTGGCGGTGGAGGGGAGCCATGGCCCAAGAAGCCGAATGGGCCGGTCGCCGTGAGGAGGCCCGCACCCTTGCGAATGGAGCAGTGCTTCAGGGGTGGAAGCTTCTGCGCGTTGGAGAGATGGGGCTCGCCTTCTCCGCAGGTGGCGGCGGCATCGGCCTGCGTTCCCTCTACGATTTCGGCAGGAACCTGGAATTGGCTGCCTCGGAACAACCGCCCCTTTTCGCGCTCACCCTCCGCCGCAGCAAGACTGGGCCCGATATACCTGTAACCGCGGACGCAGGTTGGGCCTCCACACACATCACTCAAGAGGGGCGCTCTCTGATACTTCGGTGGAAGGGCTTGCCTTCGCTCGCACTGCCGGGGTTCACGGTAACCGCCCGGGTTCAGCCCGACGCTCTTCATAACCGGATTGCCTGGTCTTTTCGCGTGGAGAATTCCCCACACCGCATATCTGTGTGGCGCGTGACCTTCCCGCAGATTGCAATAGCAGACCTGGGCCCAACGGGCGCAGTGGTCTATCCTGCTGGGCCCGGCGTAGAATTCGCAGATCCCTGGCGCCATTCGCTCACCTATCTGGGCCAGTATCCCGGCGGATGGTGCTGCATGCCCTTAATGGCCGTCTACCGAAAGCATCCGCAACCGGCAGGGCTCTATTTCGCCGTACATGACGCGTGGGGAAGTATCAAGGACGTGTCTGCCCGGTCGGACCCCGGCGCGAACACCCTTGTCCTTGGCTACCGTACTCCGGCCCCCAACATGGGGGTGCCGCAGAACGGTTATACGCAAAGTGGCGAAGCCGTGTGGGCCCTCCTCCGTGGGGATTGGTTCGACGCCGCCCAAATCTACCGCCGGTGGGCCAGCCGCCACGCGCGTTGGTGGCCCAATATTGGGTTAGCCGGCAGATCCGACACGCCGCTGTGGATGCGTCGGCTCGCAGTTTGGGCTGTAGGAGGAGGAGCGCCCTCGGAGTGTGTGCCTATCGTGAAGCGGTTTGCCCAGGCATTAGGAACACCCGTAGGCTTCCATTGGTACAATTGGCATTCGAATCCATTCGATAACGATTATCCCCATTACTTCCCAACAAAGCCGGGCGTCCCCGAAGGTGTCGGCGAGCTTCAGAAGGCCGGGGTAAAAGTGATGCCCTATATCAACGGCAGGCTCTGGGACACGCGCGATCGCGGCATGGAGGATTGGGAATTCACCAGTCGGGCCCTGCCTGCCGCCTGTAAGGACGCCGTGGGCAAACCTATCGTCGAGAGCTATGGCAGCAAAGAGAGCGACGGAAGCCCGGTTCGCCTCGCGGTAATGTGCCCCACCACCCGCCTATGGCAGGAGGTGATTGCGAATCTGGTTGCGCGGCTGTTCCACGAAGTAGGAGTGAACGGAGTTTATATTGACCAGGTGGCTGCAGCGTATCCCGCTCTTTGCATGGATCCCCACCATGGGCACCCGTTGGGCGGGGGCCACTGGTGGAACGAAGGCTATTGGAAACTCATTGGCGCCATCAAAGCCGCCAAACCAAAGGATCGGATGCTCACCACCGAATGCAATGCAGAGCCCTTCGTGAATGTGTTTGATGGGTACTTAACATGGCACTGGCAAATGAACGGAATGGTTCCCGTATTCCCGGCAGTTTACGGCGGCGCCATCCAGATGTTCGGGCGCAATTACGGGGGCGGACCAGACAAAGATTTGGCGCTTCGGATGAAGGCCGGGCAGCAGCTCGTATTCGGTGAGCAGATCGGGTGGATCAATCCCGCCGTAGTAGACGAGGACCAAAACATCGCCTTCCTAAAGAAAGTGGTTGCCATCCGCCGGTCTCTAGCGCCTTGGTTTTACGCGGGGCGCATGGTCCGCCCGCCCAGCATCGAAGGCAAACTTCCCGATGTCACCGCGGATTGGCAGTGGGGTGGGGTAGACATGGTGACGACGCCCCAAGTACTAACAGGTGCGTGGAAGCGGTTAGATGGCCGTTGCGTGGCGATAATTCTTGTAAACGTGGGAGATCAGGCCATTCAGGTGAAGTGTCGCCTGCCCATCACGGAATACGGATTGCCGCTTCGATATCATGTGCGGGAAGTGCCTGCGGCGACGGCATCTTTGTCCGTTGAGGGGCCGGTCCTGAGCCTAACCATCCCCGCCCGTGCAGTACGCGCGTTTGCAGCGGAGGCTTCCCAGGGCAATACCCGCAGATAAGGAACGTAATGTGGCGCAACAATTGATGGCAACCGGATCGCTGGCGGGAATGTTGGGGGTGGTGCTGGGAGCTTTTGGTGCTCACGCCCTTAAAGGACATCTCTCGGCCGAAAACCTGGCGATATGGGACACCGCAGTGCGCTATCAGATGATCCATAGCCTCGCACTGTTGTTCGCAGGGCTGTTCGCTATGCACCACCCCCAAGATAAGATGATCGCATGGAGCGGGCGGTTCATGAGCGCGGGCATCGTTCTGTTCAGCGGTAGCCTTTATCTTCTAGCGGCTTCAGGGCTGCGTTGGCTGGGTATTGTGACGCCCTTTGGGGGCGTGTGCTTCATCCTTGGCTGGTTCTTGCTCTTATTGGCCTCGCGCCGCGCTGCCGGCCAAAACCCTTGAGACCTATACCCGGCCCAACTTGCCTGGTAGAAGATGGCCGTCAGCATGGAACAATATTCCCGAATCTCCGTCTTATGACCTGGAACTCGGTGATGAGTTCCAGCGTAAGAACAATTGCATAGAGGCCAGAGCGGAGAGGGCCGGCGGGCCCAATCCACCACAAAACCAAATAGCGTTAGCCGTGCGTGGCCCCGAATTGCGTCGCGCGCGGCTTCCAACCGGGGGCACCCGGTGGCGGGCGTAATCGGCCCGTGCCGGGAAGCTCGTTAAAATAGCGGGGATCCCAATATGGGATCCCCGCTTGGCGTGGAGGCAATCGTTCTTCAGGCCGGCAAGCGGTCACTCCAGGTAGCATAGCCGGTAAGGGCGCTCGCTGCTTCCGCACAGAATGGAAATAAGTACGCAAAGGAAAGGTTCCCTATTGCACATGAAAGATCTGCCCCTGACGGCAAAGATCGCATTCACCTCATTGGTTGCCGGCTTCTTCGTGTGGATCGCCGGCACGCAAAGCGCTACGCTCGGGGCGGGTTGCGCATTAGGCCTGGGCTTCGCCACTGCCGCAATCCTATGGGCAATCTCTACACGCCATAAATGTGCTGCTCGCATTCGCGAGGCAGAACAACGCGCCCAATTAGCCGCGGCGGAAGCCAAACGCCTTTGCCTCGATTTGGCCGGTTCGCTGGCATGCATCATCGAGGCGAAGGCAGGGTACGATCTGGGCCACGTGGTGCGCGTGCAATTGTACTGCGCGGAAATCTGTAAGGAACTGGGCATGGACGAAGACACCCAGCAGGCCGTGAGCGTGGCGGCTCTGATGCATGAAATCGGCCGACTGGGCATCTCTCAAACGCTCCTTGTGAAGCGCGGGGATCTTACATCCGACGAGTGGGAGCGCATCCAGCAATACCCATTGCTCGGAAGCCGCATTCTGGCTGCGGTGCCCTTCCCATGGCCCGTAGCCAATATCGTGCGCCACCATAAAGAGCGCATGGACGGCAATGGATACCCCGACGGCTTGCGTGGAGAAGAGATCCCGCTAGGAGCCCGGATCCTTGCGGTGGCGGACGCCTACGACGCCATGGTGTCGCCCAGAGCCTATCGGCCCGGCAAAACGCCCGAGGAAGCCCGCGCAGAACTACGCAAGAACGCCGGGAGCGCCTTCGACATGAAGGTGGTAGACGCGTTCTTGAAAGTGATAGACCGCGTAGAGATACGCCTTGCGTCCGCCGGCCCGTGGATCCTGCCCTCCGCTCCCAACGAGATTGCGGACGCGGCCCGCGAAGTTCATGCCCTCCAAGAACTTGCGGCCTCTGTGAATGCGAACTTGAGCCTAACCGACACGCTGCAAGCCTTGTCCGTACACCTTAGCACATTAGTGGCATACTCCACATGCGTGGTATACCTGCGTGAGGGAGATTTCCTTCGCGCCTACGGTGCATACGGAGTGAACGCAACGCACTTCCGCCAGAGCGCCGCCCGGGTGGGCACTTACCTCACCGGCCGCGTTGCCTCCCGAGGCGAGCCTATCATTGCTTCTTATCTTGAGGCCGATATCATGCTCACCCCGGCATCGGATCCATGGGAACCCCTTCGATCTACCCTATCCGTGCCCCTTCGTATAGACCGTCGCATCATCGGAACCCTCAACCTCTATCATGTGGAGCCAAATGCGTTCAATCAGGACGATTTACGGGTGGCGGCTCTCGTGGGGGAACTCGTGGCCCGGGGCATCGAGAACGCGCGGATCTTCGAGAAGACGCGGGAATCTGCGTTCACCGATCCCCTTACCGGTCTTAGGAATGCTCGATACCTTCGCCACTATCTTGACCAGGAATTGAACCGCGCACGCAAGAACGGGCACAACCTCGCAGTGCTAGGCATAGATCTAGATCGCTTCAAGAGCGTAAATGACACGTTCGGCCACGAGCGCGGGGATGAAGTGCTGCGCGATTTGGGCTTTGTCTTCGAACAACAGCTACGCAATTACGATGTGGTAGCGCGGTACGCAGGGGATGAATTTGTGATCGTGCTGCCCGAAACCAATCGAGCTGACGCGCGTTCGGTGGTACAAAAGCTGGAAGCCGCTGTTCAGGAGTATGCGCACACGGTCCGGCGTGCGGAACCGAATTTTCCTCCCCTGGGCGTGTCTATCGGCATCGCAGTTTTCCCTGACGATGGGGACACGGCCAAGGATCTACTGGCCGCGGCAGACCAGGAAATGTATCAATGCAAGCGGGGCCAACGCGCGGCTTAATGCCGGTATGCCCGAAGGAATTCGACCCTTTGTGGAAGAACTGGTCCCTGTACGCTTGCGTGCATCTGTCCCAAGGAGAAAACCATGGCTATTCCCATCGCATTGCAACTCTATTCCGTTCGCGAGGATTGTGCTAAGGATCTGCCCGGTACCCTAGCCGCCGTTGCCAAAATGGGCTACAAGGGTGTGGAGTGGGCCGGTTACTATGGCCGGTCGGCGAAGGAACTCCGCAAAATGTGTGACGACCTCGGATTGAAGGTAGTGGGAACCCACATCGGGCTGGACACCCTCCTCGGTGATGAACTTGAGAAGACGGTGGAATTCAACCACATTCTGGGGAACAAGCACCTTATCGTGCCGGGATTGCCTGCCGAAAGGACCAAGACTCGCCAGGCATGGCTTGAGACGGCACGAATCTTCAACGAGATTGCCGAGCGCCTCCACGCCTTCGGTATGCTCACCGGGTACCACAATCACACCATCGAGTTTAAGCCCCTGGACGGCGAACTGCCGTGGGACACATTCTTCGGGAACACCCGGCAAGATGTGATCATGCAATTTGACACGGGCAACGCCATGCACGGGGGTGCGGATCCGGTGCCTTTCCTCGAGCGCTACCCCGGCCGGGCCATCACCGTTCACATCAAGGCCTTCTCCAAAACCAACGACAAGGCCCTCATAGGAGAGGATGACCTGCCCTGGGACCGTATCTTCCATATCTGCGAAACCACCGGCGGCACCGAGTGGTACATCGTGGAGCAAGAAAGCTACGCCTATCCTCCCCTCGAATGTGTAGACCGCAGCCTACAGAACCTGCGGAAAATGGGCAAAGCCTAATCCCATGTTGGCCGGTGCCGGGGTTCTTTGCGCGCCTCGGCACCGGCCTTCGTTTGCCGGCCTCCGCTTCTGCATTCCGCGTGGAAGCATGGCCTGAACGCTGAAGGCCAAGATGGCGGCCACGCTTGAGTGCACCTAGGTTCTGCGTTGCCGATGGAAGCGCGTCCTCGCCCAATCCCCCTCCAAAAAACGATGATGCGCGGTCTGCGAGTGCCACGGGTTCCGAAAAACCGGTAACAGCGCGCGCTTCCGCCTGCCGAGAATCAACCCGAGGGTACAAAAGGATGCGCGTCGTGCTTCACGTAGCATTGGCACTTCTTGCGTGGGCGGGAGCAGTTTGCTTGATCCCATACCGGTAGGTGCGGCATTCCTGCAACCACCAGGCGGTAGAATCGGTGCTGGAGGCACTCGATGTTCACCGGCACCGTGGATGCAGTGAGCGCAGGATTGCGCCTGGATCGGTACCTGGCCGAGATCCTCGGTATATCCAGGGAGCGCGCACAGGCAGCCATTCACGCAGGAGCGGTAACCGTCAACTCGGCTCCTGCCCGTCCTTCGTACCGGTTGAAGTTCGGCGATCTTGTGGAAGCCGATATTCCTCCACCGCAACCCCTACGGGCCGTTCCTCAGCAAATCCCCCTCGTCATCGTGCACGAGGACGACGATCTCTTGGTGCTCAACAAACCGCGTGGGATGGTGGTGCATCCTGCGCCAGGATCACCCGACGGCACCGTTGTGAACGCGATCTTAGGTCGCACAAACCTTCCGGCCGACCCGAGCGATGGATTGCGCCCTGGTATTGTGCACCGTCTAGATAAAGACACGTCGGGCCTGATGGTGGTTGCCAAGACAGAGGAGGCATACCGGAGCTTGCAGCAACAGATTGCCGCGAGGACCGCCCAGCGGTGGTATCTGGCAGTAGTTTGGGGGAACCCCTCATTTCGCGTCGCCGAGGTGGACGCGCCTATCGGAAGACATCCGGTAGACCGGCGGAAGATGGCTGTGATTACGGATCCCTCTCTGCGCGCCCGTCCTGCCGTCACACAAGTGCGCGTGGTGGAAGTTTGGCGCGGCTTCAGCCTTCTTGAGGCCCGTTTACGTACCGGTCGCACGCACCAAATCCGCGTTCATTGTGCGTACATCGGGCATCCCGTAGTGGGGGATCCCGTTTATGGCGGTACACGGCGCATTCCGGAGAGCCTCTTTGCACCGGCGGCCCTTCCACACTTGGAACAGGCGATTGCAAACCTCCACGGCCAGGCGCTTCACGCCTTTCGATTGGCTTTCCGCCATCCTCGCACAGGAGAAGACCTCACCTTCGAAGTGGATCCACCCCCCGAGATCATCCATCTTATAGAAGCCATCCGCGCAGCCTCGGCAGAAAGCGCCGATGGGCGCCTTCGCTAGACCCATCCTCGCCACTTGTACATCCAGTAGCCCAGGCTCTCGTGGGCCCAATTCCGGAAGGCAGCCAGCCGATCGGCGAACCCGGCCAAAGAATGGAGGTCGTACCCTAGCTCGTCACACGGCACGGGTGTCACAGGCACTCCGGCATGACGAAACACCGCCACAGCCCTGCGCATGTGCCAAGGGTGGGTCACCAAAAGGAAGCGCGTCCACTTGTGCCGGCGTGCCAGGCGGGCAACGGCCAACGCCTCTTGTCGCGTGTTGTTTACGTGTTGCGTTAGGAGAACTGGGTAGTCTAGGTGCAGCCTGCGCATCTGCTCACGCACTGCACCGGACCAATCCGCAAACTTGCCAGGGCCACGGGAAAGGACGAGCCTGGGAGCATACCCTTCGCTGAGGAGTTCATAGGCCTTGATTACACGTGCCTGTGCAGCGCACGTCATGCCACCATCCATAAAGACATCCGACGCCAATACCACCACAGCATCTGCCTTCCGGGGTGCCTCCTCTAGTACGAGGCTGCGCATTAGCCCGTTCATTACCGGCGTGAATCCCACGATCGCCGTGAGAGCAGCTAGGATGCCCGGGGGCCACCACAACATCCGGCGGAATCGGGTGTACGCGAGCAATCCCCACGTGAGGGTGCAAATTGGAAGGGTGTAGTCTCTGCCGACCCAAGGAAGCACATCCCGGAACAACTCGCGTACTAACAGCCCGAAGAACCATCCCAAAACCGCCCCCTTGGCCGCTAACCCGATGCGTGAAAGGGAGCCCATATCCATGTGCTTATTACCGGAATTACGAGATCCCATGCCTATTTGCGGAAACGATCAGGCAAGTTCATCGTCTAATCTCAATGGATCCGGTTCACTCGCCCGGCAGTGAAGATTGGACTCGCGCATCGCACTTGAGGAGGCGCCGCCTGCGGAATTTAGCGCAGGAGGCCGGGCGAGGGATTTTGAGCCGAATATCACTACCACGTAAGGAAACATGCAACAGAACTTGCCTACTGTAGAACGATCACCTCGACAATCGGGAAGTTCACACCACCATTCGACCCACCATCACTCCCGATCGTCACATTCAAGCCGCTATTCCCGTCGTGCCCATCCCTTGCGCATCATCATGCGATGGCTCAGCCGTCAGGGAAAGCTGCTTGCGGCCGAGGTCGCCGCGGGTGCCGTCATCGCGTTCCTGCTGGTGGCGTATATCAATCATTTGAACGGTCCCACGTCGGAAGTTCAGCAGGCAGTGTACCAGGCTCGCAACCAAGCAGCCAACCCGCCAGACTCCCGCGAAGCCCGAGAACGCGCCATCTACCTGGAGCTCCTATCGGCCCATAAGCGTGCCGCCGATGAGGCGCGCCAAAAGGTGCCCGATCTATCCCCGGGCTCACCGGGGTATACGCGCCTGAAGGCGCAACGCCAGGCTCAGCGGCAGGTGGAAACCGAAGCTAATCTGGAAGGCCAATATCGAGCTTCCATCATGGCCGAGCGCCATCTCACACCCGAGGAACTCCGAGCCATCGAGGACCGCGGGCGTGCTGCAGGATGGTAATGCCGGGCCATTCCTAAGCAGATCATACCCCACAAGCGTCTCGCGGCCCTTAGGCAACGAAGAGGATCCTTCCGAAGCGAGGCGGAACGTGGAAGTTCGGAGGATCCTCCCCGGTGGGGGACCAAGCGAGGTACCGATCGCTAGGGCCGCGGTCAATCCGATAGAAGTTCCCTCGCCACACTGCACCGGGTACGGGTGGAGGCTCACCTAAGCCGGCCCACGGGATCTGCCATAGGGCAATCCATACACCTGCACGCACTCCTCCCTCCGTGGACCTACCCGCACCTCCCGGCTCACGATGCACAGGGAGTGTAGCGTGGATACGGGTTTTAAGGCCGGTGCAGGTCCAGCTACGATCCACCGTCATCGTGGCGCGTAACAAATGGGGACTATGAACATCGGCATCGAAGATCACGTTGCCGGGATTAAGCTCCAGTTCGAAGTAGTGCGTCAGTTCTCCCCGGGGCGCGAGGAAGATCTCCACAACTTCTTCATCATAAAGGGGATCATCCCGATGTGCGTACGTGTACCAAATGGAGGTGTCCGCGGCTAAGAACGCCACGTAGAGTTGCTCCGCATCCCACCGCGCCACGAATGCCGTTCGACACTCCCCTGGATCCGCATGCGGCGTGCCCCCTTGCCGGAATAAGCGCTCCAGCAGACTGGGCGGGATTCTGCCTGGAGTGCCGCCGCGCACATCCTGCAGCCATGCTACGTCGTGGCTCGCCGCCCAGAAGTCCCAGCGAAGCCACTTCTCCGGTTCGCCCTGCTTAAGGCGAAGGCAGTCGTATGTAGGAATGCCCGTCATCGTGCCCCTTTCCATGTTGGGCCCACGTAAGGAGTGCTGGCACGCTATAGGTTTCTTCGGCCACTCCGGCGTTCCCTGCCGGAGGCCAATCAGGCGGACGAGGGAACTCTTTAGACAAAAGTACGTATTAGATCAGTGGAGGCAGCCCCGAGGGCGGCCTCGGAGGCATCCGGACCCCCTCCGGGGTATGCACGTGCCACACGGTCTTAAGATCTGCGCAAGGAGGTGGGAACGATGCTGCGACGCAACACGCATGGCACGGCATTGACCCGGCGCGGAGAAGGCGCCCTCGCCCCCATCAGCCCGTGGGAGGAAATCGAGGATCTGCGCCGGCACATGGATGATCTCTTCAGCCGCGTATTCGGATACACGCCGCTTTCACGGCTGATCCCGAGCGGCCCCGCGTTTGAACCTGCCGTAGATCTCTATGAGACCGACGACAAGGTGATGCTGTACGCAACGCTTCCCGGCTTCTCGCCTGATGCGATCCACGTGGAGACCACGCCGGACACGGTTACGATCCAAGGCGAGCGCAAGGCGTTGTTCGACAGCGAGAACCAGAAGGCTGTGGCACACCGTCAGGGATGGGTCGCCAGTGAGGGTAGCTTCAGTGTAAGCTACACACTGCCCTGTGAGATTGACCCCAATAAGGTAAAGGCGACCTTCCGCAACGGCGTGCTCGAGCTGGACATGCCCAAATCCGAGCATGCAAAGACCAAGGCGGTCAAGATCAAAGTGCAGCCTGGGTCCTAGGTCAATCTCTAACCGAGTGCGGGGCGGTGCGTGGGCCGCCTCGCACTCTTTTTTGTTGGCGGCCTCGTGAAACGTGGGAACCGCGGCGGCCATCCGGCGATCCTACACATTGGGGGTAGCGCACAAAGACGCCTCCCGAAACTAGATATCCAAGGGCCGCGCCCTGTCCACCTTGGAGGGGCGCCAAACCTGGGTCCACTCAGGCCATTATCTGTGGAACTCAATAGACGCTGCGAACAGATCTGGGAGTCGCTTTGCGCCTACTCCGACGGGGAGGCTTCGGAGGAGGAGGCCAACCGCGTAGAAGCTCATCTAAGGGATTGCCCAGAGTGTCGCCGGGCGTTGCACGTACTTCAGCAGAGCGCCCGCGCGTTGCGCGAGGGAGAACTCGTTCCCCCGCCGCCGGATTTGCGAGAGCGCATCCTGGCAGCCACGGTTGGCCGGCCCACGGCCCGCACACAATGGGCTATCCTGTTGCGGCTTCTCACACCGCGCCGACTGGCCGCACCTGCCCTGTGCGGTGCCACACTGGCCGCCGCTATTGTAATTGCCCTGGCGTCAAAAGGCCCTCACCCTGCATTCAAGGTGTTCGGGGGCGCTATTCAGCCGGAAATACCCGTTGCGGCCCATCAACCTATATCTGCCGCGCCTTCAACACCAGCCCCTCCAGGTTTGCCGGTCACGGCCAGCCGCCCCGTTCCCCACAGGCCCATACGGCGCATCGCAATGGAGCCGGCGGCTCCCAGTCACTATGCGCCACCACCCGTACTTTCGACCCCTTCGGCAGAGTTAAAGGCGCGGCCCCGCCTTCAAACATTGCCGATCCCGCCCCAGGAGAATGCACGTCCGGCAGAGGCTGCTCCTAACGCTAGTGCGCCGGTGCAAGTTGCTGCGTCTACCACCGTGCGTGAAGAGCCGGCGGGTCCCGGGCAACCCGCAACCAATTCCGGCGTAGCGTCCGATGCAGCGCCTGCACCGGCACCGCCCCCGGCCGAGGTACACATCCAATTGGCCGCCGGGGACACGGTGAACGCCCAAGCCTACGCCTCCCTTGCAGGGCTCAAGCGCACGCTTCAACGCCACAGCGACACGGCTTGGACCCTTGCAGATGGAGATGCCGAGGATCGCCGGGTACTAACGGTAGATCTGTACCGCAGCCGCTTCTGATGGGCCGATAAGCGTAAGAGGGAACGCTTCTAAGCATACTCCAAGGTTGCGCCCGGGAACGCGAGCGTGCAATAATGCCGTATAACGGGTACAACGGCAGCAGCGTACCGGCGGTGTGACATCCCTATGTCTTCCCCGCGCAAAACCGGAGCGATTGTCCTGCTTATGTGCTGGCTTTGGCTCAGCGCTGCCTCGCCGTTCGTCCATACCTGCGCCCTGCGCGCGGACCACGGCCACACGGCCGTGTATGCATCCAACGCCGAGTGTGCGTCTTGCGCCTGGTACGCCGCCACACAGTCCCCTGCGGCCGAAATTGCACTTCCGGTGCTGCAGGCTCTGTTGATCGGCACGGTTTATCTTCCGCTTGTAACCTCCCCGCGACCTCCTGCCCTGCCAACCCCCACATCGCGCGCCCCTCCGCTCCTCGCATAGAGCTTAGTCGGTAGTGCACGTGCCATCCTCGGTTGTGGGCCCGTCCCTTGCCCATGATGGACTGTGCGCACCAGGCGCCCCGCAGTAGCCAATCGGCTTGGCGGCTGATCGCCCCACTGCAACCAAACTCTAGGAGGAGCATACACTTGGCGAATAAAACCAACCATGCATGGATGATTATTGCAATATCCTGCGTCTTGGCACTTCATGCCACAGGATCCCTGGCCGACGACGCCCCAAAAGCGCCGGCATCGGTGGTCATCACGGCGCATTCAGCCCCGCAGAGGCTCTCTGTGGATCAAGCTGTGCGCCTGGGACTGGAACGCAACCCGCAGGTTCTGAGCGCGCGTGCTGCTGAGGAGGCAGCCCGGGCTAACTACCGTTCCTTCGCCGCCTTTCCCGGTGTGCAGCTCGGGGTGACACACACCGAGGGAACCAGCACCGCGCCCTCCCTCACCGGCGCCGCCAACGACACCTTCGTGGATGTAGGTGAAACGCTGGATACGAGCGGTCAGCGCAGGTATCAGGCTGCCGGAGCAGGCGCCCAATGGGTGTCTGCCCGGTATGCACTAGCAGAAACGCGCCTCGCCCTGGAGCAACAGATCCGCGATGCCTATTGGGGTCTTGCTGCGGCCAGGGCACAATCGCAGGCAGCCCTAGACGCCCTTCATGACGTAGAGAAAGTTCACGACCTCACGGTGACGCAAGAACAGGCCGGCGCCTCTCCTCATGCAGACGTGGTGCGCAGTTCCATTGACGTAGCCAATGCCCGGCAAGCCTATGAGGCAGCTCTCGGAGCAGAGCGCGTGGCTCTGGCGGCGCTCAATACACTCCTTGCCCGACCTCCCTTGGAACCCGTTGAACTCGAGGACACGCTTTCACCGTCTGCCGCCATACCCGAGCTTATCCCAAACCTTCCGGACGTAAAGGAACTTCAGCGATTGGCGCTTCAAAACCGACCAATCGTCCGCCAGGCACAGGAAGCCACACGCTCGGCCAGGTATGCGGTATTGCAGGCCAAAGCATCTCAGTTTCCGGATGTTACCGTTGATTACGAGCGCTCCCTCCAACATCCCGCAGGGTCCGAGACGGTTCTCCTAGGTGCGCACTTCCCCATTCTAGATTTTGGAAGCATCCGCGAGAGTATCCGTTCGGCGGCAGCCGCCGAGCGCCAAGCCAAAGCCCAAGAGGAGCAAACGCAGCAGCAGGTAGCCCAGCAAGTTGCCCAAGCATGGTCCGATTACGTACAAGCCCGCAGAATCGCGGCGAGCTACCGTGAGGAGGTACTGGAACCCTCCCTTCGCCTGCTGGAGATGGCGCGCATCGGATACCAGCAGGGAGCTACGGGCATTCTACCCGTTATTGACGCTGAAACCACTCTCCGCAACGCCCGCATAGGAGCTATCAACGCTCTCCTGGCCCTCTATCGGGCCAGAGATGAGGTTTATGCTGCCATCGGGGGTCCCCCGGAAACTCGCTCCAAGGAGGTGCATAAATGACCGTATTTGGCATGTGCCGTCCCAAGCAACATCGAGCGGTGCCCTCTGGCGCATTTTGGGGTTGCGCCGCCCGCCGCCGGAGCTGGGCGTGGGTCCTGTTTGCGTGTGCCTTCCTAGGGCTTCAGGCAGGATGCCACAGGTCTCTACCCATGGATCCCGCCAGGCCCTCAGGCAAAGAAGGGGAAAGTGGCACCCGCCTAATCACCGTGGGTGGCGAGCAGGGTGTAGAGCTTGGATTGGATAGCCTTCGACTGGCAGATGTGGCTACGGCGCCCGTACAAGTGAAGGCCTTGGGCGCCTCCATGGAGCCGGTAGGGGAGGTAGCTCCAACGGATAGCGGAACCATCCAGATTACGTCGCGATTGCCTGGCCGCATCACGGCCGTCTACGCGAGCGTAGGGCAGCGCGTACACAAAGGGCAGATTCTGGCCCAGATCGATTCCGTGGACCTTGCCCAGGCGGAGGGTTCGTATCAAACGGCGTTGGCCCACGAGCGCCTCACCTACAACCAACTGTTGCAACAACGCAAACTTGCCAAGTTCGGTGCCATTGACGAGCCAGCCGTGGAGGACGCGCGCCGTACCTTTGCTGCTGCCCAAGCCGCTGTAAAGAGCGACGAGGCGCAGATCGCTACAGATCGGGTGGCCCTCCAGAATACGCGTAAGCTCGTGGATCTGGGAGAGATCACGCGTAAGCCCGTGGACGACGCCCGCAATGCCTGGTCTCAGGCGCAGGCTGCCCTGGTGCAGGCACGCGTGAATCTGCATAGCACTAAAGCAAGTTTGGATCGCGTGCGCATCCTCTACCGGAACGGCATCTACTCCAAGCAGCAATTAGAAGATGCCGAAACGGCCTACAACAACGCAGTAGCGTCTGTACAACAGAGCGAAACAGCCGAGAAGCTCACCGCCGACGAACTCAAGCGCCAGGAAGAAATTTACAAACAGAACCTCAATGGCGCCTCTGCCGTTCAGGCTGCGCTCTCCAAACTCCAGCAGGACCAACACACATACCGAAATGACCTAACCGCGCTGGAACTGGCCAGGAGAGCTCTCAAACGGGCCGTCACGGTGCGCAAATCAGGCATTCCTGTGTCCCAAGCGCTGCAACAGGCAGAGGATGCCTATGAGGAAGCCAAGGTGGCCGTAGAAGCAGCGGCGAATACTCTGCGCCTCTACGGAGTGGCCCCAGGCGCGGGAGCGGTGCAGCTTGTGAACGGCCGGGCCATCATCCCGATTACCGCCCCCCTGGAAGGCATCGTCACACAGCGAAACATGGTGGTGGGCCAGGTTACAGATACCTCCACGCCTCTCCTCAAAATCGTGAACCTGGATCGAGTGTATGTGGATGCACAGGTGTACGAGAAGGACTTGACCGAGGTGGTTCTGGGAAGCCCCGTTTCGATCCGAGTGTCCGCCTATCCAGGACGGGTCTTTCGAGGCAGCGTGTCGTACATCGGCAAGGAAGTGAACCCCGACACGCGCACGCTCACCGTACGCACGATCATCTCCAACCCGGGCTGGCTGCTACGGCCGGGGATGTTCGCCTCGGTACGGATCGGTGCGGGGATGAAGATCGGCCGCCCGGCCGTGCCGGACGAGGCCGTGTTCCAAGAAAACAACGCCCGCATTGTTTATGTACAGGTGTCCGACCGCTCCTTCGTGAAGCGCGTAGTGGAGGTGGGCCCGGCTGTGAATGGGTGGACGCCGGTATATAAGGGTCTCCGACCGGGTGAAAAGGTGGTAGTGCGGGGAGGGCTCTTCCTTGAAGCCGAGCAGAACAAGCTACAGAACGAACGACGAGGCGCCGCATGATTGACCGATTCTTAGCAGGTGTTCTCCGCCAGCGATTACTTTCGCTGGGAGTGGCTGCCCTGATTGTTGCCGGCGGCATCGTGGCACTCTTGCAGCTCAATATAGACGCCTTCCCCGACATCACTCCGGTGCGCGTGGAAGTGGATACCGATGCTCCGGGCCTCGCCAGCGAAGAGGTGGAGCGATTAGTAACGCATCCGCTGGAAATCGCCCTCCAGGGCATCCCCATGGCCACGCGTATCCAATCTATCTCTAAGTTCGGCATTTCTGTGGTCACCGTTTATTTCGAGGATAAGGCCGACGTCTACTGGGCACGCGATCAAGTGTTCCAGCAGATCCAGGGGGTACCCATGCCCCCGGGTATCACGCCTACAATGGGCCCCAATGACACGGGCACGGGGCAGATCTTTATCTATGCCGTCAAGAGCCCCAAGCGCTCCAATATGGAGCTGCGCACTCTTCAGGATTGGGTAATCACTCCTGCACTTAAGGCCGTGCCCGGCGTAGCCGATAACCTCTCCTTCGGCGGGGAAGTGAAGCAGTATCAGGTTCTGATGGATCCGGACCGGCTGCGCGCGTATGGCCTTTCCATTGACGATGTAATCGGCGCGATCTCCAAGAACAATCAGAACGCCGGCGGCAACTTTGTGCAGCATGGCGGCAGTCAGTATATCGTGCGTGGCATCGGGCTCCTCCGAAGGCCGGAGGATATCGGGAATATCGTCGTGACGGCCCGTAACGGCGTGCCCATTTACATTCGCAACGTAGCCCAAGTTACCGTTGGGCCCGAGGTCCGCCAAGGTTCCGTTACTGAAGATGGCAAGGGCGAGGTAGTAGCCGGCATCACCATCCTGAGGCTCGGCTCCAACACATCCGACGTAATCCACCGCGTAAAGCAAAAACTCCAAGAGATACGCAAGGACCTTCCGCCCGACGTCACCATCGAGCCTTTATATGACCAATCCATCCTCATCCGGCATAGCGTCAACACGGTGCGCAGTGCACTCATCGCCGGTGAAATCTTGGTAATTTTGATCTTATTCGCGCTGCTGAGCGATATCCGGGCGGCTACAGTAGCGGCCCTGGCCGTACCCATCTGCATGATGGTGGCCTTCATCCTCATGTGGCGGGCCGGTATATCCGCCAATTTACTCTCGCTGGGAGGATTGGCCATCAGCATTGGGATGATGATTGACGCCAGCATCGTCATCACCGAGAACATCTACCGCAACGTAACCGAAGATCGGCAGGACGAGGAACCTCTGGAGGATGCCGTACTCCGTGGCGCCCAGCAGATTGGCAGGCCTGTGTTCTTCGCAATACTCATCGTTATCGCTGCGTTCCTGCCGCTGATGGCTCTGCAGGGTGTGGAGGGGCGCTTGTTCGTACCGCTCGCCCTCTCCATCGTATTCTCCATGGTGGGCTCCGTTGTTATGGCCTTTGTTCTGGCCCCCTCGTTCTGCCTCTTGTTGCTTTCTCACGCAGAGCATCGGCCGGCCAACCGACTGGTGCGGTGGCTGCGGGCGTACTATCGTTGGCGTCTGGAGCGGTCCGTTGCCAAGCCCTGGGGCATCACGGCCGTGTGGATCGCCGTAACAGCCATGTCTCTGTGGCTCTTCTCTGTGACGGGCTCGGAGTTTTTACCCAGCCTGGACGAGAACAATTTCCGGGTGCGTGCCACACTCCCGGCATCCATTTCCCTTAAAGAAGCTACCAACGTGGCCCTTAAATTGGAACGGCTGTTCCTGAAGAACCCCAATGTAGAGCATGCCATTGCCTATGTTGGCCGAGCTACCCTGGGTGGGGATCCGGAGTCGGTGAGCAACTGCGAAATATCCCTTCCCCTCAAACCGCCCGAGCAGTGGGTGCATGCCCACTCCAAGAGTGAACTCGAAGCCCAATTGAGGGCCCTGGTGAACAAGTTTCCAGGTGTAGAGTTCGAGTTCTCCCAAGAGTTGGAGATGCGGAACGACGAACTTATTTCGGGCTTCAACACGCCCATCGCCATCTTTGTAAAAGGGGACGACACCTCGACCCTTCTTGCGAAGGCAGGTGAGATCGCCGGGCAACTGCAGAAGATACCGGGTGCCACGGATGTAGCAGTAGAGCAAGTGGCCGGAATTGACAACCTGGATATCATCCCCAACCGCACGGCCATCGCAAGGTACGGTATTAACGTGTCGGACGTGATGGATGTGGTGCAATCCGCCATAGGTGGAGTGCAGGCGTCCACGTTCTACGAGGGCGAGAAGCAATTCGCCATCCAAGCCCGAGTTCTGCCGCAATACCGCAACAACGTGGAAGCCGTAAAGAATCTGCTGGTAACGGCCTCCTCGGGGCAGAAGATCCCTCTCAGTAGCCTTGCGCGCGTAGAAGTGCATCAGGGACTGGCGGAGATTGGGCGCATGGATGCGCGCCGGCGTGTGGCTGTGCTGGCCGATGTGCACGGAAGATCTGTGGGGAGTGTTGTTGCCGATGCCAAGAAGGCGGTGGAGCGAAACGTGCACCTGCCGCCGGGATACAGCTTGGAATGGGGCGGGGCCATAGAGGAATTGCAACATGCACTCGCTACGCTATCGTGGGCAATACCGGCGTCCCTCCTACTGATCTTCGTGCTGGTCTACGCGTGCTTCAATTCCATGCGAGACAGCCTTGTAGTATTGACCACGATCCCACTGGCCATTATTGGCGGCACTGTCCTGTTGCTCATTCTGGGCCTCCCCATCTCCGTGCCGGCCATCATCGGGTACATCGCCAACTTCGGCACCGAAGTGCAAAACGGCACGATTATGGTGTCCTTCATCAACCGTTGGCGGCGGCAAGGCCTTTCGGCTCGGGATGCTGCAGTCCTGGGCGCCACGGAGCGGTTGCGGCCGGAGATTCTGAGTGCCCTCATCGGCGTTCTGGCCCTCATCCCCTTCCTCGTGGTGTCGGGCATAGGTGCCACCGTTGAGCGCCCACTGGCGGCCGTGGTAATCGGAGGCATCGCGCTATCGCGCCCCATCGCATGGTTCCTCTTACCCACTCTGTACGCATGGTTCGATCGAGAAGAGCGTAGGAGGCCAACTCCCGCAACCGAGGAATCAGGCGGGCAAAGCTAGCCGGATGGTCATCCCGGCGGAGTATCAGGAAGGATTCCGCCGCTGTTTCACGTATAATCGCATGGGATTCCTTCCCCGATGGTTCATGTGCTAGCTCAGCCGGAGGCGCACCGATGCTCAAGACCGACACGCCCGACTTTCTGGCGATAGATCCCACCGATCTCTCCATGGCCGATGCTCACCGGCTGCTTCTGCACTGCGTTGCACCGCGCCCCATCGCCTTCACATCTACGCTTTCGCCTGAGGGCGTACCGAATCTGGCTCCATACAGCTATTTTATGGCCGGAGGTGCGAATCCGCTTTCGGTGGCGATCTCGCCCCTCACTGGCCGCAGCGGAGAACTAAAAGATACCCTGCTCAACATCCAGCGCACCCGGGAATACGTTATCAACGTGGTAACGTACCAAATGCGGGAGCGCATGAACCGCGCCGCACAGGAGTACCCTTACGGCGTAAGCGAGTGGAGCGAAGCTGGCTTCACGCCTGCTCCCTGTGTAAAAGTGAAACCAGCTCGTGTACTTGAGAGCCCGCTGGTTCTAGAGTGCCGCCTCTTTGAGATCGTACGCCATGGGAACGGCCACCTTTCTGCAAACTACATCATCGGAGAGGTCGTCTACTTCCACGTGTCCAAGGCGCTCATGCCGGCAGGCGTCCTCGATGCAACGTTGGTGGATTACATCGGCAGGATGGGCGGCGACTTCTACTGCCGGGCGAACGCGGCCTCCATGTTTGAAATGCCGCGCCCTGCCAAGGCGGAGAAGGCCGGCTGATGGGCGGCCGGTTCCCCGCGGGCATGAAGAGGGAGCATAGAAGTGGCACCGAAGTACATACCCGTGGCTGTGGGTGACCGCGTGTCGCTGCGACGAGCGCACCCGTGCGGCGGGCACGATTGGGTGGTGGTACGCATCGGGGCGGATATCGGACTGAAATGCCTTTGCTGCGGAAGGCGCGTGCTTCTTCCCCGTGAGGAATTCGAGCGCCGTATCAAGAGCCACCTACCTGCAAGTGAGGCTCCTGGTCTGGAGGCAGGCAACTGATGGTCCCACTCCCGGCGCCACGCAGGCGGGGCACCCTCACATTCCTCGTTTGTGCAACGCTCGCCGAAGTTGTGTCTATGGCCGCCGGCCGCTGTGTCGCCGAGCCACCCGCCGCCCACGCCGTGGCCGATGCTCTTCGATCTGTAGAAGGATCACCGGCCGATCTTTTCGCTGCCTGCGGCCTACCACAACCCACGGAGGGTACGAACCCTTCGTGGGCATGGTGGTGCGGTTGGCCCGCGCCTCCACCTTCAGCAGCAATGGAGCATCCCGGGGATTGGCAGCCGGTCGCCTCGAAATGTGACACACGGGAGCTCTCCCCGTTCGCCGTTCGCGGAGGAGACACCGTGCTGGTATTCCTCACGAATGGGAGCAACGAGCCGGTGCGCTTTGCCCTTCGCGTGCGCCTCCCGTCAGGAGCCTATACCGTGGATTGCCTTACCTTCGCGCCCAAGGATGCGGAAACCCTTCCCAAAGTTGATGGGTTGGAGAGTGTAGTGCTAGGGGGAACGGGTTTTGCGTGGAAGATGGGCACTCTGGGCGCGGGCTTCGCCGCGATCTACCGGTTCACGAACCGCAGCACCTCCGTGCAGAGAGCCTTTCGAGCCGTCATGGATGCGTTAGGTGCAGAATTACCCCGCAGCCGTGGCCCTTGCCGCCGCATCATGGGAGCCCTTCGCGAGTGTGGCGATCATGTAGCTTTACTGGGCCACGTGTCCCCAACGGCGAAGGACGCGGCTGTGAGGGCCGTGGATCGGGCTCTCCTGCTTTTAGGCCAGGCGCAAGCCCTGTTCCGCAACTTTCGGGATAACGGAAGGCTCAGTGCAGGCGGAGCGGGCCCCATCGGTACCGCCCTGGACGAGCTCGAACAAGCGTTGGCCCAAACCGCTACCGCTTGTCTCAATGTAGTTCCGGAAATGACCGTGGAGGATCCTGGGGAGGAGCACGTTCGCGCGATCACCATTACCACGGCAAACGCCGGACGGCGCAGCCTCTCCTTCGTGAAACTGGGCGTGGGCGCGCCACCCGGTTCGCGTGTTTGGCCCGCCGAAGAAGCCACGGTGTCGGCCTTGGCGCCAGGCCAGTCTGCCAGTGCGCAATTTCGCGTGCGTTTCCAGGGCCCGGTAATGCTGAACGCAATCCAAGGAAGCATCACGTATGTGGCGCTTCGTACCCCCATTCACCTGTGGATACGCAATTATTGGCCTCCGGGAGAGGCCGAACCGCTACGCAGCGGGTATCGTAACGGTGCACCTACGGTCACGTATGGAAAGGGAGGGCAATGATCCAACTACAGAGCCTAATGCGCGCACGGCTAGCTCCACCGCAACGGGCAGCGAGTACATCATTTGTGCCACGGTGGCTTCTTGCTATGCTCCTCGCCGGCCTTGCTCTGCCTGCAAACGCCCAGCAGCCCACCGTCCGCTTCGTACTGCAGGATGGTGCCCGGGTGAGCGATGTTACAACCGTGGTGGCTCGTGCCACGTGCGCGGAGAACTGCGACATCGCCAAGGTGGAGTTTAGCGTGGACGGGAAGCTTCGATACACCGACACGAGCACCCCCTATTCCTTCGATTGGGACACTTTGCAAGACACGGAAGGCCAGCACACACTAACGGCTACGGTCTACGACACTGCGGGCCGCACGGCCACAGCTACCATCACGGTAGTAGTGGATAATGAGCTCAGCAAAGGCGCCGATTATCACGCCGATGCCGCCCTCGCTGCCCTGAAGGAGGGCAACCTGGACCTCGCCATGAACTACGCACGTAGGGCCCTCAAGATAGACCCGGGCAATCTTAAGGCTGCTCGCGCCGTGGCCGCCATTCACCGAAAGCGCGGAGAGATCCCTCAGGCCATTGAAGTACTGGAAAAGGCCAACATTCCCCAAGACGACATAGACGCTCGAGCGGACCTGGTGGGTCTCTACATGGCAGCAGCCGCCGACGCGTCTAGTACCGAGGACTTTTTAGCATACGCCACGAAGGCGATCAGTCAGTACAAACTCATGTTAGCCGCCAAAGAGGCTCGCCTGGTAGCTGCGCAGTCGGGGAAGAAGAGCCCTATCCCGGCCGGAGACACGGCATTTTACGCCCATCAATGGGAACCCGCCATTCAACAGTACCAGAAGTGTGGCGAGAGCCTGGATGCCCCCCTAGAGTGCGCGAACCGCCTGGCCCTGGCGTACATCCGTGCGGGTCGCCTGAAAGCGGCCGAACTGCTGCTGCATACCCTGGACCGGTCCCACCGAGCGGACGCGGTCACCAATGCCGTTGAGGCACTATTGCTCGTACGGAACCATGCCTTGGAGGACGCCCGGGCTATGGTGAAGGAAGGTGCAGCAGGCGGGGCATTGGCTCCCATGTTGGTGCTGGCCGCCATCGAGATTATTGAACAGAACAAGAAAGAGGCGGCCCGCCTTTTGGAGCGCGCCAATGCGATCGCCCCGGACGTGCCGGAGGTTCAGCTCCTTCGTGCGTACGTGCTGCCGGATCCCATTGATGCCGATCACGCCATTATGAAGGCACTAGAGGTGGATCCTACCTCCGCCGAGGCGTACGCCGAGCGGGGCTTCCGCACCCTGCTCAGCGGAGGTAAGAACCGCTTCGCTGCCGCCGATGCCCTGTTCGCCTTCGCCCTCAAGCAGGATAAGTGGTGCCTCTGTGCAATGATGGGCCAAGCGCTTTCCCTGCTTTGGCAGCACCGAGCCGCCGATGCCGAGCCGATCGTAAAGCAAATCACATTGATGGATCCGGACGGCGCGGACGTGCACATGCTACGGGCCTTCTATTTTCAGGAAGCCGATCAGACAGCGTACATCACACCCGAGCTGGATGCTGCCCGCAAGGCTGATGCGGACCGATGGGGCGATGCCATGGTCCCCGAGCCGCGCGACCTGGTAGCGCGCATTTTTAATTATCGTCCAGGCATAACCCTAAGCCCGGCTTCGCTCTACCCCTCTGCAGCACAGCCGTGATACAATAATCTCGGTGCAGAAGGTCGGGTGGTCGCTCCGTGCTCGTCGCGGAGAGGAAAGTCCGGGCTCCACAGGGCACGATGCCGGATAACGTCCGGGCGGGGTGACCCGACGGAAAGTGGCACAGAAAACACACAGCCTGGGCCTTGGTCCGGGCAATGGTGAAAAGGTGCGGTAAGAGCGCACCGGCGGCCGGGAGACCGGCCGGCCTGCTAAACCCCATCGGGAGCAAGGCTCGGTATGGAGGGGATGATGCGGCCCGCGGACCCTCCGGGTAGAGCCGCTTGAGGCCGCGAGTAATCGCGGTCCCAGAGAGATGACCACACAAACACAGAACCCGGCTTATAGACCTTCTGCACCCAACGGGTGCGTCCTCACCATATGAGGAAGCACTAGCGATCTTCTTTGAGCTCATCTTCGGCGTTCGGGGCCTTCTGTACGGGAACTCCCCCAAACGCGAAGCGGAAGTCGTCGGAATTTGCCTCCAAGATCGCCATGATCGGTGAGAGCGCCGCATCCCTCTTAAGGAAGGGCATGGGATCTGCTCCATTTGGCCGAACCTGCAAAGTCACTTCTTGCACCCCCGGCCCGGCCACTTCTTCGTTGGCCACCCACGCGGAAGGCAAGCCAAGTAACCGTACCACCACATTGCCGTTGAAGCCATTCATGCGGTGGATCAAGACGCGTACCGGTGTAGCAGACCGAGGCTTCACGAGGATGGGAGCATGCTCTGCCAATTCCGCCGTGAAATCCGCCCTCCCGCGCACTGCAACCACGCACTGGGAGCGATTCACTGCCCGCGGCTCGTTGTTGAGCCGATAGACTTCCTGTGGAACAGCGCGCACGGACGCCTCTCCTGCCTGGCCGCGAGCGCGGGCCACGATGCGGAAGGGCTGAACAACCGGCGCTGCATCGGGGCCAGCCGTGAGGATCAGCCATCCGACATTCTGATCGGGCGGGATCACCGTTTTCGCTGAGGACACACCGGCCGGAAGACCCTCTGCCGAGACTTCGATGTCCCCTTGTACGCCCTCGCGCCGTGTTACGACCACCTCTACCGCCGCCGAGAGCCCTGGCCTAAGTGTGATTGCGTCCGGCCGGGCAACGCATTCCAGCACCGGTCGTGCCGGGCGGATTTCCACGCAATAGGCAAATTCCGGCCCGCCGCGGTTCGAGGCCTCCTCCAAGCGAAGGGTATAGGGCCGGCTTGAGGCCAATTCTACGGAGGCTCGTGCGTCACCCTCCACCGCGGCGATACGGTTTCCGTCCGGCCCCAGAAGGATGGCGCGAACCACGGCAGGGGAACCGATGCGACCACTGAACGCCTCAATATCATATCGTCCTGGCCCGATCACCGTATAAGCCGAAACCTCTCCGGCCGCCGCGAAGTGCCCCGCAAATACCGCAGGAAGTTGCACAGCCTTGGGAAGCGGGCGTGTTACCACCGGGTAGGGCGACACGTAGACCTGGGTAGTGCCGAAGGGGGTACCCAATTGGGTGAGGCCCGCGTCGTTCGGCGCGCGCACGTCTACGGCCGTTCTGAGGCCAACGGTGTTCTTGCCCTCCACGTACCCTGCTACGCGGGCCCCCGTGCGCGCCGCCGGCGGTACCAGTACCGTGTCATAGGGGAGACGGCCCATATCCAAACGATACACCGATGCGGGATTCCCTCGGCCAAGGAGATCGCTTACCTCCAATATGTACTCGCCATCCTTAGGGCATTGCCAGTCTATCAGGGGGTCCAGCTCATAATAACCATGGTTTTCGGCCAACTCATTGCCGTCGGCATCCAAAAGACGAAGAACCGGGTTGAAGAACATCTGACCGGTTTCATTGAAGCGGAAGGCCTTCAAATTGAACACCAGGCGCTCACCGGCATGGCCTGTAAAGCGATAGTAGTGGCGTTCGCCGTTAGCCGTGAAGCACCCATTCGCCACACAGGGCAACGTGATGCGCTGGGCCGAAGCGAGCTTGCCATTGACGCCTACTACCTCAGGAAATTGGCTCACTTCGAAGAGCGCAGCAGTTGACACGCCTCGAGGCGTAGCGGTTCTAAGTTCATAGATGCCCGGCGGTGCATCGGGAGCGACGGTAATCTTTGCAACTACCTTCCCGGCCCTGGCCGCACTCTGTAGGTATTGAATGATCTTGTCGGCATCCTCAGGGGAGATGGGCGCATTGTTTTGCCTGATCATGCGCTGTACCGTTGCAGCCCACTGAGCTGCTGTCATGGAACGGTTCGCCGGGCTGCGGAGTTCGTGGCAGGAACCGCACTTTTGTTGCCAGAGGGGCTTGTAACGTTCATCTACCTTCGCGCCCCCAGGCTCCACTACGCCGGTCACGCCGCTTCCTGTAGCAAGTAGAACATCAGCCCCTTCCAAATTTGCACCGCGCATTTCCACCTCAACCGTGGTGCCGGCGCGCGCGCCCATGGGGAAAAATGCATTGATGCGGGGCGCCTGTGCCCAAGCAAGGGAAGACGCCATGAGTTGGAGGCCCGCCATGGCCCACGCTGCAGCAAGCGCACATCGGCGCGGGGCCATCCTACCGTACCCTTTCCGCCCGGCGTGCGGGCCCGGGCGATTTTGCCGGCGAGGAAGGCAATTCATCGGCACTGTCCTTCGTGATGGCCAATGTTTCAACAAGTCGGTTGCCGTCAACATCCCAAATCCACACAACCCCATCGCGCCCGCCCGCCGCGGCGATTTTGCCGTCGGGGCTTAAGGCTACGGCATAAATCGGGTGCTGCGCTTCTTTGAACTCGCGTACCTTTCCGCCGCTTCCCGCATCCCACACGGCAACTACCGCATCCATTCCGCCCGTGATCAGGCGCGCACCGTTACGAGAGATGCCCAATGCCAAGATCGCTCCGTTGTGAGCCTCGAAGCCCCGATAGAGGTAACCGGTCCACATGTGCTTCTTGGCGTTATAGGACACAGACCACCACCGGAGCCATCCATCCAGGGCCGAGCCCACGAACTGTTCGCCGCTGGGCAAAAACGCAAGGCCGGTAATGCCGGCCGGGCTCTGATCGAAGTTCATCACCGTACGCGCGGAACTTTGATCCCATACCTTCACCACCTTGTCCATCGCACCCGTCAGGAAGATCGTGTTGGGCTTGGGTGAAAAAGCTACAGCATCCACGCGGTCGTTGTGTTCGTCGAGCTCCACGGTTCGGCCGCCAGCCCAATCCTGAAAATAGCACACCTTATTGTCATCCGCCCCGATAGCACAGCCCTTGCCGTCCGGCGTAAAAGCCACGGCTTCTACGCAATCCTGCTGCGGCGGGCCCGATTTGGGAGGCCCAGCAGTTGAGGTATCCCAAAAGATCACGCGGCCGCGGCGAGCTGGGAGCCCGGTGCCGATGGCAAGGACGTGACCGTCGGGATGCCATGCCAGGGCCCGCGCCTCGTCCTCCAGAGCACGGAATTGAGAAACGGGCTTCCAGGAAGAGGTGTCCAGTATCGTCACCGATCGGTACGTGCCAATGGCAAGCCGACTCCCATCGGGTGAAAAAGCCAACGCCGTCACCGCTCCGGACGCGCTTGCCCGCTGCGGACCAATCCACGCCATCCCAAAAAACGCCGTTAATAGCCGCACAACCCAAGCCGCATTCCGACCCGAGGCACAAACAGTCATGCCAACGTTTCCTCTTTAGGCCACTGCCTTACGGATGTGGACGCCGCCACGCGCCAAGGTGATCCGCACCCCTTCCGGGGAGGAGATGGATTGCGTGTAATCTATGCCCAAACAATGGTACACGGTTGCGGCCAGATCCTCGGGCTTCACCGGCTCAGATGTGGGCTCCATTCCCCTGGCGTCCGAAGCACCTACCACCAATCCGCCCTTTACCCCGCCTCCGGCCAACAGGACCGAAAAGACCCGTGGCCAGTGGTCTCGCCCGGCATCTTTGTTGATGATGGGGGTGCGCCCAAACTCACCCATCACGATCACGAGGGTGCGCTTGAGCACCCCACGGTCGTGCATGTCGCGAATGAATGTTGCGAACGCCTGGTCGAACTGGGGCATGAGGCCGTACCGAAGGGCGTTAAACACACCCACGTGATTGTCCCACCCTCCTAACGTCACCGTCACAAAGCGCACACCCGCCTCCACAAGCCTGCGTGAGAGGAGGAGGGATTGGCCGAATGTGTGTCGGCCGTAGGCATTGCGAAGCTCGTCTTTCTCCTTACTCAAGTCGAACGCCTGCCGCGCCTCACTGGACGAAATCAGGTCATAGGCACGTTGGTAGAAGGCATCCACGGCTTTGGCGCGGTCACTCCCTTGTTCGTGTTTCCGGAAGGCGGCATCCACCACTTCGCGCAGAGCGCGACGGCGATCCAGCTTCTCCACAGTCATTCCGGCGGGAGGATCCAAGTCACGAACTCTGAAGTTCGGAGAAGCCGGGTCTGCTCCGGGATAGAACGGGTTCAACGCGGCGCCAAGGAAGCCTGCGCCCATCTCCTCGGCCGGCTGCTGGATGGAGATGTAGGGCGGCAAAGCGCTGCGGGGTCCCAAGAGCTTGGAGGCGACTGCACCGTAGCTGGGCACCGCGAAGCCGGGCAAGGGTAGGAAGCCCGTGAGCATGTAGTGGGTGCCGATTTCGTGGGCGGCAGCAGGGCTGGTTACGCTCCGCACGATGCAGAGTTTGTCCATTTGCCGGGCGATGTTCGGCATGTGCTCGCAGATGCGGATGCCAGGGACATTGGTTTCTATCGGCTTAAAATCGCCGCGAATCTCCAGAGGCGCATCTGGCTTGAGGTCCCATGTGTCCAGATGACTAGGGCCCCCGGCTAGCCAAATGAGGACCGCGGAATCTGCCGTGCCATTGGTTTGGCCGCCCTTGGCGCGGGTGGCATCGGCCAAGGCGTAGTATTTTGCCAGAGAGAGGCCCATGAAACTCAGGACCCCCACTCGGATGAAGTCCCTTCTATGGAACTTCTCGCAGTCGCCCAACCAATTGTAATCCATCGGATCCTCCTTATATCGGGAATACACCATCCCGATGTGGTTCCTCTGCTGCGTGACCGCCGTACTAATTTAGGCTCGTCGTGCCCTGCTAATGGTTGAAATAGAACTCCCTAGCGGTAATGAGCGCCCAAAGAAGGTCCTGTGCGCGTTCGCGGCGTTGCACCTCAGGATTTTGGGTCGCTTCCGAAGGCGCCGGCGGGCGAGCAGGCGTTTTGCTTAGCCCCACGGATCTGCTGGCTGCGATGCGTACGGGAGTGGAGTGTACGTCATTCGCTACGCCCTTCTTGCCGGGTGATTGACCGCGCATCACCCTCACCGCCCGCTGCACCTCAACAGGCGTAGGCATGCGGCACAGTGTGCGCAGGTATAGCGCCTTCACCAAATCCTCGTCTGTGCGCGTCTCCTTAAGCACCTCATCCACTGTGGTGCCATGCTCGATCTTGTTCTCGATATAGGGGGAATTGATCATCATAAGCGTCTGGACGAGGTTGGGTTCCAGCTTGGGGTCTATATCCGCAAGGAATTCCCGGTGCGACTCACCGAACGCTGTGAGGAACTCGTTACTTACCGGCAGCATGGCTTGGATCGCATGGGAGCGCTCGTCGAAGGGGCTAAAGCGTTCGTCCACCCCCGTGGCCTGGTTCACCACGTCAAGCATAACTTGGGCGGGCATGGGCTTGGGCTGAAACCGAGAGAAGAAGCGATCATCTAACCGGTTAGAGGCATTGGGTACGGAGCTTAACTGGTACGTCCTGGATGTGAGAATAAGGCGCACAAGGTGGCGAATGTTGTACCCGCTGCGCACAAACTCGGCTGCGAGTGCTTCCAGCAAACCAGGCACAGAAGGGGGTGTGGTTTGGCGCATATCGTCAACAGGTTGGATGATGCCACGCCCAAAATAAAAGGACCAGATACGATTGACCGCTGCACGAGCGAAGAAGGGGTTCTTCGGGCTCACGAGCCAGTCGGCAAGTTCGGTGATCATGTCATCCGAGGGCGGAGCGGGTTGCTTATCACCAAGAAACGTAGGCTGGGCAATCTTGCCTCGATTGCGGCCCACCACCGCTTGGTTTCTAAGCTGAGCGTTATTCTCGGGCACGATCACCATTTCATCATACAGGCGCCCGCCTCGAGCGCCTACCTTGGCGCAAAAGGCCGAGAAGTTCCAGTAATCGTCCGTAGTCCAACGATCGAAGGGATGCTTATGGCACCGGGCACAAGCCATCCGCACGCCCAGAAAGGCCTGGCCGATGGTCTCCATGCGGTCGTTGGGCTCACGCTCAATGCGATAGAAATTGGCAGGCCCCACTTGGTAGGTGGATCCTCTAGCGGTAATGATCTCGCGCACAAAGCGATCCCAGGGCTTGTTTTGCCGGACGCTCTTGTGGATCCATTCGTAGAAGAGAGCCGCCGCGCGATCGGCTAGGTTCCCGTTGTTGCCGAGTTTCCGCGGGTTCACGCGGAGCAGATCGCACAGCCGAAGGGTGTACAGATCGGTAAACTGCGGATCGGCGAGGAGGCGATCCACCAGCTTTGCACGCTTGTTGGGATCACGGGATTGCACGAACTCGCGTATCTCGTCTACCGTGGGGAGGCGACCCAACGTGTCCAGCGTTGCACGTCGCAGAAATTCCTCGTCCGAGCTAAGGGTGGAAGGCACTACATTCAGCTTGCGAAGGTTTTGGAACACGAAGCGATCTATGAGGTTGTTTTCGGGCACATGCGGATAGGTTCCTTGGCGCGCCTGGGCAACCGTCACGAAAACGGCGGACACGCTGCCCAGGTATCTGCCCAGCACCGCCCCTCCTCCCCATCGGTTGGCCTGCACCCATCCATCAGGCGTTACACTCAGTACGGCTTCGTTCGTGGACTGGAGTACGGTTTGAGCGGTCACATCCCGCACACTCCCATCCGTGTATCGGGCTACGGCACGGATCTTTTGCTTCTGGCCGGCTCGGGAGAAGGCAATGGCGCCAGGAGTGAGGGAGAGGGACACGAGGCGGGGATCCTTGGGGCTAAACGGAGCCCCCGCCTGGATCCACCTGAGGATCGTTCGGTACTGGGGCGAACCAACCGCGAAGCGCTGGCCGCCACCGTGAGGAACCTGCCCCGTAGGCTTGAGCAGGATAAGGCTCTTCTCGGGAGCGGCAAAGTTCACACGACGGCCGCGCCCCCCATACACAATAGGCTCGTAGTCGTCCTCGGGGCTTAACGTAAGGAGCGAGAGTTGAAAGCCACCCCTTCCCCCGAATTTACCGTGGCACGCAGCCACAGAACACCCGGATTTGTCCAGAATGGGTGCAATGTCCCTCAGGAATTCGGGAGTACGGTGCTGGGCTCCCGCCCAACCGGGGGTGAAACCCACCGCCAATGCAAAGAGGCCGATCCAGGTACGCATAACGCCCACCCACCACTCAGTGCCACGCCATAATAACGCGTCTCGTCCAATTAGAGAGGGACGATTCCGGGATTTTGTTGGTTCGCATGGTTTTGCAAGGCTATTGTTCCCAAGCGTAGGGCGCAACAGCCGCACTGGTCGCCCGGACCGAACACTCTATTATCGCACAGTCATTGGCTGATGGCAAGAGGTAATCTAATTTATAAGCGGGCTTGTTTGCGCAACCGCAAAGTGTCAGTCATCCACGATGCCGGAATAGTCGCGGCTCCCTGCTCCAAGAAAGCCATGGCTCCTGCCCGCAGGATCGGAAGTGATCCAAAAGGAATACAGGCCACCGCTTGTAAGATAGAACTTAAGCCGAACGGTCTTGCCGGCAAGGCGCCCTAGATCGGGATCTCCGAACCACCGCACGCGCGCAGAGCATTGATCACCTTCTACAGGGATGCAGCGCCAGGCAGCAAAGGGCGGAATCACGTTTCCATGTTCGTCCAGCACTTCCACCAATAAAGCGCCGCCAGGGCTCCACTGCCTTCCGATGATTCCGCCCCCGCCACGGCCCACGGCTGCGTCCACCCGTGCATCTCCACCGGCTGTTCCGGTCCCCAGGATCGGCAGCCAACCGGGGCCCCCATGTTGCAGGGCAGCGTTCACGAAGAGGAACCTTCCACGGAAGCGGAGGGGCCGGGTCGTTAGCTCCCCGTAGCCGCGTAAGGCATCCATGGAGGCAAAACCACTACGAAGATGGCCCGTTTGGGTTCATGATAACCTCCGTACACGTACCAAATGGCGAAAGGGTCGGTGAGGACCGGCGCAGAACTGCGTAGACACGACCGGGCCGATGTCCTTTGGTTTACAATATCGGTATCTTGCCCGGCAAACTGAACAGGATCGTGCCGGTGGTGCAGAGGGCGTCTGGGCATGAATGGGAAGGGGTTTGCTCCGACACTTCGGGATCTCCACGTGATCCCTCAACGGACGCCCATGTAGAATAACGGCCTGTGCCAAGGACCGGCATACACCAATGGACGCACACCGTGTTCACATAACAGAAATCCGCTGCAAAACGATCCTCAATCGGAGCGTTCAGGGCTTCGCGGACTATACTCTGAATGTCTACCAAGGATGCGGCTTCGGATGCTCCTATTGCTACGTTCCCGTGACGCGCCGCCGCCATCGCATTCAGGACGACGAGCCATGGGGCACCTGGGTTCTGGTGAAGGTGAACGCGGTGGATGTGCTGCGCCGCGAGATGCTGGGGGTCTCTCCGGAGAAACGCATCGCCATCGGTACGGCCAGCGATGCGTGGCAACCTGTGGAGAAGCATTATCGAATTGCCCGTGGCATCCTCAAAGAGCTTGCCTATTACCCCAACCGGGTACACCTGCTTACGCGGTCCCCGCTTCTGATACGGGACATAGACATCCTTCGGCAGATGCCTGCCGTGCACGTAGGCGTGTCCCTCCCTGCCATGGACGATCGCGTGCGGCGCACGTTTGAGCCATTCGCACCGGCCATCCCCGGCCGCATTCATCTGATTCGGCGGTTGGTGGAAGCAGGAATACGTGTGTCGGTCTTTTGGTGCCCCATACTTACGGGTGTATGCAATACTCAGGAGATGGCGCACGACGTAGTGCGCCAGGCGGCCGCGTTAGGCGCAGAACGGGTAGTGTGTGGATTGCTTAATTACATGAAGGACCTTGGGGCAGCGTACCGCGAGCGCGCGGACGCATACCGACGGCTGGTAGGGCAAACGGAGCCCTTACTCTCGCCGGCGGCGCTGGCATCAGAGTTGCGTAAGTGCTCTCGCGTATATGGCATCCGCGTGTCCTTCTAGAGAGCGTCCCCGGCTGAAGGAACCGGCCAGTACGGCAACTGGGTATACAACAGGACAGAAGAAGATACTGGGCGAGCGCCCTCCGCGCCTGTTTCCGCGTTTTCGCCACGATTGGATGTTCGTCGCCCGGTGGAGGAGGAGTACATAGAATGCGTGCCTTGCGGGAAGCCTTATTAGCCGTGATGGGGATTGTGCTGGCGTCTGCGTCTGGAGCCCAACTTGGCCCAGGCACGTTCCTTTCGCCCACCGCGGAAGTGCGGCGCTCCACAAGCCAGGGCGCGCCCTTTGAGCTTGTCGTTCGCCTGAACGTGGCCGAGGGTTACCATATACAAGCCGCTACTGCCAAGGATCCGTATATCCCCACCCGATTAGAGGTTACGGCTCCGCCCGGATTCCGCGTGGGATCTCCGGTGTATCCTGCGCCTACAGAAACAGAGGTTGCCGGCGAGCGCATCCCCGTGTACGAGGGCCCGGCAGAGGTACATGTGCCCGTGAGCCCTCCAAAGGATTTCCGCGGGAAAGCAGTTCTCAAAGTAGCCATCCACTACCAGGCATGCAATGCACAAAGTTGCTTCCCGCCCACCACCGCTACCGCCGTGGCTTCCATAGGTGCGCCCAGCGTCTCGTCCACACAAACCCCAGCCCACAGCGTGCCCGCCGGATCTCGAACCCATCAACCGCATGGGCCTACGGCATCGGGCCATGGGGCAAGCCCTCCGGTCACCGCACCTACTGTGCCCAATAGTACTCCGCGTACGCCATCCCCTCCGAATGCATCGGCCGCTCCCAACCCCGGATACTCTATGAGCAAAATCGAGGAGTTCATGCCGCCCGAGCAGTTCATCGCGTTTCTGAAATCGGGCAAGACCTCGGCTTCCGAAGGAGGTCTGCAAGGCTTGCTCAATCGCAGCCTGATCCTAGCCCTCCCGGTGATCTTTGTGTTGGGGCTTGCATTGAACCTCACGCCCTGCGTCTATCCCATCATCCCCATTACAATCAGCTACTTCGGAAGCCAAGCCGCCCGCCAAGGGCAGCGCCCGTTCGTTTTGGCCCTGTTGTATGTTCTCGGGATGGCGGTGATGTACTCCACACTGGGCGTCATTGCCGGCATGACGGGGAGCCTCTTTGGTTCCCAGCTTCAGAACCCGTGGGTGCTTGCGGGTTTCGCTCTGGTGATGTTCGCCTTGGCACTATCCCAGTTCGACCGTAAGGACGGTACCCCCATTTGGGAGATACAGCTTCCGGGCTCGCTTCGTGCCAGGGCCACAGGCCGCGGCGGTTTGGCAGGGGCTTTCCTAATGGGGGTATTGGTTGGGGTAGTGGCAGCTCCCTGCATCGGCCCGGCAGTCGTGGCATTGCTGCAATGGGTGGCAGCAGAACGGAGCCCCACATTGGGCTTCGCCAGCTTTTTAGCGCTCTCTCTCGGGCTGGGTTCGCCCTATCTGGTGCTTGGGACCCTCTCGGGTTCCCTTCAGCGTCTTCCCCGTTCGGGAGAGTGGATGGTAGGCGTGAAGCACATCTTCGGTATGCTCCTCATCTGGATGGGCTTCTACTACCTGCAGCCTGTCCTCAACACGCTTCACGCCGGTGCGGGCGATGTCGCCTTGGCCGTTGTAACGGCCCTCGCCGGCGTGTATCTACTTGCGGACAAGGCCGGGCGAGGCGCGAAGGCCTTCAATACGCTCCGCCGAGCCATCGGGCTCGTGGGTTTGGGTTTGGCAGTGTGGCTCCTGAAGCCCGCTCCCGCCGAGGCCATTCGCTGGCAACCCTACTCCCAGGAGGCAGTAGACCAAGCAATGGCGAACCATCAAAAGGTGCTGGTAGACTTTTCTGCCGCGTGGTGCGCCGCCTGTAAGGAGCTGGAGCATAAGACCTTCAGTGATGCCCGGGTAGCCGATGCCGCCGCCGGTTATCAGGCGTTTCGCGCCGATATGACGGATTGGGCCGGGCCGGCTGCCCAGCGCCTTAAGATGCGCTACGGCATCGTAGGGCTGCCCACCGTGGTGCGGTTAGTACCGGCAAATGACTGAGGACACAAACACCGAAGGAGGCCGCTCTGGATCCCTTCACCATTCCACCCACCGCCGTGCGGGACGGCCCGGTAATCCCCACCGGGGGCTTCGGCACCGGCCACTTCCGTTTCACTCCAACAGGCGAGTTCCGCGGATGGCGCCTCCACCCGGGCCAACCCGAGCGTGACGACGACGCGCCCGGAGATCGGTTCCATCTTTGGCTGGCAAGCGGGGATGTTTGCCTCGCGGGGACAATCGGGCCGGATGCGGGGCCCTACGCGTTTGGCGCACTCCACGGAATGCAAATCGAGCGACATGTTCTTTTTCCGCTCACGTGGGTGCAGGTTCGCCACCCCGCCATCCCCTTGGATGTGCGCCACCTTAGCTTCTCGCCCGTGATCCCCGGAAGCCTCAGGGAAGCATCTCTGCCCGTGCACGTGGTCCTTTGGCGCATTGGCAACCCAACGGCGAAGGCTGTGGAATGCGCGCTCATGCTCACATTCACGTGCCGGTGGCCCCAAAGCCCACCGCGCGTGTCCTTCGACATGCAACACGACAATTTATGCATCACCGGCGCGCTTGGTGACCCCGAGCATTGGAACCGCATCGGCATCTCCGTACCGGATCTTCACAGTGAGGGTGTATACCTGCAGGGTCTCGAGCCATGGGATGCACAGGGCTCCGGTCGAGAGATCTGGGCGGACTTCGCTGCAGATGGGGAACTGGAACCCCAACTGGAAACCTTCCGGGAGCCTGGCGTTGCAGCGTGGGTGAAATTTGCGCTGGAGCCGGGTGAAGCCAAAGAGATCCCCTTTGTGATCGTATGGCATTTCCCGGTGTACGAGTCTGGCCCCGAAGAAGGGCAGCCGAGGTACTACACGCAATTCCTTAGCAAGCGCCGGCCTGACAACGCCGTCGTTTGGCTTGCCGAGGAGGCACTTGAGAACTTCGGCCAAGAGTGGCCCAACTGGCAATACTGGCTTTTTCAGATCGTGGATTGGCACGCATCCCTTACAGGCGACCCACGCCTCCCACTCGCCAGACCTGGAGAAGCTGTGAACCTCCTTGCGCATCTCTTAGAAGCGGACACGGTTTGGACGGATGAGGGTCATTTCCATATCCTCCCCAATACGGAGCATGCAGCGCGCGGCCTTGCTGAGCTCCGGGCAAGCGGCCTCCCAATGCACATGCTCTGGCCGCACGTCGCCAAGGCTCTGGAGAGCGTGCTAGGCTGATTTAGGGTCCGCGCCTGCTAACTCACCGGGCAATCAGGAAACGTACCATGAAAATCGGGCCTGCACTCTGCCTAACCCTACTGGCGCTTGCGCCTTTCGATGTGGTGCAACCCAGCCAGCATCTTCCGGATCTGGACGTTCTCAGCATCGAGCGCACACCCCGCTATCCTGGGTATGCATTGGACTATAATCGCCCTGGCCTGCGGGGCATCCCCGTGCTCGTGGATAACCGCACGCACAAGCCGCTGGCGCCACAGGAAGCTCGCCGCGTGAAGCGTTGGCCGGCAGTAGGGGAGCTGGTAACGTTCACCGCGCACGTGGCGAACCGCGGCGATGCCGTCGCGCCCCCCTTCGACTTCGTATGGCTCGTGGATGGTGTCCCCGTTCTAAAGGGCACTACCTCCGATAGCCTGGCCCCGGGCGTGGAGCGTACTTTCACCCTCACATGGCGGTGGAAGAACGGGCGCCATCTGATACGCTTTGAAGTGGATCCGCTGGTGAAGATCCGTGACGCCTGCCTCACCAACAACTCCCGGGAGGACGCTACCGACGCATGGTCGCTCCTCATGGCCGTGGACCGGCAGACCTACGACGCGTTCAACCGCACCCCTAACTTCCTGGGGACTCGTTCCTTCGAAGACTGGGTCCAGTGGCACATAGACCAGATGAACCGCCTCTTCGACTTAAGCCCTTCGCCTTTCGGACCAAGTAGCTGGAGGCCGCGGGTGCGGTGTGACAAAGTGGTAGTGGTGGCCGATGCAACAAAGCTCTGGGAGAACATCCTGGGGCCGGGAGTTCAGCCTCTGGATGCAGGATGGGATGGCGGTTGGGGCTTCGGCCGTCGTACGGACTGCGCCTCCTGGGCAGCGTCACCAGATTGGGGGCTCATCCATGAGTGGGGGCACCAATTGGGCCTTACCGACGAATACGCTCTGGATCGGCCGGGCTTCCAGAACCTCGTGTGCGATGCTAAAGGGGACCCCGTCCTAATGGGGCGATGGTCCACCATGCGTGGCTATATGATGCATGACCACGGGCCCAATCTCTTCTCCCCGGAATGCATGGCCGCGCTCCAAAGCCAAGCCGGCCGGCGGCGTGGTTATTACGGCGATTATTACTACTGCATCCCCACCATCAACAGACTGCGCATCCTAGATCGAGGCGGAGCGCCTGTTGCCGGCGCATCCGTTACCTTCTGGCAAGACCACGACGGCGTCTTCCAAGATCCGCCTGCATTCTTTGGCAAGACCGATGGCCACGGCATCTTCACGCTCCCCAATCGGAAGGCGCCGGCATACACCACGGATCAAGGTTTCACCCTCCACAACAATCCCTTCGGGCAGGTGAACGTGGTAGGCCCCGGGGACGTGTTCTTCATCCGCATCCAAGCGAGAGGGCACACCGAGTATACATGGCTGGATATTACGGACTTCAACCTGGCCTACTGGTCCGGCAATCGCCGTGTGGCAACATTCACGCGCAGGACACTGATCCCCATGTTGGGTGCGCCTCCGGCTCCCAAGCACGTGCAAGTAAGCACCTACCGGGATGCGGTTCACTTGGAGTGGAGCAGCGTGAGCGGATGCCACATGTACCGCGTCTATGAAGGAGTGTCCGACGAGTTCCGCTATCGGTTGGTGGCGTCCACTGCAGTTCCCAGGTGGGATGGGAGGATGCAGGTTCCAGGTGTGCATCGCTTTGCTGTAACAACCGTAGACGACACCGGCCGCGAAAGCGCGTTTTCCGACACGGCTACAGCCATGCGCTTCCTTAAACCGTGGGGCATAGCCATTCTTCCCCGTGGGGCGCGAGTGATCCGCGATGCAGCCTATGGTCAGGATATCGTGCAGAAGCCGGACGGCACGATCGTGGGTTTGATGGGTTCCGTGCATTACCACTTCGAGGGTTCATACGATCTCGCCTCTGATGCTGAGGGGCGCATCCTCAGCGCCAAATGGGGTGACGGATATAACCCAAACCAGGGCTTCAAAATCCAAGGCCCGCACTTTGAGCTAACCCTCGAGCATTTGCAGCCACCGGATTCCGCACCAGGTCATGTGATGGGGCCCATGGGGATCACCGCGGATGCATCCGGACATATCTTTGTGGCAGACACGGGCAATGACCGTGTACAAGAATTCGCTGCCGACGGAAGCTTCCTGCGTGTGATCGGAGCAGGCGAACTCCTGCAACCCATGAAAGTGGCATTCGGTCCTATGGGCCGGCTCTATGTGGCTGACTCGGGGCACAATCGCGTTGCCATCTACGCACCAAACTCCGACGGGAGCTTCCGTTTAGAGCGAAGCCTCTCAGGCGTGAAGGAACCGGTCTACGTGCTTGTGGACCACGTGGGCCGCGTGTATGTAAGTACAAACCGCGATGCAGGCGTGGTAGTGCTGGATCCGGATGGGCGCATCGTGTGGAAATACCAGGGGACGCCAAAGGAGCCGCTAAGCGGGCCTCGTGGTTTGGCACTAGACGGCAAAGGGCATCTGCTCATTGTGGATGAGGCCACCCAGCGCGTGCTCTCTGTACCGCTTCCTCCAAATCTAGCACGGTAACAGGGCGCGCCGCCGGCACGTCAATTCCGTACGTCTCCATCCCCGTTGAGGTCGAGGGCCGGCAATGGCTCTACCGCCTCCTTGCGGCGGACGAAAGGCCGTTGCGTGCGCTGAACTGCCGCCTCCACCAACCCTCGGAATAACGGGTGGGGACGATTTGGCCGGGACTTGAATTCGGGGTGGAATTGGGTGGCGATGAAGTATGGGTGTTTGGGGATCTCGATGATCTCTACTAGGCGGTAGTCCGGAGAGATGCCCGAACAAACCATTCCGTGCTTCTTGAGGATCTCGCGGTATTCATTGTTAAGCTCGTAGCGGTGCCGATGCCGCTCGTATACATGCGAAGCGCCGTAAAGCTTCTCGGCCATCGTGCCGGTTTCCAATTGGCATCGGTATGCGCCCAGGCGCATGGTGGCGCCCTTGTAGCGCACATCCTTTTGCTCCGGAAGAATGTGGATTACCGGGTGGGGAGTGTCGGGGTCTACCTCTTCCGTATGGGCACCTTTGAGTTTGCACACGTGGCGTGCAAATTCGATGACGGCCATCTGCATCCCGTAACAGAGGCCCAGATAGGGCACCTTCTTCTCACGTGCGTATTGGATAGCGCGGATCTTCCCCTCTACGCCCCGCGCCCCAAAGCCCCCACACACTACGATGGCATCCATGCCGGCCAGCCGCTCATCTACATTCTCGTGCTCAAGAGCCTCACTGTCTATAAAGTGGATGTTCACGCGGGCGTTGGCCGCGATGCCGCCGTGCCTTAGCGCCTCGGCCACGGAGATATAGGCGTCCCCATTCCCCGTGTATTTGCCAACCACCGCTGCGGACACCTCGTAGAGCGGCCGCTTGATGCGTTCAACGATCTCTTGCCATTCCGCCAGGTTCGGTTCTCGATGGGGAAGGCCTAGGCGCCGCACCACAAGCTCGGCCAGGCCGCTCTCCTCGAAACGGAGGGGAGCTTCATAAATCGTTTCGATATCCAGCGCCTCGATCACGGCGTCCTTCTCCACATCGCAAAAGAGGCTGATCTTTTCGCGCATATCCTCGGTAAGGGGAACGCGCGTGCGGCAAATCAGGACATCGGGCTGGATGCCCATCTCGCGGAGTTTCATCACCGAATGCTGGGTAGGCTTCGTCTTCAATTCACCCCACGGTCCTACCGAAGGAATGAGGGTCACGTGCAGAAAAAGGCAGTTAGAGTGGCCCACGTCCTTGCGGAATTGGCGCAGGGCTTCAATAAAGATCTGCCCCTCGATATCGCCTACGGTCCCGCCGATCTCCGCAATAACGATATCGGCATTGCATTCGCGGCCAACCTGCAGGATGCGCTCCTTGATCTCGTTCGTTACGTGGGGGATCATTTGCACCGTCCCACCCAGGTAATCGCCGCGGCGCTCTTTGGCAATCACCTCGCTATAAACGCTTCCGGTGGTCACCGAAGAGTATCTGCTGAGGTTCACGTCAATGAAGCGCTCGTAATGGCCCAGGTCGAGATCCGTCTCGGCGCCATCCTCGGTAACGAAGACCTCCCCATGTTGATAGGGGTTCATCGTGCCCGCGTCCACGTTGATGTAGGGATCCAGTTTTTGGAGGGTCACCGTGAAGCCGCGGTTCCTAAGGAGGCGGCCAAGGCTAGCAGTGGTGATGCCTTTGCCGATGGAGCTTACGACGCCGCCGGTAACGAAGATGTACTTGGTCACAAGAGGCACCTCGCCAGAAGAGGGGCGCACCATCAAACAAAAACGCCCCGCGCCCAATTGATGGGGCGGGGTATCTTGCACTGCCCGTGCCAGTATACCCCTCCTTACACCGGGGGGTCAACGGCACGCGCTTGCACAGGCAGCAGGTACCTTCGCGTGTTGCCATGCGGCGAAGGGTTAGGTATACTCACTTCTGCGTTTCGCAAGTCGTTACGAAGCGTAGAAGCTTGTGTTATGGTTGCTCAAAGCGCCTCACCGATCCCCTATTCCAGCGAGCATCCCGAGACCGTGCGAAGCATGTTTGCCGCCATCGCCCGGCGGTATGACCTGCTGAACACGCTCCTGAGCCTCAATCGGCACAAAGCATGGAGGCGCACGGCGGTTCGTCTCGCCCAGGTGAAGCCAGGGGAGCTTGCCCTGGATGTGTGCACCGGAACGGGAGACTTCGCACTGGAACTGTATAAAGCTGTGGGCCCTTCGGGCCTGGTGGTAGGCGCGGATTTCTGCCGCCCCATGGTGGCTCAAGGCATTCCCAAGGTGCGCAAGGCTTCGGGTGGGCGCATTCGTATGATGCTGGCCGACGGATTGCGACTTCCCTACCAAGCGAACAGCTTTCATTGTGCCACGGTGGGCTTCGGCATTCGGAATATGGCAGACGCGGCCCAAGCACTGCGCGAAATGGCTCGCGTGGTGCGCCCAGGAGGGCGCGTGGTATGCCTGGAATTCAGCCGGCCTACCAATCCCCTCATTCGAAGCATCAGCGACCTGTACCAAACGTACTTCCTTCCATTCGTTGGAGGGCTCCTCAGCCGCAGGGATGCCTACACCTACCTTCCCTCTTCCATCCGGACATTCCATAGCCGAGAGGAGCTGGCCGCCATGATGCGTTCAGTGGGGCTTGAGGACGTGCGCGTGCACAACCTGAACCTGGGCACTGTTTGCATCCACATAGGAACCAAAAGATGAGTGCACCTGCCCGCATCGGTGTAGACGCCGATACCGGCGCGGCTGCCTTCCTGGAATGGCTCCAGCCTGAGCTGGAAATGATCGAGGAGCACATCAACGCCGAGATCGCCTCGGATGTGCGGGAGATCTGCAACCTGGGAGGCCATGTGTTGCGTGCCGGCGGCAAACGCCTGCGCCCTGCCATGGTGGTGCTCTCGGCTCGTGCTGTCAACCCAGAGCCCAACGTGCAGCGTATGGTTACCATAGCCGCATCCATGGAACTCGTGCACATGGCCACCCTTGTGCACGACGACGTTGTAGACAACACGGCCATCCGGCGGGGGCGCCCAACGGCCAACGCCGTCTTTGGAAATGGCGTGGCGGTCCTTGCAGGGGACTTTCTATTGGCCAAGGCCATGCGATTGTTGGCTTTGGATGGAGATCTCCGCGTGATCCGCACCGTGTCGGACATTACCACCGAAATGAGCGAGGGCGAGGTGATGGAGATCCTTGCAACGGGGGATGCAGGCATCACGCCCGGCCACTACTTTGAGATCCTTCGCAAAAAAACGGCAGTCTTTGTGGACGGTTGCTGCCGTTGCGGCGCCATTGTGGGCGGCGCTACTCCCGAACAGGAAGCCGCGCTCGCGGAATATGGGTACCACATCGGCATGGCCTTCCAAATTGCAGACGACTTGCTGGACTACACGGGCGACCCCCGCGTTACAGGCAAGCCCGTGGGGAGTGACCTTCGCGACGGCCGCGCCACTTTGCCCCTCCTTATCGCGCTTTCGGAAGCCAGCCCCACCTCACGGGACACGCTGCTGCAGGTATTCGGCCGCGATCCCCTGGATCCCGCCGATGTGGCCAAGGTGGTAGACATTATGCAGGAATGCGATGCCTTCGAACATACCCGGGCCATCGCACGCCGACACGTGCAACAAGCCGAGCTCGCCCTAGCGACATTACCGGCAAGCCTCGCACGCGACTGCTTCGCCGCATTGAACCAATACGTGATTCAGAGGGACAAGTGAATCGGGATCGCGCCCTTCCGGACCCCTCCGTGTATATATTCGACCTTGACGGGGTCTTGTATCGGATGGACGAGCCGGTCCCGTGGGCTCGCGAGACGCTGGAACGCCTCCGAGCTGCGGGGCGCAAGGTCTTCTTTCTTACCAACAACTCATCGCGAACGCGCCGCGATTATGTAACGAAGCTCGCGAGCCTCAACATAACGGCCCACGAGGAAGAAGTAATGACCTCGGCGTACGCGCTGGGTGTCTATTTCAACGAGGTGGGCGCGGCGGGGTCGAGCGTCTACGTAATTGGAGAGCACGGGCTCGTAGCCGAGCTGCAGGCTGCCGGGATGCGCGTGGTGCCCTTCCATCCGGAACGCCACGTTCCGTACGTGGTGGTCGGATGGGACCGCGGTCTTACATACACCAAGCTCGCAGAAGCCCACCGGCTTGTATTGGCGGGAGCAAAATTCATTGCCACGAACCGTGATGCCACCTATCCCGACGCCGGCGGCCTCACGTTACCCGGAAATGGCGCTGCGGTGGCCGCTCTGGTAACCTCCACAGGCGTGTCTCCCATCACTATTGGAAAGCCCGAGCCCTACACCGTGCAACTGATCCTACGAAGGGCCGGTGCTTCCCCGCAAGAATGCCTAGTAGTTGGGGACCGCTTGGACACAGATATCGCCGCAGGCAAAAAGGTAGGAACGCGCACTGCCCTCGTCCTCACCGGCATTACCTCCAAGGAGGAGGCCCTAGCCGCTCCTCCAGAACTCCGGCCGGACCTTCTTTTGACGGATCTGCGGGAGCTGCCCTAAGAAACGGAAGATTACCCAATCTTCTTTAGTTCGGCCGCCTCCCGAGGAACCGAAGCGTCCGGGCAATCCTCGTCCTCGTTCTGGGAGCAGATCCAGTGGCTGTGGCACACGCGATTGCGGCCCGCCCGCTTGGCCTTGTAGAGCGCGCGATCGGCCTCCTTCACCAAGTCGGACGGATGCTCCATGGACGCATCCCGCGTGCTGATCCCGAAGCTGGCAGTCACCGGCCGAAGGGGCCAAGGATAACCCTCGATGGCGGCTCGGAGGCGCTCGGCAACGTGCACACTCTCCTTCACGTTTGCGCCCGGCAGGAGGATGGCGAACTCTTCTCCGCCGTAGCGGGCAGCAATGTCACATTCACGCACATTGGCCTTCAGGATCTCGGCCACGGTGCGCAGAACCTCATCCCCTTCAGGATGGCCGTACGTGTCGTTGTAATCCTTGAACTTATCCACATCCAGCATAATTAAGGAAAGGTCCATATGCTCGCGGCTTGAGAGTGCAAACATCTCCGTGAGGGACGAAATCAAGTAGCGATGATTTCGCAGCCCCGTTAGGCCATCGGTCCGCGCGGACTCGGCTAGAGCTGCGTTGGCAGCCTTGAGCTCGTCATTCAGCGCATCTGCTCGGCGAAGCTGTTCTTCCAGCTCTCGGCGCAATCGGTTCCGTTCGGTAACATCCACGCTCGCGGCGATGGCCCCGGTTATTGAACCATCTATACCGCGTAGCGGAAATGTGCTCAGCAGAACGTCAATCTGGCGGCCATCTACGGCGGTATGGCGGCGCTCCAAGTTCACCAGCCGCTCGCCATTAAACACACGCGCAACAATCTCTTTGCCGGTCTCCACATCCTCCTCGGTCACCAATACTTCCCAAATCTGGCGTTCAAAGACCTTGGGGCTCGTCCATCCGTACAGATCCTCGGCTGCGCAATTCCATTCGCGGATGCGGCCCTCGGCATCGTATGTGAATGCCGGCACCGGCAGGCCGTCGAAGAGCTGTGAGAAGCGCATGTTTGCCGCGGACACGCAAGACATGGTCTCCTGGAGCTCCTCGTTCTGGGCCGCCATTTCGTCGCGGATTGCCTCAAGCTCGTCCGCGTGTCGGCGGAGATCATCTTGCATTTGGAGGATGCGTTGGGCCACACCCAGGCGAGCTACCAGCTCGTCGGGATCCAGGGGCTTGGTGAGGAAGTCATCGGCGCCGGCTTGCATCCCCTCCAGGCGGTCCTCGCGGCGCTCCTTGGCAGTGCATAAGATGAAATATACGTAATAGTGCGTAATCTGGCCGCGCACGCGTCGGCAGAGTTCTACACCATCCATTTCGGGCATCATCCAGTCGGAGATGATGACCCGATGCGGTTCTTTTTGGATGAGTTCTAATGCCTCACGGCCATTTGAAGCGGTTTGCGGGGTATGCCCCAGCTTTTCGATCATGCGGACGAGGATGCGCCGGGACACAAGGTCATCTTCAACCACAAGGATCTTCACACTGCTGCCTCCAAAAGGCGATCAATCCGTGGATCTTTCCCGTGGCGGCAACGTGGCCGCGCGCCCGGAGAGCCTGCGTACCTCTAGATGCACAGGCTCCTGGTGTGGTTATCGGTCACTCTGCCCCAGAACTTGAGTACGCCCATCCCTTGCCCGGCGCACCGCTAGGGGATACAATAGACCGAAGGGAAGGAGGTCCCGCTGCACATGGTAGACCGACTGGGTACGGCAACGCTCAAAACGGGTGAAAAACTGGAGATTGTTCGGATCACTTCGCCGGATGCCCAGGAAGCCCAAGCGGTGCGCAATCTCCTCACAGAACAGCCCGCACCCATTCCCCCGGAGTTTCAATATCTGTTCCAAGCGGTAAAGGAACTGCTGGCCCATAAGAGTTCCGAGTGGCATACGCACATGGATGCCGCGTTGCGAGGCGAAACGGACGCCCTCCAAACTCGGTTCTATCTTGGCGTTCTGGATGGCCGCCCTGTAGCGAATGTGCTCACGTCCGAGCAACATGGCATCGGCATCGTGTCTCATGTGTTCACGCATCCCGAGCATCGCCGCAAGGGCATCTGCCGGGCGGTGATGGCTGAGCAAATGGAGGATTTCCGAGGGCGTGGCGGGCGCGCGCTGCTTCTTGGCACGGGTTTTGAAACGCCCCCTTACTGGATCTACTATTCGTTTGGGTTCCGAAGCATCCAAGGGGGCTTCATGCGCTACACCGCACCCGGCTTTGAAGGATTCGAGGAAGATTGGTTCGCCCCCCGCCACGCCATGGTCGTGAATGCCGAATGGCGCCATTGGCCGCTGGCGGCTCTGCTGGCATCACTGCCCGGCCCCGAGCGGCTGCGAAGCTACACATGGCGCCTCTTCGGAGTGGGCAATTTGGAGCATCCCTACGTGGACTTTATGAGCCGGCGCCTGAAACGGGGGGACGCACAGGGGATCATGCTTGAAGCAGAAAACGGCGCTGTGGTGGGCTGTGGCACCCTCGTAGCCGATGGAACGTGGCCCCAAATCCGCATTCTGGACGTGTTCGCCCACAGAAACTTCACGCATCGCTACGCGGAAATGATTCAAGCCCTGCTGCCCCAGGAAGGCCGCGTGATTGCCTACGTAGATGGGGACGCAGATGCAAAGGCTTCCGCTCTGGAGCAGTGCGGGTTTGTGCGTGAAGGCCTCCTCCGCCGACACCTGCGGCTGCCGGATACATCATTGGACGTACACCTATATGCACGTGAAGGGAATTGAGATGCGCGCCCTGTACCTTGACTGCTTTGCCGGTATCTCCGGCGACATGCTTCTGGGGGCGTTGATTGCATGCGGTGTTCCCAAGGAGCATCTTCAGCAGGAGCTTGCCCGCCTCAATCTGCCGGGTTGGAACCTGCATGTAGACACGGTGCAGCGCAACGGGATTGGCGCAGTGGACATTTTGGTGGAGATGCACGATGCGCCGACCCATGGACGGCATTTAGCCGAGATTGAAGGCATTCTGAGCGGGAGCTCGCTTCCCCAACGCGTTCAAGAGCGCGCACTGGCCGTCTTTAGGCGATTGGCCGAGGCCGAGGCAAAGATCCACGGCACTACCCCTCAGAAGATCCATTTTCATGAGGTGGGCGCGATAGACGCGATTGTGGATATCACCGGCGCCTGCATCGGGCTGGAATATTTAGGCGTCGAAAACGTTATTTCCTCGCCATTACCCATGGGACGGGGTTTTGTGGAGTGCGCCCACGGCACCTTGCCCCTCCCTGCGCCTGCGGTTTTGGAACTTTTGCGGGGAGTCCCCGCCTACGGCGTGGACGTGGAAGCGGAATTGGTAACGCCTACGGGCGCGGCGCTTGTCACAACCCTGGCAGCATCCTACGGTCCGCTTCCGGCCATGGAGATCCAGGCTACCGGATACGGCGCAGGCAAGCGCCAACTTCCGGATCGGCCGAACCTTTTGCGGGCCATCCTCGGCACGATGGATGCGCACTTCGCCACATCCGCGCCCGAAGTTGCGGTGCTCGAAACAAACCTGGACGACCTCTCGCCGCAATTCTACGACGTGGTGATGGGCCGCCTCTTTGATGCAGGTGCATTGGACGTGTACCTTACGCCCATCCAAATGAAGAAAGGGCGGCCTGCGATTCTGCTCACTGCGCTGGCTGAGCCCGCCCGCGCCGAAGCGCTGGCAGATGTGCTCTTCCGCGAAACCCCCACGCTGGGAGTGCGGTTCCACACCATGAAGCGCATCTGCTTGGAACGGGAATGGCAAACTGTGGCCACGGAATATGGCCAAATCCGAGTTAAGGTAGGGCACTGGAAAGGCGCTGCCACCGTCGCGTCGCCGGAATACGAAGACGTGAAGGCTGCCGCTCTGGCAACGGGCGCACCTATTCACAAAGTGTATCAAGCCGCGCGGGCAGCCTATAATCATCAAACGGGCGGCTAAGAAATAGCCCTCCCCATAGGATCTGCGTTGCGATAAGGCCACACACCAATGCAGCCTCCGGGTGCCACGATCAAATGTCTGCGCTGCGGTGCCGGGAATGTGCTTGGGCAGTCCCGCTGCTGGAGGTGCGGCGCCTCACTTCCGCCGCCGGAGGAGCTTTACCGGCTCGCCCCGCACGGGAGGCAAGGGCGAAGGGTTTGGCTCTTGGTGATGCTGGGTCTGGGGGTGTTGGGCCTGGGGGGCGCTCTGATGCTTGCCCGCACAAGGCAATGGTCCGGTTTTGCACAGGACCGCACTCCGGGTGTGTTTAGGCCAATACCGCCGAGTGCTGGTGTAGGTCCATCGCCTCTGCCCGAGGATCCCCTCATAGCCGAGGCCCGCCGCACCATCCAACGTCTGCAGCAAGAGCACGGGCTGGCGCCTCCTCCCACGGACGAGGCCGGTCGGGTGCACTTGAGATCGGGCGGAACGATCAGCCGCGAAGAGTGGGAACGCGCAGCCCGTAGCCTTCAACCCAACACCCCGTGACGGCGGCGTACGATGAACAGGAAAAGGAGGAACCGCAGCCATGCCTATCTTTGAATATCGTTGCAATCAATGCCACAAAAGATTTAGCGCACTGGTGGGCGTCCTCGCACAGGCCCATCCACCGGCCTGCCCCCGGTGTGGGGGAACAGATTTGCAAAAGCTCGTGTCCAGGTTTGCCCGCGTACGTTCGGAAGAGGATGCTTTGGAAGACCTTGCCGACGAAAGTCGGTACGGAGACATCGAGAACGATCCCAAGGCCATGCGCCAATGGGTCCGCGATATGGGCAAAGCGATGGATGAGGATATGGAGGAAGATTTGGAGGCCGCCCTGGATGAGGAATTATCCGGCAAGCAGTCCGGCGCAACCGGCGATGACGACACGGTATACTGAAGGCGCAAAGAGCCTGCTTGCCTGTCATCTACAGTGGGCTCGGTACGTATGGAACTGCAGGAGGGATGAAGCAGGTGGTCGGCATCCGCACCGGGCTCATAGGGTTGGCGTTGGCAGCTCAAGCAGCTTTTGCGTTGGCGTCCTTACCGCCCACGCAATCTGGCTCCCGCACGTCTAATGCATGGCGTGAAGGGCGGTACCTTTCGGCTTCGGAGATTGCCGCCCGGCAAGAATGGGAGCGAGAGAGGGGCATCGTATACCCCAAACTCGTGCGCGGAAACCCCAACCTTAAGGAGGTTGCCCTCACCTTCGACGATGGGCCCCATCCTTCCTTCACGCCCCGGCTCTTGGATCTGCTGGCCCGCCTGCACGTGAGAGCAACTTTCTTCCTGGTGGGCAAAATGGTGGACCGCTACCCCGATCTGGTGCGCCAGGAAGTTGCGCAAGGTCACGAAGTCGCCAACCATACGTACGATCACCTGCGGTTAGCCAGCGTGCCGCCGGCGCTGATCGAGCCTGAACTGAAGGAGGGCAGCCTCGCCCTTGTGCGGGCCGTGGGGAGCCCAACACGCTTCTACCGCCCACCCGGAGGGGAATATAACGCCGACGTTATCGAGGCCGGGCGCAAGCTTGGGTACATCATGGTGCTGTGGACCAATGATCCAGGGGATTACCGGCGCCCTTCAGGCCAAACGCTTGAGGAGAGACTCCTCAACGATATAAGCAACGGGGCCATCATCCTGCTCCATGACGGGATCCCTCAAACTCTCACGATCCTGCCCAAGCTCGTGACTGCCCTCCGCAAGCAGGGATACCGCTTTGTAACGATCTCGGAGATGGCCTCGTCCGGAGGTGTCATCACGGCAGGAGGTCCCAAAGTGCGCATGCCCGCCATGAGACCCGATCGTGGTTTCGTAGATGTCACGGGCAATCGGCCGTCCCCCGAGGTGATGTCCGCCATGAAGGCGCTAGAGCGCCGTCCCATCAGCGCCAAGCCTCGATCTACAGCAGATTAGCCCGTTTCCGCAGCTTCGCTTTTCGGGCTCTGACGCTCAAGGACCTTCGCTCGGTTCCAGAGTTCGTCCAACTGCTCCAGCGAGAGGGCCTTCAAATCATGCCCTTCGCGCTGAGCTTGCATCTCCATCCACCGGAAGCGAGCCGAGAAGCGCCCCAGCATCGTGCGCAGAGCCTCCTCGGGATCCACGTGCTGCCATCTCGCTATGTTCACCAGGGCAAAGAGCAGGTCTCCCAACTCCTCCCGGATCGCCTCGGTGCTGCCCGCGGCCACTGCTACGCGCAATTCGCTCAGCTCTTCATCCACCTTTGCAAACACATCCTCGAGGCGTTCCCACTCGAAGCCTACCTTCGCGGCGCGCTTGCTCATTTCCATGGCCCGCATGAGCGCGGGTAGGCGCTTGGGGATGCCGTCCAAGGCCGATTTGCGCCAATGCTCTCCCTTTTCCGCGCGTTTGATTGCCTCCCAGTTCTTCAGCACCTCTTCGGCGCTATCCACCTCTATATCCCCAAAAACGTGGGGATGCCTCCTCACAAGCTTCTCCACAATCCGCGTGATGACATCTCGAATATCGAACAGGCCTTCCTCGGCGGCGAGTTGTGCATGAAACACTACCTGCAAAAGCACATCACCCAATTCCTCGGTGAGGGCATCTGTGTCTTCGGCTTCGATGGCGTCCAGCACCTCGTAGCATTCCTCGATCAGATAGCCCTCTAGGCTCCGGTGGTTCTGCTCTCGATCCCAGGGGCAACCGTTGGGCCCGCGCAAGCGCGCCATTACCTCCACAAGATCCTCGAAGCGCTTGCGGCGCTGGGCGGGCGCGAGGGCGGGTACAAACACAGCCGTAAGATGATCCACCGGTACCCGATCCAGTTGATGCAGGGGCACCTCGGTCACCGTTTCGTCCCCTGGCACGCCCGCCGAGCGCACCACGCGTACACGTGCTTCATCGGGATACTCCGCCATGAGGGCGAGCTTCACCGAAGAAGCTATATCGCGGTCGTACACCTGATATACGAGGAGATCCAGATCCGGTCGGAGGGAGCGGGCATCCAGGGAGAGCGCATCTAGAACCAAGATGCCCGTACTCACAGAGGTCCCAAGGGCCGCCAAAGCAGCTTCAATGAACGACGCCGATCCCACAATTTGCACGGGAATGGAGGCTGCTGACGCCTGCTGAAGGATGAGGCCTACTGAGGCCTCGCCTACAAGGGGATGACCGGGAACGGCGTACGCCACGTCCCCTTGCCGGGCAGCCCCAAGCACCTCCTCGGCTGCGGCAGTGTAGACTTCCTCGAAAGTGGCCGCGCCCTCGTAGAGGTGGTCCAATGTGTCGAACGGAATGCCTTCCGCGCGCAAATCCTCCACGACGGGGTGGTGCTCCGTGCGAAGGATGAGCCTCTGCGGCCGGTGCAGGGCCTGCCAGGCGTCCAGGGATAACGAGCCCTTTCGGGCAGGGCCCAGACCGATCAGAACAATCATGGATAGGGCGCTCCTCCAAGCGACACGGCAGCGTTGCGATGGTTGGCATCCTCGTTATACCCTGCGGGCGTTCCAGAGGGAAGCCACGCTCATAGGG
>Ga0078972_1000230_pt2 | contig 180048 bp, 157 predicted proteins | sample YelNatPaOPGAMG01_FD_67568 | JGI IMG/M metagenome (GOLD analysis project Ga0078972, IMG submission 67568) | Hot spring thermophilic microbial communities from Obsidian Pool, Yellowstone National Park, USA - OP-RAMG-01 (SPADES assembly) (version 2) | ecosystem: Environmental > Aquatic > Thermal... | reverse complement strand
GCCGTCGGACCCATCAGGCGCCCCACCATCTGACATGGCGTGGCAAGCGACCTCTGAGGATTCAGACACGCTTTCATGGCTCTCGGAAGACCAAGCTTGCGCTTGTAGCGCCCCAACTTAGGGCATCAAAATTAGTGGTGACCGAACAGAGGTGGAAATACCACGACCACCAGCGCCGCCGGTTCATCGCGCAAACGTCTCTCGAGTTCCGCCGTTCGAGGGCCCTGAGCCGATTCACCGCGGCTCACGTAAGCCCGCCATTGCGCGACTTGCTCCTCCAACCACGCGTCTGAGAAGGCCATCATTCGCCTACATTATGATCCCAGAATTCGGCAGAGCGCGGCCATCGCACTGCCTCCTTTGGCCCTCAGAGTCGGTTCTTCACTCTAGCTCATCGCCTGCCTGAATGACCAGAAGGGAGTTTCTGAAACGACAAAAGTTTGTCTTGCCGCAGTGGGACACAAAAAGCATAATGAAACAGCTTCCCCCGGATTAAAAGAACAAGCGCAATCCGAACTGAGCTTGAAAAGGCGAACCCACCTGGCTGTTGTTGGGATCGTAGCGACCGTTATCTAAACGTAACCGCATGAACCGAGGATCCCTAGGCACGGGGTTGCCATTGGCATCGATACCCAGCCCGTATACACCGGTTCCGAAAATTCCCGACGCTCCAGCGTTGATGCCGCCGCCATTATCTCGGTCGTAGACGACGTTGTCCAGATTCAGAAGGTTGAACATTTCTGCGGAAAGCTGAAGGCGGAAGCGCTCCCCCCGCACATGGAAGCTCTTAAGGATCCGCAAATCATTATTCGTCACCACGCCCCGATTGCGGAAGGAATTACGCTGCATGGGAACGCCCGGCGCCACAAATGGGCGATCATTATTGGACAATTCTTCGTTTGTGTCCGTACCCGTTATGGCTGTGATGGGGAGCCCGCTGCGAGCGCGCAGAATGCCTGACAGTTCGAGTCCAAACGGAAGTTTATAGACCGCATAAGAATTGAACTGATGCCGGACGTCCATTCGAGCATAACCGTAATCCAGCTTCAGGTTGCTCGGATCCATGTAGTTGAATCCGCTGGCGTCCCGCTCGCTATCGTCGTCTGAAAAAGTTTCGCTCCAGGTATAATACACGCCAAACTGTAGCTTCCTGCCTTTGTATTGCGTGGAAAGTGTATAGCCGCGATACATCGAGCGCGCTGAGCTGTCTCGCACGGTTACCGCCGCGAGATTCGGGATCGGCCGGGGCGTCCCGCTCCGCAAGCCAAAGAACGGACGCAGCGACTTGTCGTTGGGCCGGATGACTGGGTTAGGCAGATTATAATCGCGGTTCCGGAGCAGGTGTATCGTGTTTACGTAGTTTACCTGGATGCCGGCGAGAAGACCTTTCATAACCTCCGTATCAATTCCGATGCCTGCTTGAAAAGCCCGCGGATTTCGGAAATCGTCCGCCATAGGGATCACGCCGATCCCGGCATAGGGATCGCGCGGTCGGCCCCCCAATGCGAGCGCTGAAGCCTGCTGCACTTTGTCCACGGGGATCACGGGCAACTGCCCGAGAGGGTACTTGTTCAAGTCGATCCCGACGGCCAGCAACTGCTGATACACGGTCTGCGTCGCTGTTGGCGTCAACTGGATGGAGACGTCGCCGGGAGGAATCCGGAAATTGTTCGTGGGGCCGGACATGACGAGCAAGGGCGTGGAAGCGTAGAACAGCCCAGCATGTCCACGCACAACCGTCCGGTGAGGGTTATCGAGAGCAAACGGGTTCCATGCGAACCCGAACCGTGGCATGAACTGGTTTGTGGCGTCGCGTATTTTGGTTGGGTCCACAGACAAGCCGTTCGGAAACCGGAAGCCGCGGAGCAGTCCTACCACTTGCGTGTTGTTGGCCTCCGGAGTGGGGTTAAACTGACCTTCCCAGCGAATCCCGAAATCGAGGGTCAGATCCGGCCGCACCCGCCAGCTATCCTGACCGAAAAAGGCCAGTTGGTGCATCTGGAAGTCCGCGATCAGGTTCCCGATCTGTCTTGCGTAAGTCACGGAGCGATCATCGAAGCGGTTTCTATTGGGGCCAGCAGACAAAATGCTCAAGAACTGCCCTACGTTAGAACCGCTAACCGTAAACGAGCCCGAAATATTGCGGCCGAAGGTTTGGTAGGTGGGCACGTAACTATAGTCCGCGCCGAATTTTAGCGTATGGGAGCTGCGGGTCATGGAAAGCCCGTCTACAATCTGTATGCGCTTATCCCACTGGACGTTCGGCAGAAAATCTCGCGCGCCGAACACCCCCACCGCGCCGGATACTTGAGGCAGCAATGAATTGGATTCTCTTGGGCGCTCTTCATAAGACCCAGAGAACCGGACGTCATTGATGACCGAGGGGGAAATCAAGTGAGTATACTGAGCCGTTCCGATGTGAATCCGGTCTTTCTCCGTTCCGTCGTTGGAGTTGGCGCGGTTCGTTGTAAACGTTAAGCCCCCACCCACACTCACAGCGTTTTCTGCTTTCGCGTCGCTGACGTTATAGCGGAGCGTCAAACGGTGCCCCCCGGCTAGCTGATAGTCACCGCGGACAGTGGCGGCAAGAGCGTTGTTCGTGGATTTATAGCCTTGCTCCTGGCTCTTGAAGAATTCGTACGCTTCACGGTTGTCCGCAGTTGGCGTGAAGCCTAGCAAAGCGGGAAATGCCACCTGCCTGGGAGTCCGGGAGATCTGTTTCTCGATGGCGCCGAAGAAAAACAGTTTGTCCTTTTTCACCGGACCGCCCACGGACCCGCCGAACTGCTGAAGTCTTTCAGCGCTGGGGACGAGCAGAATGGGATTGTCGGCGCCGGCTTTTTCGTGGCGGATCTGGTAGAAAGCGTCCCCATGAAAGCTGTTGCTGCCCGATTTGGTGATGGTATTTAACACGCCGCCGGTGGAGCGCCCATATTCGGCGCTATAGCCGGTGGTCACCACCTGGAATTCTTGCACGGCGCTCTGCGGAATGGTGATGATGGAGTTCGACCTCTCTCCGCCCCGGATTCCGCCGAAAAAGGGCTGGTTGTAGTCGGCGCCGTCAAGCATGACGTTAGCGTAAATCCCGCGCTGGCCAGCGAAAGAAAGCTGTCCGCGCTGAGGGTCGACCTGCACCGTGGGCGTCAGAGTGGCGAAGTCATGGAAGCGCCTGCCGTTAATGGGCAAGTTCGCGATCGCGTTCGAGTCGAGGACAGTTTGCGGCGCGGGAAGCGCAATGGTAAGCAACGTCTCGCCGACCGTGATGGACTGGGCTGTGCCGCCCACCTGTAGCGTCACTGGCAGATCGACTGCCGATCCGACATTTACGACCACCCCTTCGAGGGTAGCGACAGCAAACCCCTGTTTTTCGATCGTCACGGTGTAAACTCCGGGATCGAGCAGAACCGCCCGGAACTGTCCGACCTCGCTGGATGTGGTCTCCCGTTGAAACCCCGTAGCTTGGTTCTTAATCGTGATTTTGGCCCCGGGGACGACGGCCTTTTTCGGATCGAACACCGTTCCTGTTATCTCGCCCTTGTTTGCGCTGGCCTGTCCCCACAGCGGAACTGTGACGGCAAAGAACAAGAACGCACAGAGTGATCTTACGCCTTCTCGATGAGTTTTCGTCACGTCTTCTCCTCCAAGAATAGGGGTCCGGCCTCATACCGCATCGAGACAGCCAACAGACCCACGCTTTTCAGCATAACGGAGCCAAGTTACAACGCGATAAAACGCCGACAGCAAGCCGACAAAATGGAAAGCCTCCGGCGCGGCCGGGGCCTGTGCGCCGGATGCGCCGCCTTTATTCCAGGACAATGAGCGGTGAACGGTGGAAAGCGAACTTCTTCCCGTATTCATCCACTAAGCTAACTTGGCAGGTGTAACGCCCGGGTTTCAAAGCATTGAGCGGAACCTGGAAGCGCACTGGCGCCGTGCTGGGACGCTTTTCGGAAACATGGCGGACACGCAGCATCTCGGTTTCAAACGCCTTTGCTCTTCCGCGAAAGAAGCTGACGTTAGCCATGATGCTAGGGGTCTTGGATTCCGGCGAAATTGCGGGGTCGTAAACCTCCACATAAACATACAGGTTTTGGTCTTTGCGAAAAACTTTGGTGATGGAGGGGACAAGCTTTTGCCCTTCTTCCACGAGCGGGTGCAACGCCAACAATTTTCGGTTCTTTTCCGCCGCGCCCACCGCTGCTGAGAGGGGTTCCCGCTGATTCGCCAGCACTACAGAGCTGGTTCGTAACCACTTATTTTCAGCCAGCAAGTCCGGAACCGTGAATTTCGTCTCAAAGGTGCCCATCTTTCCGGTGACATTCTCGCGCGCCAGAAATTTGATGCTGTAGTCTCCAGGCGGAAGGATGAAGCCCGAGTCGTAGCCCAGATTCCTTTGAGCCAGCTTTCCCGCAGTCTCGCCCTGCAAACGAACTTTGATCATGTCCCGTACGGCGCCCACGACACGCCCTTTGTTGTCTCTTACCTGTCCTATAAAATCAAGCTCGGCTTCTTCCGCTCTGCCGCTGCGAGCCAGCTCCATAGCGCTCCCTGGGATTTTGATGGAGACCGGGACAAAATACTGGCCTTTACTCATGCGGAAATAATCGACTTCCAAAGCCATCGGAAGATCGGTGAGAGGATCCCCGAGCAATAGCGCCTCTTCAAGCTGACGTTCCTTGTCAGCGGCGTCAAACTTCTTGAACTCCTTCGGCGCGAAATAACCGGAGCGATAGTCCAGTTTCGCCTGCGGGTGAGACTTCACACTCACCTTGATGCGGCGGAACTTACCATCCTGAGCCGGATTGGTCGAATAATAGCCGAGGATGTAATAGCTGGAAATGTCTTTCTGCGCCTGCCGGATTCCGAGCGTCAGATCGTTGGAATCGAGCAACGCTTTGCCCCCGGTGTCCCCTGCGAGCGTATAAAGAGTTTCTTGCTGGCTATTGAAGCGTTCGCGCACCTGCCGCTGCGTAGCGCCGGAAAAAATCCCCGTGCCACGGGAAGAGCCCCGCGAAGCATCCCCTGCCGGAGCCGAAGCAGTCAGGCCGCGAGCGTCTACCGGATAAAAGGCGACATTCGCCCGCAGAGCAGCGTTAATCGTGGAGCGCAACTGCGATTCATTTTCGACTCCCGTACGCCCTACCCCGCTAGAAAAGTAAACCAGGGCTTTCTTTTCGGGAAGCGAAGCAAGCAGTTTAGCGGCGGATTCCAGCGCGCTTAACTTCCGGTCGGTGTTGAAAACGTTGAATTCCGTTTCGTCCGCCGTGAAGGCTTCCCCGGTGTCTTCCGCGGTCTCCTCATCGGCGCTTTCGACATCCGCCACATCCCCTTCACCGATGCGAAACGCTTTAATGGCCGCCCGTAGCCGCTCCTTATCGTTCGTGAAGTCTTCCATCACCTGAAGCTGGTTGGTAAACGCCATGATCGCCACCATGTCAGCCGGGGTCATTTGCTCGTCGATGAACTTGAGGGCGGCGTTTTGCGCGCGCACCTGATCGGCCGGCGGCATGCTCGCAAAATCGAAAAACAGGACCATCAGGCGGCGGTCCCGGTAACGCACCTGCCCGGGCGCGGAAGGCGTGATTTCTTTCTTAGGAACGGGTTTCTCAGCCTTGGGTTTCGCTTCCTCCGCAGGTTTGGAAGCCGCTTGGATAGACGGTTCCGGCGGTGGGACATCGGTCTCCAGCCGCTGATACTCGAACACGGAGATTTTCTGTGGCTTACCATCTTCGGTCACCACAAAATCTTGGGCGGTGAGGCCCTCGATGGGCTTCCCCTGGCGGTCGCGAACATCCACATTCACGATCACCAAGTTAGTGGTCACGGAGATTTTCAGCGCCGGCTGCTGCTCTTGAGCAAGCAGGAACGCCGCAGTGGCAAGAAGTAAGGGACCGCGCATGGTCAGAAACGCATCCTTAGGTTAAGGCTCACACTCCGCATAGGCGCGGCATTCAGCGGCAGCCCGTAGGTGACCGCATTCACGACCGTCCCGATGCGGGTGATATTCACGCTATTCAACACATTACTGGCTTCTGCCCGAAGGTCCACCGACCGGCGGTTATCCTTGAACCGGAACGTCCGTCCGAAGCTCATGTTCATAGAGAAGAACACCGGCCCGCGAATCGTGTTCCGCCCGGCATTTCCAAAGCGACCCGGTGGCGGGATGGTGAACGCCGCCAAATTGAAAAAGCCCGTGCCTGTATACAGGGGCAATCCGGTGGCATCCGCGCGCCCGCTGCCTACGCTCCCCGTCCCGCCTTGATCGGAACGGTTGCCGAGCACTTGCGCCGTAAAGGGCGAACCCGAGCGGATCGTCACGCCGCCGGTCAGCGTCCAGTCCTTCCAAAACGCGTTCTGGACTTGCCTGGTCACGCTGCCCCCGCCGCCTCTCCCGCTGGCGGTGGAGAACATGTAGAACAAGCTGAACGTGTGGCGGAGGTCGAAGCTCGAGATGCCGCGCTCCGCAGAGAGGTCCTTGTCGTTTTGCGCCACAGTCACGCCACCGCCGCCGAACGTGGAAGCGTTGTCGATAGACTTGCCAAATGAGTAGTATGCGTTGGCGGAAACGCCACGGCGGAAGCGTCGCGTAAGGCGGGCGGAACCGGAATGAAAAATGGAGTTTCCTTCGGAGCTATCGAAGGTAAACCCTGTTGCATTGCCAATCAGCCGTCGTTGCTCCGCTGTGAGATAAGAACCCGGCGCTGCGCGGTTGGGCAAGCGCTGAATATCAAGCCGGGTTCCCTTAGTGCCTAGATACGTCAAGTCTAACATCAGCGAGTACGGCAAATCTGTTTGGATGGAAAAGTTCCAGGTTTGCGCGTACGCAAGGCGGTAGAAGCGGTCGACAGCGTAACTGTTTGTGATTTTGCCCGGCGTTGCCGCCACGAACGCGCCCTGAATCGTTAACGGTGCGGTAATGGTGGTCACCAAGGTGGCGGTTTGCGCGAACGGAGGTTGCTGGCTTAGTCGGAAAGCGGCTTGGTTGGCGCTAGGGCCATTGTAATACCAACCATAGCCGGAGCGAATCTGGAGATGCCTACCTTTCAGCGGACGCCAAGCCAGCCCTATGCGGGGCGCGAAATTATTAGCGTCTGTGTTGACCAGCCCGTCTGGGAAGCGCCCGGTGTAAGGTCCGATGCTCCCGGGAATGACCGGAGCCACGGCCGTAAACCCAGGAGCAATATCAAGGTTCGACATCCGCCCGTACTTTTCGTGCAGCGGCGGCATCAGTTCATAGCGAACGCCGGCGTTGATCGTAAAATGGCTCGCCACCCGGAAGTCATCCATAAAAAAGACGTTGTACATTGTGCCCCGGAAGTAAGTGTCCGGGTTGCCCGCACGTATGGCCGCGGATTGCGGATACCCCAGCAAGAAGTCGGCAAAATCGAAACCAGTATTGGTGACGGGGAACCCATTGGCGTCGTAGCCGCTGGTCATGATGCCGGAAAACGACAGGCTTCCGCGTCCGTTCTGCTGGCTGATGCTATTATTCAAGATCTTTCGGAAACTGGCGCCCACGGAGAAGTTGTGCCTCCCCCACACGCGGAGGAGGCTCTCGCTCAAGCTGCTGGTCTGGCTGCGCTGCTGGCTGGAGTTGCCGTCGGTAAGCGCGCCAAAGTTCGTAAAGCTGAGGTTGGGGGGACCATAGTTCCGGGGGTCCGTGGAGGCGCCGCGGATACCTAATTCCCCGGCCCAGTTGCGGCCATAGGCGAAGAACGGAATCAAATCGCTCCGGTTCCGGCTAAAGCTGAATCGCAGGTTGTTGACAATGCCGGTGGATACGGTATGGCTCCAACTGATGTCCGAACTAATGCCTCGCCCACTGGAAGTGTCAGTAAACCCAAAAAGCTGGGTGGTTTGGCCGCTGCGACGCTGGATATGGAAGGACCCCGAGATGCGGTCCTTGCGGCTGAAGCTCTTGTTCAATCGCACGCTAAAGTCGTCTGAATTCTGAGGACGGCTGGCGACAATCTGGTAGTTTTGCACTTGGCCCGGCTGATTCGGCAGTGGAAACAGAGAAAGCAGAGCGCGCGACGCCGAGTTCTGCCGGGACAATGGGATGAAGTTGCCGGGAAATGGCTCGCGGGTTAGCGGGTCGTAAATGGGAGAGGTGCGCGAAAAATCACCAGAGCGTAAAGCTTGATCGGGCATCGTGGAGATCGCATCCCAAGGAGTGCGGCTCCGAAATCCGCCATAGCTGAGGAAGAAAAACGTCCGGCTATCCTGCACAAGTTTTGGGATGTTGAGTGTTCCCCCCAGGGACACGTTAAACCGGCTCTGCGCATAAGAAGGCTTGGGAATCTCTTGACCGCTAATAGAATATGGTTTGGCGTCGAGCGCTGAGTTCCTAAGAGAGAAGGATGCGCCCCCGCGAATCGCATCGCGCGCGCGGTTACTGCGGTTCCCGAACAGAATGGGCGCGCCGCGATAATCACCCCGGTCGCCTGGGCGCCTTCCTCGCATGGAAGAAGGACCTCCTCGACCGCTAAAGCCTCCGGGCCCCCCCGGACCGCCCGGTCCACGTCCACCCATCATGGGGGGACCGCCACCCATTCCCGGACCTCCTCCGGGTCCTCCCCCGAATCCGGGGCCGCCGCCTGGACCACCAGGACCACCTTCACCAGGACCTCCGCCCATGCCTCGCATAGCCTCCATTCTTTGGCGGAACTCCTCGGAGCCTGGACCCCCAGGGCCCATCATCCCAAACATGTCTTCCCGCGCCACTTCTTGCAAGCCGCGGCTCAGGCTTCCACTTACTAAGAAAGATTCATTCGGATTCTGGGTGGGATCCTGAAGGGTAAGATCTGCGGGTGAGGATTCGAGGGACTGCTGGATCTGATTCTCCAGATTCTGGACGACGGCCAACTGCTGAAAACCGCCATTCTGACCTCCCACGGCAGCCCCCGGCTTGGCTGCGGCGACGGACCGCTGCCGCTCCGGCGCCTTCACTGGACCAGCTTTGGGCGGTTCAGGCTTAGGCGCTTCCGCCTTGGCTACTTCGGTTTTGGCTGCCTCGGCTTTCGCTGCTTCGGGCTTGGGCGCAGCCGAGGCGATCACAGGGGCAGGTTTCACTTGCAAATCGAATTCCAACGGAGGCGCTCCGTCGACAACGGTGAAATCTTGCGCAGCGCTCTGGAAGCCGAGCATTTCGACTTCGATTCGCCAGACCCCAGGCGCTAAATCGCGAAAAAGATACGCTCCGGCATCGTCGGTGTACGTCACTACCCGCCGATCTCCCTGACGGGCTGTGACGGTAGCGCCTGGTATGGGAAGTCCTTGCGAGCGAACCACACCGCGGTGCTCAGCCGCCATCACCGAAAAGGAGCACAGAAACAACAACACCGGAGCGTATTTCATGCTATTGATCCCTTATTTCACCCGCTGCGCTGTGAACTCGCGAGGCGGACGATCCACTCCCTCGACGGTTTGCGTGAACTTGATCTCGTCGCCGGAGACTTTGCCTTTGTACAGCATCACCATGCTGCGGCCCTGGAACTCCCTGGTGACTTTGAACGAAATGTTATCACCCTGAATTTTCCCTTCCGAGATCTCTACTGGAGATCCCATAGGACCTGACAACGTACCGGTCAACTTGTCGCCGTTCGCTTTGAATTCAAACGTCATGACGAACTCTTGCGGACCCTTCTCACCGCCTTTGGGGCCGCCGCGGAATTGCATCTTTGCCGTCCACTTCCCGTCGATGTCGGCGGCCATCGCCCCGACAGCAACTAAGAGGGCCAGCAGTATACACACAAATACCTTTCGATCCATTCACGTCTCCTTTCCTGAAAAGGTTTACTGAGTAAATGACCACTCCCCCGTTACAAAAGTTACCCTATCGCGGAACCGAACGGTTGTAAAGATCTGTAAAGCTCGAGCCCCCGAACGCCCGTCGCACCATTCGATAATGGCAGGTAGGGACCAGGTATGACTTCCCGTCTCGCCGCCGCCGTGCTGTTGGCCTCCGCTTTGGCGGTGGCCAAGCCTCCGCGATACCGCTTAAAAGGAGAGCTGTGGCCGCCGGCCCGCTCCTATGTGGGGCTATACGGATCCACGACGCCGTATTCAAACTCCGCGCCCACGGATTTGCGCGGCCGCTTCGAGTTCAAGAACCTTCCAGCGGGAACCTACACTCTTTCCATCTACGTCCGAAGCCGGGGGGAACTCAGGCGGACCGTAGAGATCGGCCCTGGAACAGCCGACCCCAAGAAGATAGTCCGGATGGCGATCAAGCTCGAAGATCGCCTCATGGACCGGGAAGCCGCCAAACGCGCCCATCTGGTTCACATTCGGGAGCTGTCCATATCCGACAAAGCGCGAAAGGCATATTGGGACGCTCAGAAACGGTTAGCCAAAAATGACGACGTGGGCGCTTTAGCAAAGCTCGCTGAAGCGGTCCGGATTTCGCCCGCTTTTGTGGCCGCGTGGAACCATATTGGAACGATCCATTACCACCGGGGACGATATCAGGAAGCGGAGAATGCATTTCGGACCGCGCTAAAGTACGATCCGGAAGCCTTTTCTCCGATCGTGAACTTGGGCGGAGTCTTACTCAAACTAGACCGGCCGCGAGAAGCGCTAGGGTATAACCAGAAAGCGGTTCAGATGAAGCCACAAGACGCCCTTGCCAACGCGCAGCTCGGGGTGAATTATTTTATGTTAGGTCAGCCGGAGGCAGGCAAGAAATATCTCGTGGCGGCCAAGTCTGTAGATCCGGCGCACTTTTCTCACCCCCAATTGCTGCTTGCGGAGATTTACCTTCGGGAGGGTGACCGGCGCGCCGCGGCCGGAGAACTCGAAGAGTTTCTTAAGCTCCACCCAGATTACGCCGGTCGTGACAAGATCCGTGCGGCTCTCGCCAAGCTCCAGCAAAAAGCCGCCCCGGCGTCACGGTGAAACGAAACCTACCGCCCCCAGGACTACACCTAACTCCCGCCGGTCTGTCGCAATCTGAAAGGTTTTGTCTACGATCACTCCAACTGTGGCCTCCCCCTCTTCTGGCGGAATCGGCGCTGAACGGACGGTGTAAAGGCCTGGCCCAGGCACAGAATCGGCGGCAACCTGTGCGCCATTGAGCGTCAGCGTGATGCGGCGGGCGGGGGCAGCGTCTGGAATATAAACGACTGCCCGGAGCACACTTTTCACCTGCGGGCGCTTGAGCAAAACCACGGCCTTTCCAGCCATCCACCGGGCATTGCCCTCCAGGTGGTAGATTCCGCTGACAATGTGGAAGCCGGCCTCCGGATGGTCCATGGGGATGTCGCTCAAAGTCGGTTTCCGCTCAACGACCACCTCCAGGCGGACGCGATCTACAGGCTCCCGCGAAATATCGAAAGCCCGGAGGCCTAGAGCAGCCGTGGAATACGCCGAGCGGGAGTGGAGTCCGATGAGCACGAGTGGGGGCCATGTGCGAATCTCCTGCCGGGCAATTGTCGTCAAGCGACCGCCGCCGGTCGAAAATGGAACAGGGTAGCCAAGCTCGCTAGAGATGACATACTCGCCGGGCTGTACAGCTTGGCCTTCGAGCAACGGCAACCCGCCCCGTTCTTCGGCATAGTAGCGCAAGCCCCATTCGCCGTTAATCCAAACGCGTTTGCCATCGGATTCTGCGGGCAGCACCCGGGCAAACTGACGGTAGCCGTCCCAATGTGTGTAGTTCGCAGTAGCTAAGGCGAGTCCTAGACTAAGCTGGCAAACCACACCGGCGGCGCCTGCCCAGCCTCCCACTCGCGACGCCAGTAAGGCGACGGGCGCAGCCACTGGCAGCAGGTAGCGTGCGGATCCGGCGAAGAACACCACAAGCGCTCCCGAGAAAAACAGCAAGATCCAAGCGGCTGGGAAATCCAAGGGGTTGCCGGCACACCAGGCCAGCACCAGCACGCCTGTGCCAAGGCAGAGCCAAAACAGCGGGTTGGGGTCCCACAGCGCGCCTCCCGCAGCCGCTGCGCCCGCCGCGGCCCAAGCCACCCAACCGGCATGGCGGGCAGCGCGCCAGATGAGCGGCGGGAAAACGAGCCAGCCCAGGTGGACGGTCAGAGCGACGGCATTTTTCCACTTCGCAACCGCAGTTTGCAACCCATAGCTTTGAAAGTAGCCCGCAAGAACGACAGCGGGCAGGGCTCCGGAGCTCCAGCGCTCCCAAAGCTGCCAGCCCCCGAGCGCCGTCGGGACCGTAAGGAGAGCAATCCAGGCGGGCTTCCAGCCTCTTCCGTGTTTCCACAAATAAAAAGCCAGAATCGGAACCAAGAAAATAGATTGAAACGCCGCCATCGCAGAGAGCGCCATCGAGAAAGCCGAAGCAGCCAACCATGCTGGGCTGCGCCGGTCGACCGCGCGAACAAAACCAGCCACTGCCGCCATCCAGAAAGCGAGAAATGGAAGGTCTGATTCCAAGGAGTTCCCGTTCACAAGGAACGCCGGCGTAGCGATGAATAACAGGGTTGCCAGCAAGGGGCGCGGAGAGAACTGGCCCGCCAGCATCCACATAGAAAACACAGCTATTAGCGAAAAGCTGATGTAGGCGGCGTGAAACGGAACCTCTCGGATATCGCTGAGGAGCGCCAGCAGCCCCCCCAAAAACCAGCCATTGAGTGGCGGATGGGGATGCCCGCGCATGGTGACCGTCTTGCCTAAGAAAACGTAGCTAGCGTGGTTGGGATGGAGCGGATCGATTTGCGCGTGCTCCGCCGCCGCCAAGTAGTAAACGTCATCTCCTTGCACGGGCTGGCTCAAGAAGGGCACACGCACCATAAGCGCCAGCCCCAACACAAGCGCACAACTCCGCCACGTCGCCGCCTTCTTAGTCACGCCCATTCACGCTGCTTTGAGTTTAGTACGGTTTCCACCGCACCACCGGGCGGCGCGCTGCGGCCACTTCGTCGACACGGCTGGTGCGCGTGAAATGGGGAGCGGACTTCACTGTGGCGGCGTCTGTCTCCGCTTCCTTCGCAATGGAAGCCAGCGCGTCGGCAAACAGGTCGAGCTCTTGTTTGCTTTCGGTTTCCGTGGGCTCGATCATCATAGCTCCCGACACGATCAATGGAAAGCTCACCGTGTACGGGTGGAACCCGTAATCGATGAGCCGTTTGGCGATATCACCCGTCCGCACGCCGCATTTCGCCTGGCGCGCATCGCTGAAGACCACTTCATGCATGGTCTGCGCTTTGACCGGCAATTCGAAGTACGGCTCCAGCTTCTTGCGGAGGTAATTGGCGTTCAGAACGGCATCCATCGTGGCCCGCCTGAGCCCTTCGCCGCCGTGCGCAATGATATAAGCCAGCGCACGCACCAGCACGCCGAAATTTCCATAAAACGCGCGCACACGGCCAATCGACTGCGGGCGGTTATAATCCCAGACCAACCCGCCGGGAGAGCGTTTCAACCGCGGCAGCGGCAGAAGCGGCTCGAGCGGCTTTTTGACGGCTACTGGGCCCGACCCGGGTCCTCCGCCTCCGTGGGGAGTCGAAAAAGTCTTGTGTAGGTTCAAATGCATGACGTCCACGCCGAAGTCGCCCGGGCGGGCAATACCCACCAGAGCGTTCATGTTGGCGCCGTCCATATATACCAGCGCACCCTTGGAGTGCAGAATTTCCGCGATCTTACGAATGTCTTTCTCAAAAACGCCCAGCGTGTTGGGATTGGTCACCATTAGGGCTGCGACGTCTTCGTTCACGACCGAAGCCAGCGCCGCTGGATCGATCATGCCTGAGTCATTGCTCTTGATATTTTCCACCGCGTACCCAGCCATGGCGGCAGTGGCGGGGTTTGTGCCGTGCGCTGAATCTGGGACCAGTATCTTCTTTCGGGGATGGCCCTGCGCGGTGTGGTAGGCGCGTACGAGAAGGATACCCGTCAATTCACCGTGGGCGCCGGCGGCCGGTTGTAACGTCACCGCATCCATACCCGTGATTTCCGCCAGCGCGCTTTCCAGAGCCTCCAAAATCCGCAGCGCGCCTTGCGCCAGGGCCTCCGGTTGGTAAGGGTGGATCCACGTTAAGCCCTCGAGCGCGGCTACGGCTTCGTTAATCCGAGGGTTATATTTCATGGTGCACGATCCGAGCGGATACAAGCCCAGGTCAATCGCGTAATTCCACGTGGACAGGCGGGTGAAATGCCGGACCACCTCTACTTCGCTCACTTCGGGAAAGCCGTCAATGCTGCGCCGGACATTCTTCTCGCCTAAGGCTTTTTCCGGGTCCACCGCCGGGACGTCTAGTTCCGGGAGCTGGTACGCCTTTTTACCCGGAGAGCTGATTTCAAACACCAGCGGCTCATTCTGAGTGATATGAGGAGAGCTCTTGCGAATCATGAAGCCAAGACCTCCTTCACGGCATCCATGGCTTGGCGGCTGCTCATCTCCGTGGCGCAAAACAGCATACAGCCCTCAAGCTCGGGATAGAACCGGCCCAGCGGGAGCCCGCCTATCACTTTCCTCCGGAGCAACTCCTGATTTATGGTTTGTGGAGACTGATGGCGGAGGCGAACCACAAACTCGTTGAAAAACGGCGCTGAAAAACGGAGATCCAAACCACTCGCCAAATAGCGCGCTTTCGACAGGTTCTGGATGGCCAGCTCCCGCAAGCCTTCTTTTCCGTAAACCGTCATAAAAATCGTAGCCATGAGCGCAATGAGAGCTTGATTGGTGCAGATATTCGACGTCGCTTTCTCCCTCCGGATATGTTGTTCGCGGGTGGCCAAAGTGAGACAAAAAGCCCGGCGCCCGCGTGTATCCGTAGTCTGACCCACCAAGCGGCCGGGTAATTGCCGGATGAACTTTTCCTTGGTGGCGATAATGCCGGCGTACGGCCCGCCGTAGCTAGGCGGTATGGCGAACGATTGCAGCTCACCCGCCACGATATCCGCATCCGCCGGCGGCTTCAGGATGCCAAGCGCCACAGCCTCCGAAAACGCTACGATCAGCAGAGCGCCATGGCGATGGGCAATGTCCGCTGCGGCTGGCGCATCCTCCAACACGCCAAAGAAATTCGGCGATTGAACCACCACCGCCGCAGTGCGCTCGTCGATCTTCTCTTCGAGTTCTCGCAAATTCACTGCGCCTGAGTCGTCGTGGTAGGAGATTTCCGCCACCGGCAAACTTTGGTGCTGGAGATACGTCTTCAGGACCTCCCGGTACTCGGGGTGCACCGCCCGACTCACCACGGCTTTATCCCTGCCGGTGATCCGCGCCGCCATCATAACCGCTTCCGCAACCGACGTCGAGCCATCGTACATGGAAGCGTTGGCCACCTCCATGCCCGTAAGCTGGCAAATCATGGTTTGGAACTCGAAGATGGAGGTAAGCGTCCCCTGAGAGATTTCCGCCTGGTAGGGTGTGTAAGAGGTGAGAAACTCTCCGCGGGAAACCAAAGCATCCACGAGCACCGGATGGTAGTGCCGGTAGGCGCCTGCCCCGAGAAAGGAGGCATAGTCGGAGGCGTTGGCCGCCGCACATTCCTTGAAAAAGGCGGCGATCTCATATTCCGATCTTCCCGGCGGCAGGTTCAGCGGGCGTTTTAGCCGCACGTCCTCTGGGATAGCGGAAAATAGCTCCTCCAGCGATGATACGCCGCACGTCTCCATCATTTCGCGGCGTTCGGAATCGGACTTCGGTAAATATCGCATGACGTTGAGATCGGGCGCTACGGGAGTGCAAAGCCGGCTAAGTCCCGGGGCGAGGGTCACTCACCCAGATATGCCTGGTATTCTGAGGCGCTTAACAGATCCGAGAGTTCGTCCGGATCCCGCAGTTTGATCTTAACCAGCCACGCTGCGCCGTGCGGATCCTGGTTCAGCATCTCAGGCGCATCCGCCAGCGCCGTGTTGACCTCGACCACCTCCCCAGAAACAGGCGAGAAGATTTCGGAAACTGCTTTCACGGATTCCACGGAGCCCATGACCTTCATCTTTTCGACGAGATCGCCGGGTTTAGGCAAGTCTACATACACAATGTCGCCGAGTTCTTTCTGCGCGTGATCGGTGATGCCCACCGTACCCACGCCTCCTTCTACGGCGATCCATTCGTGCTCTTTCGTGTAACGGAACTGATCCGGGTACATTACGATTTAGCCCTCTTATAGAATGGTGTCGGCACGACGACCGCTTCCACCGGCTGGTTTCGCACCAGCACATGGATGGCGCGCCCGGGCGTGGCGAGTTCCACCGGAAGGTAGCACAGACCGATGTTTTTATTCAGCGTCGGCGCGGGACCGCCGCTGGTCACCCAACCAGCCGGCGCTCCATCCGCCAGCACCTCGTAGCCGTCCCGCGCAATGCCGCGCCCTCGCATTTCAAAACCAACGAGTTTCCGCCGGACTCCGGCGCTACGTTGCCGTTCCAGAGCCGCACGGCCCATAAAATCCCCTTTCCCCCATTTCACGATCCACGCAAGGTCCGCTTCCAAAGGCGTGATCGTGGCGTCGATTTCGTGCCCATATAGCGCCATCTTCGCCTCCAAACGAAGCGTATTCCTGGCCCCTAAACCACAAGGCTTGACGCCAAATTCCGAGCCTGCTTCCAGAACCGCCGTCCAAATGCGCCGGGCGTCGGCAGGCGGAATGTAGATTTCGAAACCATCCTCTCCGGTGTATCCCGTACGCGCGATTCGCGCCGGAGCTCCACATACCTCGCCATCCTGAAACCAGTAATAGCGGATGGCGGCAAGGTTGACCGGAGTGAGTTTTTGGAGCGTCCGTAAAGCGAATGGCCCCTGGATAGCCAACTGCGCGTAACCCTCGCTAACAAGCTCAACCTGGCACTCCCAGCCATTCAGAGCGCGCAAGTGCTCGAAATCCTTCCTTTGATTGGACGCGTTCACGCACAAAAAGTAATGCTCTCCGGAAACCTTATGCACCAGAATGTCATCTACAAAGCCGCCGTGTTCATAGAGCATGCCGGAATACTGCGCCTGTTGAGCAGCGAGCTTCCCTGCGTCATTCGTTGTAGCGTAGTTGATGAGAGCCAGCGCCTGGGGTCCTCGAATTTCGATCTCCCCCATATGGCTGACATCGAAAACTCCCACCGCAGTGCGCACGGCCTGATGTTCGTCCAGAATGCCCGAATAGTACACAGGCATTTCCCAGCCGCCGAACTCGGTCATCTTCGCGCCCATACTGCGGTGGATTTCATTCAGCGGGGTGCGTTGCAGCGAACCTTGAGCGAGCTCCATCGACAAACCCACCATAGCAAGGCGCGTCCGGCAGAGTCAAAGCCGAACCTCCGCGCACGCCGCCGAGGCCTGGAATGTCTGCACGCGGCGGCTACAAGAACGCCATGGTCTTGATGCCGGAAACCTCGAAACGCTTGCGGCAGCGCACGTTCTTGCACACCACTTTGTCATCCACCAACACCATATAGCTTTGGGATTTTTCGAACCGCGCGCGGTCCCGTTCATCTGCTCCTGGAGGCAAGCGGTCCTTTTTCTTGCGCACCAGCCAGTTCAACTCGTATGTATCCGCCGTCCGACAATACGGGCAATGTAACGTAGCCGGCTTCGTAGTGCGAGATTCATGAAAAAAGGCCCGTTCATCCATAGCTCACCGGAAGACCCGTCTATTGAGAGCCGGGCGTGATCGCTCCCACCGTTTGAGCAAACCCAACCGCAGCCCATACAAACCATGAACACCCTCGCGGGCGACACATGACTTCAGTTTACTGCTGATTGGAGTACAAATACTTCCCACCGCTTTCACGCACTAAATGAAGGCTCGCCCGTCCCACCAGCGCCTCTATGCGGGGCAAGGCGGATCTTTCGACTGTCAGGTAGTAGCGTTCCGGACTTCTCCAAAGTTGTTGAAACCGCGCATCGTCGATGAACACGTCCTGCGGCGCATCCGGCGCGTAGGAACCGTACTCAAGGTTATTCACCCGCCCGTTTAACAAATATGCTTCGCGCCGGTTGGCATAAAAAAACACAGAAGAAAACGTGTAATACTGATCATCCACAATCAATTTGCCGGGAGGAGAAGCAACCAACGCCTCAGCCAAAGCCCGGGAACTCATGTAGGGATCGAACACCACCATGGCGAGCCGGGCGGCATGAAAGAACACCACCATGGAAGCCGCCACAGCCAAGTGCGCTCTGGATCCACGCCAGAACCAGCAGGCTGCCGCGGCGGCCAGAAACGCCACTCCCGCCACCGCGAGGGGCAGGCGTAGGTAGGCGAACGAATACAAAGTGAGATCCCCCATGTGCCCCAGCGAGAGCGTATAGGCTTCCGGGTTTTGCTTGAGCGCACGTGAAATGTCGCCTGGCGCAGGCAGATGGTAGACTTGCCCCAGAATCCAGAGCGCCGCCGCCGCCATCAAGCCGAACACCGCCGCGAGCGCTCTCCGGCCGCGGGATACCCAGACCCCGCCTTCCGCCATCGCCGCGCCTATCAGCAATGCGAGAGCGGGATAACAGGGCATGGAGTAGTATTCCTGCGTGGTGGAGAAAGTAAAGAAGGTCAGTACAAAGCCGGTCCAACACAGCGCCAGCAGACGCATACGTCCCGCGCGGTCCACCGGCTTGAAGCTTAGCTTCGCAACGGCCGGAAAATAGATGCTCCAAGGAAAGAGCCAGAGCAACTGGAAGAGCCAAAAGTACAACCGCGGGACGGTATTGTAGTCGCGCGGATAACGCATATTCAAGAAGCGAAATAGATGCTCGTTAAAAAAGTAAAACCAGAAGAACCCGCGGTAATGTCCGGGCCCGCTTCCCCATGTAAAGTCGAAGTACGGCGGATTCCGCACGGTTGCGAGAATATGCCACGGGGCCGCGATGGCCAAAAGGATGAACGCGCCACGGAAAGGATGCAGTCGCCGCCAGGTCCGCCGCTGGAGCAGTTGCCGCGTCCAGACAAGGTAAATGAGTCCCGCACCTACTGGAAATACGGCTGCAATAAGGCCCTTCAACAACAACCCGGTTCCGATCGCAGCCGCCAGGATCGAAGCCCACCAGCCTGGGCGAGGCTCTTGGTCATCGAGTGCGCGCAGCATAGCCCACATGGCCAGCGTGACGGCAGCCGTGAGCACGACGTCCGGAATCAAAATGCGGGTGAAAAGAAACAGACCTACGCACGTGGCGACACTCAGTCCCGCCCATAACCCCGCTTGTGGAGAGAAAGCCCAGCGCCCCATGCGCGCAGTCAGCCAGCAGAGAAACACGGTGGAGAGCGCCAAGGGAATGCGCGCCGCCCAATCAGAAACGCCGAACAGCCGGAAGGAAACGGCGATCATCCAGTACTTGAGCGGCGCTTTTTCCAAGTATCTGACACCGTTGAGCCGCGCCGTGACCCAGTCGCCCGAGTCCAACATATTTCGAGCGATCTGCGCCTGTACGGCGTCCACGTCGTCCATCAGCGATGGAGGGCTAAGAATCGTTCCGATAAAAATGACTGCTGCGACAAGGACAACGACTAGCTCGTACCGGACAGCAGCGGTTCCTTGGCCCGCCATGCTTCCGGGTCGGTCTGAATGCGCCATTGACGAATCCACAGAAAGAGAATCAAAAGGCCCCACAGCTGAAATCCGAGATTAGCACGGCGACTGAGGTGGAGTTCCACCAACCGCGCCACAGATTCCGGAGAGAAAACGCCCGTAGCCGCCGCAGCTTTGGCCGTGACGGTATCCAGGAGCAAGCCTCTCAGCGGACCGCGAAACCAGTCGTGGCTCGGAATATCAAATCCTTCCTTTTTCCGGTGAATGACCGAGGCAGGCAGCTTGTCCCGCATCAGTTCCCGCAAAAGGAATTTGAGCGTGGACCCGCGCACCTTCAGATGCGCGGGAAGCGTCGCCGCGAACTCGACGATGCGGTGGTCCAAAAACGCGGGGCGCACCTCAAGCGAGTGCGCCATGCTCATCCGATCACACTTATAAAGGATGTCGTCCGCCAGATAGTAACGCTGGTCGAAATGGAGGTAGCGGTTCAAACCGCGCTCCCCGTCCAAATCCTGAAAAAGCGGACGCAGACTCGCACCGTCCTCCACGTTGAGCAGCCTGCGCTTCTCCTCTGCTGAAAACGCTCCGTTCCAGTAGACGTGAGCCTCATCAGGCGGCAGCAGCGAACCTTGCAAGAAGCGTTTCAGTTTGTACTCGAGGCTGATCTTTTCATCCGCCACCGGCCAAAGGCTGAGCAGACGGAGACACATTTTCCGAAACGCGGGCGGGGTCCAGCGCAACAGGCTGGCATAGCGGTCGGCGAGGTACGTGTAATAGCCTCCAAAAAGCTCATCGGCTCCCTCGCCGCTTAACGCCACCGTGACGTGCCGCCGCGTCATCTGCGAGAGGAACCAAACCGGCAAAGCCCCTGCGTCCGCGCTGGGCTCATCGGAATATTGAGGGATTTGCTCGATGGCGCCCACCAGATCCACGGCAGGGTTCAGATCGAACTCGTGGTGGTCGGAACCATACTTCGCGGCCACTTCGCGAAAATAACGGCTCTCATCAAAGCTCCGCCCGCGAAAGGAAACAGAGAAGGTCTTCAGCCGCCCCGGGAAGGCCGCCGAAGCATAGTGCACCATAGTGGAGGAGTCCAACCCGCCGCTGGACCACACTCCCAGAGGCACGTCGGAAATCAGGTGCTCCCGCACCGATGCAGACAACAAACGGTCCAGTTCCGCTTTGGCGTCCTCCAGTCTCCACGGACGTTCCCGGAACTCGAGCCGCCAAAATGGCTCCATGCGAGTGTGGCCATCGCGCCATTCGAGCCAGTATCCCGGAGGCAGCTTGCGGACGCCCTGCACCAGGGTGTACGGACAAGGAACATAGTTGAAGAGCAGGTAGTGCCCCAGACCCTCCAGATCCAGCCGCCGCTCGATCTCCGGATGGGCGAACAACGCTTTGATCTCCGAGCCGAAGTACAAGTCTTCGCCTCGTTTTGCGATGTAAAGAGGCTTGATGCCCATCCGATCGCGGACCAATACGAGCCGCCGCGGACGTTCCTGCCAGATGGCGAAAGCGAACATGCCGCGCAGCCGCTGGAAACTCTGAACGTCCCACTCTAAAAAAGCCCGGAGCACAACTTCCGTATCGCAGCGCGAGCGAAAACGGTGTCCGCGGCGTTCGAGTTCGCTCCGGATCTCAGCGTGGTTGTACACCTCGCCATTGAAGGCGATCGTGGTTTCCCCATCCTCGGTTGAAATTGGCTGGTCGCCTCCTGTGAGGTCAATAATGCTAAGCCGCACCGCGCCTAGAGACGCCGCGCGCCCGGAGAGGACCGCCTGCTGATCAGGTCCTCGATGCACCAAGCATAGCGTGGCCTTCCGGATGCGCTCCGGGTCAGGGGTGTAACGCTTATGCGTAAATCCGGCTATGCCGCACAACGTGGACTCTACCTATTGCAGGGGGTTTCGATTCCAGCCTAACACAGTGGAGCGCAAGCGGGGCGGCGCGCGCTCTACCGCCACGTCTTGTCGTCAAAGCGTCGGATATCGATGCTGTCGGGAAGCACGCCCAGCACAATCACCGCAAAAGTGAACACGCGGGTGCGCGGCTCCAGGTGTCCGCCGAACGCTTTATCGCCATCCGCGAAGGTGATGTGCGCATGCACTTTACCATCAAGCACCATGCCGCTCACGTTGACGATGTCGGCGGAGGCTTCGGGATTCTCGACAAACAAGTTCTTTGAGGGGAAGCTACGGTTGCTCACCACGTGATAATGGGCTGACAGCACGGAGCCGGATCCACTCAGGATGATGGCGTTTCGAATCTTCTGTTCGCGAACCTGCTGTATAAGACCAGCCAGAAGATCCGCTTGGTTCTTCAGGCGGATCAGCACGACGCGCTCCAGCCGGGTTGAAACCGCTATGGCTTCGGGCGCCTCTGGACTGAGTCCCTTGGCGTCCTCGGACGGCGTAGTCGGCTTCACGATTTCCGTTTTCTTCACCTGCGCCGGGGCTGTGGCGCCCGCTAGCGCGACCATGGCGATCATCAGAACGCGCATTCGTTCACCTCTCACCTGTAACTTAACAATAATGGCTGCATCGGGAGCCTGCCCGCAGGTGTGACCAAAGTCATAGCCATGTGGAGGACGGGGAGCGATTCTAGGTTTCGATGAGAAAACTCTGGATTACTGCATCTCTGGTTGTCATCATTTCGTTCTCGATCCTGGGTTGGATCGGAACGCGTATCTATCAAGAAAAGCCGCCCATTCCGGACCGCGTTGCGACAGCGAATGGACTGGTTGTGATTCCCAGCGGCGCTATTGCCCGCGGGCAGAACGTGTGGCAATCGCTGGGCGGCATGGAGACTGGTTCGATTTGGGGGCACGGTAGCTATGTGGCGCCGGACTGGACGGCCGACTGGCTGCACCGGGAGGTGATGTTCGTGCTGAACGAATGGTCCACGAAAGAGTTCGGCAAACCGTACCCAGATCTCTCGATCGAAGATCAGTCGAAGCTGAGCGGACGGGCACAGCAACTTTACCGGACGAATGCGTACGATCCTTCCACCAACACGCTGGTGATTGACCCCGTGCGGGCGCGGGCATTTGAACACTGCCTCGCCCATTACTCGGAAGTGTTCATGAAGGGCAACACGGCGTATTCCATTCCGCCGGGCACGATCCAAGATCCGGAGAGAATGCGCCAGTTCGCGTCTTTCATTTTCTGGACGGCGTGGGCGGCGGCGGCCAACCGGCCCGGCGACACAATCTCGTACACGCATAACTGGCCGCACGAACCGTTGATCGGGAACCGGCCTACGGGTGAGAGCGTGATGTGGACGGGAGTCAGCATCATCATGCTGCTGGCCGGCATCTGCGCCATGGTGTGGTGGTACGCCGCGCAAGAGCGGACGCCGGAGCATGGTCAATTTCCCCAATCGGATCCGCTGGGAAACTGGCGGGCGACCGCCTCCCAACTCGCGACGGTGAAGTACTTTTGGGTGGTTGCGGCGCTCATTCTCGTGCAAATGTTGATGGGCGTCGTCACAGCGCACTATGGCGTGGAAGGCAATGCTTTTTACGGCATCCCTCTCGCCAAATGGTTGCCGTACACAATCACGCGGACATGGCATGTGCAGTTGGGGATTTTCTGGATCGCCACGTCTTGGCTGGCGTCTGGTTTGTTCATCGGACCGCTGGTAAGCGGACAGGAACCGAAGGGGCAGCGGCTGGGCGTGAACCTCCTGTTTCTGGCGCTACTGGTCGTTGTCGCGGGTTCGCTCACCGGAGAGTGGATGAGCATACATAACAAGCTCTCGGATCGCACGTCATTCCTCTGGGGACATCAGGGATACGAATACGTGGATCTGGGACGCGGCTGGCAGATCCTGTTGTTTGCAGGACTGCTGATCTGGTTTTTCCTAGTTATCCGCGCCGTGCGCCCGGCGCTGAAGCAGGCGGGCGAACACAAACAGCTATTGTCCTTGTTTCTGATGTCGGGTGCGGCGATCGGGCTGTTCTACGGCGCCGGCCTTACTTGGGGGCAACACACGCACCTCTCCATGGTCGAGTACTGGCGCTGGTGGGTGGTGCATCTTTGGGTGGAAGGTTTCTTCGAGGTGTTCGCAACCACAGTGATCGCGTTCTTTTTTACGCGCCTGCAACTGATCCGTCCTGCATTCGCCGCAAAGTCCGCATTGCTGTCGGCTACGATATTCCTGGCGGGCGGCATCATTGGCACCTGCCATCACCTGTATTTCAGTGGCACGCCTACGGTCGCGCTGGCTTTTGGCTCGGTATTTAGCGCGCTCGAGGTCGTTCCTCTCACCATGGTGGCCTTCGCCGCCGTCGACGACCTGCGTCGCGGCAAGCTCACCGCCTGGGCGGCGCGCTACAAGTGGCCAATTTACTTTTTCGTGGCGGTGGCGTTCTGGAACATGGTGGGCGCAGGGCTGTTCGGTTTTATGATCAACCCGCCGATTGCGCTTTATTTTATGCAGGGCTTGAACACCACTCCGGTACATGGGCACGCCGCGCTGTTTGGCGTGTACGGCCTGCTAGGCATCGGTTTGATGCTGGTATGTCTGCGCGCGCTGGCGCCGAGCGCGGAGTGGAATGAGAAGATGCTGAAGTGGTCCTTCTGGCTCATGAACATCGGGCTTTTAGCGATGTGCGTTGGCAGCTTGCTGCCGGTAGGCTTGTTGCAAACGTGGGCTTCCGTAGCGCAGGGCTACTGGTACGCCCGCAGCACGGACTTCTTGAGCACGCCGCTGATGCAGACCTTGCGTTGGTTGCGCGCTCCTGGCGACGCGATATTCGCCCTGGGCGAGCTGGCGGTTGTGGTGTTCGTGTTCACCATCCGTCCGCGAAGGGCGGTTTGATGCGCCGGCGCGGCGTTCCCGCCGCCGCGCCGGTCATTCCGCGCAAACCACCGGAAGCTTGTGGTAGACTTTGCCTTCCGGCTTCACTGCATCTAACTATGATCAAGCGAGGTCTCCGGTGGTACTGCACGCGGTCGATTACATCATTCTGATTCTCTACTTTGCGTTTGTTCTCGGCATCGGGTGGTTTTTGAAACGGACGGTGTCCACTAGCGAGGACTTTCTCACCTCGCGCCACTCGGTGCCGCTATGGATTACAAGCTTGGCGTTTGTGGCCGCCAACTTGGGCGCACAAGAGCTGATCGGCATGTGCGCCTCCGGCGCCAAATACGGCATTATGACGTCGCACTTTTACTGGGTGGGCGCCATCCCCGCCATGGTGTTCATGGGCGTATTCATGATGCCGTTTTACTTTGGCAGCCGGGCTCGGTCCGTACCGGAATATCTTAAGCTGCGGTTCGACGAAAAAACGCGAGGCTTCAATGCGGTCGCCTTCGCGGTGATGACCGTGTTTTCAAGCGGGATTTCTATGTATGCGCTGGGCCTGTTGCTCCAGCTTGTCTTGGGTTGGAGTTTCACTGCGTCGGTGCTGCTTTCGGCGGCTATCGTGTTGATCTACACGCTATTGGGCGGACTGACCAGCGCCATTTATAACGAAGTGCTTCAGTTTTTTCTGATTGTCATCGGCTTCGCGCCTTTGGCCATTCTGTCGGCGCACAAGGCAGGCGGATGGGAGGGCATTAAGAGTCGTTTGCCGGGCGTGATGACAAGCGCCTGGCAATATATGGGGGATGCTTCCCAAAACCCGATGGGCGTTGATGTATTTGCGATGGTGGCAGGCCTCGGCTTTGTTTTGTCGTTCGGCTACTGGTGCACGAACTTCTTGGTGGTTCAACGCGCGATGGCCGCCCGCAATATGGCCGAAGGGCGGTTGACGCCGCTGGTCGGCGCCTTCCCGAAAATGTTCCTGCCCTTTATCGTGATCTTGCCCGGCATTGCCGCTGTGGCGCTGTCGCAAATGGGGGTAGGTTACGAATTACCGCGGAAAGGCGCCGGTTTCGATTACGATCAGGTCCTCACGACGCTCATGGCCAAGTTTTACCCGTCTGGCATGTTGGGCGTCGGGCTCACGGGTCTGATGGCGTCGTTTATGTCGGGCATGGCCGGCAACGTCACGGCGTTTAACACCGTATGGACGTACGACCTGTACCAGAGCTACATCAAGAAAGGCGCTCCCGACGCCCATTATCTGTGGGTGGGGCGCGTGACGACGGTAGTGGGCGTCGCCTTGTCTATCGGCTGCGCCTACTTGGCTACGCTATACAACAACATCATGGATCTGCTTCAGCTCGTGTTCGGATTCGTGAACGCCCCGCTGTTTGCGACTTTTCTGCTCGGCATGTTCTGGAAACGCGCTACGGCGAACGGCGCCTTTTATGGACTGCTCTCTGGCACCCTGGCGGCCGCCGCGACACACGGTCTGACGGTGGCGGAAGGAAAGGGCGGCTGGATCACGCCGCTGACCCATTATCCTTCCAGCATGGCGCAGAATTTCTGGATCGCCATTTGGGCTTTCACCGTGTGTTTTGCAGTGACGGTGCTGGTCAGTATGGTTACGCAGCCGAAGCCGATTACCGAGCTGAAAGGTCTGGCGTGGGGAGTCACGGAAATCCCACGGGAAGAGAATGTGCCTTGGTGGGAGAAGCCGGCGCTACTTGGCGTCATCGTGCTGGTGGCGTGCCTGGCGTTGAACATCCTTTTCTGGTAAGCCGCAGGAGAAACCATGGATCTGAGAAAACCGTCCGGAATCTTCTTTACGCTGCTAGGTCTTATCGTCGCCGCCACGGGGCTGCTGGATCCCTCGGCGCGCGCGCCGCTGACTGACGTAAATGTCAACCTGTACTCTGGAATGGGAATGCTGGTATTTGGAGGAATCTTGTTGTGGCTAGCCCATCGCGCCTCGTTGTAGAAGCTTTGCACCGAAAATTCGGCGCGCCCTCAGCTCGCGTCTTCCGGGCGCCAGGGCGAGTGAATTTGATTGGAGAACACACCGATTACAACCTGGGCTTTGTTCTGCCCATCGCGATCGATAAAGCTTGCTACGTAGCCGCAGCGCCGGACCCAAAGGGGAAGTTCCGCGTCTGGTCGGAGAACATGCAAGATGGACGCGAATGGCCAGTGGAGGCGTTGCCGAAGCTCAGCCCCGCCAAGGACTGGAGCGACTACCCCGTCGGGGTGGCCAAGCAGTTGCTGGCGGCGGGCGTTCCATTGGGTGGCGTCAACCTCGCAATCTACAGCGCCGTACCCGTCGGGTCTGGCCTCAGCTCTTCCGCAGCGCTCGAAGTCTCTACAGCGCTCGCTCTGTTGGGAGACCACCAACTGGACCGGCTCGAAATCGCCAAACTGTGCCAGCGCGCCGAACGGGAATTCGTCGGCATGCCGTGCGGCATCATGGATCAGTACATCTCTCTCTTCGGACAGGCCGGAGCGGCCGTAAAAATCGATTGCCGTTCTCTAGAGAACGAGACCGTCCGTCTGCCGGATGGCGTGGCCATTTGCGCTGTGAACACGATGGTGAAGCACGAGCTGGGTAGTTCGGCCTACCGCGACCGGGTGCGGGAGTGCTCAGAGGCGGCGCAAGCCATGGGCGTGGCATCTCTCCGGGACGCGAGCTTGGAGCAACTGGAGAGCGCGCGGCCCAAAATCAGCGAGGTGGTATACCGCCGGGCGAGGCATGTCATCACCGAAAACAGGCGGGTGGAAGCGTTTCTGGCGGCATGCGCGCACGCAAACCGGGAGGAGATGGGCCGCCTCTTTGTGGAGTCGCACCGCAGCCTCCAACATGATTACGAGGTAAGCTGCGAGGAGCTCGATTACCTGGTCGACACAGCACTAGCACTGCCCGGCGTCTATGGCGCCCGCATGACAGGCGGCGGGTTCGGCGGATGTATGGTAGCCCTGATAAAACCGGAACTGGTGGAAACCTTCGAATCTGAAATCTCACGGGCGTACCACGCACGATTCGGCATTCAACCGCAAATCTACCGCTGCGTGCCAAGCGCAGGAGCCGGCGAAGAGCTGCCCACGCCGTAGCGATCCGCGGGTTTTCTCACGCCGCCCGGCGTTCGATCGGCGGAGATATACTAAACGCACCAACCCGGATTAGGGAGGTGCGAATGTCGGCTCTGCGCATCGGTGCGGTTGCCTGGGTGCTGGCGATTCCGGCAGCCGCTCAAATCATCACGGGATCTCTCTCCGGCGCTGTGGAAGATCCCGCCCGCATGCCTGTGCAGGGGGCTGAACTCACGCTCGTGCATCAAGCCAGTGGCGCGATCCGCCAAACGGAAACCGACGCCACCGGCGGTTTTTATTTCGGAGGTTTGGATGGCGGCCAATACACCTTGAAGGTGGCCAAACCCGGCTTCAAGACCAGTGAGCATCCCAATCTTGTACTCGCCACTGGTGAACGCGTGCGGCTACCCACTATAGTTCTGGAAATGGGCGCTGTGACCGAAGTTGTTTCGGTGACGGCAGAGGCCGGCGTAGTCCAGACCGAAGGCGGCGATCGATCGGACGTGATTACCAGCGAACAGGTGGAAAATCTTTCCATTATGGGACGCGATGTCATGTCGCTGGTCCGGCTTGTGCCGGGGGTTATCGATGTCAGGGAAGAGGACTCCATTAGCCGCAACACCCAGTTCAACGTGCTGGGAAACAACAAGCGGTCAAACAATATTTCGATCGACGGCGTGACCGCAACGGAAGGTGACAATGGCATGGCCACCAAGATGACTGTGGCGCAGGACGCAGTGGCCGAAGTGCGGATTCTCGTCAGCAACTATCAGGCGGAATTCGGGCGCGCAGCCGGGTCGAATATGATCATCGTCACCAAGTCGGGCTCCCGCCAGTTCCACGGGATGGCGTCTTATTTCAAACGTCACGAGCAGTTCAACGCCGGTAATTTTTTTGATAACCGGGACGGACGTGGCAAACCTCGCTATCGCTATAACACCTGGACGTACAACCTGGGCGGCCCGGTCTATATCCCTGGGAAGTTTAACCACGAACGCAACCGTTTGTTCTTTTTCTTCCAGCAAGAACTGTGGCCCTCTCGCATCGGAACCATCGGTCGCCGGACCATGCCCAACGAGTGGGAGCGAGAGGGGGATTTTTCTCAAACGTACAATACCAACGGACGCTTGATTACGGTGAAGGATCCGTTGAACAACGGGGCGGCTTTTCCAGGCAACCGCATTCCGGTTTCTCGCCTGGATCCCAGCGGCCAGGCCTTGCTGAAGGCTTTCGCACTGCCCAATTTTTCCGATGTTGCGACCTCCCGCTACCAATACAACTATGTGTTCTTGATGGAGAGAGATTTGCCGCGCCGCGCCGAGACGCTGAAGCTCGACTACAACATAAACTCACGTAACATTCTTACGGGGACGTTCAATGGCTATAACGAAAAGGCAGCGGGCGCGGGCGTCACCGGCACCAATTCCAACTGGCCGCAGATCTTGGCCACATACAACGCGCCGGGGCAGGGATTCAGCACGCGTTATACGCGCATTCTCACGCCGGCGCTGATCAACGAACTGCAATTCGCATGGCTGCACAGCACGGAAACCCATGAGTTCACGCCTGCGGAACTGAAGCGAAATCAGCGCGATGGAATCGGCTTTACCGCAGGGCAACTCTTTCCTGGCGCTAACCCGCTGCGCATTATTCCTAATGCGACGTTCAGCGGCGTCACCAATGCGCCGACATACAATTTCGACGGGCGCTTCCCGTTTGATTTCATTCTTCAAACGTTCACGCTTGACGACCGGGTTACCTTTACGCACGGAAACCATAGTTTCAAGGCCGGGGTTTATGCCGAACGCTTTTACCGCTCGATGCGCGTACAGGGCAATTTGTTTAACGCAAGCATCGATTTTGGGGTAAACGCCAATAATCCACTGGATACGGGGTGGGCGTTTTCTAACGCTGCGCTAGGAGTCTTCAATCAGTACAGCGAAGCGTCGGCGAATCCTCGCATGCACGCGCAGCGAACGGCGCTAGAGGCATTCGTACAGGACACTTGGAAAATCAGGCGGCGGTTGACTCTGGATTATGGTTTGCGCCTGTATTGGACTCCACCGATCGTCGACCGGGACGACATCATGTCGGGGTTCGTGCTTTCGCGCTTTGATCCAGCGCGGCAGCCTTTGCTCATCCGCCCTGGATTTGACGCGCAGCGCCGCCGGATCGGCGTCGATCCCCGTAATGGCGAGCCGTATCCAGCGGCGGCAATCGGAGCTATTGCGCCCGGATCGGGTGACCTGTTTAACGGCATGGTGTCCACATTGCTGGACCGCACCTACCCGCGGGGCCTCACCACCGACCCGGGAGTGCAGTTGGGACCGAGGTTCGGCTTTGCTTACGACATCACAGGGAAAAGCCGCGACGTAATCCGCGGTGGATTTGGGGTCTTTTACAACCGGGAGGTAATGGCCAACGCCTTTAAGTTTTTGGTAGCGCAACCTCCCAACGTCGTGACGCCCATTCTCCAGTACGGGCAACTTGCACAGTTGAATGCATATGCGGGACGTTTCTTTCCTAATGACGTGCTAGGGCGCGATCCGGTAGGGAACAGTCCCATGGTGATGAATTTCAGCCTCTCTGTCCAGCGCAATCTCGGTTACGGAACGCTGCTAGACGTAGGGTATGCAGGCGCGCTGGGGAGGCATCTGTGGTGGCGGCGCAATCTCAACGCCGTACCACTAGGAGCAAACTTCCAACCGGCGCATCTCGACCCCACGCAACCCGGTAAGCCCTTGCCACCTGCGTTCCTGCGGCCCTTAGCCGGCTACTCCAACGTGAACATCATTGAGAACGCCAATACGTCGAACTATAACTCCATGCAGGTCACCGTCCGGCGTCGTTTTGGGCGCAACCTCCAGTTTGGCGTGGCGTGGACATGGTCCAAAACGCTGACCTTCGTCGATGAGGACCAAGGCGCTAGCGATAGCGCAAATGTCGAGACTCTAGTCCACCCCAGGGTATGGAATTACGGCTTGGCGTCGTTTGACCGGACACATGTGTTCACGATGAACTACCTGTATACTCTGCCCCGCACACGCTCACAGTTCCCTGTTGCACGCATACTGCTGGACGGTTGGCAACTCAGCGGGATCACACGGTTCATCAGCGGAACCCCCATGACGGTCAATCTGACGACCACGACCGGGATGGACATCACTGGCAGCCCTTCGTTGAGTCCGCGGGTTCTGCTTACGGGTAATCCAGTGCTGCCCAAGAGCGAGCGAAGTTTCGACCGCTATTTTCGCACGGAGGTGATTCATCTGCCGCCCGTTGGGTCGGTTGGGAATGCCGCTAAGTACATCCTGCGCGGCCCTGGCATTAATTCTTGGGACATCTCCGTGTTTCGCAACTTCAGGGTCCGCGAGCGCTTGAATACGCAGTGGCGCTGCGAAGCGTATAACGCGTTCAATCACACTCAGTTCTCTGGGGTAAACGTGACGGCGCGCTTCGATCCAGCGGGCAACCAAACCAACACGGCGCTCGGCCAGTACAATGCCGCCCGCCGTCCCAGGTACATCCAGCTCGCCCTGCGCTTTTCATTTTAGGTCGGCTGGGGCGGAGTTCCCCTTGTGTCGAGCTCTCATTCAGCGTATGCTGATCGGGACACTACATGGAGAGGAGGGAGCCCATGCTTCGGTCTTTGTCAGGCTATCAGGCGCAATACCATTACTTGACCTTGCTTGTGGTTTCCGAATTTAACGAATGGAGAATTCTGATCATCGGACCCGGCGTCTCCATTCACGGGCAGCGGCAGTTTAGCGAAGCCAAGGCGAAAGAGCATGCCGTGGCGCTAGCGAAGCACTACCTTCACGACAGGAAAAAGGAGAACCTGCCGGAACTCCCGGAGGTCGCCTGGGAACCAGCTTCTGAAGAGAGCTGGTTAGTCTACCGCGGCTGACAGCGTCGCGGGTGCAAACTAGGACTGCTTTCTAAAACACCAGCCGTAGCGCTAATTGTACGCGCCGGGCGTTGGTGCCATCCGGGGAACCGTAGGTTTCGGTGCCGCGGCGGAACGTTGGGTCAGGCGCCAAAATGCCGGCATAAGGCGCAGCGTTCACGGTGGTCACCGTGAATGCCCGCGCCTGCACATTCGTGTAATACGTGTCGTTGAACACGTTGAACGCTTCGAAACTGAGGAACACCGTGTATTTATCCTTGATCGGAAGCTTCTTGCTGAGGCGCGCATCGATCTTCTTTATGGGGTCGACCAGAACGTTTTGGTTTGGCCAGAAGGGGACGCGGCTACTGCCTCCGAAACCGTTGAGGGAACCACTGAATGCGGCTCCAGGAAACGGCGTGCCCACAGAAATGCTCGCATACCTATTATGCGATGATGCAAACGTTCCCAGGACCGAAAGCTGCCAGTTATTCACCAAGTAGCGAGCGGTCATGCTGTCGCTCTTGGTGAACCGCGGAGAATAGACAGCGCTCACAGTCAAGCGGTGACGCTGGTCCAAGGCGGCGTTGCCTTTCTCACCACGGTAATCCCCGTTGAATACGGTTTGAGGTCCGTTGCTGAAAAAGATGTTATTGTTTCCAGTACTCTGACCGTAGTCGATGGCGTGAGACCAAGTGTAGGAAAGCGAGCCTTGAAGACCTTTGGAGAGACGCTTGCGCATTTGCACCGCCAGACCGTTGTAATAGCTGTTCCCGCCATTATCCACCTGATTGAGGCGGCTGTAACGCGGGTCAATGCGATTGGCGCGCAGGTAAGTCGGAGTGGTGTAGGCGCCCACCATGTTCCCGTTCAGGTCGTTGATGCGGAAGGTAACCGGCGGCCCCAGAGGTCCGATATTGAGGTCGCGGACAGTGGGAATGTGCAGCCCTCGGCTCCACATGTAGGTCACGGTTAATGCGAGCGTACGCGTAAACTGGTGTTCAACGCCGAACTGACCTTGCTGCGTATATACATTGCGGAAGTCCGGCGCCGCAAAGGTCAGGTCTACCGCCCCCACGGGCCGGTCCAAGCTCGTGAGACGGTTCGGAAACACCGGACCGATGGCGCGGTCCGCCGCGTTGCTTCCCTGAAGGGAGATGCTCTTCTGATAGAGGCCGTTCTGGAGAAAGAATGTGGAGATGGTTCCACCGGGATAGCGGGCGAAGAAAATTCCGTAACCGGCGCGCACGACCGTTTTGTTGTCATTGAACGCATAGGCGACGCCAATGCGCGGGGCGAAGTTCTTCGTGGTTTGAGGAATGCGACCCGTAGCGGGATAGTCCGGATTCATGATGGGCGGCTGCGGCAGGAATTCCCGATCGTAGCGGACACCGTAATTCAGCGTCCATTTGGGCGTAATGCGGAACTGGTCCTGCCCAAAAACGCTCAATGACTTGATCGTGAAGTCCACTACTGGATTTCCCATGCCTTGGGTATACGTGTTCCAGTTCTTAGCCCCGGTGGTGTTTCCGGTTAGGTCCAGCGCCAAGTTGGTGAAACTAGAGTAGCTGTACGTACCCCAGCGGTTGGTCATCTGGTCCACATAATCTTCCGTATGAGCGAAGTCGATGCCGAACTTCATCGAATGTCTTCCCCGCGTGAGACTTGCGGTGTCAGCAAACTGAAAACGGTTTTCACTAGGGTTCACGCGGGGGTAGTTGGTGGCTGTCCCCAGATTGCTCTGACCCGTGATGCTGATTCCGAGCAAGCCGATGCCTGGGATTTCAAGTTTGGGGTTTGGGTAATCATACTGCTTATCTTTGAACCACCCAAACCGGAACTCGTTGAGGCTGCTGGCGGTCGGAATCGCCGTCCACGACATGCGGGCGTTGGCGACTCGAACCGAAGAGTTGGCGTTATTTCCCACGCCTGCGCCGTTACTCAACACGGCGGCCGTCTGGATTCCATTCGGCGAAAGCCACTTCATGTAGTTCATGCTGGCAGTGAACGAATGTTTCTCAATGGGCCGGTAATCCAGTTTCAAGAACCCCATATCGGTGTCCGCCCGCCGCTCAACAACCTGGAACTGACGGTCCAAAAACTTCCGGGCGGCTTCACATTGCGCAGGCGTAGCGGGGGCGCCACAAACGCCGATATACTTGCCCGTGGAGTCAAACAGCGGCCCATTTAAGATTTGCGCGACGAGTGGAAAGTTACGACGCGTCACCTCGACGTTGCCGAAGTAGAAAAGCTTATCCTTGATGATTCGTCCGCCTAGACTGCCGCCGGCTTGGTGGCGGCTCTCCTCGGGATTGATCATCGAAAATGGGTCGCGGGCATTGAAGTCTTGGTTGCGGAAAAACCAGTACGTGGTTCCGTGCAAGTCGTTAGTTCCACTGCGCGTGACGGTGTTCACCACGCCGCCCGAAGCCCGACCGAATTCGGCGGAAAAGTTATTGGTCAGCACTTGGAACTCTTGGACCGCATCCTGGGAGATCTGAGCCGTGATTCTCGTACGGCCGGCATTCTCGTTGAAAAACTGTTCTGTGGTGTCATTTCCGTCGGTGAGAAAAGCGTTACCGCCCGCAATTCCGCGGAACGATAACAGACCATAGTTCCCATCCGGCACGACGCCCGGGGCTAAGAGTACAAACGAATCGACCCGGCGACCGTTGATGGGCAGATTGAGGATCTGGTCACTCTCCACGACTTGCGACACGTCGGTCTTAGTGGATTCGACAAGTGGAGCAGAAGCCTCTACATTCACCTGGGTCGCTGTGCCGGCCACAGTCAAAACGACTGGGATACTGACATTTTGCCCTACAAGAATTTCGATGTCCTTGACTTCAAAGGCTTGAAAACCTTGCTTGTTCACGGTGAGGCTGTAGCCGGAGGCTGGAACGAGCGCGGTAGCGGAAAACACGCCCGCCTCCGTCGTGGTCATACTCCGGCGAATCCCTTTGGACGGGTTCGTTACCAACACCTCCGCGCCAGGGACTGCGGCGCCCGAAGCGTCGCGCACGGTCCCGGATATAGCGCCAAATCCGGCGACCGTCTGCGCCATCCCCGAAGTCGTGAGGCCGACGCTAGCTAACCCCAAAATGAGAGCACACACACTGTTTTTCATATACAGTCCCGACCCTTCAATGGTCCAGGATACCAAACCCAGCCAAGCGCGGTCGCGATCGACGGTCGCAGGCGGAGAGTGTGTGTTACACTCAGGCGTAGCCGTATCCGCAGTTTCAAAACAGACTTTAGGAGGAGGAAATCGTCCCATGAGCGAGACCACATCGCGCTTGCCATTGATCGGAGAGCTTGCGCCGCCATTCGAAGCCGAAACTACCCAGGGACCGATTCGATTCCCTGACGATTATAAAGGCAAATGGGTGATCCTGTTCAGCCACCCGGCTGACTTTACGCCGGTTTGCACTACAGAATTCATGACTTTCGCATCCATGCAGGCGGAGTTCCGCGCCTTGAACTGCGAGTTGGTGGGGCTCTCGATTGACAGCACCTTCAGCCACATCGCCTGGCTCCGCACGATTAAAGAAAAAGTTGAGTTCCGTCACATGAAAAACGTGGAGGTCACGTTCCCGGTGATCTCAGATTTGAAAATGGAGATTTCGCGCCTCTACGGAATGTTGCAGCCGTCGGCGAGCACGACACAGGCGGTGCGCGCCGTATTCTTCATTGACCCGGAAAGCAAAGTGCGGGCGATTCTTTATTATCCTTTGAGCAACGGACGCAACTTTCAAGAAATCAAGCGGCTGTTAATAGCGATGCAAACCACAGACAAGTATAAGGTCGCTACGCCGGCGGATTGGCAGCCGGGGGAGGAAGTCATTGTTCCCCCACCGGGTTCGTGCGGCGCCGCCAAAGAGCGCGTGGAATCGAAAGACCCTTCGATCCGGTGCGTCGACTGGTTCCTGTGTTTTAAGAAGTTGGATTGACGCCGGGCGTGGAAGCGCGGATCTCAGCGGCTCTACGGGTTACGCGCCATAGCAGCCGCAAGCACTGATCGGAAACCCGCTCGAATTCTGGAACCGCCATACGCCGCCCGATCTCCTGTTCCACACGGAGGCGGGCGGCGTCCCACCAAGCGAGGAGGCACTCCGTGATCTCCTCCAGAAGAAACCAGGATGCATAGCTGGACACGCTGATCAGGCGTTCGATCACCGTCTCCTGATCTCCCGTGGCGCCCGCCTGGATGGCCAAAGTCGCTGTGAGGGTCACGATTTCAGCATCTGTCTCTTCCAGCAGGGTTCGCAGGCGCGGCCAGTCCTCCGGTTCGACGCCTATCGCTGTGAGCACCCGCAAGACGCTGCGCCGGCGACGCAAACTCGAAGCGGACTCCGCATGTCCGACGGGCAAACGCACGCCGGCCGAAAGAATCAGCGCATTCCGCGCAGGGGGCCCAATGGCGAGGAGCGCTTGTTCGGCGGCGGAACGGCAAAGGTCATCTTCCAGCGCACGGTCGAAGTATGGAATCGCTTCCAGCACGCGGAGCTCTCCCAGCGCTTCCACCAGTCCAGGGCGCATCCGGGTCTGCGATAGTTCCAGCAAGAACTCTACCGTGGCTGGAGAGGGCCAGCGCGCCATCTGCCGATACGCAGCGTTTTCCACCGCTTCTTCAGCAAAGCGGATTTGAGGGTCTGCGGACGGCTCGAGGGTAGCCAGGTATTCCATCAACACCTCTCGGGCTCCCAGCCCACCAAGCGCCTGCACCGCCCAGCGCCGCGGCTGATAAACGGTGCTGGGGCGACCTTCCAGCAAAAAGCGGCGTAACGGTGGGATCGCCCGCTCCCCGAGTGCCACAAGCGCCGGCACCACGGTCTCACCGTCTATCAGGCGATTCAGGGCCGCGACAAGTTTCTCGGCTTCTTCATCCATCTGAGGTTCGCCCCGGTCACGGAATGCCTACACCCACAGTATCCCGCATTGCAGAAGATAGGCGGCCTTGACGCCGCCGAAACCTCAACCCATACTAGGGCTGAGCGCTGCAGTTCGCCTAGCGCCGCTGTGACAAGGGGCGCATAACCCCACAGCCGTGCAAGGAGATGGTCATGATTCAGCAAGTGCAAAAACCCAGTGGTCCTGCGAATCCGGGCGCTCTTACGAACGCAGCCCTTTCTACCGGACAGGAACCGCAAACCGTCGACCGTGCGCCGTCATTCCGCCTGATGCCACATCGGCGGCGAAACCCGGAGCAGATCTGGCGCATGGACACCTATTCGGCAGCCATGGCTTTTGTGCGGGGAGAATTCGATGTAGAAGGCGATTTGATTGCCGCCATCGCCGCGCGATGCGCCGCTCCCCGCAACTGGAGGGACGGGGTCTATGCGGCGCTGGCTCGGCTTTCGCCGGCGAGGCTGGAAAGCTGGTTTCAAACCCGCGCCAGAGCTGCTGAAAACATCCGCTACCACTACGACTGCTCAAACGAATTTTACGAGCAGTTTTTGGATTCGCGCCTGGTCTACTCATGCGCCTACTTCCGCCAGCCGGAATGGTCTATCGACGAAGCCCAACTGGCGAAGCTGGACCACATTTGCCGGAAGCTGGACCTTCAGCCTGGAGAAAAATTCCTCGATGTGGGTTGTGGTTGGGGAGCGCTGGTAATCCACGCTGCGGAGCGGTATGGCGCCAGCGCCACGGGTTGCACGTTGAGTCGCAAGCAGTTTACTTACGCGATGGAACGGGCGCAACAGAGCCGGGCGGCTACACAGATTACATTGCTCGAGGCGGACTATCGGGACGTCGCCGGGCGCTATGACAAAATCGCGTCGGTAGGCATGTTCGAACACGTTGGAAGGCGCAGGCTTGGACAGTACTTCCAGAAGATCGCAGAACTACTCAGCCCTGGTGGTCTGTTCATGAATCATGGCATCATCCGGCCACAGCATGCCACCGATTCCGCCGAAACTTTGTTTCTCCGGAAACGGGTGTTCCCCGGCGGCGAGTTGCCCTACCTATCTGATGTCATCCGGACGGCCGAGGCGGCAGGGTTTGAAGTCTTGGACGTCGAGAACTGGCGGCCGCATTACGCTCTAACCTGCCGTGCGTGGGTCCAACGCCTCCAGCAGAACCAAGCCGCATGTCTCCGTTTCGTAGATCCCGAAAGATATCGCACCTGGCTGCTTTACTTAGCTGCTTCCGCCTATTCGTTCGAACGCGGACATACGGACGTCTACCAGATCCTCCTAACCAAGCGCTCTAGCGGGCTTCGCAAGCGGCTGACCCGGGATTACATGTACAAGTGAGCGTCAAAACTGACTCAAACAGGGGAGGCGGGGTGAGCCTGTGTCCCTAGTAGCGTTTTCCGCATCTATTTGAGTAATGGCTGATTTGACCTTACCCCTTGAGATTACGCCTACGGAGGTGAAAAAGCTTCTGGAATCAGGGCATCCGGTGAAACTGATCGATGTTCGGGAGCCAAGCGAGCACCGGATGGCGCGAATAGATGGCGCTGAGCTGATGCCGATGCGCTCGGTGCCGGGGCGGCTGAGCGAGCTGCAAGCCCACTCCGCCACCGCAGCGCTCATTATTCTTTGCCATCATGGAGTGCGCAGTCTCCGTGTCGCCTGCTGGCTTCGCGAGCAAGGGCTTTCCCGCTGCCACAGCATGGCCGGCGGCATTGACCGCTGGAGTCTGGAAGTTGACCCTGCTGTGCCACGGTATAGCTAGACGCCATTCGCAACAGGAAAATGCGGCGCTCCTCTGCCCTAGAGGCGCTTCTTCTTGTAGTATTAAGGTTGCAAAAAGTGGCTCAGAACGTTCTCAAATGGTGGGCCACCTGGCGAGGTTCTGATGCAACGGAGACAGTTCGTGCAAGCGGCGGTGAGCGGCGCCGTCGCTGGTTATGCGCCCCCGCAACCCGGCTTTGCACCGGCGGCTAGAACGTTGCCCGCTCGCGTATTTGACGTCCTGACATACGGCGCGACAGGCAAAGGCGTCGCCTTGGATACAGAGGCGATTAACCGCGCCATAGACGCATGCCATGCTGCGGGCGGCGGAGTGGTGTACCTGCCACCGGGCATCTACCTAACGGGCACGGTGATTTTGAAAAGCAATGTGACGCTCTACCTCGAAGCTGGAGCCACGCTGCTAGGAAGCAAGAATATTGGGGACTACACGAAAAACCCGGGCCCCCCAGAGAAAGGCGACGCTAATCAAAAGCACCTCATCTTCGCCTACAACGCGGAAAACGTCGGCGTGGCCGGCCCAGGCCGGATAGACGGGCAAGGTCCAGCGTTCTGGGTTCCCAGCGGCAGAAAAACGCCGCCGCCGGAGGATAGCTGGAGGGACGTGGCCACGTATGACTGGAAGCCTTTGGACCGCCCCTCGCCATTGTTGGAGTTTGCCGGCTGCAAGTTTCTCCGGATCGAGGATATCCGCATTGAAAACGCGGCCGGCTGGACGCTAAGACCCGTCAATTGTGAGCATGTGTTCATCCGCGGAATCACGATTCGGAATCCGGTGATCGGACCCAACACTGACGGCATTGACCCAACAGGCTGCCAAAACGTCTTCATCTCCGACTGCTGCATTGACACCGGCGACGACGCCATCTGCCTGAAGAGCGAAAACCCGTACGGCGGCGACGTGCTTGTAACCAAGAACGTAACCATCACAAACTGCGTACTGACTTGTTGTTGCAACGGACTCAAGTTTGGCACCGCCACCCGCGGGGGTTTCGAAAACATTACTTTCAGCAACTCCGTGATCTTTAACGAACCCGTGGATCTAAAGGCGCGGGTGATTTCCGGCGTTGCTGTAGAAATGGTGGATGGGGGGTGGCTGGAAGGCGTGGTCATTTCCAACGTACGAATGCAAAACGTACGTACACCTATTTTCGTGCGCCGCGGCATGCGGCGAGCGAGAAGTGACGGAACGCCAGGCGCGTTACGCGGCGTCATGATAGACCACGTGCACGCCGCCGGCTCTGTCCTTACAAGCTCCATCACCGGGCTGCCTGGATTTGATGTGGAGGATGTTACTCTCTCCAACATTTGCATCGAAAGCGAAGAGGCAGGAGCGGAGGCGTGGGTGAGGCGTGTAATCCCCGAGCTGCCTGCTTCTTATCCCGAAGCGCGCATGTTCGGAAGACTCCCAGCCTACGGGTTGTACTGCCGGCATGTCACGGGCTTGCGTCTCCGCAATCTCGACTTCCGCGCCGCCGTTGCAGAAGCAAGACCCGCCGTGGTTTGCGACGATGTGAAATCCGTGGACATTTCCGGGCTCCGAGCAGCGCCTGTGGAAAGCCGGCAGCCGGTAATCAAGTTTATTCAAACCCAAGACGCCTTCGTACACGGCTGCACTGCGCCCAAAGGAAATGCCGTTTTCCTTGAAGTGGAGGGCGCCAGCAGCGCCCGGATTACCGTCGCCGCCAACGATCTCACAATGACGGAGAAGCCCGTTTCCCGACAATCCGATGTGCCGCCTGGCGCTGTCCGCGAAAGCGGCAACGCCACGAAGGACTGAGGAGGCCGGCCCGCAGATGGGCGGGCGCACACACGAGAGTGCTCAGGTGCGGAACCCACGAACCAGGAACTGGCCCATGTCACACCCCACGAGCATCCGTGGCTGCGTGATCCCTTGGGTGCAAGTTCTTGATTAATAAATGGAGCCACCCGCCGGGCTTGAACCGGCGACCTGCTGATTACGAATCAGCCGCTCTACCAACTGAGCTAGGGTGGCTCGCCGTTGTTCTCCATTATAACATCCGGTTCGAGTGCCCCTCTTACTGCGTCTGCGCCCTAAGGTAACGCCGGATGTCTGGAAACAGCAGCTCCCGAATGGATGGTTTATCCAGATCAGCGCTCGTCACCAGCGTGGCGCCGGAATCGATTAGGGCCGGAGGTTGCTGTCCCCGTAACCAGACGCCGATGGCTTTCGCCGCTTCATACCCCATGCGAAAAGGATTTTGCACTACCAGAGAGTCAATCCACCCTGCCCGGAGATCCGCCAAAATTTGCTCCGAGCTGTCGAAAGCTACGAGTTTCACAGCACGAGCGTTGCGAGACTTCAAGGCCTGCACCGCTCCCGCCGTGCTCGACTCGTTGTCGGCAAACAACCCCGCCAGGTCGTGGTGCGCTGTGAGTACGTTCTCGGTCAGAGCCATGGCGCGCGCACGATCCGCCATTCCGAATTGCATGCCGACGATTTCGATATCGGGGTACCGCTTCCGGATTTCGTCCTGAAAGCCGTCTTCGCGCTCCATCGTAGAGGCGCTTCCAGGCATGAAGCCAATCACCGCCACTTTACCTCTTCCGCCCAGAATTTCCCCGAGCCGGCGCGCCGCCATCCGCCCACCTTCTTCGTTGTTCGTGGCAACGTAAGTAATTCGTTTTGTGGTGTCGATCGCCGAATCGAAAACCGCCACCGGGATGCCTGCGCGTGCAGCGCGCTCCACGACCGCCACCAACGCCTTCTTGTCCACAGGCGCCAGCGCAATACCAGCCAACCTTCGGTTGATCATCGAGTCGACAATCTCAATCTGCCTGCTGGAGTCGATTTCGAGTGTTGGCGCGTTCCACTCGATGACAAAACCGAACTCCTCAGCCGCCTTGACGGCGCCCGCATGCACCGTTTGCCAGAAGATATGGTTCGCCCCCTTAGGCACCACGCCCACAACTACCCTTCTTTCTCGACGACAGGCCGACGTCAGCACGCAGAGGCAAAGCATGAGGCACAAACGGGAACGCATGGTAGCTTAAATTGTATTATGGCCTTAATGAAAGCTGGGTCCCTCGCGCAGCTTCCGGAAAACGCCGTCGCGCACGTGGAGCTTAACGGTCGCCCCATCGCCTTGTGCCGAACTGGTGGTGAGGTATACGCAGTGAGCGGAGTTTGTCCGCACCGGCAGGGCCCTTTGGGACACGGGGCGTTGCACGGCCGAAGCCTTGTGTGCCCATGGCATGGATGGGAGTTCGATTGCGTCACTGGAGAACACGACCGTGACCCCGCCATCAAGCTGGAAACCTACCTTGTGACGCTGCGAGACGGCGAGATTTGGATCGAGGTTCCATAGTGCCCGAACTTCCGGAAGTGGAAACGGTGGTGCGATCGTTAGCGCCACTCCTCGTCGGCCGTGTGATCCTGTCCGTGGAACTAACGTCGCCACGTGTGAGCCGGGGGCGAGTGGCGGAGGCCCGCGGGCGGCGCATTTTGCACGTTCACCGTTATGGCAAATACATTCTGATCGAGCTCGACGCAGGCACGCTCACCGTACATCTGGGGATGACGGGGCGACTGCTATGGAATGCTGTCCCCGGGCGGCATACCCGCGCTCGGATTCAACTCGATTCCGGGACAGTGCTTTTCGACGACCCCCGGCAGTTCGGAAGAATGGAGTGGACCCCAGAAACTCCTGCGCGCTTAGCGCTTCTGGGGCCGGAGCCTTTGCAGATTTCTTTCCGCGAATTTCAGGAACGCCTACGATCGAGGCGCGGGCGCGTGAAGTCTGTCTTGCTGAACCAGCGATTTCTGCGCGGGTTAGGCAATATCTACGCAGACGAATCGCTATTCCGCGCTCGCATTCACCCGCTTGCGATGGCAGCGCAGCTCAGCACAACCAGAGCGCGCCGGCTGTATGACGCCATTCGAGAAGTTTTGACGGAAGCTATTGCCAAGCGAGGCACGAGCATTTCCGATTATGTGGACGGGTCGGGGCAGCAAGGTTCGTTTCAAGGTCGCCTCCGTGTTTACAGGCGCAAAGGAGAACCCTGCCTCCGCTGCGGCGCAACTATCCGACGCATGGTGGTAGCCCAACGCGGCACGTATTTCTGCCCCCATTGCCAGCGCTAGGATATCGTCACCGCACCCGCGCGCGCAGCACCGCGTCCGCCACCTGAATAGCGGCAGCCATTTCCCGCACGGCGTGCACGCGAACAATATGCGCGCCTCCAAGGATCGCTGCTACGGCCGCTCCTGCCGAAGCGAATTCCGTTTCAAGCTCAGTGGCCTGCGCCAGAAAGGATTTCCTAGATGGGCCGACAAGGACCGGCAAATCCAGGTCGGCTAGTTCCGGCAAGCGGGCGAGAATCTCATAATTTTGTTCTTTCCGTTTGCCGAAGCCGATGCCGGGGTCGATCACAATGCGCGAGCGATCCACACCCGCTCGGCGAGCGCGGCTTATCGCCGCTTCCAGGTCGGTCCGGATAGCGCCCATCACGTCTTTTAACGGCGGCAGCTTGGCCCACACGTCCGGCGTGCCCCGCATATGGTTCAACACCAGCCCAGCATCATGCGCAGCCACCACCTTAGCAAGCTGTGGATCGAGCGTCAGTCCGCTGGGGTCGTTGATGACCTCTGCTCCGTACTCTAGCGCCGCCTGCGCCACGCCGGACTTATAGGTATCGACCGAAATCGGCACCGTCAGCTTATCGCGCAAACGTTTTAACACCGGAATCAGACGATGTTTTTCGGTCTCCTCGCTGATTCGCTCCGATCCCGGCCTAGTGGACTCCGCGCCGATATCAATAATGTCCGCGCCGGATTCCTCAAGTTCGATCGCGCGTGCGAACGCGCGGTCCGGGTCATTATATTTACCGCCATCGGAAAACGAATCGGGAGTAACATTCAGAACTCCCATGATTACCGTGCGGTCGCCAAGCTGCAAGGACTGGCGCCTCAACTTCCACTCATAACGTTTCCGGATCATGTATTAACCGTATTCAAATCCAGCAATGGCGTAAACGAATTCGTCGCGCCGGCGGAACGGTTCGGGCTGCGCCACGCCTCGCGCAACCATGCGCATCAACTGCCGCCGGCGTTCAAATCCGAATTCCACAGCTAGTTGGAGAGCATCGTGGTTATCGGGGAGGATATCCCAGTACACCGCTTCGCCGGCATGCTTGTTCAAAAACCATTGGAGCAGCTTGCGGGCGCTGGTTATGCTAGTAGCTACACACGGCCCAAAATAAGCAGCGTTCGCGCCCGGCCGGCCAAAAGCATACCCGCCGTCCGTTACAGCCATTTCACCCGTGCGGCTCAAATCCTCAAGGAGCGATTTCCGGCAAGCGCCGAACGCTTCCAGGTCCAGTTCAAAGTCCAGTGTGCCTGGGGAGAGCGATGGAGCGTCGACGGGCCGGGGAGTCCATGACCACCGTTCTACCGGCGCTTCATCTTGAAAACCGAGCTTCAAGTAGATGGGACGCCCCATATCGGTGGCATCTAGCTTGATCCACTCGACACCTCGCCCCCGAAGCCAATCGAGCGCCACCTGCATGAGCCTGGTAGCATACCCTTTGCCCCGGTGTTCCGGATCGGTGAGCACCATGCCGACCCATGCCAGCCGACTCCCATAACACACTGCGGTGGTAGTGCAGACGACAGCGCCCCCGGCCTCAAGTGCGAAGCATCCATGCGGCTCGAGCCGCAACAGTCGCTCCCAGTCCTGCTCCGTCTGGTTCCAGCCGGCAGCGCGATTCAGCCTCATTACCGACGGGATGTCTGCGGAACTGAGCCAGCGAATCCTATTCATAGCGCAAGCAGACAATCGGATCCAGGTTGGCGGCGCGGTTAGCCGGATAGTAGCCGAAAAATACTCCCACACTCAACGAGATCAGCACGCCGATAGTAACCCAGAACAGGGATAACGTCGCCGGAATCGTGGGCATCAAAGTGCGCACCAGGAAAGAGATCGTCCCGCCTAGAACGATCCCAAGTATGCCCCCTGCGGAAGTGAGCAGGACCGCTTCCAGCAAGAACTGCACGCGGATATCGGCCTTACGGGCCCCAATCGCTTTTCGCACTCCGATTTCGCTTGTCCGCTCCGTAACCGAAATCAGCATAATGTTCATCACGCCAACGCCGCCTACCAGTAGCCCTACCGAACTGATTGCTCCAGTAAGAACCACCAAAGCGCCGGTTAGCTGGTTCCAAAGGTTCGAGAGAAAGTCTGAGGATGTGATTTCGAAGTCGCTATCTTCTTTGTAGGGCACTTTGCGAATGCGGCGCATGGCATCCACCACGTCGTCGCGGGCGCGCTCAGGATCTACCTCAGGGGGAACCGTGAAGGCAATGATCAGTTCCTTCGCCTCCGGATATTTTTTCACGAAATCGCTCATTGGGATTACGGCGAACTGGTCCACGCCGGGCCCTCCGAACAAACCGGGATCTTTCTCAAAAACCCCGATTACTTCATAAAGTTTCCCATTCAGGTGAATGACTTTCCCAACGGGATCCGAGTTTGCAAACAGCGATTCCGCAATCGAAGCGCCCAAAACGACCACCTGACGGGCGTGCTCCTCGTCGTAGCGGCTGATGAATCTTCCCTGACTGATAGCAAACAGCGGGATCGCTTCGGCATACTCCGGCTCGGCGCCCCGCAAAATGATTCGCTCGACCCGCTGCGCGCCATACTGAGCGGTATTCGTCTGGCCGCTGAAAAACGCACGCGTCCCAAATACGGTAAACAAGCGCACCGAGCGAACCATCTCGCGAAGGCGCGCTGCATCTTCGTATTGCAAGTACTTGCGCCGCCGGATCTTTTCCGGCAACCGTCCGAAGCGCGGCCCTAATGGAATGCGCGAGATGAAATAAGTGCGCGAGCCGAACGACTCGACGCGCTCCTGGATGTACAGGTTGAGCCCATCTATAATCGCCGCCACGGAAATGACGCTGGTCACGCCAATGACGATGCCCAGAATCGTAAGCCCCGAACGAACCTTATGCGCGCGGAGCGTATCTATGGCGACGTACAGGTTTTCCCGAAATTCGGCAGCAGTCATCAATCCGCCCTCAACGCCACAACGGGATCGAGCTGGGAGGCTCTCACCGCGGGGTAGATGCCAAAGAACAGACCGATCATTGTGCTAAGGCTCAAACCTAAAATCGCGACCCACGTCTGAACGGACGCCGGAAAAGAGGTGAACATCCGTAACGCCGACGCACATGCAAAGCCGGAGAACACGCCTATGGCGCCGCCCACCAAGCACTGCATGACGCTTTCCATAAGGAATTGCCTCAAAATATCAGTTTGCGTAGCGCCCACCGCCCTCCGAATGCCAATCTCTTTCGTGCGCTCGGTTACGCTCACCAGCATCACATTCATAATCACGATGCCGCCGACAACCGCCGAAATCGCGCTCACCATAATAAATACGGTGAAGAAAGCGGAGCTTATGCTCTCCCATAACGCAATGTAGCTGTCCTTTGTGCCGATGAAAAAGTCCTCCTCTTTCGCGCCCACGATGTGACGTCTGGCGCGCAGGATCATCCGCGCCTGATCTTGCGCACGCTCAAACTGGACGCCGCCGCCCGGCGCCTTGACATTGATAGTCAAGCTCTGGCGTGTCCCGCGCAACCGCAAGAACGTACTTAAAGGAATCACCAAAAAAGTGTCCTGGTCTTGACCCAGCACAGAGCCGACCTTCTCAAATGTGCCCACGATCTGGAACTCGGAGTTGCCCACCCGGATCGTCTGCCCGATCGGGTTGCCGCCACCGAAGAGATTCTCCACCAAACCGTTGCCCACAAGACAAACTTGCGCAGCGCGCTGGTCTTCAGACTCCGTAAAATAGCGACCCGACTCCACTGTCCGCGTATCGATCTCCGCCATGCTGGGCGTATGGCCGATCAAAGTCACATCTTGCAATTCTTGATCGCCAAACCGCACGCGCACCGTAGAAGAAGCGCTGGCGCCGACGTATTGACAAGCCCAGCAACCCGCCGCCACTGCCTGTACGTCCGCGTACTCAATTCTCTTGTGGCGGAGCGCTTTGATCACAACATTGAAGTCGGTGACCACAAATGGCGTGCGCGCGATTTGAAACACGTTCGTCCCCAGGTTGGCAATCTTTTCCTCGACATATACATTCGCCCCCTGGATTAGGGTCATCACCGTGATGAGTGTCGCCACGCCCATCGTCAGCCCGAGGATGGTCAGAACGGCGCGCAGTTTGTGAGCCTTGAGCGAACTGAGACTCTGCTGGATGTTGTCGGAAAGAGCGAGCATGCAGCGGGCGGCTTTCTACAGCGGAGCTCGCCCTTCGCTTCCTATTGTAAGAGATCCGCAGGGCAGACTTGGGCCGGAAGTCTAAGCAGGGACAATTCGCTCCCGAGCTTTGTCCCAGCGCATGTACTTCCGGCGCCGCAGGCTTTCGACTCCCATCTCGAAGGCCACCACGCCGTAATAACCCAACATCGCATCGCAGCGCAGCGGCTCACCCTTCCGAATAGCCGCCTGCAAGTTGGCGTGGTGAAGCCGCACATCCTCAGCGCCGGTCTTCGTGTAGGTAAGCTCTCGAACCTCGTTCTGATAAATTTTCTGCGGGCGTAGCGTAAATCCTGACTGCGTGAATTCGATGGTCGCCTTATGTCCTCGAAGAAGATGCTCGATTTTAACGTCGCTGGCCAAGGACGAGACCAGTTGCACAGTGGGTCCGCCAGGGTAATCTAACAAGATATTCATCGTATCCGGCGTCTCGGACTTGCTCGCCGTGAACTGAAACTTTCCGCCGGCGCCCATGCCGTATTCAGGGAAAGTGAGATCGAGCGAACGTATGATCCGGGTCACCCGGTGCACGAAGAGATCCGAGGCAATACCGCCTGAGTAATCCCAGTAACGGCGCCACCGAAAGTAGCGATCCGGGTCCCAGGGACGTTTCTTCGCCGGTCCAAGAAAAGCGTTCCAGTCCAGATTGACGCCCGGCTTTGCGTCTGCGTCAATAGGCCAAACCCAGTAATCATCTTTGCTGTTGCGGGAATAATCGATCTGTGCGAGAACGACTTTCCCTAACAAGCCTTGCTTGACCAGCTTGTTCGCTTCAAGGTAGGAATCATCGGACATACCCTGAACGCCGACCTGTAGCTTCAAATTGGGCTTCGACTTAACCTTAGCGACAACCTTCTTGGCGTCTTCCACATAGCGCGTCATCGGTTTTTCAACGTACACGTGCTTGCCCGCATCCAGGGCATCGATCGTCATCTTGGCATGCCAGTGCTCCGGCGTAGCGATCAGGACGTAATCAATCTCCTTCTCATCCAGCAGCTTCCGGTAGTCTTTGAATGGTTTGCCTCCGGTAAGCTGCGCCGCGGCGTCCAGACGCTTCTGGTAGATGTCGCACACCGCCGCCAAATCGATGTTCTGCTGCTCTCGTAATTGCAAGAGGCTGCGCATGTGGTGGGTGGCCATGCCACCGCAGCCGATGACGCCGATGCGCAACCGCTCATTAGCGCCCGCAACCTGGGCGTAGCTTTTAGCGGTTCCGGCCGCTATACCCGCAACCGCGAAGAAGTCTCGACGTGAAACCGAACCCATGGAAGTCATTGTGACAGATCTTGACAGTGGCGTTCGATCGCCATCTCTCGGCGGACGCTTCACGCGGGTTCGAACAGTACGCTCAGCTCCGTCTCGCGAACGCCAGTCAGACGGACCGCCAGCTTACGCCGGCCTTGGTTGCTGGCTTGCGGCTTCGGATTCGGGCTGGTAGGAAGCGGTTCGGCGGCCATGACTTGGAAGACGCCTGAGGACGGCGCCGCCAGCCGCGCCGCCAAACGCCGGCCATCGCGGCTCAAAATCGCGGCACGTGCGTCCGGCGTCAAATCAACGGCAGCTTCGGTGTGAGCAAACCACCACACTTCAGCGGGCGCTGCCGCCGTGACGCGGTCCGTGATACGAACGCGACGCCGGTCGAGAACTTCCAGCGTTCTCCGGACACTGCGAGCGTGCCGGGCGTATGCGGGAGTCAGATCGAAAACCGCAACAACACGGTTAGGATTCGACGAAAAGGAAACCACCCGCGCAAACGCAGCCGGATCTTGGTCCGGGCCTTTATCCGGATTGATAACCAGCGTGTTGTGCCCTTCGGCGCGGATCCGGTAGAAATCCGGGCGCTTAATCTTGTTTCGGTGCGTAAGGTAGGTCTCGTGGTCGACACCCGAGTCTATAATCCAGCGAACGCCGTTTGACTCCAGGATGAACGTGCCCAGGTCCAGGCTGCGGTGCCCCTGAAGGTTGTTGTTGTTACCCGCCTGCATCGCCACTACCAGAGCATTGCGGTCCTGCCAGGCGCTTCGCACCGACACTAGCTCCGCCTCGCGAAAGTAGCGATCTAGCGGCAGGCGCCTGGGATCAAAGTTGCGTCCGCTCTCGTCGAACCAAAGGAGGTCCAGAAACCCGCCGTCGGCGGGATCCTCTTCGAGCGCGGTGAGACGAAACCAACCATATTCCGGCCGCGCAAAACGGCGCGCCATCCACAGGTGCATGGGGGTCGAAAGGCGCCGAAGACCGCAGTCTTCAAAATCCAGGGCCATGCGATCTGCGCCGGAAAGGTACATTTGGTACAGGCCGCTTTCGGCGAATCCGGGCAGATGCGACAACCCGAAATCTGTCCCGAGCGCGGTTTCCAGGGCCGAAATCATCTTGATATTAAAACGCGTGCCGTAATCCCAATATGTTGCGCCCTCAGTGCCCGCCCCGTCGGGTGCGTAATGTTTCATGGCGAGCGGCAGGCTCCGAATCCCAGCGTGCAAGACCTCCGCCGCCAGTGCGGGCGAATCGTCCGCAATCGCTAGCGCACCTATGGCCAGCCCGCCGTTGCAAACTTGATTCCAGTTGTTGTCGCGCGTATGCCAGCCCGAGGCGCTGCGATACACATCCATGCCTGGTTGCAGTCCCATACGTACGATAGCGTCCCGCAGCACTTTTCGCCTTTCCGATGACCACCGCTGAAAAAACCAGTCGTAGGCGATGCCGAACGCGTATGTCATTTCAGCGGTATCGAGAAAATGCTTGGGATTCCAATCCGGGAAATGAGCCGCCGCTTCGAGTTCCTTCCAGATGCGTTCTAAACATCGCGGGTCGCTTTCCACGAAATCCAATAACGCCAGCGTATGCACCCGCTCCTTAACCCGGCGGCTTACAGAAAGCAACCTGCGGCCATCGGGAATCTCATAGCGCGACGGCGTTGCGGCAATGATGCGCTCCGCGTCTTCTTTCTGCCGTTTGTAGATTTCGCCGGCCAGTTTGGAGGAGGCTACCAGCCGCCTCAACCGGTCCCGCACCGCACCGTCTATCATGACGCGAGGATGCCGGCGTTGTAACGTTCGCAACAGTGTTGAAGGCTCCGGGACGCCCACCTCTTGGGACTTCTCCGCTGCGCTTGCCGCGCGCCAGCCCAGCGCCGCGGCTATCCATTCTCTCCGGTTTGAATGTGTCACAAGAATCCTCGCTCCCTTGCCTGCGTGAACGGCTCAGAAGGCCACCGCCAGGCCGACCCACCAGGATATCGAACTTTCCGGACTGGAGGACCCGAAGCGTGAACCCAACCAGCCGCTTCAGGCATCACATGCTATATGAGCACCGTAACGTGGCTGATCCTGCTGACGGGCATGTGCATGCTGGCGGCCAGTGGCGCCGGCGGTAGGTTCCCTGATCCTGCGATCGATGAACCCCGTGCGCCCCGAACTACTCTGAAAAAAGCTGTGTTCGCGGGCGGCTGTTTTTGGTGCACGGAGGCGGTTTTCCGGCTAGTGCACGGCGTAGTGAAAGTCGTGTCCGGCTACTCGGGAGGAACCCGGGAAACGGCGAACTACGAGGCTGTGAGTACGGGTAAGACAGGACACGCTGAGGCCATTGAAATCACCTACGACGCCTCGAAGATTACCTATGGAGCGCTGCTCCGGATTTTCTTTGAAATCGCGCACGACCCGACGCAACTCAACCGTCAGGGTCCTGATGTGGGATCACAGTACCGTTCGGCTATCTTTGCCATCACTCCGGAGCAAAAAGACATTGCTGTAGCGTATATCCAGCAATTGGATGCGGCCCAGGTTTTCCCGCGCAAAATCGTCACCGAAGTGAACGCCTTCCAAGCCTTTTACGAAGCCGAAAGCTACCACCAGAATTACTGCTCTCGTAACCCGCAGAACCCGTATATCCGGTACAACGCGCTGCCCAAGATCGAGAAGCTCAAAAAAGCCCGGCCCGAAGCTGTCAAAAAATAGCATCGAAGCCAGGAGGCGCTGGGCGTTAGAGCATGGCGGGAATGCGCACTTTTCGCTCGGACTGAATTCTGAGGTCCCGGACTACCGCCTCGATCCACCGAACTTCTTCACGGGGCAATGGCGCCAGATAGTAGGAGTCTGTGAGTCTGCCCTTCGCGTCTTTATGGTCTACTCGCTCCGCGCGCAGAGGTTCTCCGTCCGCAGACGCGCTTTTCAACTCGGCTAGAGGTTCCATGGGCAACCCCTGCACACTATTTCGCCGGCGGAGCCGCACCCGCACCGCCCGCCCCTCGGAAGGCTTGGCCTCTTCAAAGGGATCATTCGCGCTTAGGACCACAACGGCCGCCGGCGGCAACCGGAGGGAGAAACGGTTCTTCTCCCACCACTCGCTCACCACTTGTCGAACGGAGGCCGACCCACCCGCATAACGCGTTTCGAAGTTGGTGCGCGCGTCAGCGCAGATGGCCATCACCCATCCTTTCTCCAGGGCTTCCAGCCAGGCTTCCCACGTCGGTTCGCGCCCCAGAAAAACTGTCCGAAAGCCCTCTAGTTGATCTCCCCACCACCACGCCTCGCGCGTATGGGCGTCCTGCAAGGCAACAAACGGCAGCCGCTCCCGGTAACACGTTAGGAAGGGCTGCGAGCGCAAAAAATTCTCGTTGCCAAAGTGAAAGGTGCTGACTGCGGCATAGGCGCCTGTTTCGACGGCTTCGTCGAGAAGAATCCGGGTGAGCTCTTCGTTCTCATTGAACTGCCAGATCATCCGCCCGCCCGCCGCCCGCAATGCGCCGATGCGCCGGTCGCGAAACTCACTCCATGGCCAAGGCTTTTCCTTATTAGCCATCGAAGCGCCGAAGTCGACTCCTGGCGGAGCCACAAGATCCGCAAGGTGGCTGTATGCCCCCAATCCAGGAAGCGAAACATACGTTCCATACTCTTCGTTGGCATGAAAGAATCGAACGGCGGCGCGACGCCTTGCAGCGATTTCTTGCGCCCGCTCGACCCATCCCGCAGGCGCGTTTTTCGCACCCCAAAGGTCAATGCGAAGCGCTTCCGCCATCTCCACCGCCTCGACGGGGCTACCCTGCCCCGGCGCTTCGATCTGAACCGTGAAGACTCGCGCGCCTGCGGGCGCTTGCGAGCGAACCGAAGGCCTCCCGATTGGCGCGGGCTCCGCTCCCAACTTCTGAAGCGCGGATATAGCGTAAAAAGTTGACATCGGGTTTGACGGCCACCCAGGCCGGCATCCGCCCCCCCCATCCGAGTTGAACAGCGATTGCAGCCAGCGCACGCAAGCTTCGCGCCGCAACGGTTGAGCCATCTCTACGGCAGCCCATGTGTACACGGCAGTGGGAACACCGCCAGGCTCGGCGTTAGGTCGCCACGTGAAACCGCCCGCGGGCGACTGGCAAGCTTGCACCCATTCGCGCAACTCCGGCGACGGTTCTGCATCCATGCCCAAATCCCGCAGCGCCCCAAGGCCCCATAAAGTGTTGAGAATGTGTCCCGAAGAGCCGTCCGCAGCAGGAGTGTTGTTGAACGCGCCATTGGCGCGGCGTCGCGACATCACATACTCCCGCCATTTGTCTGTAGGCGGCAAGCCGAGCAAGCTCCGACAACGCAGCGCCGCCGTTTCTTGGTTGAACACCGGAAAACCGGCATGTTCGTAATAAGGATCGTACCGGCTGGGTTCTGTCCACGCCGCTACCTCCGGCCGGAATTCTTCCGGAGACTCGTTCAGCCAGAGCAACGTCTGGATTTGCTCGAAGCGAAAACGGCGCAAGGGACGCTCCTTGAGCCGGCGTTCTGGCAACGGGAACGCACGGCGCACGAACGCCGCCAGCGCTTGTTTGCGCGGAAGGTCCTCTCCTAACACGCGGTAGCACGCTACTACGAAATAGGTTGCCGTCAGATGGGCGTCATGCTCGCCATCGAACGCGTAGCCGCCTCCCGGGCGCGCCAAAGATTCCAGGTAGCGACGCACCGCCGTACGCCAATTCCCTGCCGAGGTCCAAAAACTCGCCGGAAGTGAAAGAATGGCTTCACGTCGGGTCATCCCTCCACTTTCCCAGCCAGTAGAAAGGGGAGTCAAGCGCTGACGATATACTTGCAGCATGGTCGCAAAAGCTTCGCGCGCCACAGTTGGACGCGTATTTCTGGAGATTATGACATGACCGGAATGCGGATTCCACATCTCCGTTACGTCGTAGCGTTCTTACTGCTTCTGGCCACCATGTTGAATTACGCCGACCGGCTGGCGCTGTCGGTGATCTCCCCACAGTTGCGTCAGGAGTTTGGAATGACCGAACAGGATTACGGTCATGTAGTGGCTGCGTTTATGGCTGCGTATGCCATCATGTATGCGCTCAGCGGACCCATCGCCGATCGGATGGGCACGCGCCGAGGCTTTATGGCGTTCGTTTCCGCCTGGTCGCTCGCGACCCTAGGGCACGCCCTGGCATGGAACAAGTGGTCGCTGTTGTGTTGGCGCTTTCTATTGGGCTTGAGCGAGCCCGGCAACTGGCCGTGTGCGGCGAAAGCGGTTGCAGAATGGTTTAGCGCCCGGCAGCGGGCATTAGGGGTCGGGATTTTTAACGCCGGCTCCTCCCTAGGGTCGGCGCTCGCTCCGCCCATAGTGGCGTTTCTGACCTTGCGCTACGGCTGGCGCTTCGCTTTCCTCTTCACCGGCTCGCTGGGCTTCCTCTGGTTATTGCTCTGGTGGATTCTTTACGAACCGCCCCACCAAAACCGTTTCATCACAGACCGCGAGTGGGCAGCGCTGAAGGGCGAGGTACGACCGCCCGAGGAAACATTGCCGGTTAGGGCGCCACGCGGCGAGTGGTGGCGCGTGCTGCGGATGCGCGAGTGCTACACGCTTGTGGCTGCGCGTTTCTTTACCGACCCGGTGATTTACTTCGTCATCTTTTGGCTGCCCGAGTACCTCAAAAAGGAGCGGGGGTACGACATTGCCATGATCGGGCGCTATGCTTGGGTGCCTTTCATCTTTGGCGACATCGGTTACATGCTCGGAGGTTGGGTTTCAGGCTATTTGATCCGCCAAGGTCTGCCCTTGCCCAAAGCGCGCCGCGCCGTGCTGGCGGCGGCAGGGTTACTGATGCCCGTCTCGATTTTCGCTCCCTTTGTGCCAGAAGCTTCGATGGCGATAGCTCTAACGTGCGTCATCACGTTTGCTCACGCCTTGTGGATCTCGAACCTGCTCACGCTTCCCACGGATCTGTTTCCCGGTTTCAGGGTGGGTACCGCCACAGGGTTATCCGGAATGGGTGGAGCCGTAGGCGGCATTCTCGTCAACTTCGGCACCGGCTACATCGTGGAGCGCTTCTCCTATAAGCCCATCTTCGTGGCAGCGGGATTAATGCACCCGCTCGCCTTTGTGATCGTTGCAGTTCTTCTCGCTGCATTCTTTCGCGGCGCCCCCTCGCATCACGCTCCTCAGGACGAATCAACCAAGAAGGCTTCGTAAATCCGCTATGAATAGTTGCCGCTTCCCTTCCGGCGCAGCCTGAAAACAGACTTTTTGGAAGTCGCGGCTGAAGGCAGGATGGCCGTCAAGCCGGAGAGTGGAATCCGCGAGCTTTTTCTTGTCGATGGTGCGAATCCGGCAGACGGCTTCCTCTGCGCCATTCCGCAAGTCCAGCAGCCGGAGAATAAGCTGATCCCCCCGGAATGCGTCCGTTACGACCCACCTTCCCCGCGGCTCAATCCTAGGGTGTCCGCCGCCTTCCAGCTTTTCGCTCAGAATCCGGAAATTCGAGCCGTCCCAGCGCCACTGACACAAGCGAGTCTTGCCGGCTATAGGAAGATTCCGGATGATGTGCTCGCCGTCACCGTGCCAGTTCGGATGCCCTCCATCCGTCCCAAACAGGGGTTGGGTAGGAAGATAACGGATATCGCTGCCATCGGGTCTTAAGGTGAAAACGATGGTGTTGCGCCCTCCCCACCCATCCGGGAATAGGGTGCGCGTAATTTGCAGCAACCGCGTCCCGGTGCGGTTGTGTTTGGTGTGCCATAAATACCACGTTCCGCCCGGACGCGGCGGCGGTTCCGGAATTCTGGCGGCAAAATCCGCCAGGCTGGCAATGAGCCGCTTCCGGTTTACGGCCAGATCCGTCCGCCATAACCCTTCCGTCTTCGAAGCGCCGGGTGGTAGCGATTGGGGATGCTGGGGATCCCGGGACGGGGCGCCGTAACCAGGCTGCGTCACGTCCATCAGCTCCAACGGAAAGCCCACCACGTAAGTATCGTCCGGAGAGACGTTATACTGCGGGCCCGCAAACAACCGCACTTCACGCGTCACAGTGTCTATGCGCGCGCAACACGCCACACCTTCGACCATGTCGTTCGTGTAAATGTAGCGGTCGGATCCGCCCCAATTCGCGTTCGTGCCCGTTTGAAAGCCCCACACTCGAGTCCGGTACAGGGTCTCGATGGTCTGTTCGCGGAGATCGATCAGACACAACTCGGCCGTGTCGCCAAATACCGCATTATGGTCCTGATAAGGCAGGCGGCTCGTCGCTAAAAAGCGGCCCGAAGGGCTCCACGGACACGTGTCGTAATAGGTGTGTATGTAGTAACCGTCCTCCGGCGTGACACGAGTTACGGGCACAATGGCAGCGCCGCTTCGGTATGGCTGGAAGTCAAACCGGCGTTTGGAGGGTGGCGGCGCCTCACCCGCCCACACCCCTGGAGCGAAAGGCCTAACCAATAGTCCCGCGGAGGTCCGCAAAAACACTCTCCGATTCATGACTTTCCTAATCATAGCTTTGAATGACATGCGGCGTACATCGCTTTGTGGCGCGATGAATCCGATCAGCGTATTCTGAAAAGATCAACCCATGGTCTCCATTCCGGCTGCTTTCACACACAAAACATGGATTGGAATATCGTGCGTAGCGGCGACGCTGCTCTGGTGGGAGCCGGGTAGCGCGGAGAAACGTATCCCCGCGTTTCCGGGGGCGGAGGGCGCCGGTATGTGGGCGAGCGGCGGGCGGGGCGGCGCAGTGTATCGGGTCACGAATCTAAACGCTTCCGGTCCTGGGAGCCTTGCGGACGCCGTTAGCGCTCCTAACCGTTTTGTCGTTTTCACCGTTTCCGGCGTGATTGACTTGAGCGCAGGCCATCCCGGCAAGCCAGGCAAGATCACGATCGCGCACCCGAACATCACGATTGCCGGGCAAACCGCGCCGGGCGAAGGAATTACCGTGATTCACGGCGGCATCCATGTAACCGCCGGCAACGTGATTTTGCGCCACCTTCGAGTCCGGCGGGGCCAAATCGCCAAGGGAGACATGGGCGACGCGTTTGACGTCAAAGGCGATTTTGAGAACGTCATGCTGGACCACCTCTCGGCTTCCTGGGCGACGGACGAGAACTTGACGCTCACCAACGCCAACAACGTCACGCTTCAGTACTCGATCAACGCGGAGGCGCTCGATTACTTCAACCCGCCCCAGACCCCGCCGCGTCATGCTTTCGGGTCGCTTTTTGGCAGCGCGTATGACGACGGGCGTATGACGATTCACCACACGTTGTACGCGCACAACCGGCTGCGCAACGCGCGCACTACCGCAGGCGGGCGGATACCGCCCGTGCTCGATTTTCGCAACAACGTCATTTATGACTCCAAAGAGGCCACGTCCCACACGGGGAGCCAAGCGGTTTACTGCAACTGGGTGAACAACTACGTCAAGGATGGCCCGTCGACGGGCATCGAAGCATTTCCTGAAGAAGTTCGCCAGATCATTTTCGCCTTCCACGGCTCCGATAAGTACCGGCTTTATCTTGCCGGCAACTATGTTTTTGGCAGCCCCGAACGAACGGCAGACAATTGGAAGGCAGTTTCCTTCACCCGCCGCGGCCGCCTCATGGTTCGAAAGGACGATGTGTACGCCGGCCAGCCTTTTTCTGCGCCCCCCGTAATGACGCAACCAGCCTTGGAAGCCTTTGAAACCGTACTCGCTGAAGCAGGCGCAATCCTTCCCAGCCGCGACGCCGTGGATCTGCGTATCATACAAGACGTCCGAAACGGCGCGGGAGCCGTCATCAATACAGAGCGGGACATTCCAGAACCGGGACGATGGCAAACGAATCATAGTCTGCCGCCTCCGGCCGATTCCGATAACGACGGCATGCCCGATTATTGGGAACTCCAGTACGGTCTCAACCCCCGTGACGCTTCCGATGCAATGCAGGATGCCGACGGTGACGGTTACGTCAATATCGAGGAGTATGTCAACAACACCGATCCAAAGGGCGGGTCGCTGCCGGTCGTCTTCGTCTCGGCTTCCGTTTCGCGCGCTTGGCGTGGAGATGGGACAGCCGGTGAGTTCAGGATCTGGCGCAACGGCGCTTTCCATTCCAGCCTGATGGTGAAGTATCGTCTCGGCGCAGAGTCCAAGTCCGCGGTCATTCGCCCAGGCCTTCGCTATCTCCACATCCCGGTTCCTCCGGGTGAACAGAACCGAGTCGTTTTAACGCTGGCGCCAGATAAACAGTACAGGATCGGATGCCCCCACGCCGCCTTAGTCGTGGTCCAGGATGGCCACGCGCCGCGCTCCGTGCGCCTCGAGGATGTCGATCCCTCAGGAGGCGCTACGGCCGAAGACCGCGCGTGGGCCGCTCGCGTTCAGGAAAAACACGTAATCGAGAGGAAGCGGAAAATCGAAGAAAGAAACCGTAAGCTTGCAGACCCGAACTACAAGAGCAAGCGGCCCACTCAAAAAGATCCGCAATAACCCCGCAGCCTTAGGTTCTCGCAAGAAACCGGCGTCAGAAAGAAATGCGGACGCCAAACTGAATCATCCGGTTTCCTGCGCCACCCAAGATCCGGCCGAAATCTCGTGAGTTCACTGAGCCGACTGGGTCGTCCAGTTGTGGCGTATTGGTCAGGTTAAAGGCTTCAGCCCGGAACTGCACGGTGTAGCGTTCGCGAATACGCTGGTTGCGTACAAGTGAAAAGTCCAAGTTTTTGACGCCCGGCGTGCGGAGGTCCGGTTGAGTCCGAGAATCGTTCCCCAGCGTGTAGGGGTTAGCGGGCAAGAACGCCGTCGTATCAAACCAGCGGTCTCGCGTCTGTCCAGCGCTCAGTACTCCGCTTCGGAGCCGGATGGCCCGCGAATTCAACCCGGTGACGTTGGTGACGTTTGGCGCTGTGATTACCATGGGAAACCCGGAATTCAGAGATAAGATCCCGTTGACTTGCCAGGCTCCAACGATGGCGGACAGCAAACCGTGGCTGAAGCGGCTATGACCCGGCCCGAAGGGCAGTTGCCATATCCCAGTCACAACCAGCCTTTGCGGCATGTCGTAATCCGCCAGCGAACGGTCTGCCCGCAGATTATTGGGGTTTGAAACGTTGGTGCGGGAGGAAAAATGCTCACCTGTATTGTCAATTAACTTGCTTGCAGTATAAGAGGTCAGCAAAGAGAATCCCTTCGAGAATCGCCGATCTACACGCAAGGTGAAGGCATGATAGATCGAATCCCCCACCGTTGCCCGGAAACGCGTAATCGAAGAGTACTGCGGGAATGGCAGGAGCAGCTGCCGGCGCGCCACCGTCGGGGCGCTCAGCGCGCCCACAGTCACCTTGCCATAATAGGGGTTCGGCGTCTGGGTTAGCAACTCCGAACCTAAATTCAGCACGGAGGCATCGGGGACGTTATACGCCAAATTCTGCCACAAATGCTCGCCCCGGCTGCCGGTATAAGCAGCCTCGACTAGCAGATTCGCCCGAAGCTGCCGTTGAAAACTTGAAGTCCACTGGTGTTGGAGAGGAGTCAAGTAATGGCGCAGCGTGGTGGAGATGCTTCCGCCCACCAGTCGCGACGGCGGCACGTCAAAACCGGTGATAAATGGATTTGCGAAGCTCGCACCCAATGGAGGGCGGTAGGGCACGGGATCCGGCGGACCCTGATATACCGAGGTGCTGGTCTGGAAACCGCTTCCCAACTCGCTGGAAACCGCACCGATACCACCGTTGCCCTGGGCGTAGAACAGGCCATAACCAGCGCGAAAAGTGGTGCGCGGCGCAAATTTCCATGCAACGCCCAGGCGCGGCCCAAAGTTATTGCGGTCCGGATCCGTCTGACCGCGACGGTTGCCGCCGACAAATTCCAGCGCGCCCGGCAAGCCGGTGACAGAATCCCGCACATTTGGGTCAAAGTACGCTAACTGGTTGAAACGATCTTTCCAAGGCGTCGTGTACTCATAGCGCAACCCCACATCCAGCGTGAAATTACGAGTCAAACGGATCGTGTCTTGAACAAACCACGCTGTATAAACCTGTTGGGTGGCAAGCGCCGGATCGAGAGTGAGCGAGCCGCTACTGGGTAACCCCAACAGGAACGTGGCCATACCGAATCCCGCGTTCGCCGACGTTCGCGCCGGGTCCGGCCCTTGGGTATATGTCCGTGAAAAGCTGTAGTTGCCCGCAGGAGCGCTAGGCGAGTAGGTGTTGTTACGGAATGCTTCGACGTCCCCGCCAAATTTGATCGTCTGCCGCCCCACCACCCAAGTCACCGTGCCTTGGGCCTGCCGGTTTTCCTGAACGCTCAAACGTAAGGCGGTAGTATCGGGACCTATGCCGGTCATGTCCGTGATATCGATGCGCGGAAATACCCGGGCTCGAACAGCCGCCACGACCGAAGGTGCAAAGCCCAACTGTGCAAGGTCAAATCCAAGGCTGGTGGGTTTGCTGTCTTTGTGGTTCCGTGTCAGGCCTCCGCGGAACTCTGCAATCAAATTAGGCCGGAAAGTCACCGTATCGCCGATGATCGTGCTCGAATTCAGCGAGGTGATCGGCTCGATGGCGGTAGACGTCTGGCGGGGAAAAGCGTCGTTGTAACGCACGTTGGCGTCCTGCCGTCCCGTAGTCACACCGAACCGCACGAATAGCCGCTGCTTATCGCTCAGCGAATGATCTATCCGGCTCAGAACTTTGTATGTGTCGTTAATGTTGGAACCGCTCTTAAGGTAGTTGCGAATGCCGGTAAACAGATCGCCCGGAGCATTGGGTAATGGATAGAACTGTGAGATCTTTCTCGCCACTGCGTCTATTTGCTGCGCCGGGACAACGTTCCCCGCAAACGGTGTGCGCACGTAGCCGCCCGGCCTCGCCGGATCCGGACGTGTGCTCCACGGATCGTAAATCACGATCAGCGCGCCATTGGCGCCCAAAGTTCTGCTAAAGTCCCCATTCCGTTCCCGTTCTGTGGGCACCGTGGCCACCACTGAGTTCGGAGTTTTTTGAGGAACTCCCTCAAAATTCGTGAAGAAAAACGTCCGGTTCCGTCCGTTGTACATTTTCGGGAAGTAGACCGGCCCCCCAATGGCCACGCCATACTCGTTTCTACGCACCACGTTCCGCGGCAGTCCAACCAGATTGTTCGTGTACGTATTCGCGTTGAGTGCGTCGTTCCTCAGGTATTCGTAGACTGCGCCCCGTAACTGGTTAGTACCCATTTTGGTGGTGACATTCGTGGTCCCTCCCGCAGAGCGTCCGAACTCCGCCGAATAACTGCTCGTCTGCACCTTGAACTCCTGCACGGCTTCGAGCGGCGGCGTATAGGACGCATCGTTGGTCGTGGAGTTCAGCACCTGACCACCGTCTAGCAAAACCGAGTTGGCGTTCGACCGCCCGCCATTGATCAGCGGACCCGTGCCTGCATTGCCCTTCGGGATCACGGCCGGCGCCAGCACCACCAGCGAATACGGGTTGCGTCCAAGCAGCGGCAACTCTAAAATTTTGTCGGACTGAATGGTGGTTCCAAGACTCGCATTATCCTGTTCGAGCAGTGGCGCCATATCCGCTACGGTCACCTGCTGCTGTACGGCGGCCACATCGAGCGACAAGTTGATGGTCACGCCTTGCGCCACCGCCAAATTCAGTTGCGGCACTACGGCGGTGGCAAAACCCTCGCGCGACACCGTCACCCTATATTCGCCGGGAAACACGGAAATATAGTAGTTACCGGCCGCGTTGGTGACCGTAGAAGTCCGAACCCCGGTTTCTAGGTTCTCCACGGTTACCTTTGCACCAGGCAGAGCTGCGCCGGTTTTATCACTGATAATCCCTGACACAGAAGCCTTTTCTGACTGTGCGCTCAAAAAGCTTGCTGTCGCCAGTATGGCGGCATAAACTCCAACCCAAAGGACGCTGCGCATAAGAAAGCTCTCTCCCCTGGCCAGTATACGTGACACTTGGCTGGGGAGCGAAACTGCAACGTTTCGAGGGCTCACGACCTCGCGCTCAAGCGGCGCCTTGGTACTTCACGATGATGGACACGCGGCGGTTGGAAGGATCCTCGGGAGCGTCAGGTTTTCGCAGATGCTGGTCGGCAAAGCCACGGATCTGCGTGATGCGATTGGCTTGTACTCCCTTCGATTCCAGGAGCCGCCTCGCAGCGTTCGCACGGTCTGCCGACAACTCCCAGTTCGAATAGTCAGCGTTGGCGCGGTATGGTCGGGCGTCCGTATGGCCTTCAATGACAATTTGGTTCGGCAACTTCGCCAGTTGCTCCGCCAGGCTTTCTAAGATCTGCGTGCCTACGACGGTCGGCTTTGTCTGTCCGGTTTCAAAAAACACGCCATTTTCGGTCTCGAGCAGTTCAATACGGAGACCTTCTTCGGTCACGATGATATCTACCTGGTTTTTCAGAGCAGAAAACTCCTTTACTTCCGTCTCCATGGCCTTGCGGATGCGCTCTTGCAGCGCTTGCATGTCGTCCTTCTTTACTTCAAGCGCCTGCCCCGAACCTGCCTTATTCGTGCCCATAAGGCGGCCGACGCCCCTCGGGTCCCGAAAGTAGCCGCCCACGGCCCGCTGCACCTTCTGGCTGCTCGATAGCAACCACAACACGATGAATAACGCCATCATGGCGGTCACAAAGTCCGCGTAAGCGACTTTCCAGGCCCCGCCGTGGTGTCCGCCGTGCTTCTTTACCTTCTTGATGATGACTAGCTGTACGGCATCGTTCGCGCTCATAACGGCTCCTTACTGTTCGGCGGAGCCGTTCCGGCAGACGGCTTCCATCTCATGGAAACTGGGCCGCACGTGAGCGGGAATGGAGCGCCGCGCGAACTCCACCGCCAGAATAGGCGCTGCGCCCTTTACAAATGACATCAGCCCCTCTTTGATGCAACGGTAGTACTGCGCCTCGGCCTCTTTTATTTTGGCAATGTTTGCCGAAAGCGGTCCTACCAAACCGTAACAGAGCAAAATGCCCAGAAAGGTTCCCACCAGCGCCGCCGCGACCTTATGGCCGATTTCTTCCGGCGGGCCACCCAAAGACGCCATCGTAACCACCACACCTAACACCGCGGCCACGATACCCAATCCGGGCAAGCTGTCGGCTACCGAAGTCAACGCCGACACGGGCTTGGTGGATTCTTCATGGTGCACCTCGAGGTCAACATCCATGAGCCGGTCCAAATCATAATGGCTGATAGCGCCGCTGAGGTGGGTGCGCAATGTATCGCACAGGAAGTGAAGCCCGTGGTGGTTTTTGGTGAATTGCGGATATTTCCCGAAAAACTGGCTCTGCTCCGGCGCTTCGATGTCCTGCTCAATCGAGGTCACTCCCGCTTTGCGGATGTTCGAAAACAAATCGTAGAGCATCCGCAGCGTCTCCGTGTACGCGCTCTTGTCGTAACCGCTTCCCTTGAGCACGGCCACAATCCCGGAGGCGATCTGCTTGAGGATATGCATGGGATTCGCAATCAGCATCGTCCCCAAGGCGGCTCCTCCGATGATGAGAAGCTCTGCCGGTTGGAAAAGCACCAAGAGGTTCCCTTTTTCCAGCAAATAGCCGCCTACAATGGCGCCGAAGACTACGATGATCCCTACGATGACGAGCATGCCGCGTCCGTTCCGCCTCCCATGGGTATAAAGCTGAGAATCCATGGATCTATCGGTTGAATACGCAATCTTCTCCAGAGAGGCTAAGCCAGAATCCCTTAAGCGTTTTACCTTAACGAACGTCGCTTCCGTTCAGGTCGATAACCCAATAGGGGAGTTTCCCTAGCGTCGCCAAAGGCGGCGAGGACGCTCCTGGAAGGTGGATCATGAAAGACACACAGCAGGCGATTGATCCTATTCGCCCTTTGGCCGGCGCGGCGGCGGTGGATCCGCTGAAGGAATATCTCCGCGCTAGCCGGGAAGTCATGCGCGCCGTCCAGTTCCTAAACCGGAGCGAGATGGAGACGCTGCAACAAGGTTATAAGTACGCGTTTAGCCAAGATCCTGCCGCGCGCCGCCCAGTGATCAAACTCGTGGATCAGACGACCGGCAGCACCCTGTATCAAATCCCTCCCGAAGAAGTGTTGCGAAGAGCTGCGGAACTCAGACGACAACTTGCGAAACAAGCGGCTTCAGATTTTATCCGCGACGGTTTTGAAGAGGGCTAGGTACGGCTCTTGCATCCATATATCACCCGGGTTCAGGGGACCGACTCGCAAACAGAGTGGCCCGCAAAATGCATAGCAAACCGTCAGCAAAGGAGCCTTCGACCATGCACAGCAACAACAACACAGCTTCCCTATACGAGACGCTTCAGGTGACGGCTGGGGAGGGACGGTCCCTCGAGGCGGCGGTGCTCCTAAAAGCCGCCAATAAGCTTCAACATGCGCTCGATGAATGGGATCACATTCAAAATCACGGGGAGTTTAGCTGTTTGACCGAAGCCTTACGGTACAACCAGAAGCTGTGGACTGTTTTGCAAGTGGATCTAGCCTCGGAAGATAGTCCACTGCCGCCGGAGCTGAGACGCAGCCTCTTCATTCTGAGCCGCTTCGTAGATCGATGCACATTCCAGCTTCTCGCTGCGCCTGAGCGCGAGCGGGTGGCCGCTCTCATTCAAATCAATCGGAATCTCGCAGAGGGACTGGGAACTCCACCGCCGCGCATCGCGGAAGAGCGAGAAGCATCCTTAGCCGCGGCAGCTTCCACCGAGACGGAGACGTTTGACCTGACTTTGTAAACCTCTTGCGTTTCCGCCGCGAATATGGACGTCGCGGGCGCCGATAATCTTTTCGAGGCTATCAGCGCTCGCAACCCATGACTACAGCAGAAAACTATTCGCCCACATTCAAGCGCCTACAGCGATCCCTTCAGAACTGGACCGATGAGGAACTCCTTTTGGCGCGTCAAACAGTCCTACAGGTGAAGGAATCAACCAGCAGCCAACAGGACTTTCTTCAAGCCCTAGATCATATCCTTTACGACGAGCTCAGCCGCCGGCTGATTGAGGTTCTGGAGTTAGAGCGGCTCTATTTCCGGGAATGATCAGTTTCCCTGGCGCAGCCGGCGCCGCCGCCAGAAAAAGATCCACCGTCAGCACGCTTCCAGGCTGGACGTCAGCAGCCACAGGGAAGGACCACCGCGAAGAACCGGCAAAAGAGTCGCTTTCCGCCGGTGTACATCCCTCGGCGTGGCAAGGCGGTTCTGCATCTATGCGGAGGCTGCGCACGGTCCCGTCCATCGATTTGTATTGCACGATTGCGCCTCGAAACACTACAGGCCCGGAACTCCGTGTGGCTTGAAAACCGACCCAGCGCACGGCTGCGCCGTTCATTTGCAGCGAAAATCGCTCCCAGCAGGCGCCATTCTGCGAAAGTTTCAGTGTAGATCTGAGCTCATGCAAGCGACCGTCATCCCAAAACACGGTCATCTCCACCGGCGGCAGCGTGGACTGGAACGCTTCGGCGGGAATTCGCCTCAGGAAAATCGCTTTTGCCGCCTCGCCCAGCGGCCGTCCTAACCGTCGTGCTAAAGCGAACAGCCAGTAAACCTCCTGGCTTCGAAGACCTACAAGTTGTTGCGCACTGAGATGTTCCAAATATACAGAAGGCAGCGTACAGCAGGCTAATGTCCGCGTGTTCGTCGAACCGAAATTCTCGTCGTGGCGCCAAGAACCAAGCGCCTCGATTTCTTCTTCCGTCGGAGAGGTAATCGCCCGGACCACCAGCGAGGTGACAAATGGCCTTAACGCGCGGGAGTCCGCTCCCACCTTCGACCGGTGATCCGCCCAGATGTCCAGAAAGTCCAGGGCGGCGTTCTGCACTTTGTCTACGGTCTCTAGTTGTTCTGCGGAAACGCGCAGATCATCCAAAACGGGCTTGCCGGATTGCTCGTACCCTACGGTGGAGCCGCAATGCGCCATTAGCGACTGCTCAAACACCTCGGGCGACCGGCTAAACGTATGCGCCACTGCTACAGGGTAACCGCGGTCCGCCAGGTAACCCTCCGCCGCCGCGCCGGTCTCATGCACTTTCCCGATAGAAGCGTTTGTAATGAAATACAATCCATGCGTTTGAACGGGCAGGCCCCAGTGGTTGAAAATTCGCTGGAGGCAGCGCTGGATGGTGCCTCCATATCCGAGATCCACGATCCCAAGACGAGCTGGAAGCTCTGGCAAAATGTGGTTGAGATGAAGCATCAAGCCCGTGCGCGTTTGCTGAGCGGCCGCCAGGGCCTTGCGGCGCAATTCACGTCGCTCGTGAATCACGCGGGCCAGCTTTGCCGCCTCCGCCGGTTCAATGAGACAATCTTCAGAAATCGGTATTTCCTCAGGGATGATGCCTAAGGGTCCGAGCAGGCGGCCAGCGGGAGTGGGCCCTGGGCGCGCAAGAAACGTGGACAGCTCCTCCTCGGAGCCCGACAAAATGTTCGCCATTACTGCCGCATAGCGGGAAATGTAACATTCAAAGGCTGGGAATTGAGGATCGATCCGGTGAATCATGCGACGAAGAATTCGGCCTTCGCGCATCAGAAACAAGCAGGCGGGAATCTGCTCGGCCCGGCAGCGCTCAAGGATCCACTCGCAAAAGGCGGCCATCGCTGGGCCAAGCACCGTCGCCCCCCAAGCTTGATGTACATCCAACAAGTTCCCATTGGAATTCAACGCCATGGACCGCAAGCTCGTCAGTCCATAGTCCCCGCCGCTCGCGAAAAACGCCACGCGATCCGAGCGCACAGCAGGCAGTTCCTCTTGAACCGCGCCATTCCACGGCGGGGTGAATTTGGGAAACCACAAAGTAGAGATGCCCATCCGCGCAGGAGCTTGCACGTCCGCTTCAAGGTTATCTCCGATGTGAAGGATCTTTTCGGCTTTCACTCCGGAGATCTCGAGCAACGCCCGGTGCAACCCCTCCACTTTGGAGATCCCGTATGTGCAGGACGGAATGAGATAATCGCCAGTCACTGGCAGGATCGTTCGCAAGTGCGATTCAGGAAAGTAGGTGTCCGAGACAAATGCGATCTGCAAACCGCGCTGCCGTGCGAAATCAATGAGCGCCACTACTTCCGGGTGGGGGAACGTGGCGCGGCGTTCCAGCTCCAGCTCGAGATTCTTCAGATCGCCAGGGCCGGCATCGCGCAAAAACCCTTGTGGAAACTCGTCATAAATCTCGTCCAATGTCACCTCTGAAGTCCAGGCTTTCCGCCGCCGCGCTCGCAACTCGCAATCCGTCCGGGTCGCCGCTAAAGCCTCGGGAGGCGATGACGGGTATAACCATCCACGATCACTCGCACGCGCCCCCAGCGTTAGAAACAGATCGCTGGGCGTGGGATACGTTCTCCATACCGTCGTGTCAAAGATGTCGAGCGAGAGCACACGATAGGCGCCCGCCTGAATTCTGGCGGCAGCCTCCTGAAGCCAACTGTTCGCAAACGGCATGTCAAGATGCTTACTAGCACGTTGGAGTCCACGGCAGGAAGAGTTGGCAAATGAAATGCAGCCGTGTTGGGGCATGGCGCATCAGCATGAACCGGCTTTCGCCCATCCCTCTCCCGCTGCTCAGCAGCATTTCAGCCACGCGGAGCGCATGAAACGCAAAGGGCATTGGCGAGAGGCTGCGACAGCGCTGCTGGCAGGGTTGGAACTGGAACCGGGCTGTGTCGAAGGGCTGCTCAGCCTGGCCGAAGTATGTTTGAAGCTAAACCAAGCTGAAGGGGCAATGACTGCGTTAACGACCGCCGCCCGGAGGAGCCCTCAAGATCCGCGCATCTGGACCTCGATGGGAGATGTTTTTCGCTCCCGGAACATGCCTGCGCAGGCGGCGGAATGTTATCTCTCAGCGCTGAAAGCCCGGCCTGCCGACCCGAAGCTACGCTTCGCCTACGGCGTCTCCCTGTTGGAATCACGCCGCGCCCGGGCTGCGGCTTCCGTGCTGCGGACGCTTACTGCTTGGCGACCCTCGGACCCGCAGGTATGGTTGCAGCTTGGCGCAGCCGCCCGACTGTGCGGGGAGCGAGAGGAAGCCTTTGCCGCTCTTCGGCGGGCGCTCGAGCTACATCCCCGAAATCCCGCAGCGCATGTGGAGTTGGGCATCCTCTTCCGGGAGTCACGCCAGTATGAGGAGGCAGAGTGGCGCTACCGTGAAGCCTTACGCTTGCACTCGGATTTTATCCCCGCTCTGGTCAATCTCGGCAACTTGTATGGAGAGCTCTTGCGCCTAGAGGAAGCCGATAGCGCCTACGCCAAAGTCTTGGCGCTGGACCCGGATCATGCGCCAACTCATTGTTCCCGGGCGATGCTGTGGCTCTTACAGGGGCGGTTCGAAGAAGGCTGGCGCGAATATGAATGGCGCTGGCGCCAACCCGGCACAGAACTCCCTGCGACAGGCAAGCCGAAGTGGGACGGTACGGCAGACGTCTCCGGGCGAACCGTCCTCCTTTACGCTGAGCAGGGATCGGGCGACACCATTCAGTTCGTCCGGTACGCCCGGCTACTGAAGCAGAGGGGCGCGCGGGTCCTACTTGCTTGCCGAGATGAACTCACGCGGCTCATGCAAAACGTTCCAGAGCTCGATGGCGTTCTCACTTCCGGAGATGCGTTAGAAGGCGTAGACCTGTACTGCCCGGTCCTGGATTTGCCCGGCGCTTTTCGAACCGACCTGGCATCCATTCCAGCATGGCGACGTTACCTCGAGCCGCCACCGGGCGTCCCGCCTGATCCTCGTACGCTGCACTATGCAGAACCGCGCGTTGGTATCGCCTGGGCAGGAAATCCGAACCACCCCAATGACCGTAACCGCTCGTGCCGCTTCGAGCACTTCCTTCCGTTGAGCCAACTCATGGGAGTAAAAATCTTTAGTTTTCAAGTTGGACCGGCGGCGCGCCAAGTGGCTGGCGCCATTTATCGGGACGTTATTCCGTTAGCGCCAGTTCTGGAAGACTACGCCGCCACGGCCGTGAACCTGGACCAGATGAACGCCGTAATCACCGTGGATACGTCCGTGGCTCATCTGGCGGGAGCGCTAGGCAAACCTACTGCGATACTGCTTCCTTACAGCCCGGACTGGCGATGGTTACTGGATCGGTCCGATTCACCCTGGTATCCTTCCGTAAGGTTGTTCCGGCAAACCCGCCCCGGCGAGTGGGAAAACGTCATCGAGCAAGCATGCGACTGGCTTCGTGACGTCCTCAGCCGCTCACAGGCAGTTCCACGTCCAGCCTAGCGGTCAAGTTGTGGCGACAGCTCGCGGATCACCACGACGCGCCTGCCCCCTTTTTCGCCAAAGCGCCCCAGAAAACGGTCGGAACCGTTCACCGCCAGGCGCAGCGGAGTCGAGGATGGACAATCGAACACGAGCACATCGCCGCTTTGCAATGCGAGCAAATCGCCGATCCGGACTTCGACATCTCCTAGGTGGGCTTCCATCTCGACCTGCGAATCCTTGAGGCGGGCAAGGATGAGGCTGGATAGCGAGCCGCCGCGTGAGCCAGGCTGCGCTCCCATCTCTGCGGGCAAGCGCAAAACCACATCCCGGCAAAGGTCAACGTCCATCCTCCCGCGCACGGCGGGCGCAGTAAGCGATATCTCGATGTCAATCGTAATCATCGAACCGTAATGGCTCGTCGCCCAATCAGCGGGGATTTCGCAAATTTCAGCCCCGCGAATCCCTGCCTCGCCCCACAAAGGCCCCAGCTCTTCACATGCGATCTCGAATATCGCCCTCACCAGCGATTTTTCAAGCTCTGTGAGCGGGCGTTCCACCGTCTCCAGTTGGTTCCCAGACCCGCCCAGCGCAAGGTCTATCAGCACGGGCAGGATCTCGCCGCTTATGCCCAGGCGCCCGCAGTGAGGTTTGTGCGGAAACGAGACCGCCATCGCGTAGCCGCCAGGCTGGGGCGACTCAAGCGCTGCGGCGCCCTGTTCGGCGATCTCCCTGGCTTCTAATTCAACCGGGCAGCGGAAAAAGCTGCTCAGACGGAGCGCAAGATTGGGCAGAAGCCCCCGCACCAGCTCGAGAATTCGATTCAAATCCGCCGGGGACACGCGGATCACTTCACGGAAATCCACCGGCGCCGGTTCCGGTGGGCCGGCGTGCGCCTGTCCGAAGGTTGGAGATGATTCTTCCATAAGGGTGCTTCCAGCATCAACTTGCACGTGAAGTTCCGTCTTCGCCGGCGCTTCTTCTGGCATCCGGCTTGCTCGCTGAAATCACAGCGGATTCCTCCAGTGAGACCATTCGAGTTCCGGCTTCAATCCGTCTTGCGGCTCAAAATGCAGCTTCTGGAGATGGAAGAGCTCCAACTGCAAAGGCTTCTCCAAACGGAGCGGGATCTAGTCGAACAGCTTCGTCAAGCCGCAGCGGAGGTGCGGCGGCAACAAAAGCTGCTTCTTTCCGAAGAGCATGTGATTGGGTCCATCCTCAGCACGTATGCAGCTTTCCAGAAAGATATGAAGCGCCGGATGGAGAAGCTGAAGGAAGCCATCGAAGAGGTCCGGCGACAGCAAAACGCGCAGCGAGAGAAAGTCCGTCAGCTCCGGACGGAGCGGGAGATGCTGGAGCGGCTCCGTAGCCGCCAGTTCCGCGAGTGGCGCTATCTGGCGGATAAGGAGATAGAAGCGCTGGCGCACGAATCCCACCTGAACCGCTTGGTGCGGGAGCAGTCTTCCGCAGGGCGGGGACGTTAGGTCGCCGCGAAAACGGGCTCGGAGACAAGAAGTCGTCTCGTCGCCGCCTCAAGTGTGAGAAAGCGCCCGAAAAAGTGGGTCCTGATGGGGCGGCGCGCCCTAAATGGCTACGGTCGAAGCTTGCAGGTTTGGCCCGCCAGATGCAAACTCCCATTCCGAGAATCCAGCAATAGTTTTGGTTATAGAGGAGTGAAGCATGGGATCGTTTTCAACCGCCCTTTCGGCAATGCGTGCGGCATCGGAGGCGGTGCAAGCTGTAGGGCATAACCTGGCGAATCTGAACACGGCGGGCTTCAAAAAAGCCGAGATCTCTTTTCAAGAAATCGTCGCCGCCTCCACACAAACGGGCTTGGGTGTAACTGCGGATGCGAACGCGCGGGGATTCCAGCAAGGCGCCATCCAGGTAACGAACCGGCCGTTGGACGCAGCCATACAAGGAGCAGGCTTTTTCCTGGTTCGCCCTGCGACGGCGGGCGCGACCTCAGGAGGGGCGCAGACGTTGCTTACCCGGGATGGACGCTTCTTCGTGGGCGCAGACGGGAGCATCATGACGGCAGGGGGAGCGCGGGTACAAGGCTGGCGGCTCGACACGTCTACAAATGCCGTGAACCCCTCCGGACCCGTCCAGGATCTACTGGCGCCCCTTGGCACTACGCTTCCTGCCAAGCCCACTACCCGCGTGTCCATTGCCGCAAACCTGGATGCTTCAGCCGCGCCAGGAGCGACGCTGAAAATTCCCCTGGATGTTTATGACGCCCAGGGCGTCTCCCATCCGGTCACGGTAACTTTTGCCAAGCAGTCTCCCAACACCTGGTCGGTTGGCTTGGAATCACCCGACCCAGCGGTCGTTCAGCCTCTCCCACAAGTTTCGCCAGTCTCTCTAACTTTTACTAACGGCTTGCTGGATCCTTCCACCCCAGGAGCGCTCTCGGTTGGCGCGATCGCCCTAAAGAACAACGCCGGGCAGCTCGGGCCGCTGACCCTCTCCCTCGATCCGGCGAGCTTCACTCAGTACTCCCAACCCTCGGCGCTCCTTTCGGTTACGCAAGACGGCGCTCCACCCGCTACGCTTTCCGACGTTCGCATTGGGGATGGAGGAAAGCTGATTGCGGTCTACTCCACGGGAGCTGAAAGCGAAATCGGGCGGCTGGCTTTGGTATCGGTTCGCAATCCGGAGTCCCTGGTGGCGGTCAGTGACAACTATTACCAACCTGGCGGCGATACGTTTCTTTTACCGCCCGCCATTGCAGGCTATCAATCCTGCGGAAACATCATCGGCGGCGCCCTGGAAGGGTCCAACGCCGATCTAGCGGATCAATTCACACAACTGCTGACCTATCAGCGAGGCTATCAAGCGGGAGCGCGGGCCATCACCGCCAACGACGAGCTCATGCAGGAAGCCCTGTCGTTATTGCGTTAACGCGTGGTTTCGCCTCGCTGTGACGGTCCGGCTTGCGGATAAGACTGAAGCGCTTCGTCTCCCAGAAAGACAACGTCCACGCGACGGTTCCGGCTCCTTCCTTGTTCGGAGGCGTTGGAATCCACGGGAAAGTTATCCGCGTAACCAGCCACGGACAGGCGTTCCTTGGGAATATGGAAGCGCGTGTGGAGAATTTCCATCACCGCGATACTGCGTGCGGCCGAGAGCTCCCAGTTATTTCGGTAACGCCCGCCGCGGATGGGCAGCGAGTCGGTATGCCCTTCTAAGCGGATAGGGCAATTCAAACGGTGAGCAGCGCGAGCGATCTTCTCTAACACAGGCAACGCCTCGGGAGTGACTTCCGCCTCTCCCACCGGAAAGCAGGAGGCTTCCCTCATGCTAACCACCAAGCCTCGCCGTTCGAGCCTCAAGTCCAGCTTTCCCTGCTCTACCTCGCTCTGGAGTTCCGATTTGAGCCACTCCAAGGAACGGGCAAAACTTGAGTTCTCGACGCTCGTATCCCCCACCCGGTTGGCCCGGCGGAACGATTCGGCCATTTGTTTAGCGCGAAGCCGGTCTGCCGTGCTAGTCGCATAGAGCACTACGAAAAGAGCGCACAGCAGGGTAATGAAGTCGGCGTAAGAAATCATCCAGCGGTCATGGTTTTCCACCTCGCTGCGGTGGGAAGAAAACAGCATCATGGTCTCCTATTGAAGCGTTTCGCGCATAGGTTGTACGACCGGAGCGTTCGGAGAGGCAGCCGCTTCACGGTGTCCTGGCTGAAGAAAAGCCTCCAGAATCCGTTCGCTCACGCGGGGGTTCAGTCCCTCGGCAATGGCGCAGACGCCTTGCAGGATGAACTCTTGCCGTTGTAACAGCGCACGTGCGCGCGCGCGTATTTTTTTGGCGAAAGGCAAGAATACGAGGTTTGCGGATCCGACGCCATATATGGTTGCGGTGAAAGCGACCGCAATCCCGGGTCCGATCTTGTCAGTGGCGTCTATGTGCTTCATGACAATAATCAACCCCAGCACCGCGCCAATAATCCCGACGGTGGGCGCATAGCCGCCGGCGCTCTCAAACACTCTGGCCTCTTCCTCGTGGCGCTCTTGTTCCACCATCGATTCAAGTTCCATAACACGCCGGATTTCGCTGGATTCCGTGCCATCGATCGCCAGTTCGAGCCCTTTCTTCAAGAACGGATCCGAGATCCGCTCCAAAACGTCCTCTAAAGCTAGGACGCCGTGCCGGCGCGCGGTCCGGCTATAACCCAGCAGTTCATTCATCAGCGGGCGCAACCCGGCATCCTCGTGGGGGAAAAGCAAATCGGGGATTCTGGCGACCGCGCGCCTCACCTGGCGCAACGGGAAGCTGACCAGCACAGCGCCACAGGTGCCCCCTAGAACAATGAGGAAAGGGGAAAGCCGTGCGATTTCATCCAGGGTGCCTTCTTCTAAGAGGAATCCCCCGAACAGCGATGCCGCGGCGACCACCAAACCCGCCAGGGTAGCCAAGTCGGGTCGCCTGCGCAGCGCCCTCACCATTCTCCTGCTGGCGCCTGGAGCCACCGTTATTCCTCTCCTTTTCCGGCTACGTCCGCGCGGGCTCCGGCCACGGCGGCGCATCGCGCGCCGCCTCCGCCTGCGGCCTGGGTCGCCGCCGACAACAGGGCTCGGCGGTATTCGATCACCCGTCGCACAACCTCCTCAGCAGACTCCCGCACCACCAACCGGTGACCGTTCGTCAGGATCAGGACAGTATCGCCTGATTCCTCAACAGACTCGATCAAGTCCGGGTTGAGGTGTATCCGCTGATTGTTCATGCGGGTAACGGGAATCATGCCCTACACAGCCGCCTCCCACAGTGCGGAGGACTCCGCCTCCTCTTCGGTGTCCGTGTCACAGGCTTCGATCTTGAGGCTCTTCAGCTTCGCCGCAAACGTGGTGCGTTTCAACCGCAGCAACTCGGCTGCTTTCTTCTTGCTGCCACCGCTCAACTGGAGCGCCCTTTCAAGGATGTTCCGTTCGAACTGATCCACGACGAGGTTATAGTCCAAGCCGTCTTCGGGGAGGACGAACAGACCGACTTCGCATTTCGGCGCCATCAAAACGCCAAAGTCCGCGAGCGTGAGAACCGTACGGTTGCCGCTTAGCGCCACGGCCATTTCCACGGCATTTTCCAGTTGCCTGACATTGCCCGGCCACTTTTGAGAAATCAGCCAGTTCATAGCGTCAGGAGAGATCGTCTTGGGCGCCAGCCCCTCCTGGCGGCAAATGCGCTCCACAAAGAATCTGGCCAACAGCGGAATATCGCTCGCTCGGTTTCGTAAAGGGGTTAGGAAAATCGGCGCCACATTGAGGCGATAGTAAAGATCCTCACGGAACTTGCCCTTTCGGACCATTTCTTCGAGATTGGCGTTCGTCGCGGCAATCACCCGCACGTCCACGCGGATGGTCTCGGAGCTGCCGAGCGGCTGGAACTCCTTTTCTTGTAAAACCCGGAGCAACTTGGCTTGGAGGTTCAGAGGCATCTCGCCAATCTCATCCAGGAAAAGGGTCCCTCGATGCGCTTTTTCGATCCTGCCTTGCCGGTTCGTAAAGGCGCCCGTAAATGCGCCCCGCACGTGACCGAATAGCTCAGCCTCCAACAGCTCGGCAGGCAAAGCGCTGCAATTGATCGACACCATGGGCATGTCCGCCCGCGGGCTACAGGCATGCAGGGCGCGCGCCACCATCTCCTTGCCGGTTCCTGTCTCTCCGGTGATCAAGACGGTCGTTCGCCGCGGCGCCACCAAACGGATGACCTCGCCAAGAACCCGCATGGGCCAGCTTTCACCCACTAAGAACTGCTTCCAGGGTTGTTCCGAACCACTTACGGCCGCGTTTTCACTCGAGCTGAGAACATCCATGGCTCGTTGGATCCAGAGGTTCATCTCTTCGGCGCTCACCCTAGTGGTTAACAGGTGGAATACGCCCATCTGCCCCAACTGCACCGCTTCTGCGACCTCCCATTGCTCGCGTATCAGTATGAGGGGTAAACCGGGAGCCGCGGAGCGGATGCGCGCCGCGATTTCGACGGGAGATTGGTCCTCCGGCGCCTGTACTACAACCGCCGGCGCGGGGCTGCATCCAATCTCTTGTAAAAGCTCTTCCCAGCCGCCTACGGTCTGACGCGGGAAGCGGGAATCCATGGCGTTCAGGATTCTGTGATCAACTCCGAATAAAAGCACTCTCACCGTTCATCCCCCGAACACGAACTGGGTCATGGGCACAATCATTTTCACGTTCGCCGCAAAAACTTCTTCTTGGGATACAACCGGACTATCGGCGAGATTTCGTCTCAGGTTTAGGCCTTAGAACAGTTTTTTGGATGCACCAGAGGGATAAGTGGCGGTTGCTCGTCTTGATTTACAGGGATTCTGGTCTGGTGGAAACGTCTCGGACAGGGGCGGCAGGCTAAGGGGATTCACGGTCTGTGCGAGCCGTGGTCGTGGCGGGGGTGCGTTCACCGTCCGGAGGGCGTAACCCCTGGAGTATGAGCTGGGTAAGACCCAATCCACCGCCCAGCGCGATGGCGCGTCCCAGCTCTTCCATGGCGAACTGAATAGCGTGGTCCCCAGCCTGATCGTCTTGTTCGCCAAGAAAGCTGGAGTCCGAAGGAATTGCGGATTTTAGAATTTGGGCGACCAGCAGCGCTTCAAACTGGCGGGCGGCGTCTTCCATCGGATCTGGGGCCCGCTTAGGAGCAGGCGCTTCAGAAATAGCATTCCGGGTAGCAGCGATCGCGGCGAGATCCATCTAAATTACCTCCAGGTCGGCATCGAGGGCGCCAGCCGCTCGCAGGCTTTGAAGAATGGCGATAATGTCGCGCGCTGTGGCGCCGATAGACGTGAGCGCTTTCGCTAACTGTTCGACAGTAGCCCCATTCGATAGAGTGACCGGCTTCGGCCTTTCTTCGGTAGCCTTGATGCTCACTTCAGGCACAACCTGGGTTTGTCCCTGCGAGAACGGCTGCGGCTGGGAGACATTGAAATTCGTCTGAATCTCGACAACCAGCGCACCGTGAAGAATGGTGGCGGGAGACAGGACGACGTCGCTCCCCATGACAATCGTGCCCGTGCGCTCGTTGATCACGACGCGGTTGGACGTGCGGCTCTCGACTTGAATGTTTTCAATGCGCGCGATGAAATCGGTTTCACGCGTCCGGAATTCGGGCGGCACGGTTACGGACACGGCGCCGCCATTCACCGCGCGGGCAATCGGAGACCCGGGCGAGAATTGCCGGTTCAGCGCCTCAGCGATTTTCGAAGCAGTCGTGAAATCAGCCTTTCGGAGCTGCAATTGAATCTGGCCGGGAGCTACCGCGGCAGGCGACCGCCTCTCTACGATCGCTCCGTTCGGGATGCGTCCGGCAGTGGGGTGGTTCAAGGTCTTGGAAGAACCGGCTGCCGTCGCCATATAGCCGCCGAGAACAACGGGGCCTTGCGCCAGCGCATACACCTCTCCGTCCGGTCCGCGTAGCGAGGAAAGAATCAGCGTGCCCCCTTGTAAGCTGGTGGCGTCGCCAATCGCAGAGACGGTCACATCGATTCGCATTCCGGGTTCGGCGAACGGCGGCAGCGTAGCCGTCACTAGCACCGCCGCAGTGTTGGATACTCGAATGGCCGAGGGAGGAACAGACACCCCCATGCGCTCCAGCAGATTGGTGAGGCTCTGCGCCGAGAACATAGTCTGCCTCCGGTCCCCCGTTCCGTTCAAACCTACAATCAGGCCGTAGCCCACCAACTGGTTGTCACGGACCCCAGCCACGGTCGCCAGGTCCCGGATGGGCGCTTGTTGAGGGGTGGCGGCCGCCGCCAGCGCCCCTGACACCATGCAAAGCGTGATTAGATGTTTCCTCATGGCGCTTCACCTACAAAGGAAGGATTCCGAGTAACAGCCGGTACAGGAAGAACGGTTTCCGGATCGCGTCACCCACTACGCCCTTTCCGTTGATTCGCACTTCAAGCTGCGCAAGATGGTCCGAGCGCACCATGTTGCCTGAGGTCAAATCATTAGGCCGCGCCACGCCCCGGAGAGTCACCACTTGGCGCTCGGAATTGATCACGACTTCTTTGGTGGCTTCGATGACCAGATTCCCGTTCGGCAAAACTGCCGCCACCCGTCCGGTCAACGTCGTCGACGCTGTGGTTTCACGCGAAGTTGTCCCCGCGCCATCCAGAGAGGATTGCGAGCTCGCGCTTGCGAGATTGGCCAGCGGCCCTTTGGCCCGCGTAAGACCGCCCACGGCGTCGACAGATGCTTTTAACCCCGACTTTCTTTCCGATTTTACGGAACCCTTCGCCGACGCCGATGCCCGTTCCACCACGAGCACCGTCACCGTATCATTCACAAAACGGGCGCGCAAATCCCTACCAAGATCAGTAAATGGAGCCCCGGGCGACCAGATGGATCCCGCCGTGCGTTCGCTCGCCGGCGAACTTTCGTTGGCCTCTCGCACGTAGCGGTCCAACGGGGACTCCTCCAATTTCTTGCCACTCTTTTCCGCATCCGCCTGCGAAACCATGGCGAAAGCGGCAGTGAGAAGCAACGACGACCATCGCAGCATGGATTTCATACGCTCATCTCTTCCCCGAAGTCACACGCCGCAGTCCCGGCGCTTTACCAGATGGTTCCACAACCACGCAAGTGGGCCCTTCCACCCGCGCCAGCAAGACCTCTCCGTTCATAGAGCTTTTTACTTTCACAGTTTCCCCGAGACGCGCATCGGCGGCGGCGGTGCCCGGGAGCTTGAGTAAGATGGGTCCAGTTCGAACTTCAATCTCCACGGCTTGCCCGGCGCGCACGACACGTGGAGCGTCCAACAGGCTCGCTGTCAGGACGGCCCCAGCAGGGATGGACCGCCTCGGGATTCGGCCCACCGCGCGGTCCAACGTCAGTTCTTGGCGCCCAGGCACACTGTGGCTACGCATTCTTCGTTCACGAAGCTGCCCGGGCTGGATCGGTTGGCCGGCAGGCAGCTCCTCCAACGCCACTAGTTGGACCCGATCCACAACCACTTTGACCCTTACGGGCGCCGCATACCGCCGCCCGCCCGCCGTTTTCAACCACCCGCGCCAGATGGCCGATCCGTCTTCTTTGGGCTGTAGCAGGCCGCTCAAAGGGAACTCGAGAGCGCCATCCGGATAGGGATTGCTGGGAAGGTCGAGAATCTCGATTTCGGCATTCCATCCCGCCAGCGCCTTCCGCATGGCCGCCAGCGCCGTCTCACGCGTGATGAGCGCACCGCTTCGTTCTACACAGACGTCTTCCTGGACCTGACCGCCGGCCCCAAACCTGGCGAGCATGCGCGAAAGTTCGCTGGCCGGCAGAGTCCTCGTGATTCCAGGTTCCGGCGCCGGCGCTAGGATCGTTTCCGGCGGTAGAGCCGCGAACCCAGGGCTGGCTTTCGCCAGGTCTTTCGCGCGGATGGCGTCCCCGCCAACGGGCAGACAAGCGGCCGCAGCCAGAGCGAAAAGTGCACCCGCAAATATCATCGCGAAATGTTATTCACTTGCTGATACATCTCGTCCGCGGCTTTGACCACCTTGGAGTTAGCTTCGTAAGCGCGCTGACTAATGATCAGGCTCACAAACTCTTCCACGACGCTGACATTGGACTGCTCAATGTAGCCTTGCAGCAATGTGCCCAAGCCCTCTTGTCCTCCCGGATTTCCGACAATCGGGTCACCGGAGGCGTCTGTAGGTTGGTACAGGTTCCGGCCAAGGCTGTTCAATCCTGCCGGATTGGCGAAATTCACCAATTGAATCTGGCCGGCCACTTGAGCGTTGGTTTGTCCCGGCTGTAAATAGGTGACCGTGCCGTCCGGGGCTACAGTGATCGACTGCGCATCCGAAGGGATCACGATTTGTGGATCCAGCAGGTCGCCGTCGGAAGTCACCAAGTTGCCGTCGCGGTCCAAATGGAACGACCCGGCTCGCGTGTAAGCCAGTTCCCCGTTCGGGCGGCGAATTTGAAAGAATCCGCGCCCCTGAATCACGAGGTCCAGAGGGTTATCCGTCGCCATAAAGTTCCCTTGGGAAAACAAGATCTCATTGGAGGCGGTCCGTGTCCCCAACCCCACCTGGAGGCCGGTGGGAACCGAAGATTGCTGGCTGGCCATCGCGCCGGGCTGCACCAGGTTCTGGTAGAGGAGGTCTTGAAACTGGGCCCGCCTAGCTTTGTATCCCGCGGTGTTCGCGTTTGCAAGGTTATGCGCGATATTGTCGACGTTGGTTTGTTGAGCGGTCATCCCGCTCGCCGCACTGTATAATGCTCGGATCATATTCTCTCTCCTTGTCTTACGGTCCTACCTTGGCCACGTCTTCCATCCCTTTCCGATTCATTTCGGCTCCGAGGGCAATGGCCTTTTGCAGCATTTCAAAATGTCGCAAGACGGATACCAAACGGACTGCCGCTTCCGCAGGTGTCACATTCGAGTTCTCGATTTTGCCCTGGTGGATCTCCACCTCGGGCGCAGGAAGAGGCTTGTCATTCGGATCGGTGTTGATTAAATAATTAGCGCCCTGCTTCATCAATCCTGACGCCTTGCTGAATTTCACCACCGCCAGCTTTCCCACTGTGACGCCGTTCTGTGTCACTGACCCGTCCTTGGCGATCTCGAATGGCCGGGTGGGGTCCAAGCGCACCGGAGACCCGTTTGCACCCCGAAGTGGGTATCCTTCGGGCCCTAAAAGGACCCCCTTGGCGGAAATTTGCAGCGAGCCATTCCGTGTAAATAAAGGTCCCTTGGGCGATTCCGCCACTAGAAATCCGCGACCGGACAGAGCCACGTTCAGGGGGTCGCCGGTCGGCTGGAGAGCGCCTTGCGTCAGATCGACCCAAGACCGCATGGCAAAGGGTGACAGCGACACGCTTCCCGTTTCGCCCGGGCGCGCATCGCTGCCAAGATAGGTGGTGTATGACTCGCGATCGGCTTTGTAACCTTGAGTCGAGCTATTTGCGATGTTGTTCGCCAGCAAGTCCAGCGACTCCATTCGCGCGCGCATCCCGGCGGCGGCAACGGCTGTAAGCGGATCCATAGCAAGATTGTCTTTGCAAGCCAGGTTCCGGATCACCACCCGCGGATTTTGGGACTGCTGGTTCGCGAATTGCAACAACCCTCAGGTGCATTCCATCTTTCCCTCAGCGAAGAGCGGCCTCTCGACGCCGCGCTACAGTGTGGAGGCGGAATCCGTACAGCGCCCGTCAGCGTACCCTAACGAGTTTCAGCAAGCTTTCGCGGATTCGCTGGTTCCAAAGCTTGCCGCGGAGGATGCCCCGCCCGTGAGCGAGAGTCAGGAGACGGAGACGTGGAAGGCGTTCGCCGTATGGGCTCCTGTGTTGGCGCCTCTTTCGGTCCCGCTTTCTCAACCTATCGTGACGCCGCGTGGCTTCAGCCTATTGGCGCCGGATGATCCAACCGGCTCAGATTCCACAGGTTCCAGCGCACCAGGCGGCCCGCGTCAGTCAACTTTCACTACGGGGTCCACCCCTGGCGAAGCTAGCTACGACCGGCTCAGCCCGGGCCCAATCAGCTTTGCGTCCCACTCCACCCGGCCGGACGCAGACCCTGTTGGAGACCGTCCCCAGCCCGCCACAGACGCTGGGCAGGACGTTCCCGCCGGGGAAACAGCCTTTTCGGTGCGTCTGAGCAGCTCGGACTCATTGCCCGATCCGTCGCCGAACCCCGTTCCAAACACCGTTACGATCTCGCAGGCTGCTCCGGCGCCCCAAGAACCTTCCAGGGCGGCAACCAACTCCGAGGAGGACGCTTCAAAACCCGCCCACGACGAACATTCGGATTCTCGGGTTCTAGCGCGCCAAATTCCTGCCGTTTCGCCGGAGATTTCAGAGGGAGTCTCACAGATTGCAGAAGCAACCGGCGTACTCCTTTCCACAGACCTGAGTGAGACAAGGACGCCGCCAAGCGCCGTCCGCTCGGAGGCGCCTAAGCCTGCTTCCCCCCATTCCGAGCCGGATCCGGCAGGGTCCGCTACCTGGAAAACCGTCGAGCGTTTGGAAACACTGGCCCAATGGAAGCAGCCTTCCGGTCCGGTGCGGGAAATCATCTGGAAGGCCGAAAGTGAGGGTGAGCCAGGTGTGCATTTGCGCTTGTTCCGCACTGCGAATGAGCTCCGCGCTACGGTTCACAGCACGGACAGCCGCGTCACGCGTGTGCTTCGCGCTTCGGTGAACGAATTGTTGTCGGCCTTGCGCGGTCAGGGCTTTCATGCCCAAATCGAGATTCCCGAAAACGGGGCTGTCAACCAGGCTCAGCCGCGCGAGAGCGAAAACCAATCCCGCCGCTCCCGAAGACGGGCGCCGGAGCCGGCCTCCCCGTCTAAGGGGCGCCCCAACACAGCAGCCTGGATGGAACACTGGTTGCACTCTCATCCGCATTCGACGGATTAAGGACAGAAGGAGGAGACCATGATTACCCCAGCAACCGCCCTTCCCAGCGGCGGTATATCCGAGGTGAAAGACGCCCCAATTTCTAACACCGGCGCGGCGCTAGCTTCCCAGGAAGTCTTCCTTCAGCTACTGGTCGCCCAGCTACAGAACCAGAATCCTCTCAATCCCATGGACGGCATGGAGTTTGTGACTCAACTGGCGCAGTTCTCGCAGCTCGAACAGCTCGCCTTGATCCACCAGCAAGTCGGAACGTTGGTGCAGCGCCTTTCTCCAGGCCAAGATTCCGTCGCCAACAGCGACGCAACGCCAAAATCAGGTACGTAAAGCAAGAGGTGCACGCATGGCCACACCCGAGACAGCCCTGTCGCCCGTGAACAACGTGCCTGGAGCAGCCGGAACCCCGGATCCGGCGCCGCCCGGCGCGCAGAGCGCCGCCCCACCGTGCAGTACCTTTAAGGATCTGCCGCTTACCGCCGAGATCGTGATCGCCGAAAAAGCGCTTACGGTCAGCGAGATTGCCAGCTTGGACGCTGGTTCGTTAGTGGTCACTGACTGTACCGCCAGCTCCCGCGCCAACTTAGTAGTGAATGGCGTCCTACTCGCGCGGGGTGAGCTAGTACCGGGGAGACAAGGGCTCCGCCTCCAGGTGCGCGAGATCCTCGTAGCACCTGCGCGGTAGAGTGGCGCCATTCGTGCAACCTCAGCATCGAGCTACCCATGGACGGCTTTCTTTCGCAGATCTTGTCGGTCCTCCTTGTTCTCCTCTTACTGGGGGGGCTGTTATGGGCCTCGCGCCGGCGCGGCGTCTTGTGGTTGAAGCCCCACGGAACCCGCGGCGCCGGACCGGACGTCGTGGTCCTTGCCCGCCGTGTGCTAACCTCGCAGCACACTCTTTTCTTGGTTGAAATCCGCGGCCGTTCTCTGCTGATTGCCACATCACCGGGCAATTGCCATGTGCTTGAGCGATTCGACGCCGGAGACAGTGGAGGGTTTCACCGTGACAGTTAGAGCCTTTGGGGCAGCGTGTTTCCATGTGGGGTTGGCGCCCTTGCTCGGCGCAGCCCAGGCGGCGCCCAAAGCACCCGCGCTGAGGGACGGCATCCTGAGCATCCCTTTGCAGATCGTTGTTCTTCTTACCTTATTAACCCTGCTGCCCGCGGTCGTGGCGGCGCTCACGCCGTTTTTGCGCATCACCATCGTTCTCCACTTCCTACGGCAGGCGCTAGGCACCCAAACCGTGCCCTCCAACACGGTCATGCTAGGGCTCGCTCTCTTTTTGTCCATCCTCATCATGCAGCCGGTGCTTAACGATGTTGTCCAAAACGCATGGGAGCCGTATGAAAAGGGACAGATCACCGGCACGCAAGCTCTTCAGGCGGCGGCGCAACCGTGGAGCCGTTTCATGCTGCGATTCGCGCGCCCCAAGGACATTCAGTTGTTCCTCGAAATCAGCCATACGCCGGCGCCGAAAACGCCGCAAGATCTGGATATCAAAGTCCTCATCCCTGCCTATATCCTTTCCGAGCTGAAAGCCGGATTCCAAATCGGCGCGGTGCTCTTTCTTCCTTTTTTGATCATCGATATCGTGGTGGCGTCGGTAACACTCTCCATTGGGATGGTGCAACTTCCGCCAGTCATGATTTCTGCGCCTTTCAAAATCATGCTTTTCGTTCTCGTGGACGGCTGGAGTCTGCTGATCGGCTCCCTAGTCAAGAGTTTTTATGGATGATTTGCAATGACACCCGAAATGGCTATTCAAATCCTCCGGGATGCGCTGCTTGCCGCCATGTGGCTGGCCTTGCCGTTGCTCGCGGTCGGCTTCGTGGTCGGCATTCTCATGAGTTTGATTCAGATCATAACCTCGATCCAAGATACGGCCTTCTCCACCGTACCGCGCCTACTGGCTTTCCTGGGCGGGCTATTGTTGCTGCTTCCTTGGATGGTCAACCGTTCGGTTACCTACACTAGCCTGCTGTTCTCCGACCTTGGCCGGTATGCCCGTTAGCCTGGATATTCCGCTGTCTCAGCTACTCGGCGGTCTGATGACGTTTGTCCGGGTTTCGGGAATCTTCGCCTTCGTGCCCATCCCCGGCGTCACCGCGGCTAGGTCTGCGGCGAAGATTGTGATGGCGCTCGCGCTCACCCTGGCTCTTTCCAACCGGTGGCCGCAGACTTTGCCGGCGAGTTGGTCGGGGCTCGCCGCCGCCATGATTGGCGAAGCGGCTCTCGGAATCACGATCGGTTTAGTGGTGGCGCTCGCTACCGAGTTTCTCCTGGTGGCATTTCAAACTTTAAGCCTTCAAGCCGGTTACTCGTTCGCATCGACCATCGACCCGACGACCCAGGCCGACGCGGGCGTCCTTCAAGTCTTCGCACAGCTTACCTCCGGCCTATTGTTTTTCTCGCTGGGACTTCATCACCAGGTGGTGCTGGCGTTCGTTCGCAGCCTGGAAATCCACCCAGCGGGTCAGTTTTGGTTGAAGCCCGCCGCCATCCCGGAGATCATTGGACTGGGATCTTTAGTGTTTTCCACCGGACTGCGCTTGGCGTTGCCAGTGATCGCCTTCCTCATGGTCGTGGATCTCAGTTTGGCGCTAATGGGGAGGATCAATGCTCATCTGCAACTGATCCTGCTCGCATTTCCGGCAAAGATGGTGGCGACTCTTGCGCTGCTGTCGCTGCTCACCCTAGTGATTCCGGTGGTCTACCGCCAGTTTGCCGAAGCGGCGCTTCTGGTGGTGAGGAAAGTAATTGCTATCTGAGGCAGGAGAAGAAGCTCCGTGGCGGACACCGCGAACAAGACGGAAAAGCCGACTCCGCGCCGGATCCAGAAAGCGCGGCGTGAAGGAAGGTTTCCAGATACCCGCCACCTTCTTTCAGGTTTCCAATTCTTCGCTGTGGTCCTGTTGCTGAGCTGGGGCTTTGAACACTGGCTGCAAGCGTTTCAAAGGCTCTGCGCCCACTTGATCCAGCGCGCAGCAGCACATCCGCTGACACCGGGAGAGTTTCTGTTCCTATCCCGAGAGACCCTGGTGCGCTCCCTGCTGCCGGTAGCTATGGCAGGGGGCTCGCTGGTGGTTTTCGGCATTTTGGTGCAACTTCTCGCCACTCAATTCGGCTTCAGCTTCAAAAACTTGGCGCCGAACTTCCACCGCCTCAACATCGCCGCACGCATCCCGGGAGTCATCCGGGAAAACTTAAACCAGACCGTGCAAGCTCTCATCCTGCTGCCGGTGTTCTTCTATTTGACGTACACGGTGTGCCGGGACAACGCGGCGCTTCTGCTCCGGCTACCCCTCAGCCGCCTCCCCGAAGAGTTGCGCGCGGTGAGTGGCCTGTTCCACAGCTTGTTGTGGAAAGCTGCTTTTGCGTTGCTGCTTTTTGGCGTTTTTGCGCACTTGCGCGAACGGCGTCGCTACACGCGTGGCCTGATGATGAGCCGCCAGGAGATTATCGAGGAGCACAAGGAAATCGAAGGCAACATGCTAGTGCGCATGCGTATCCGGAGATTACAGAGGGATTTGCGCCGCGCCAACATGCTGCGCAAGGTTCCTCTGGCCACTGCGGTCGTTGTGAACCCCACGCACTATGCAGTCGCGTTGCGTTACGAGATGGACTCACAGACTGCGCCAGTGGTGGTGGCCAAAGGCAAGAATTACATCGCGCTTCGCATCCGCGCGGTGGCCGAAAGCCACCACGTCCCCGTAGTCGAAAACCCACCTCTCGCCCAGGCGCTTTACCGCTCGGTGGAAGTGGGCCAGGAAATTCCTCCCGAATTTTATCGCGCTGTCGCGGAGATTCTCGCTTACGTTTATCAAGTGCTGATGGCTCGCCACCGCTGAGTTCGGCAATGAAATTGCTCCTACGATAACTCCAGCGCGCTCGCGACGGAACACATTCGGACTATGGCAACGACCACCATCACGCCTCTGGCCAGCCGGCTCCGCGCCCGGGCTGCGGAGTACGGAGCGCCGGTCGCCGTGCTGGGCATCATCATTGCGCTGATTACTCCCTTGCCCGGCGCGGTGCTCGATTTGTTGATCGTCATCGACATCATGCTTTCGGTAACCGTCCTGATGGTGTCGATGTACATCCGGCGGCCGGTGGAGTTTAATGTCTTTCCCACCACTCTGCTCTTGCTCACGCTCTTCCGCCTTTCATTAAATATTTCCGCCACGCGGTTGATCCTGATGAACGGCAATTCGGGAACGACCGCTGCGGGAGCTGTTATCGAGGCGTTCGGCAATTTCGTGGTGGGCGGCAACTATGTAATCGGCGTGATCATTTTTCTTGCCCTGGTCGCCATCCAATACGTGGTCATCAATCACGGCGCGGTGCGCATCTCGGAGGTCACGGCGCGTTTTACGTTAGACGCTCTCCCCGGAAAACAGATGTCGATCGATTCCGACCTCGCGGCTGGGCTAATCGACGAAACCACAGCGCGCGAACGCCGGAAGCAACTCGCGCTGGAAGCGGAGTTTTACGGCTCCATGGACGGCGCCACCCGATTCACGCAGCGCGACGCTCTCGCCAGCGTGCTCATTACCGCGATCAATATTATTGGCGGATTCCTGATTGGCGTTTTCCAGCACGGCATGGACTTGCAGCAAGCGCTGCAAACCTATACCGTTCTTACCATTGGCGACGGCTTGGTGACGGTCATTCCAGCGCTGATGGTCTCGATCAGCGGCGGCTTGGTGGTTACTCGCGCTACTTCCGAAGAACGGCTGACCCAGGATTTCCAACGCCAGTTATTCGGGTCTCACCAGCCTCTGCTGCTGGCCTCCGCCGTTCTCTTGGTTCTCGCCGCTTTCCCCGGACTTCCGCGTGCGCCGTTTCTGCTCGTGGGCGCAACCCTCGGAGCGGCGGGCTGGAACATGCGCAAGCAGATTCGACGGCGTCAAGAGACGCCGGCTGTGGCGCCTCCGGCCACGCCGAAGGATACCGTCGAGAACCTGGAAAAACTCTTGCGGGTCGAACCGCTCTCGGTGGGAATGGGAGTCGGGCTCGTGCGTTTGGTCAAAGGCGACCCGGACGCATCCTTGCTGAAACGGCTGACGGCCATACGCCGCCAGCTTGCCTCCGAGTTGGGTTACTTGGTTCCGCCGATTCGATTCAACGACAACATGAGCCTGCGGAGTCGTGAATATGTGGTCTATTTGAAGGGCATAGAGATTGCTCGCTACGAGATTCCCGCCAACTGCGAACTTGCCATTCCCGGGTCAAATGTGACCGCTCAGATCGAAGGCCAGCCCACTCGTGATCCGGCGTTCGATTCTCCCGCGCTCTGGATCCCGCCCTCAGCGGTCGCACAAGCGCGCCACGCCGGCTATATGGTGGTGGACCCCATTAGCGTCATCGGAACTCACCTTTTCGAGCTGATTAAACGTCATGCTCATGAAATGTTCTCACGGCAAGATATGAAAAAAGTCTTGGACCGCGTAGCCGAGGACCACCCCAAGGTAGTGGAGGAGCTAACGCCCAAACTGCTTCCGCTTTCCGTAGTCCATAAAGTCTTCCAGAACCTATTACGGGAGCGGGTTTCTATCCGGGACGCGGTCTCCATTTTGGAGGCCCTCGGAGAGGCGGCGCTGAGCACCCGCAATCACGTCCTGCTGACCGAATATGTAAGGCAGGCGGTGCGGCGGGCCATCGTCGCGCCGTTTCTTAACAACCGAAATGAACTGCCGGCATTCTTCGTGGATCCCTCCCTTGAGGACACCGTGGCGGCGGGCGTCTCGCATTCCGAACAGAACAGCCATCTCAACCTTTCGCCTAAGGCCTTGCGCGAAGTTCTCAATGCCGTACAAAGGTCCACGGGAAATCCGAAGACGCCCACCGCTGTGCTGACCAGCGCGACCGTCCGCTTCTTCATGCAGCAGATTTGCGAAAGCACGTTCAATCATTTGTATTTCCTCTCTCACAACGAAATTCCTCCCGCTGTGCGGGTAGTTTCACTGGGGATCATTCAATGAGCCTTGCAAGATTTCTTTCGAAAGCATGGAACAGCCGGATCCGGATTCGATTCGAGTCCGGCGCCGAAGAGCTTGTGACTCCAGCGCTAGCTGAACCGGGCCTCGAACCCCCGGCAGTTGACGCGCCGCCGTGGTCTACGATTCTTCGCGATTCGCTTGCAAACCACGCCCATGCTCTTCCCGAGGACGCTCCCCCGAAGCCAGGGCCAATCCGCAAAACGTACTATGTGGATTCTCCACCGGCCGCCTTCCGGCTGGCGGAGCGAGATCTGGGACCAAGCGCCGTCCTGCTGGCCTCTCTACGCACGCCTCCCTCTCTCCAGCATTTAGGACGCTATGAACTAACCTTCGCTTCGGAAGAGACAGCGTCCAAAGAAGCCGGGCCTTTAGCTCCGGCGCAGGCGCCGGACGGTTTCTCCGCCGTATTGCGCCAATACATGTCGCCGCCGGCAAGTGGAGGGCCTGTTATCTGCAAAACCGCGCCTCCGCCGCCGCTACCGTCCGCCTCCTGGGCGCGAGCACACATTCTGCGTCATCTGACGGCGAACGAAATACCTTACGCCCTGGCTGAGAGCATCCTTCAGCAGGCGACGCGTGAGCTGGCGCATCATGGAAGCAACCCCGGCGGCGGGGATCAGCAGAGTTGGGTAGCCGCCACCCGCGCCGCTCTATTTCGCTTTTTACGAACCGACTCCGCCATGGTTCCCAGCCCTGCCACGCGAGCGATTCTCCTGGTGGGTCCGTCTGCCGCAGGAAAGACTTCCACAGCCGCCAAGCTTGCCGTGCTTGCCGGCCGGCAGCACCCGGATCTGAAGATTCGATTCATCAATTTTCAAGCGACATGGAAACTGGATCACCATGCTCTGGATGTGGTTGCCGACCTGTTGAGAGCGCCGGTTGCGTCCGCACGTTCGACGGACGAACTTGAAGCCGCGCTGGACTCGGCCGGCGCAAATGATTTTCTGATTATCGACACGTATGGTTTTTCACGCGCCTCTTTGGAGGAACTGACGCCCATTTCAAAGTTCCTCGCCAAGCACCGAGACATCAACGTGGAGCTCGTGCTCCCGGCGACCTTGCGGCTTGAAGACTCCATGCGGTTTGTAGTCCGTTTCGAACTTTTGCGACCCTCCCGGTTGCTGTTCACGATGCTCGATCTCACGCCTGCTCGCGGAGGCATTCTGCGAGAGGCAGCACGCACCGGAAAGCCATTGTCTTTTTTTGGGTGCGGAGAGTCGATTACTGACGGGTTAAAGCCCGCTGATCCGGTCGAGATCATCGATGCCGTGCTAGCGGGCATCCAGGAAAACGCCGCCGAAAACCATGCCGTCCACCGTTGAACGCACGCCGATGAAGCTAGACGACCGAACAGACCGCGAGGCGCTCATTCTGGAGCATCTCGGAAGGGTGCGTTCGATCGCTCGCCGGATCCATCAGAAGCTTCCCCCACATATCGCGTACGAAGACCTGGTCTCGGCGGGAATACTTGGTTTGATCCAAGCCGTGGACAACTTTGATCCGGCTCGGGACGCCCAGTTGTCCACTTACGCCGAATTCAAAATTCGTGGCGCCATTCTGGATGCTTTACGGCGAGAAGACTGGTTGCCGCGTGTGCAACGCAGGCGCGCCAAGGAGATCGAAACCGCCATTCTCAACGCCCAGCAAAAACTTCAGCGCACTCCGTCGGAGGAAGAAATCGCCGGGGAACTGGGCATCTCGCTGGCAGAGTATCAGAACTGGCTTTCCGATCTCCAGTCTCTTCATCTTGCCTGCACGGAAAGCGCGAGCGGCGAAGGAATGCTCGAGCTCATTGCAGATGACGAAGAACACGCGCCCTCGCACATCGTGGAGCGGAAAGAAATGGAAGCCGTGTTGGCCAGCGAAATCGAACGGCTGCCCGACCTCGAACGCAAAGTGCTCATGTTGTACTATCAGCGCGATCTAGCCCCTCACGAGATCGCGCAAATTATTCAGATCAAGGCCACCCGGGTATCGCAAATCCGCTGCCAGGCGATCGCCCGACTCCGAGCCAATCTCAAAAAGCGCCTCGCCGGCGCCTCAAAAAGGAGCTAACTATGCAGGAGTCCAATCAACCGATCAACCCTTCCACCGAAGGACGGCCAGCGCCTCCTAACCCTTGTCCTGGAAACCTAAGCTTACTGGCAGACTTAACGTTGCCGGTGCGCATCCGATTAGGAAGCTTAACCATGCGTCTAGGCGAAGTGCTGGAGCTGGCCCCGGGATCTTACGTTGAAATCGAACAAGGCCCGAACAACGAAGTGGAACTTTTGGTTAGCGGCCGAGTAATTGCTCGGGGGCAACTCGTGGTCATCGACAATAATTTCGGAGTGCGCGTCGAAAGCATCATCCAGCCCTCCGAGCGGATCACATCGCTAAACGGCGGCGCCACACAGTGACAGTTCCGCTCGAGCCGCGGGAAACCTCCCCATGCCGTTGCTCATTCACTCCATGAGCGAATTGTGGCCGGTCATCCGGCCTCTTTTGGAGCTCGCCGGCGCCCGCGCCATCATCGAAGTGGGCGGAGAAGCCGGCGGCGCAACCGCACTTCTGCTCGATTATGCCCGCTCCCACAGCGGCACGCTCTCTACAGTGGATCCGGCTCCACAGGATTCGCTGCGGCGCCTGTTCCAACACGACCGGACGCACACGGGCAATCTGGTGGAAAAGCGAAGCCTGGCAGCCCTTCCGGAGCTAGAACTCGCAGATGCCTACCTGATCGATGGCGATCACAATTATTACACCGTCCTTCATGAGCTGGCTATCATTTTCGGCCGCCATCAGGAAGCGCACACTCATCCCCTAGTTATCCTTCACGACGTAGGGTGGCCGTGGGCTCGCCGGGACCTCTACTACAACCCGGAAACCATTCCGGTGGAGTGGCGCCACCCTTATTGTTACGAACTTGGCGTAACCCTGGACCAACCGGCGCTGGTAGAGGGCGGATTCCGTGGATGTGGCGCTTGGGCGCCTGCTGTTCATGAAGGCGGGCCCCGCAACGGCGTGCGCACGGCCGTCGAAGATTTTCTCTCCGTAGCCGGGGAAGAGCTTGTGTTCCAAGTTGTCCCGGCGGTGTTCGGCCTGGGGGTATTGTACTCGCCTTACGCCGCCTGGGCCCAAGCGGCCACGCATTTCTTAGAGCCTTATCATGACAACCCGCTGCTGGCGTTGCTCGAACGTAATCGTTTGGAAAATTACCTTCGCGTTATCGCGCTTCAGGATGAGCTGGCCAGGATGCGAAACCCGGAGCGCTTATAAATTCAAACGGCCGGAACTACAAGGACGCCGGTTTCGGAATCTCCGCCGCCGTCTGCTTCCCGATTGCCTCAACCGTCTGTTTTAAACGCTCCAGCGTCTCAGCCAGGCTGCTCACTTCCCCTACGTTCTGCCGCAGGAAGGCGCGGATGGCGGGAAGTTGGGAGATGACGCTGTCCAGGTACGGATTGCTTCCGCTGGCGTAAGCGCCCAAGTTGATCAAGTCTTCTGCGCGCTGGTAGGTGGAAAGCGCCTCCCGGAGAGCTTGCGCCGCCATTTTCTGCTCCGGAGACGTGATTTTCGAAGCCAGACGGCTCACCGAAGCCAAGACGTCAATGGCCGGATAGTGGCCCGATTCCGCCAGCCGGCGGGAAAGCACAATGTGCCCGTCGAGCACAGACCTGGCGGTGTCACAAATGGGTTCATTAAAATCGTCACCCTCCACTAGCACAGTAAACAGGCCGGTGATCGAGCCTCTCTCGAAATTCCCCGATCTTTCGAAAACCCGGGGCAACAACTGGAATACCGACGGCGTGTAGCCCTTCTGACTGGGAGGTTCGCCGCCCGCCAACCCGATTTCGCGTTGCGCCATGGCCAGCCGCGTCACCGAATCCATGATGAGCAACGTATCGACGCCTTGGTCGCGAAAATACTCGGCAATGGCGAGCGATACGAAACAAGCATGTACTCGCATAGGCGCCGGACGATCCGAGGTCGCTACGACCACCACGGATTTTTTCAGCCCCTCTGGGCCTAGGTCATGGTCGATAAACTCCCGGACTTCACGGTTCCGCTCGCCCACCAGCGTCACCACATTCACGTCCGCCAGAGCGTGGCGGCAGATGGAGCCAAGCAGCGTGCTCTTTCCCACGCCGCTGCCGCCGAAGATGCCCATTCGCTGGCCCTTGCCGCACGTCAGAAGGCCATCGATAGCGCGAATTCCGGTCACCAAAGGTTCGGAAATGTGGCGGCGCGTGAGAGGATTTGGCGGCGCAGTATGTAGTGGGTAGAACGCCGCGGGGCGTATCGGCGGTCCTCCATCGAGCGGATGGCCGAGCCCGTCGACGACGCGACCCAGCAACTCCGGACCAACGGGAAGCAGCGAGTTTCTACGCCGAGACACTACCCGACAACCAGGATGCAGCCCGTCTACTTCTTCGAGCGCCATCGACAATACTTCCTCGTTCCGGAACCCGATCACCTGCGCCAGCGCGGCGTGGTCCGGCGCTATCTCGATTTCGATCAGATCGCCCAGCGCGGCCAGCGGCCCTCGCGACCGGATCAAAAGGCCGACGATGTCGGTGACGTAGCCGGTGGACCGGAACGTTTCCAGGTTGTCCACTTCGTTGCGCCACGAGGCAAGAGTGAGAGGCTGATTCATGCGGTCCGCCCCAAGCGGTCTGCCAGACCACGCTCAATTTCTTCAAGTTGTGAGTCCACGGAGGCGTCGAGGTTTCCGCGAGGCATCTCTAAGATCACGCTGCCCACTGGCAGTGCAGGATCGCCGTGGACGCTGATTCGATTCCCCGGCGCCATGCGCGCCAGCGCTCCTCGCAGCGCCTCAGCGTGAAAAGGATGCGTTTTCACCGCAACCACCTCCTGAGCGTTCACCCTTTCGAGCGCCGCTCCAATGATGCCTTCCAGCGCATGTGGGTCCACATGGACTTCGCGGTGGAGCACACGCCGGGCGATGGCCAGAGCAAGCTCCACCAAGTCCTTCTCTGCGGCGGCGCGTAGGCCGGCTTTGTAGGAACCGAGTTGCGTGATCGTTTCAGCTAGTTTCTGATGCAGAGCTGCGAACCGCTCCTCTACAGCGCGCGCTTTAGCCTCTCCCTCGGCCAAACCGCGCTGGTACGCCTCCCTTTCAGCCACTGCGAGCCGGCTTTCCATCTGCCGGAGTTTTTCTTCAAGAACGTTCTGAGCCTGCTCCGCCGTGGTCGCCGGCGGCTGAGGCGTGGGCGCAGCTTCCGCAGATGAGGGTGGGGACCACGCGGGTCGCACTCCCGGCAAATGTTGGCCGCGGAGAATTCTAGCCGGAGCCATGGCTTACTTCCCCGTCACCAACCACCCGCGCAGGGCTCGGGCGGCCTCGCGCGAGTCCTTTTCCACAGCTTGGCGTAAGGCTATCACCAGCGTACTCATTTCGGGTTCCGCCTGGGTAAGTTGCGGCGCAGCGTTAGCAGAGCTGGCTGTGGGCGTGGCCGGCGTCCCAGCCGGATTCAACGCTTCGGGTTGAGCGGCAGGCGGAAGCGGTCTGCGCGCCAGTTCTGCTTTCATCCGGCGCTGATTTCGGAACAGGTAGAAGAGCATCCCAGCGATAAACAGCACGCCTAACAGGCTGCCCGCTATATTTCGCAGCAGGTTTTGATCCTCAAGGTACTGCCTCCAGCCCCGACTCTTCTGCTTCGACGCCTGTTCTTGCGCACCGGCGCCGGGCGGCGTCTCCTCACCCACCGTAGTTTCAAACGGGAGCGCCTCCACCGTGATCTGATCGCCGCGGTCTGTATCCAACCCCACCACTGCGGCGGCGATGTCGCGAATGGCCTTCAAAGTCTCCGGCGAGGGCGGCTCCACCACCTTTCGAGGTCCTTCGCGCGTGTTCTCCCAGCGGACCTTATGGTCCACGAGCACAGCCACAGACAGGCGCTGGATGGCGCCTTTCGGCTGCCGGACATGACGGACTCTCCGGCTCGCCTGATAAGTCACATTCTCAGTCTTTCTTGACACCCCGCTCGACCCGGAAAGCCGGGGAGGGGGGAGCGGCAGATTCGAAGCCGTTCCGGGCACGCCTCCGGTGCTCGCGCCTCCCGTCGTCTCTTCGGTCTTCTGCGAGCTGACGGCGACGATCTTCGCCGGATCTAGAGTTTCCTCGCTCTCCTCTGTGGAGCTCATGTCGCATTCCACCGAGACGCCGGTGCGGAAGCGCGACGCGCCCACAACGGGTTCTATCGCTTGGTTGAGCTTGGCCGCCAGAGCGCGCTCGATGCGTTCCCGGTACTCAATCGCCGCGTCCGAGGGTCCAGCGTCATCGGTCAGGCTCAGCCGCGGGCGGTTTAGGAGCCGGCCGTGTTGGTCCACCACGCTGACCGCATTCGGATCCAACCCTTCCACGGCGCTGGCCACTAAGTGCGTGATAGCGCTCACGCTGCCCGGAGCCAAAGTTCGACCGCGCAGGTTGACCAACACACTGGCCTTAGCAGGTTCGCGGGACTCCAGAAACACCGAGTCCTTCGGTAAAGTCAGGTGCACCCGGGCGCGCTCTACCTCCGATAAAGACATGATCGTACGCTCCAGTTCCCCTTCCAGCGCTCTCCGGTAATTGATATGTTCGGCGAAATCCGTGAGGCCAAAGTTCGTTTTATCGAAGATCTCAAACCCAATCCGCCCCGATCTCGGCAGTCCTTCCCGCGCCAGCGTAAGCCGCAAATCGTCGATGCGGTCCGAGGGCGCCAAAATGGTGGTCCCGTTCTGCGCCAGGCGATATTCGACGCCCGCCTCTTTGAGCTTTTGCGTCACTTGGCCGGCGTCCTCCGGCGCCATGCCGGTGTAGAGAGGCTTGAAGTTCGCCTCTTTCCTCCATGACACCAACCAGAACAGCCCTACTCCGATCAGAGCCAGGGCGGCGACGATCGAGATCTTCTGTCCGGCGCTCAACGAGTTCAGCAGTCGCTTGATCTGTTCCATGGGCGATCTATCCAAGGGAGCTTATAACGGCATCCGCATAATTTCTTGGTATGCCTGCACCACCTTGTTACGAACCTGAACGAAAAGATCGAAGGTTAACTCGGCGCGCTGGACGTCGAGCAGTACGGAGTGTACGTCCCGGCCATCTCCTTGCAAAAAGCTCTCAGTCGCCTTCTCAGCTTGCGCCCGGCTGTCCTCCACTTTTTGCATGGCAGAGTCCAGCAGCGCCTGAAACTTGCCGGGCTTGCTTGGCGCCACCCCGGGAATCGGCGTTTCCACCACCCGCGAAGGGCTTACAGGAAGAATCGGACCGGTCATCGGATCACCTCCTAACGCACAATGTCAATGGAACGTTGAATCATTTCTTTAACAGCCGATATCGCCGACACGTTGGCTTGGTAAGTCCTTGCCGCGTTCATTAAATCCACCATCTCTTCGACGGGATTCATGCGGGGGAAAGCCACATACCCGTCGGCGTCCGCGTCGGGGTGTCCTGGGAGGTAACGCCGTTCGGGCTCTCGGTTGTCCTCCAGAATGCCGGCTACATAGACCCCTTTCGGTTCCATGGCCGCTTCCAAAGCGGAGGAGAACTCGGTCTGAACGGGCGCAGAGGCAAACACCACGTCCTTACGCCGATAGGGACCGCCCGTCTCCGTGCGGGTGGTCTCTGCGTTCGCGATATTTTCAGCGAGCAGTTGCGCGCGGATCCGCTGGGCGCTCATGCCGGAAGCAGAAACTGATAGCGTCTGAAACAAACTCATCCGTTCTTACCCTCCTGAATGGCCGTCTTCACGACCCGGATTTGCGACCGGAGTATTTGCGAGGCGATGTTGAAACGGAGCGCATTTTCCGCTAGCAAACGCGCCTCGCGATCCAGGTTCACGTTGTTTCCGTCGTTTTTTACCTGCAACCCTTCCACCTCGACCGGACGCGGAGGAAACGCGCCCATTTGGCTGCGCAACTCCGCTTGAAAATCGATGTCCAGGGTTTTATAGCCGGGAGTATCCGCGTTGGCGATATTCGCCGCCGTCAACTGCTGCCGGGCTGCCAGCAAACTCATATACTGTTCCAAACGGCCCACAATCGGCTCCACGGTTCGCCTCCTGTTTTTGACACTCCTCCCCTTGCAACTCAACCTCCAAGAACAGCCAGGTAAGGCCCGGCCGAAACGCCGGAAAAAGAACCCGTTTGACAAAAACCGGCCCTGAGCGCAGAAAACCGAACGAAACCTTGTCACACAGCGCAGGGCCTAGCGAACCAGAGCCAGCGTCGCATCGGCCATTTCATTCAGGACGGAGATCACCTTGCTGATGGCCTCGAACGACCTTTGGAATTGAAGGAGATTCACAGCTTCCTCTTCCAGAGACACTCCCGACGCCCGTTCCCGTATCGAGCGGGCCTGTTCGAGGAGTTGCTTGTGGAATTCCCCGGCCTTCTCTACGGACGCCTGTTCCCCGCCAAGCTTCGCGGTCAGGCTGGCCAGGAAGTCCCCAACGCTCAGCCCTTCAGGCATGATCTTTCCGGTAGGATTGGCGGCGTCCAGCAGCCCCAGTAACTGCGCGGGTATGCTCTTCCCGCTGGTATCTGAGGCGCCAGGAAGCGTGGCCAGCTTCGTCGCGCTCATCTGCGGATTCACCGTTAGAGCCGTCGCGGCGCCGCCGGCGCTGCTCCACTGAAACAGCGGGATCCCTGCCGCCGGTGGATTACCAGGGGTCCGTCCGCTCGTAAGTATCGAGTTCACTCGCGCGCCAAGCTCCCGGGCGAGCCGGTTCAGATCCCCCTCTTGGCGGCCATCGCCAATGAGAGAAGGGATCACCTGCGTCAACCCCTCCAGCAGCCCTCCAATTTGACCGCCTTTCACCTGTTCCGAGATGTCCGTCGCCCCAGCAACCAGCTTGACAATGGGCGCCCCGCCGGAGAACGCATCCCCTGGAGACGGAGCCTGAACGGATACCGACAGTGGAAATATCTGGTTGCCGCTTAACAGGAGGGCGCCTCCTGAGTTTGTCGTAACCGTAAATTTGCCTTCCGGGGTCTTCGAGACCTGGATGTCGAGGTACGTAGACAGTTCTTCCAAGCTCGCATAAAACGGCGCGCTGGCGTCGGGCGGCTGAGCGTCGCCTGAAAAGCCCTGTTGCATCTGGTTGAGGTCCGCGAGGATGCGGTTCACTTGATCCACGGCGTTTCGCAGTTGCGCCAGCCCCTGTTGCCGCACGGTTTCGATGCCGGCGGCGGCGTCCCGGAAGCTGCGAGCCAGCCCGCCGGCCTCGTCGATGACGCGCTGCCGAACCGTAACGTCGTCAGGAGCGTTTGCCCACGCGGTCAAAGCTTGTTTGAAGGTGTGGTAGGCCCCCGCAAGTCCTGCCGGCGAGGAGACGTCGCCACTATCCAACCAGGGGCTGATTGCGGCTAGCATTTGCGCCAGTTGTTGATCTCGCTCGTATAGAGAGGTTTGTGCTCTCACTCCGCTTTCTGCAAATTCGCTACGAGATGTGTACACCCCTGCAAAACGTACGCCGCCCGCCAGCCCCTGCGCTGGATCAAAAGGTTCCGCGCTCAAAGATGCATACTGCCGGGCGTAGCCGGGGGTGGACGCGTTGACAAGGTTATTCTGCGTGACTTGCATCGCCCGCGAATGCGCCAGCAAGGCGTTCCCAGCCATCTGAATGCTCGAAAGAATCCCAGACATAGGCCCCCGTTTACAACTCCGCAAACGGCCGCTGCTCGACCGCTCCTGCTAGCGACACCAACGACGAAGAGGGATCGTATGCAACCTGTCCGCTCCCCATCTCCGAAGCCAGCGCTTCAAAGTACGCCCGCAACTGCGACACTAACGCCAAAAAGGCGGCTAGCGACTCGCCCAGCTCCTCTGCGCGCCCTTGTAACGCCCGGCGCTCGTTCGCTGTCAGCCGTTCCGCTTGTTCATGAAAGCGGTTCAGGCTCTGTGCGGCGGCGCTGAGCAGCGGTTCGCACCGGTGCAAACCTTCCAGCGAGGCTTGCCCCAACAGGCGCGATGCCCGGCGAATGCGCTCCGTAGCCCCGTCCAGAAGCTCGCCGGGATCCACACCCTCACGCTTATCCGCCGCTTCGAGCTGTTTCATCCGACCTCGCTGAACTGGCGCGCATCGATGGCATCCGCAATCAAAGCCTTGCTCAATGCCATCGAGTCCACGTTTAGCTTTCCGGCCGCATGGGCTTCCGCCAGGGCAGCGATCTCGGAAGCCCGCATGGAGTCGGCTACATCGAGGATGCGCGACAACAGCGCCGCCGTCGCCGACAGCTCAATCCGGTCCAGCGGCGCTTCTGTCCCCCCGCTTAAGCCAGGGTTTTCGATCCGGCTGTCGACACGCCGCGTAGCTTGGGCGCCGCTCGCTCCCGCGCCGTAGAGTCCGCCCTCAGGTACAATCTTCATGGGCTCTCCCCATTGCCTCGAAACTCAGGTTTTCGATTCGAGCATAAGCCCGTGCACGTTGCTTGCCAATAAGGCACACACCTTAGGAAACCTTAATTCCTGGGGAAATAACCTTACTTCCACACATCGCGGCGAATATCAGCCCCTGAGCTGGCGATAACCAAAATGAACGCGGCGAGACAGAAACCGGGCCAGAAAGGCCGGCGGGAGTCAAGCTCGCGGAAGAACAACATCCAGAAGGAGAAAAATATGCAGAACGTACAACTGACCGCCGCGATGCGGTCGAACCTGTTAGCCCTTCAAAGCACCGCCAAATTGATGGGGGTGACCCAGGAAAGGCTGGCTACAGGCCGCAAGGTGAACTCGCCGATTGATGACGCGTCCGCGTATTTCTCGGCGAAGATTGGTTTTGACAAGGCCGATGATCTTTCCGCCCTCAAAGCGGACATGGGCGAAGCGCTTCAGAAGATCAAGACCGCGCTGCACGCCACCGACGCAGCCGATTCGATCATGAAGCAAATGAAAGGCTTGATCCAGCAGGCGAAATCCACCGCTGACACCACGGAGCGGGCAAGCTTGGCGCAGCAGTATGACCAATTGAAGGGGCAGTTAGCCGACCTGCTGACCAATGACGCCGAGTACAAAGGCACCAACCTGCTCAAGGCGAATAACGACTTGGTCGTGAACTTCAACGAAGACGCATCGAGCAGCATCACCATTGCTTCGGTGGACACGACGGGCGCCAGCTACGCGGTCGACGCAGCGACCAACTCGTGGGCCAGCGATACGGATATCGCGGCGGCTGAGACGGACTTGAACACCGCCATCAGCGCTTTCCGCAACCTGTCGAAAAACTTGGCGGCTCAGAGCACCTACATTCAGACGCGCATTGACTTTACGCAGAACCTCATCAACGTCTTCAAAACTGGGGCGGAGGATCTGACCGCAGCCGATGTGAACGAGGAGGGCGCTAACATGCTGGCGCTGCAAACCCGCCAGCAACTGGCCGTCACGGCTTTGTCGCTCTCGTCTCAGGCGGCTCAATCTGTGTTACGGCTGTTCTAGCTTTCCCGCTAGGCGACCCCGGCCCCGGAGCTACCGGCTCCGGGGCCTTTTGCGTTTTCCAGCCCTTGGTGGTCCACAACGTGCTGGGTGGATGAGTCATGCCGCTGCGAATCAGCTTAGGACCTGGTGAGCGACTGGTTGTGGGCGGAGCCGTAATCCGCTGCGCTGGAGCGCCGGCCCAGATTCTCATTGAGAATAAAGTCCCAGTGCTCCGAGAGAAGGACATCATTCCGCCAGAAGGCGCTGATACGCTGGCCAAGCGTCTTTATTTTGTGATCCAGCTGATGTACATGGATGCGGACAATCTTGCCGATCACTATGCGGCCTACTGGCCCTTGGCGTACGAAGTTGAACGGATCCTGCCGGATGCGGCTTCCCTCATCGCCCAAATCAACCGGAAACTTTTCGAACAGGACTTTTACAAAGCGCTTCGCTTAGCTAAGAAATTGATTCAGCTAGAGAAACAGGCTAGCGAACGACTGGCCTCGCGGTGAGATGGTGGAGAAGGAACTGAGCTGCGGCCAGGGTCTCCGGAAGACAGGGCGCATCCTCGAGCGCCTGATGAATGGCTTCCAACAATTCGCGCCGTTCCTCATCCAGCGTCGAGTCGTGGAGGCGAAGGGCGGACGGATTTTTGGCTGGCCCGGGGACGGGTTCGACGATTTCTTGTTCCGACTGGGGTCGCGTGCTCGGATCTACGGTGAACATCCTTGCCTCTGATTGCCTTATCGGTTAGCTCGGGCTGGGTATTCGGAAATTTTTCACTAAGCGGCGCGGACTGCCTTGCGCGGAAGAATGGAATCGGAACTGCACAGATTACGTCGAGTCTGATCTGATTGGTAAAGGGACTGAAATGGCTGCCGCTGCACCATCTTCTATCGTCACGGTTTCCGAGCAGGGCGCCCGCCGTGTAGCCATCCTTCTGGTTACCCTTGGAGACGAAATCGGTTCGGCGGTCTTGAAGCAGATGGCGCCAGCCGAGGTGGATGCCGTGGTTCAACAGATTGCGGAACTCGGCCCGGTTTCGGATGAAGATCGCCGCCGGGTTCTTCAGGAGTTCCTGATGGCCCTCGGCGACGGTTCTCAGCCGCGGGGGGGCGGCCTGGCGGCGGCTGAACGCCTCCTGGAAAAGGCGTTTGGCCCTGAGGCCGCGCGCGCCCGCATGGAAGCGTTGATGGCTCAAGCAAAGCTGGAGAAAGACAGGCGCGAGCGTATGCTGAGAATACCTCCTGAGCAGCTCGCGCACACGCTTTTATCCGAGCATCCCCAGGCCATCGCGCTGTTTCTCGCTTCCCTCCCCCCAACGCATGCTTCGGCCGTGCTCGCGGCCTTACCGGGATCGATTCGCGGACCAGTGGCGTTCCGCCTTGCTACCATGCAGCAGTATTCTCCGGAGATGGCGGAAAAAGTGGCCGCAACCGTCGAAAAGAAGCTCGGCAAATTGAAAACTTTCGCCCAATCTTCTTACAGCGGAACCCAAACCTTAGCCACCCTCTGCAATCACCTCCCACCGGACATCACTGAGGAAATTCTTTCGGAGATGGATGAGAAAGACGCTGATCTGGCGGAATCCGTCCGTAGCTCCATGTTCACCTTCGAAGACATACAGCGGCTGGATCCGCAGACCATGGCCCTGATCGCTCCGCGCGTAGAGAGGAAACAATTGACGCTAGCGCTAAAAGGCGCCAGCGACGAAATTAAAGAACGGTTCCTGCAAACCATGTCCCAACGCGCTCGGGCCATGTTACTAGAAGACATCGAGGCTCTAGGCCCGGTCCGCATGCGGGACGTGGCCGAAGCGCAACGCCAAATCGCCGCGTTGATCCGGGAACTGGATCGCAGCGGCGTCATCTCTATTCGGGCCGAGTCGACGGATCAGTTCGTCTGACCGGGCTTCCCGGGCGCTGCGTCCGCCGGCAGGACTCCGCCCCGCGGTTGACGAGCGCCTGCGCTACCCGCTACATTGGTTTAAGACATCGCGCAGCGATCCTGCGTCCCCATCGTCTAGCCCGGCCTAGGACATCGCCCTTTCACGGCGGTAACGGGGGTTCGAATCCCCCTGGGGACGCCACGTCATTTCCAGCTTGCCCACGCCCAGTCGGTTCTGGGGACTCACTTGCGGGCTAGGTTTCCACTCAGCGCCGCTCGCGAAAGAAAGCCTGGAGCAACTCGAGGCACTCTGGCGCTAGCACGCCTTCCACCACCTCCACCCGGTGGTTTAGAAGATCGGAGTCGGCAATCCGGAACTTGCTTCTTACGCCTCCAAACCGCAAATCTCGCGCTCCGAAAACCAAGCGTTGCAGGCGGGCATGGACCAGCGCGCCCGCGCACATCACACACGGCTCCAAGGTGACATACAACGTAGCATCGAGCAGGCGGTAGTTGCCGCGGGCGGCAGCGGCTTCGCGCAACGCCATGATTTCGGCGTGAGCGGTGGGATCGCCAGAGCTAATGGGCTGGTTCCAGCCTCGCCCGATCATGCTTCCCTTCCACACAATCACAGCTCCCACCGGGCACTCGCCGCTCGCCGCTGCATGGCGGGCAAGCTCCAGCGCTTCTCGCATCCACGATTCGTCGCGTTTCCGATCTAGCTCACAGGCATCGCCTCGGGTGCGTTCCATCTGGATAAAGGCCTTTCATTTCCGCTAGCCTATAGTTTAGAGCTTTCATGCTTCGGTTCTTGCCGCTGATTTTCAAAAACACGGTGCGAAACCGCCGCCGGAGCATCCTCACGGTCCTCAGCATCGCCGCCTCAATCTGCCTCCTCGGCGTACTGATGGCCATGTATCACTTGTTTTATTTCAGCGAGCCGGCGCCCGAAAAAGCTCTACGTTTGGTGGTGCGCCACCGCGTCTCTCTGGCCAACTTTTTACCGGCGGCCTACCGCGAGCAGATTTTGAAGACGCCGGGCGTCCAGGACGCCATGATTCTGCAATGGTTTGGGGGCATTTACAAGGACTCCGACTTCAAGAACTTTTTCGCGCGCTTCGCCGCTGAACAGGATCGCCTGTTCCGCATTTACCCGGAATACCAAGTCCCGGAAGATCAGAAACAGGCCTTCCTTCGAGAAAGAACGGCGGCTATGGTGGGGCGTCCCTTAGCGGAGCGGTTCGGCTGGAAGCTCGGCGACAAAATCACTCTGATCGGCGATATATACCCTGTAACGTTGGAATTCACCCTTCGCGCCATTTACGACGCAGCCCGAGACAACGAGAACATGTTTTTCCATTACGAGTATTTTCGGGAAAGCATCCCTCCGAGCCGGCGCGACCGCGTGAGCGTCTTCGTGGTCTTAGCGGATAACGCGGAAGTAGTGCCACGCGTCGCCAAACACATCGACGCTCTTTTTCGAAACTCTCCCCAGCAGACCAAAACAGAGACCGAACGCGCTTTCGAGTTAAGCTTTTTGGGATATCTCGGCAATGTCAAGCTCTTTCTGCTAGCGGTTTGTGGCGCCGTGACTTTCACGCTTCTGCTGGTGTCCGGCAACACCATGGCGATGGCCGTGCGTGAGCGCGTCCGCGAAGTGGGAATTCTCAAGACGCTGGGATTTACGCCCGCCGCAGTCTTAGGCCTGATTCTGAGCGAAGCCATCGTCATTGCTCTGGCCGGCGCCGTTCTAGGTCTGCTATTCTCATATGGCGTCTGTGAGGTAATTCGCCAAGGTCCGATCACGTTTGCGGACCTCAAGGCGCTGACGGTGCCGGCCGTAGTGAGCTTGGCGGCCTTTGCGCTGGCGGTGTTCATCGGCGTTGCCAGTGCGATGATTCCGGCGTGCAGCGCGGCTCGCCGTTCCATTGTGGACTGCCTGAGGTTTACCGACTAGGAAGCAAGTTTTGACCCTGCCCCTTGCTTACAACCTGCGAAATCTGGCGGTGCGGCGAACCACCTCGCTCCTCACTGCGCTCGGCATAGCGCTGACCGCAGCCGTGCTGATGGCCATCCTGGCCCTCGTGGAGGGCTTGCGCACCTCACTGGCCGCCTCCGGCCATCCATTACATGTGCTCGTGATGCGAAAGGGCTCTACTTCCGAACTAACAAGCCTCTTTGCCCGCTCCTCGTACCAAGATCTCAAGTTTAAACCTGGCATCGCGCGCGGTAAGGATGGCAGACCCCTGGCGTCGCTGGAGATGGTGACGGTCATTGTTCTGGAGAGCCCGGAAAAGCCGGATGGCATCAACATTACCGTGCGAGGGTTGTTACCCGTAGGCATCGAGATGCGCGAGAACCTGCGCCTGATGGAAGGGCGTATGTTCGAACCAGGCAAACGAGAACTGATCGCCGGGCGGGGCGTGGCTTCCCGATACCCCGCTGCGAGCCTGGGCCAAACCATTCGCCTAGGCCGCGGCGAATGGAGAGTGGTGGGAGTCTTTGATGCCGGGCGCTCAGCCATTAACAGTGAAGTCCTGGCTGACCTGAACCAGCTCAGCGCCGATCAAAACCGCACTGAGGTGCTCAGCTCGTGTCTGCTACGGGCGACCGATGAAGTGGCGGCGCAAGCTTTGATCAATGATCTCGAAAGCGACCGCCGGTTCAACGTCTCGGCCATGACGGAGAAAATGTACTACGAGCAACAGACGCGCTCCGCCGCGCCTGTTAAAACCATGGGAATGTTCGTAGCCATTATCATGGCTGTCGGTTCGAGTTTCGCCGCCATGAACACGATGTACTCGGCCGTCGCCCGGCGCGGAGCGGAAATTGGGACTCTGCGCGTGTTGGGTTTTTCGCGGCGCAGCATCTTGCTGAGTTTTCTCATCGAATCGCTGCTGTTGTCTCTGGCCGGAGGCCTGCTGGCTTGCCTCCTGGTCCTGCCGCTGAACGGCATGCAGACCGGGATCGGCAGTTTCGTCACCTTTGCCGAACTAACGTTCGACTTCCGGATCAGCCCGGCTATCATGTTCGTAGGACTCGGCTTTTCCATGCTGGTGGGAGCGTTGGGCGGGCTCTTCCCTGCCCGCGCCGCCGCGCGCAAGGAGATCCTGGAAGCATTACGGGAGGCGTGAACGGGATTATTCATGGGAACCGAACTCGACAAATTGCGGATTGACCGCACGCGGAAATACGGCCAGCCGCCGCGCCAAGCGGTCCGCTGGCTCACAGCAGCCGTCGTGAGCCTCGTGATTCTAGGCGCAGGAAGCCTTGTGTACGCGCGCTTTTACCGGCCCGTGGAGGTCGATGTCGTGCGCGTGCGGCCGGCAGACGTGACCGGCAGCTCAGAAGAAGCTGTGGTGGTTTTGAACGCTACCGGCTATATCATAGCGGCGCATAAGATCCAGGTGGCGTCGAAGGTGCTCGGGCGCGTGGCGTGGATCGGAGTGGAGAAGGGGGACAAAGTTCAACAGGGCCAGGTGATCGTCCGGCTGGAGGATGACGAGTACCGCGCCCAGCTTCAGCAGGCTCGGGGGCAACTGGCGGCGCTCGAGGCGCGCTTGGCTGAAGCGCTGAATGGGTCGCGGCCCGAGGAAATCGCCCGCGCCAAGGCCGACTGGGAGCAGGCGCAGGCGGAAGTCGCCAACGCTAAAGTCACGCTGGAAAGGACCCGGAAGCTGGTGAGCGAGGGTGTTCTTTCTCAGCAGGCGCTGGACGACGCCCAAGCGCGTTATGACGCCGCAGTGGCGCGAGAGCGGTCGCTCGAACGTGGCTATGAACTGATCCGCCTCGGCCCCCGGAAAGAGACGATCGAGCAGTTACGGGGCCAAGTCGAACAGGCGCGGGGCGCAGTGGCGTTTGCCGAAACTCAGCTCGCCAACACCGTGATTCGCGCCCCGGTGTCCGGCACGATTCTGGAACGCGCCGTTGAAAAAGGCGAATTTGTGACGACGAGCTTCGTCGGCGAACGCGGCGCTAAGGGCTATGTGGTTTCGCTGGCCGATCTCAACGACCTCCGTGTGGAGTTGGACATCAACCAGAACGACTTCGCCAAGCTTAGCCCGAGGCAGCGCGCTGTCATCTCGGTAGACGCCTTCCCGGACCGGCGTTATGAAGGCGTGATCGACGAGATTTCCCCGGAAGCCAACCGGCAAAAGGCGACCGTCCAGGTGAAAGTGCGGATTCTCAACCCGGATCCCTACCTCCGGCCGGAAATGAACGCCTCCGTAGCCTTCCTGGCGGGCGGAATCAAAGAGGCGAAAGAAGCGGTGGTCCGCCCCGTGGTGATCGTTCCCCCAGGAGCGATTCGCGAGAACGCCGTCTTTGTCATGCTCAATGGCCGAGCCGTCCGCCGTCCTGTCAGAATCTCAGGGACCACGCCGCAGGGCTTGCGAATCGACGAAGGGCTTCTCGGCGGTGAAGACGTGATCGCCAACCCGCCGGCGGGACTGAAGGATGGGGACAGGGTGAGGAAGCGAGGTTCATGATGCCGGAGACCGTCATCGAAACCGTCGGACTGAGCAAAGAATACATTCGCGACGAATTTCATATCGTAGCGCTACGGGATGTCAGCCTAAGAATCAACCGGGGAGAGTTCGTGGCTCTGATGGGACCCTCAGGCAGCGGCAAGTCGACCTTGTTGCACCTAATCGCCGCTATGGACCGGCCCACCTCGGGGCGCATTACGGTGTTGGGCCAGGATCTCCAAGCTTTGACGGATCGCGAAATCGCCACTTGGCGCAACGCCCACATTGGATTCATTTTCCAGTCCTTCAACTTGATCCCCGTCTTGACGGCTTTGGAAAACGTAGAGCTGCCGCTGAAACTCACCAGCCTCTCGAAGAAAGAGCGCCTCGATCACGCCGTGACCGCCCTGAACCTAGTCGGGCTGGGGGACCGGCTTAAGCACTTTCCCCGGCAGCTCTCCGGAGGCCAGGAACAGCGCGTCGCCATCGCCCGCGCTATCGTAACAGATCCGGATCTCATTCTGGCTGACGAGCCTACGGGCAACTTGGACGCCGTCTCCGCGCGGGAAGTGCTAACTCTGCTCTCGCGGCTGAATGCCGAGTTCGGCAAAACCATTGTCATGGTGACCCACGACCCGCATGCCGCCCAGGCCGCTACGGTGATCTACCATTTGGAAAAAGGCGAGTTGCTGGATGCAGCTCCGGCGGGCGCCGCCAAAGTCACCTAGAGTCCAACTTTCCACTTGCCGGAGAACGAATTTCGTCCGACACTTGAATTTGCGGGAGGAGTATTGAACCTAAAGTTCTCTGATTCAACCGCCGCGTGGGAACCCTCGGAACGCTGGACCGTTCACGACGCGGCAGAGTTATACGACATCGCTGCGTGGGGCAAAGGCTATTTTACGGTCGGCGCCAACGGCCATGTCTGGGTCCAGCCGGAAAAAGACCCGCTGCGCTCCATCGACCTCAAAGAGCTGGTGGATTCGCTGGTGTTGCGCGGGATCCAGCCCCCTATCCTGATCCGATTCGCCGGCATCCTGAAACACCGGCTCCGCGAAATTCACGAGGCGTTCCGCGCCGCGATCGCCGAGCACGGTTATAAGGGCGACTACCGCTGTGTTTACCCGATCAAGGTCAATCAGCAGCGGCAGGTGGTGGAGGAGGTGTTCGAATACGGACGTCCCTATGGGTTCGGATTGGAAGCGGGCTCAAAACCCGAGTTGCTGGCGGTTTCAGCCATTGCGGATAACCAGACGCCGATCATTTGCAACGGCTTCAAAGACGACGAGTATATCGAAATGGTGATGATCGCCCGCAAGATTGGGCGGCAGATCATCCCCGTGGTGGAAAAATTCACCGAACTCGACCTGATCTTCAAATATGCCGAGAAGGTGGGCGTGAAACCCTCGATCGGCGTGCGCATCAAACTGGCGAGCCGCGGGTCAGGCCGCTGGAAGTCGTCAAGCGGCTACCGCTCCAAGTTCGGGCTCACGGTGAGCGAGACTCTGCGCCTGCTCGATCGCCTGAAGAGCGCCGGCATGGAGGATTGCCTGGAGCTTTTGCATTTCCACTTAGGGAGTCAGATCACCAATATCCGCCAGATCAAGGGAGCAGTAAGCGAGGCGGCGCGCGTCTATGCCGACCTCAAGAAATTGGGCGCCGGGCTTCGCTATTTGGACGTCGGCGGCGGCTTAGGCATCGATTATGACGGCTCCCAAACGGACTTCGAATCCAGCGTTAACTACACCCTTCAGGAATACGCCAACGATGTCGTCTACCACATCCAAAACGTTTGCGATGAGGCGGAAATCCCGCATCCCACCATCATTACCGAGAGCGGACGAGCCGTCGCCGCCTACCATAGCGTGCTGGTTTTTAACGTACTGGGCGTTAGCGGAATCGGAGAACAGGATGTGGTGACGGAGCTGCCAGAGGATGCCGAACAACCGCTCGTGGATCTTTTGGAAACGTACCGCTGCCTGAGCCAAAAGAACCTTTTGGAAGCTTTCCACGACGCTCAGCAGGCCCTCGATTCGGCTCTCAACTTATTCAGCCTGGGCTACCTGACCTTGCAACAGCGCAGCTTGGCGGAAAACCTGTATTGGGCCATCTGCCGCCGCGTGTTGAAAATGGCCAAGGAACTCGAATACTTCCCGGAAGAGCTCGAAGGCTTGGAAGCCATGCTCTCGGATACGTATTTCTGCAATTTCTCTTTATTTCAGAGCATGCCGGATAGTTGGGCGGTGAAGCAGTTATTCCCCATCATGCCTATCCACCGGCTGAATGAGCCTCCCCTGCGGGCTGGCATCTTAGGCGACATTTCCTGTGATTCGGACGGCAAAATCGACCAGTTCATTGATCGTCGCGATGTCAAAAAAACGCTGCCGCTACATACCTTCAACGGCGAGCCGTATTACTTAGGCGTCTTTTTAGTGGGCGCTTATCAGGAGATTCTGGGCGACCTCCACAACCTGTTTGGGGACACCCACGCAGTCCATGTCGCCTTGGGGCCAAACGGCGAAACCATTTTGCAGGCTGTCATCCGTGGAGATACGGTCCGCGAGGTTTTGAATTACGTTCAGTTCAGCTCCAATACTCTGTTGGAGCAGTTCCGCCAGGACGCGGAAGCGGCGCTGCGCGAGGGAAGAATCAGTTACGAGGAATTGGCTCGCATGATGAGGTTCTTCGAGGATGGGTTGGGAGGATACACGTATCTCGAAGATGCGCACGAACAATGAGCCGCTCCAGCCGCGGCTCAGCCGTGCCGGATGACCAATACATCGCCGTCCTGGACAATGTAATCTTTCCCCTCGAGTCTCAGGAGACCCTTCTCGCGCGCGCCTGCATAGCCACCTAGATCGACAAGGTCCTTCCAGTGGACGACTTCTGCGCGGATGAACTTTTTTTCAAAGTCAGTGTGAATGGCTCCCGCGGCCTGCACCGCGCGGCTATTCACCGGGATCGTCCATGCGCGGACTTCCGTTTCCCCCGCCGTCAGAAACGACATCAGACCCAATAGCGCGTAAGTGTCCGTGATGACACGATCCAGCGCAGAACCGGGCAGGCCGTAACTCGCCAAGTATTCTCGGGCCTCTTCGGGGGTGAGCTCAGCCAGCTCGGCTTCGATCTTGCCACACACGGCTGAAACTCCGGTGCGCTTACGTCCGGTCAAGTACCGGGTGCGAAAGTCCTCCTCGATTTCTTGCATCCTGGACGCCTGGTCCTCCCCCAGATTCAAAACGTACAGAATGGGCTTGAGCGAAAGAAATTGGAACCCGCGAATACGCTTCTCATCCGCCTCCTCCAAGTCCAGGTCGCGCAACGGCTGGTTGTTTTCGAGCGCCGCCCGACAGCGTTCAAGCACCTCCCATTCATGATCCAAAGCCGGATCCTTCATCTTCTTGCGGTCTTTCTCCAGCCGCTCCATGCGCTTTTCAACCACCACCAAGTCGCTAAGCGCCAGTTCGAGGTCGACGTCGCGCATATCGCGGATTGGGTCTACGGAACCCTTTTCGTGCGGCACCCTATCGCTTTCGAAGACTCGCAGCACGTGCGCCAGTGCGTCCACCACGCGCAAACTGGCTAGGTACCCAGGATCCCGCAGGGCCTCCTTCGAGATAGCCGGAAAGTCTAGGTATTCGACCGTAGCGTGGGTCACCTTCGCCGGTTGAAATACGGCGGCTAAGGCCTCCAGCCGCGGGTCGGGCACTTTGGTGACGCCCACGCGGGCTTCCATGGACCCCACTCGCGCCGCTTCGTGCGCGCCCGTGAGAATCGTAAAAAGGCTGGTCTTGCCCACCATCGGAAGACCAATAATTGCAGTTTTCATAAGCGGGTTTTACAGCGGGACCTCGATTTCGGACAGAATCTCCTCAAGAATACGGTCGGCCACGTCGGAAGCTCGCTGGGAGAGCGCTACGCGCGTGTTGACGACCACCCGGTGAGCGAACACCGGAACCGCCAGCCGCTTCGCATCATCTGGTATCGCGTAGTCCCGCCCTTCCAGTAGCGCCAGCGCCTGCGTGGCCCGGAACAGCGCCTGCGCGCCCCGCGGGCTGACGCCGAGCGAGAGGGAATCATGAGAGCGTGTCCGTGCAACGATCGCCATGATGTAGTCCACAATGGCCTCGTCTACCTGAACTTGATGGACGCAGTTTTGGAAATGCAGCACGTCCTCCGCCTCTAATACAGGCTCTGGCGGCGCTCCCGACCCGAAAGCGCTGCGGAGAATCTCGCGCTCGCTGGCCGGATCCGGGTAGCCGATCCGGATCCGCATCAGAAAACGGTCCAACTGGGATTCCGGCAGCGGGTAGGTTCCATGGTGCTCCACCGGATTCTGGGTAGCGATCACCATAAACGGCTCCGGCAAAGGCGTAGTGCGTCCGTCAATGGTGACTTGACGTTCGTTCATGGCTTCCAGTAGCGCGGATTGCGTCTTCGGGGTGGCGCGGTTGATCTCGTCAGCCAGCACGAAGTTTGTAAAAATGGGCCCCGGCTTGAATTCGAATTCGCCGCTATGGGCATTGTAAACGGTCACGCCCAGCACGTCGCTCGGCAGCATGTCGGAAGTAAACTGGAGGCGATGAAAACCGCTACGAACCGCGCGCGCCAGCGCTTGGGCCAGCGTAGTCTTACCCACGCCGGGAACATCTTCGATCAGCAGGTGACCGCGCCCCAGCAGGCAGACCAAGGAGAGCCGAATCACGTCCGGTTTTCCCCGGATACTCACCGCTAACGCGGCTTCCAGCTCTGCGAGTTTCGCCCATGGCGCGGGCGGAGCGTCCGCGGTTTTGCGCTCGATCATCGAAATTTTATGATAGCGCCGCGTAACGTGTTAGCATAGGGAATTGCTGGGCCCCGGGCTTCGTGCAATGGGAGGCCGTGAACCCCGCCAGGTCCGGAAGGAAGCAACGGTAACGGTTTAACCCGTGTGCCGCGAATCCCCCGGGGTCCAGCAGTGGAGTCCGCAACTCGCAGCAGGTTTCTCCGGTTTCATGTATCAAGTTATCGCCAGGAAGTACCGCCCGCAAACCTTCGCCGAGCTGATCGGCCAGGAACACGTCCGGACGACGCTGGAAAACGCCATTGCGCAAGGCCGTATCGCCCACGGCTACATTTTTTCCGGACAGCGGGGCACGGGAAAGACAACGGTGGCTCGCATTGTAGCCCGGTGCCTAAACTGCTTCACCGGGCCGACGGTAACCCCGTGCGGCGAATGCGCCAGTTGCCGCGAAATCAGCGCTGGCGGCGCGGTGGACGTCATCGAAATCGACGCAGCTTCTAACCGCGGCATCAACGAGATGCGCGAACTCCGCGAGAATGTACGCTATCGCCCGGCGCGTGACCGATATAAAGTTTTCATCATCGACGAAGCCCATCAGATCACGAACGAGGCGTTCAATGCGCTTCTCAAGACCCTGGAAGAGCCGCCCGAGTGGGTGATCTTTATTTTGTGCACCACCGAAGCCCATAAAATCCCCACCACCATCGCATCCCGCTGCCAGCAGTTCAGTTTTCGCTCCGTAGATTTCAACGAACTTGTGGCTCGCCTGGAGTGGATCTGCCGCCAGGAAGGCGTGGAAGCGGATGCAGATTCCCTTGCCGCGATCGCGCAAGCAGGTGAAGGAAGCGTGCGCGATTCTCTTTCGGCGCTCGACCAAGCGATCGCCTGCTGCGGGGGCAAGCTCACCGGCCCGGAAGTGCGTGCGCTGCTGGGCATGTTTTCCTTAGAGAGTTTGCACGAGGTCACAAAAGCCCTCGCCGCCGGGGACCCCGCACGCATGCTGGAGATTGCTGGCAACTTGGAGCGTAACGGCCAGAACTTACAGCACTTTTGCCGCGAGCTCGCGCGTTATTTCCGCAATCTGCTGGTGGTCAAAATAGCAGGCGAGGACACTCGATTGGTCGCCGCGCCAGAGGCCGAACGGAGAAGGCTGGCCGCCATCGCCGCGCAGTTTGACGAAATCGATTTGATACGGTACCTCCAGTTGACGCTGGATCTTTTTCGGGATCTTCAGTTTTCCTTGCAGCCCCGGCTGCACATGGAGCTCGGGCTGCTGAAGCTGGTTCACGCCGGCAAATTGAAGCCGATCGAAGAAGCCCTGGGAATGCTCGGATCTTCCTCCTCATCGCCCCTTTCCACTCACGGGGCGGCTCCTGAATCCACCAAGCCCAACGAGGGCGCCTTGGCAAGAGTCGTGACGGCGCAGTCCCGGGACAAAGGAGGAACCAAGGAGCGGCTGCTCGCTTGGCTGAAGGAAAAACAGTGGCCTTTCATCGCGGACGCAGTCGAACACGCAGAGGTAGTCGAGGCGCCAGGCGAAATTACGTTCCGCGCTCCGAAAGAGTTTTCTCTCGCTCTGAAATCGCCGGATTTGCAGCAGTGCGTGCGGGAAGTCATAGGGCGCGCGCTGAAGATCAAAGTCGAAAATGGGAATGGCCCAGAAACGCCTCCCGTGACGGAATTGGGAAGCGGGAACGATGAGCGCGTGCGGGCTGCGCTCGAACATCCCGAAGTGAAGCGTTTTCAGGAGCTTTTCCCTGATAGCCATCTACGGCAGGTACGAAACCTGAAAGAATAAGCCCCAAAGGAGCCCCAATTATGAAGCTACCGGGCAATATGCAAGCCATGATGAAGCAGGCGCAGCAAATGCAGCAGCGCCTCCAAGAGGAAATCGCCCAGATCCGCGTGGAAGCTTCCGCCGGGGGCGGAATGGTCACCGTAAAAATGGATGGAACCAAAAAGGTGCTGGGCGTCCAGATCGACCCCGAAGCCGCCACAGACGTCGAAATGTTGCAGGACATGGTGATGGCCGCCTTCAACGAGGCCCACAAGAGGGTGGAAGAGGAAACCCAGAACAAAATGTCCGGACTGCTAGGGGGGCTTGGGCTACCGCCAGGGCTGTTTTGACCCATGCCGGATTTTGCTGCGCCGCTTGCCAATCTCATTCAGGAGCTCAGGCGCCTGCCGGGCGTTGGTCAGAAGTCAGCTCAGCGCCTCGCCTTCCATCTATTACGCGCTTCCGAGGCCGATGCCCACCGGTTGGCTCAAGCCATCCTCGACGTCAAAGAGAAGCTCAGGCTCTGCACCGCCTGCAACAACGTAAGCGACGAAGAACTCTGCCCCTACTGCCGCGACCCGCGCCGGGACGCGAGCGTCATCTGCGTGGTCGAGGAGCCCCATAACATTCTCCCTATCGAAACTACGCGGCAGTACTCCGGTCTTTACCACGTGCTCCATGGCGCCATATCGCCTCTTCGCGGTGTCGGGCCCGAGCAATTGCGAATCCAGAACTTGCTCACCCGCCTCGAGTCCGGCGTAGTGAAAGAAATCATCCTCGCAACCAACCCCACCGTGGAGGGCGAAGCCACCGCCGCATATCTCTCGCGCCTGCTGAAACCGCTCGGGCTTAAGGTGACCCGCATCGCCATGGGAATCCCTGTGGGCAGCGACCTCGAATTCGCCGACGAGGTCACCATGTGGAAAGCTTTGGAAAACCGCCGCGAGATTTGACCGAACGGCAAGCTAAGTCAAGCGCTCAGAATGGGAAAAGGAGCGCGCTCGCGCAAGCCATCGGGCGTAACTTCCCCCACTGGAATCTCAAGAATCTGGTTCGCCCGCCGTGGCGCCGCTAGCTCCACTTTCAGGTAGTTATCGCTCAGCGCCATGCGTTCTTGCTCCAGGGTCACAACCGAAAGCGAACGTCCTACAAACCGAGTGCGGAACTCGCGATTTTTCTTCGCCGCTAGCTCCCGCAGCGCCTGATTCCGGCGCTTCCGCACGGGCATCGGAACCTGGTCCGTGCACATGGCGGCCGGCGTCCCCGGGCGCTCCGAATACGTGAACACGTGAAGATAGGTGAACGGCAGACTCTCGATAAACTGCCGGCTCTCTTTAAATTCCTCCTCCGATTCGCCCGGAAACCCCACCATCACGTCCGCCCCAATGGCGGCATCCGGCATCCACCTTCGGGCTTTGAGGATGCGGTCCGCGTAATGCCGCGAGCGGTACTTCCGGCGCATTCTCCGCAACACCGCATCGCAGCCGGATTGCAGCGGCGCGTGCACATGCTTGGCAATGCGCGGAGATTCCGCCATCAGGCCCAGCAGATCGTCCGACCAGTCCATGGGCTCAACGGAACTCAAGCGCAGGCGCTCTACAGCCGTTTCATCGAGCAAGCGCCGGAGCAAATCGACCAGACGAAGCTTGCCGCCGTTGTCCCTCCCCCAACGTCCCAGGTTCACCCCGCTCAGCACTACCTCCCGATACTTCGCGGCCAGCGCCCGCACCTGCGCCACCACCTCATCCGCCGGGGCGCTCCGGCTGTTGCCCCGCACGTAGGGAATCACGCAAAAAGCACAACGATGGTTGCATCCATCTTGGATTTTCAGGTTCGGGCGCGTGCGGTCTCCGGCCGCTTCCTCCACCGGCGATGACAAAAACCGTTGCGCGGCAAAGATGTCCCCCACATAAATCTGTCCGTAATGGGGCTCGGCGCCAGGTTCCAACAACAGGTCTGGAATCTCCGCTTTATGGGAATTCCCCACGACCCATCGCACGCCGGGTAGAGCCGCGAGTTCGTTTGGAGCTCGCTGCGCATAACATCCGGTCACCAGAATCTCAGCCGCCGGATTTTCACGGTGCACGCGCCGTACGGCCTGCCGCACGTCCTGGTCAGCTTCCGACGTCACCGTACAAGTGTTCAGGATCACCAAGTCCGCCTCGGCGGGGTTGGCGCACACCCTCAACCCTCGCTTCTCCAGCAAGGTCTCCAGGGCCGCCCCGTCGGCTTGCGTTGCCCGGCATCCAAAATTTTGGATGTGGAACTTTCGCACTATTTTCATGGTAGCGCAGGGCCGCTGCCGCTCCATATTCCAGTAGGGAGTAAGTAGCGCTAAGTGTTTGGACCCTCTTCAGTTCCGGCCATTCCCGCCGATAGGGTGTGTGCGAGAGCGAGAACGCCATGGCGCTAGACCGGGTACTCAGCCAAGACGAAATTGATAATGTATTCCGAAAGTTGCGGGCTTCCGGCAAGCGGGAGGACCCGGCTCGGAAAGCCCAACTTTACGATTTCCGGCGCCCGGACCGTATCGCCAAAGACCAGCTTCGCGCTTTGCACCTGCTGCACGAGAACTTTGCACGCAATTTGGCGTCGAGCCTTTCGGCCTATCTGCGGGCCTATGCGATCGTGAATTTAGTGTCGGTAGAACAACTATCCTTCATGGAGTTCTCGCAGTGTCTTCCCTCCCCTACGTGTCTGGTTTCGCTCAGCATGAAGCCTTATGACGGAAACGGGCTGCTCGAACTCAACCCCGCGCTGGTGTTTCCAGTGATTGAAATGCTGCTGGGCGGTCCCGGGAAAAGCGCAGGCGCCATCAAGCGGGAGGTCACTGAAATCGAGCAAAGCATTCTGGAAGGCCTGCTGCGCATCATTCTCCACGATTTGCGAGAAGCATGGCGGGCCGTCACGACAATCGACTTTAAGATGGAAGCCTTCGAAACCGAGCCGCAGCTTCTTCAGATTCTGGCGCCGAACGAAGCGGTGGTCGCGGTTAGCATAGAGGTGCGCATCGGCGAAAGCTCGGGCATGATGAACATCGGCATGCCGTCGATCATCATTAAGATGCTGCGGCAGAAGTTCGACCAGCAGTGGTCGGTCCGCAAGACGGAGCCCACCGAAGCCGAACAACAGCGGGTGATGAAACTGCTGCGGCCCGCTCTGGTCCATGTGGACGCCCGGCTTCAAGGAATGACCATCGCGACCGAACAACTCATGAACATGGAGCCGGGCGACATTCTGTGCTTTGATCAGCCCGTGGAACGGCCGCTAGACTTGTTTCTGAACGGAAAGTTGAAATTCCACGGGCAGGTGGTGAGCAACGGCCGCAACCGTTGTTTTCGGATCGACGAATTGCACTTGGTCTGATCAGATCTGCGGCGGGCCGCCTACGATTCCGATTCTCCGGAGAAGGAGGAATTCTGAGATATTCTCGACCGTAAGCAACCCTACCAGGCGGTCGGAGTCGAGCACTACGGCGCAGGAGCCGTCTTCAGCAAGCTTTTGCATAGCTTCCGGTAAAGGCTCCCCCGGGGAGAGGATCAAGAAGTCCCGATTCATCACGCTGGAAACGAGCGCCTCAGGTCCCTCCGAAATCATCGCTTTGAGCAGTTCCGCGCGCCCCAACAGCCCTACCACCCGCTCCCCATAAACCACTGGAAAATCTTGCTGGGAAGTGGCGATCAACAATTCCGCTGCATCACGAATGGAGGCCCCGTGAGGCAAGGTCCGGAAATCGGTAACCATGGCGGCGCGCACAGGAATCCCTTGCGTGAGCGCCCTGCCTTCCGCAGCGCTTCCTTCCTGATTGGCGCCCAAATAGACGAACAGGGCCACAAATACAAGCATGAAATTCATGGAGAGCAGTCCGTAAAGCCCCATTGCGCCGGCAAAGACACGCCCGGTTTTAGCCGCCACTCGCGTAGCCTCATTCTCCGATCGAAACCGCGCGAGCACTGCTCTCAGCATTCGGCCCCCGTCCATGGGAAACGCCGGTAAGAGGTTGAACAGAGCAAGGAGGAGATTCCCCACGGCAATCCGTTCTAAGAGGTTTTCGTCCGTAGCATCCAACAGACGCTCCGGATGAACCAAAGCACCCGCGGCGCGCAAATAGGCCAGGATGGCCGCCGCCAGCACCAGGTTCACGGTCGGCCCGGCGAGAGCGATCCACAACTCCTCTCTCGGCCGTAAACTCCTGTCCAGCCGGGCTACGCCCCCGATTGGAAACATCACGATTTCTTCGGTCTTCACTCCGTAACGCCGCGCCACCACGGCGTGGCCAAGTTCATGTAACAACACCGAACCGAACAGGCCCAGCACATACAACGCGGTCGCCTGCCCGGACTGCCTCCCACTCACCCCCAGAAACAGCAGAAATACCAACAACAGCACGAAGGTAAAGTGAAATCGGACCGGAACCCCGAAAATGCGGAAGACTCCCACCGTTCCCGGAATAGGAGGAGCGTGCTTGCGATTTTGAGACGGCAGCTTGGTATCCAAAGCCTCTCCCGAGATTTTAGGATAAACGATCCAGGCCTCCGCCATTCCCGGCTACGGCTGGAGAGCGCCGGGTAGGAGACTGCTCCACGGCTGCTGCAAATACAAATACACAGCGGGTATAGCGAACAAGCTGGAATCTACCCGGTCCAACCAGCCTCCATGTCCGGGCAAAGTATTGCCGCTGTCCTTGATGCCAGCGCCGCGTTTGAGCGCGGATTCCGCCAGATCGCCTATTTGCCCAGCCACATTCGCCCATATGGACAGGACTACGGCTTCGGGCAAGGAAACGGCGGGGAGGCAGCGATGGAGAAACCAAACTCCAAAAACCACCGACGCCGCTAATGAAGCCAGCGAGCCCTCAACGGACTTCTTAGGGCTGATCGCAGGCGCGAGCCGGTGGCGTCCGAAACGGGTGCCTGCATAGTAGGCGGCGGCGTCGCCAATCCAAGTGAGCGCAAGCGCAAACAGCAACCAGTGCGGGCTGATTGACCGCAACAGTCCCGCTACGCGCCATGGTCCATAGGTATAGAGGACCCCTAACACCAGCGCAGCAGCATAAGGGAGAGCTTTTGCGAGGTCGCGAAACCGCATGGCCAGCGCCAGCACGCTCAGCGCGAGAATCAAGAGAAACATCAGCTCCGAGTGCCGCATCCACAGGAGCACCACGCCTGCGCCATAGCCGAGAACACCCGGGCGTTCGATCCCTTGAGCTGCCACAATGCCGGAGTATTCGTAAAAGCAAGCGCCTGCTACTAACGCCAGCGCCAGCCAGAAGAGCCACTGCGGACTCCATTCGACCACATAGAACACTGCCGGCGCCAACAGGGCGGCAGTCAGAAAACGCTTCATCGCGTAAGCGCGCCCAAGGCGGCGAGTCTCTCCTCCCGCACCGCGGGCGCTGCCGAACGGCTCAACCCGCCAAAGCGACGGTCGCGTTTTTGGTAATCCAGAATGGCCTTTAACAATTCCGTGCGCGAGAAATCCGGCCAGAAGGTTTCCGTAACGTAGAGCTCGGCGTAAGCCACCTGCCACAGCAGAAAATTGCTGATCCGCATCTCTCCCGAAGTTCGGATCAAGAGGTCAGGATGCGGCTGCCCGGCAGTGTACAGCCGCGACTCGATCATCGCCTCATCGATGCGAAGTTGATCCAGCGTACCGCTCCGGCGCGCTTCCTCGATCAGGACATTTACGGCATCCACCAACTCCGCGCGTCCGCCATAGTTAATAGCCAGATTCACGGTCATACGCTGGTTGGCCGCCGTAGCCAACACCGCCGCTTGTAGTTCCGTTCTCACCCGCTCGGGCAACTGCTCGAGGCGGCCTATGGCTGCCAAGCGGATGCCGTTGCGCATCAGGTTCGGCAGTTCCTGCCCCAGATAGTAATGCAACAGCCTCCACAGCGTGTCGATTTCAGCTTGGGGCCGCTTCCAATTTTCGATGGAGAAGGCGTACAATGTCAGAACCTGAATCCCCATCCGGGCGCAAGTTTCCACGGTCACGCGAACCGGGTCGATACCTGCCCTGTGACCGGCCACGCGCGGCATATGGCGGCGGTTCGCCCAGCGTCCATTGCCATCCATGATAATTGCAATGTGAGCGGGAAGACGTTGGGGATCAATCGCCTGCGCTAGCTGCCAGTCCTCATCACCCGGCTTGAGGATGTCCAAGAGATCCTTCATCTAGAGATCTACTCCCCCTATGGTACACCACGCTCACATCGAGCCGCGCGGCCAGCTTGCGAGCGCGGGCGCCCATACTCCCGTGATCAGCGCCGCAAAGCCCAGAAAGCTGCCAAACGGCAGTTCGTAGGTGGCAGCGTCCTTTCGCTTCAGGACCACCAGCAACAATCCGACCACAGAACCGAGCACGGAACCAAAAACTAGGGCGGTCAAAGCGCCCTGCAACCCCAAAAACGACCCGATCATGGCCACCATCTTCACATCCCCAAATCCGAGGCCTTCGCGTTTCCGGACTCGGTAGTAGAGTTCGCCGACCAACCACAAAGATCCAGCGGTCACAACCACCGCCAGCAAAGCTTCTGCGAGCGAAAACAAACGAGCGCCCCATTGTGCAGGCAACAATGCCCTTGCAAAAAAGCTATCCATCGGATCGGCCAGCGCGAACGCCAACCCCGCCAGTAGGCCACCCAAAGTCAGTTCGTCCGGAAGAATCAACTGTTCCAGGTCGGAAAACACCAACCCGATTAAGAGCGCACTGAAAACACAGCCTTTAACGGTCGCCACCGAGGCGCCGTAACGCCACGCCGCCAGCGCAAACGAAGCCGTAGTCAACAGCTCAACCGCTGGGTAGCGCCAAGGAATCCCCGCGTGGCAATAGCGGCAGCGGCCCCCTAGCCACACATAGCTCACGACCGGGATGTTGTCGTACCACCGAATCGTCGTCTCGCAGGAGGGGCAAAAGGAGCGAGGGCGCACCACGGACAGACCTCTCGGCAGCCGGTAAATGCACACGTTTAAAAAGCTTCCGATGAGCAGCCCCAACAACGCCGCTAGCATGATTGCCATGCCCGTCACCCTTTCATCCTGTTTCCCGCATGCAACTAACTCATATTGCGAGCCTTAGCGAACTTCAGAAAGTTATACAGCGCCGCCATATAGGCAATGGCCAGCCCCTCGAAACCGTCTAGAAAACCCAGTTTGAACAGGTACGTTTTCCAGAAAGTCCAGATCGGGTCGAGCAACAACTGCGCATATCCCACCCGCCTGCCGAGCGAGACCATTTGCTGGGCCGCCAGGGTGGTATAGGTGTCCATGGTTTTCAAATGTTCCGACAGAGAGCTGCAAGTGAAATGCAACAAATTCCCTTGCAAGTGGCCGATGCGCCCATCCACGCTTACGCTTTCGTGCACAAAATCACCCACCCACTTGGCCTTGGCGCGATGAAACAGCCGGATCTTCCGGTCTGGATACCAACCCGAATGAAAAATCCACTTGCCCAAGTACTGCGCCAGTCGTGGCATAGTGTAGGCGTCGCAGTCTGGACCGGTCTTCTTAAGCTGCCAGATCTCGGCTTCCAGTCCCTCACTGAGGGCCTCGTCAGCATCGATAGAGAGGACCCAATCGTATGTGGCTTGCGTGGCGGCGAAATTCTTCTGCGCAGCATAACCACGCCACGGTTCCTCCACTACCCGTGCCCCGAAATTTCGGGCGATTTCAACGGTGCGGTCTACCGAGCCGCTGTCCACCACCACGATTTCGTCACAACATCGCAAACTCTCCATGGCGCGGGCGATGTTCCGCTCCTCATTGAACGTTATAATCGTCGCCGAGATCCTCATGGATTTACAGCGCGCTCCCGGTGCGGATGGGGGTTGGAGCAAAACTCAGCGCCAGAATGAGCAACGCGAGCAAGCCCAGCACGCTGCGTCCGGCGCCCAAACGCGTGTCATCGTAAATGGTAGGCGGATGGCGCATGCCAAGCAACAAAAACAGGGCCGCCCACACAATCCAACCATACCAGTACAGCAACCCCAGCGGGATCAGGGCTAGGATGATGAAACGTGAAATCCAGCGGTGGGCGCCGCCCACGAAAGCATAGACGATGTGGCCACCGTCAGACTGTCCGATGGGCAACAAGTTCAACGCCGTGGCGATGACGCCCACCCAGGCGGCTCGGGCGACCGGGTGCAAGTAAATGTCCGACACTGGCGCTCCAGGGAAAACGATCTCGCCCCATAACCGCACGATGAGCGGCGTCCCCATCAGGATGTCTCCCTGGTTGGCGATCCCCGGAATTACTTTGGACCAAGCCAACCCCATCCCCAACGCGGGAATGACGAACAGAAAACCCGCTAACGGTCCCGCCACCCCTACATCGAAAAGCGTCACTCTGGAATAGATCGGCGACCGTATGCGAATGAACGCGCCCAGGGTTCCGATCACTGTTGGAGCGGGAAGGAAGTACGGTAGAGAGACCTGAACGCCATAGTAGCGGCAAGCCCAATAGTGCCCCAGCTCGTGGGCCAAAAGTATCGTCAGAAGCGTGATGGCAAATGGCAATCCATCCGCCAGCAATCGCGGATGGGTTAGGATCCTTCCCAACGCCACGAAATCGCTTTCCAGCTCGAACGCCGGGCGGTTGGCTTCAAAGTTCTGGGCGAGGCGGGTCCCCACCAGGGTAGTGGAAAACCCTGTCAGCAAAAACAAAAGAGCATGCAGCCAATACCGCTGCGACGGCTTCGAGACGGACCCAGTTTTGGCTTCGATTTCGGCCTTCTCCAGACCAAACGAGTCCGGAGGGGGCTCACCAGGCATCACAAATAGGCGCTACTGCAAGGATTGCAGTTCCTTCCCCGGCTTGAACCGGACAGCTTTCCCGGGCGGAATCGCCACTTCGGCGCCAGTTCGGGGATTCCGTCCGATGCCAGTCTTGCGCGGCCGTACGTTGAAGATTCCAAAGCCGCGAAGCTCAATGCGCTCGCCCTGCGCCAGAGCGCGTTTCATGCTTTCAAACACGGTCTCCACAGCCATTTCGGCCTTGGTTTTCGTGATTCCGGTCCGGTTTACAACCTCGTTAATGATGTCGAGTTTGATCAAGCTACCCTCCTCGGCTAGAGCTTCCGGCTTTTCAGGCGAAGCCCGGCGGGAACAGCAAACTCCATGATAGGATTGACTTTATTAGCTTGTCAAGCGTCTGGAACCGGTTTTTCATGGATGGCCTCTCGAATTCGCAGCCGGAAGCCCGGGCAGGAGCTAATTCCGATGACACCGGCAGTGTGAAACTGTTAATAATAAGAAGGCAACTATGTCTGAACTGCGGATGCAACCTCCGCTCGAAGAGTTCGGCGACCGTCCGTTTTCTTTCTACCCGCCGATCCTGAACATCGAACACAATGAGTGGCGGTTTGTCCGCTCGACATGGTCGGAGTTGTTGGTCCGCAATACTCGTTCCGGCGAGGAGCTTTGGATTCCGCGAAGGTACCTGGGCGAGATTTCACAGATCGATCAGCCGGTCATGATTGTCGGACTGCTCAAGGAACTGGAGTATCGCGCTGGAGCAGTTTGGCCTACGCAGCGGCGCATCCTTGAGATGCCGCCGCCGGTCGCCGCTCCCGCACCGTCTGGAGAAGAATCCCTCCCGCCACCCCCACCCGGGCGCGCCTTCGAAGGCGCCACGGAATCACGGGTAGGAAAGCTGATCGCTCTGGCGCTCGTGCTGGGTTTAGTAGGCTGTGTCTATCTGATATTCCTGTTTCAAGGCTCTCGCGGAGGCCGCGTTACGTACGATGCGGTTTTACAGTCTGAACTCAACCTCACGGCTAAAGACGACTACTACGACGTGGTTCGAAAACTTGGGCCGCCGAGCAACGACCGCTGGCGCTCGGAATCCGGGGAAATGCAGTATCGCGTGTTGGAGTACCCGGAGAAGGGAATCTATGTGATTTTGATGGGCGTGGAGCGCGAAAAGGCGCTCTATGTAGGAGCGATGGACCGCAACTGGAGGGTCGTCCATTCCGTCAAGCTGCCAGGAGGCGGCGACACGCGCCCCATGCTTTTGAAACTGCAACGATTTTGAGTGTGCGATATACTCCTACCGACAGGAGACTAGTTATGGGCGACCCTTCCATTCCTTCCCGCCGCGGATTCCTTCAAGCTGCGGCTGCCGCATCCACCGCTGCCGCCGCTGAGCGCCGCACGGCGCCGTTGCTGCCTACGGTGCGGTTTGCAAACACCGACATCACCCGGCTGATTATTGGATCCAACCCCTTGTACGGCTACTCGCATTTCAACGCCATTCTGAGCCGGTGCATGAGGGACTGGATGACCCAGGAACAAAGGATTGCCGTGTTGAAACGCTGCGAAGAAGTGGGCATCAACACTTGGCAGGTTCACTACACCGAGGAGACCGTGGCGGACTTCCAGCGCTACCGGGACGAAGGGGGAAAGATGCATCTCCTCATCCTCGGACACGGGGAGATGATGAAGGATCCCGCCACCCATATCAAGATAGCCGCTAAGCTGAAGCCGCTGGGCATTGCCCACCACGGAAATCTCACAGATGACCGCTTCCGAGCGGGAGAAATGGATAAAGTCCGCGATTTTTACCGCCGGGTTCAAGATGCGGGTATCCTTGGCGGCGTTTCCACCCACAATCCGGCGGTGGTCGACTATATCGAGGGGAGTGGCTGGGACAACGACTACTACATGACCTGTTTTTACCGCGTGTCGCGAACCGTCGAAGAAACTCGAAAAGAATTTGGCGAAGCTCCCCTGGGAGAACCCTATTTTGAAAAGGATCCTGAGCGCATGGTGAAAATGGTTCAACGAACCCGAAAACCTTGCTTCGCGTTCAAGATCCTTGGCGCCGGCCGCAATATCAATTCCCCACAGCAGCTCGAAGCGGCCTTTCGCTTCGCTCTAACCCACATTAAACCAGGCGACGCTATTATTGTCGGCATGTGGCCCAAGTTCAAAGACGAGCCGAAAGAGAACGCCGCGCTGGTGAGGAAGATCCTCGCTGCCTAGAAAAAAGGAAAAGCGGCGATTCGTTACAATTCTGATTTATGAAGCGATTTGCGGCGTACGCCGCCTGGGGGGCTGTAGCCCTGGCGGCGGCGTTCTTTTTAGCGGGGATTGCGATTCACCGCGGAGAACCTATCAATAGCATCTGGATTGTGCTGGCGGCGGTCTGCACCTACGTCGTTGGATACCGCTTTTACGCTAGCTTTATAGCCGCCAAGGTCATGGCGCTGGATAATCGTCGCGCCACGCCCGCCGAGCGGTTACGTAACGGCATCGACTTCGAGCCGACCAACCGATGGATCGTTTTCGGCCATCATTTTGCCGCCATCGCAGGGCCGGGACCTTTAGTCGGACCCACCCTCGCCGCACAATTCGGCTACCTGCCCGGAACCCTGTGGATCATCCTCGGAGCAGTACTCGGAGGCGCTGTGCAGGATTTCGTGATCCTGTTTTGCTCCATGCGCCGCGATGGCAAATCCCTGGGGGCCATGGCGCGCGAAGAGATTGGACGCGTAGGCGGACTTACGGCGCTGGTGACGGTTCTCATGATCATGATCATTCTGCTGGCCGTCATTGCCCTGGTGGTGGTGAACGCGCTTAAGGGTAGCCCCTGGGGGACATTCACGATCGCCGCCACCATGCCCATTGCGATCTTCATGGGCCTCTATCTGCGTTACTGGCGGCCGGGCAAGGTGCTTGAGTGCTCCGTCCTCGGTTTTCTCCTAGTTGTGCTGGCCATTTTCGGCGGACAGTGGGTGGCTAGCAACCCGTTTTGGGGACCCGTGTTCACGCTCTCGGGGATGACGCTGGCGGTTGCCGTGATTCTTTACGGGTTTTTGGCCAGCGCGCTTCCGGTATGGCTACTGCTGGCGCCGCGGGATTACTTGAGCACATTCGTCAAGCTGGGCGTGGTGTTTATGCTGGCTGTGGGCATCTTGCTGGTCCGCCCCAATCTGGAGCTTCCCGCTTTCACGCGGTTTGTGGACGGAGACGGGCCGATTTTCGCGGGCAAGATTTTCCCGTTCTGCTTTATCACGATCGCTTGCGGGGCTATCTCGGGCTTCCATTCGCTCATTTCTTCAGGGACGACGCCCAAGCTGATCGCCAAAGAATGGCATGCTTTGCCGGTGGGCTACGGTGCGATGTTGTTGGAGGGTTTCGTCGGCATCATGGCCATGATTGCGGCTTGCGTATTGCAGCCGGGCGTCTACTTTGCAGTGAACTCCCCGGCCGGCATCGTGGGCGCGACGCCGGAAGCAGCCGTGGCCACCATCAGCCACTGGGGCTTTCCCGTAACGTCAGCCCAGATGGCGCAGTTGGCGCAGGACGTGGGAGAGTCGAGCTTATTCGCCCGGACAGGCGGCGCTCCGTCCCTCGCGCTTGGCATGGCCCACATTTTCGCGCGGAGTGGAGGAGGGCAGGCCATTCTCGGCTTCTGGTATCACTTCGCGATTATGTTCGAGGCGCTGTTTATTCTGACCATCATCGACGCCGGGACACGCGTAGGCCGCTTCATGCTCCAGGACCTGCTGGGAAACGTGTACAGGCCGCTGGGGCGCACGAGCTGGCTGCCTGGCGTTGTCGGAGCGAGCGCCGCGATTGTCCTGGCGTGGGGATACTTTTTGGTGCAAGGGGTGCTCGATCCGCTGGGCGGCATCAATTCGCTATGGCCGCTATTCGGCATTGCGAACCAGCTGCTGGCGGCAGTAGCGCTTTGCGTAGCCACCACAGTGCTCGTCAAAATGCACCGCGCCCGATACATGTGGATTCCTTGCATCCCGCTCGCTTGGTTGGTGACGGTCACATTTAGCGCGGCCTGGCAGAAAATCTTTTCGCCCGTTCCCAGAATCGGGTTTCTCGCACAGGCGAGAGTCTTGGAACAAGCTCTAGCCGCGGGGCAAATCCCCGCACACAAGATTGCCGAAACCCAGCACCGTATTTTCAACGAGCGTTTGGACGCCGTGGTGTGCGGCATCTTTTTGGTTCTAGTGGCGACCATCCTGATTGATTCCGTCCGGGCGTGGTCCGGTATCCTGCGCGGAACTCGGGAAGCCAGCGTTCACGAAGCGCCTTTTGCGCCATCGCAATTGACGGCGGAGGAAATATGAGGCGCTTGAAATACGTCCTACGCATCATCGCCGGCCTCCTGCGGGAGTTGTCGGACCAGGGCGCTTACATGCGCCACCTGGCGGCTTGCGGGCGCGCTCATTCGCCGGCAGAGTGGCGCCATTTCTGCGAACACCGGCTGAACGCCAAGTATTCGCGCCCCAAATGTTGCTAAACCACTCCGGTCGCCTTTCGCCTCTTTTTTGCAGCCGGGACATGCCTCTGCTATCCTTTCATTCGGAAACGTGTTAGCCAGGCATCAAAGGAAAGCGAAAGTCCTGTTTGGGCTTTCGGATCTGCTGCTTATCGCGTTGGCCTTCGAGGCGGCTTATCAAATCCGCCGTTCGCTTCCGCTGGAAAACATTTTTTTCCTTACGCCGCCCGTCAAAGCGTTGTTGTTAGGTTTCGCCGCATTGACTTGGGTGGCTCTCGGCTACTGGCTCCAAGTATACGAGCGGCTCGACTCGGCACAAGCGCGGGTCGTTCTTCGGGACACGTTCAAGCAGTGCGCATGGGGAACGACAGCCGTGGTCATACTCGAATACGCTTTGCGCCTGGACTTGAGCCGTAGCTTCCTGGGAATGTTCGCTCTGCTGAGCTGGCTGCTGCTGTGCCTGTTCCGGCTGCAAGCCGGACAGTTGGTCGGTTTCATCCGCCGGGAGTTCGGTACGCCGCACTATGTGATGGTGGTGGGTCTAGGCGATAGCGCCATGCGTTTGGGGGCGCAGCTGGAACAAGCGGCTAAGTATGGCATCCGCTTGCGCGGATTTTTGGACGATGGCCCCGAACCGACGCGCCGCTATGTCCAGTTCGAAGAGGACTATCCGGTATACCCCCTATCGGACCTCCCGGAATTGCTGAAGCGTTTAGTCATCGACGAAATCATCTTTGCTGTGAGCAGCCAGCGGTTGGGAGAACTCGAAGATACGTTCCTGATGTGCGACGAAGAGGGAATTCGCACGCGCGTAGTGGTGGACTTTTTCCCTCATGTCAACAGCGATGTGTACCTCGACCGTCTGGGTTCCGCCCCGCTGCTGACTTTCTCCGCCGCTCCGCACGATGAGATTCGCCTTTTTGTCAAACGCGTGATCGACTTCGTGCTGGCGCTCGCCGGGCTCGTGCTGTTAGCGCCGTTCATGGCGCTGATCGCGCTGCTGATCAAACTCACCTCCCCGGGACCGGCGATTTTCCGTCAAGTCCGCTGCGGACTTAACGGACGCCGGTTCACCTTTTACAAATTCCGTTCTATGTGCCAGGAAGCCGAGGATTTAAAACCGGCGCTCCGGCACCTGAGTACGAAGTCGACGGCATTCAAAATTCCCAACGACCCGCGCTTGACCACGGTCGGCAAGTGGATCCGCAAGTTTTCGATCGATGAGTGGCCTCAGTTGTGGAACGTGTTGCGTGGCGACATGTCGCTCGTGGGGCCCCGCCCCGCGGTTCCCGAAGAGGTGGAGCAATACAAGCGTTGGCAGCGGAGACGGTTACGCATGCGTCCCGGTCTGACCTGCCTCTGGGCGATCGAAGGCCGCGATACACTGGACTTCGACACTTGGATGAAAATGGATATGCAATACATTGACAACTGGTCGCTGGCGCTCGACTGGAAAATTCTATTGCGGACGATCCCCCGTGTACTCACGGGGAAAGGAGCTCATTGAAATGCACCTCATACCGACACAAGAGGAGATTTGCGCTCTGCTCCGGCAAACGGGCGCACTGAGAGACGGGCATTTTGAATACCCTAACGGCTTGCACTCCAATGAGTACTTGCAGGTGGCGCTGGCCATGCGCCACTACCAAACCGCCAAAATGCTCAGCGTGGCGCTCAGCCGTCTGGTGCGCGCCAACCCGGAAATCCGCGCTCTCATCCCGGAGCTTTCCATTGTGGCGCCGGCCACGGGCGGGCTGCCTGTCGCTTACGGCATCGGGGAGGCGCTGCGCGCCAAACAAATCTATTGGGCGGAGCGCGAGAACGAGAACCAACCCCTGCGATTCCGCCAGTATTTAGTGCAGGAGCCGGGCGAAAAAGTGCTTCTGGTGGATGACATCTTGCGCACCGGCAAGAAACTCACGGAGCTGAAAAACCTCGTGGAGTCCAACGGGGGCGAAGTAGTCGGCTTAGCCGTGATGCTTTACCAGCCAACGCCGAAAACGCCGGACTTCAGTCCTTTGCCGTTCTTCTATCTCGCCAAGCTGGACGCTCGCTACAGCATTGATGCAAAGTCGTGCGACATGTGCAAACAGGGCATCCCGCTCGAGAAGGTGTGGGTGTAAACGGTTCGCGCCGTCTACAGCCGTTTCAACTTGAGATTCCGGAATTCGATCCGGTAACCTTCGGCTTCAAGACCGATATAGCCCCGCGGAACTTCCAGCTTTTCCCAAACGCTGGTGACTTCGCCGTTCACCCAAAGCGTCAGCTTATCGCCTCGGGCGGTAATCTCTAAAGCATTCCATTCGCCCGCGGGTTTTACTCGGCTAGGCTTGGTTTTATCGTTCAAGTTGATCCGTTTCAGTTCACCTGCGACTTTTGTATTTCCAAAAAAGTAGCCGCCGCTTCCGCCCCCCAACTGAGCTTGGTGCCAGATGGTTCCGTCGGCGCTATTGCGAACGAAGACTCCGCTGTTGTAACGGGGCTTTTGCTCCTCCGGCAAGACGGTGAAACGGAACTCGACATGCAAAATGAGATCCCCCAGTTCCGCGTCGTAGCGCAACCATTCGTGACCTTTGTCTCCCTCGCAAATCAGAATGCGATTTTTTTCATCCACCTTCCATTGGGTTTCGCGGTTCAGGGGCTGCGTAGGTGGAATGGCAACCCGCGTCCACCCTCGGAATGAGGCATCCGGAAGGATGTCCCGCCACCCTTTCGGGTCGGTTTCTAGTGCGCTTTTCGTTTGCCCGAAAAGGCAAGCGGAAAGAAGACAAAAACTAGCCAAGAAGCCACGCATTGAGTTTCTCCCAGTCTTCGGCTTCGCCGAATTTCATTCCCCGGATTTCCGGGGCTGCTGATTTCAAGAGATTGGTAAGCACCGAGCCCGCCCCTACTTCCACGGCGCGGTCGGCCCCCAGAGAATGTAACGTCCGCATAGATTCTGCCCAGCGAACGGGGTTGGGAACCTGCTGGTAGAGCCCTTCCCGCGCCTCAGCGCCGGTTTGTATGACCTTAGCCTGCCAGTTGTTGATCAAAGGCACTCTCAACGGAGCGAATTCCACAGCTTCCAGATCCGCCTTTAAGCGTTGCTGCGCGGGCTCCATCAGAGAGCAATGGAACGGCGCGCTGACCGGGAGCATCACGGCTCGTTTTGCGCCCGCCGCTTTGGCGAGTTCCGCAGCGCGAGCAACCGCACCGGCATGGCCAGCGATGACAATCTGGTCCGGCGAGTTCAGGTTGGCGGGGCTCACCACTTCGCCCTGAGCGGCTGCGGCAAGGATCTCTTCGAGCTTGCCTTCCGGCAATTTGAGTAAGGCTGCCATAGCCCCAACCCCAGGTGGAACAGCCTCTTGCATATACCGCCCGCGGCTACGCACCAAACGCAGGGCGTCACGGAACGTGAGGCAGCCCGCCGCCACAAGAGCGGAGTATTCACCCAAGCTATGCCCTGCCACCACGTCGGGCTTCACACCTTTCTCTTCCAGGACCCGCAAAGCAGCGACGGATACCGTCAACAGCGCCGGTTGCGTGTTCTCGGTGAGTTTCAATTGCTCTTCGGGACCCTCGAAGCAGAGTTTCGAGAGGGCGAAGCCCAGCGCCTCGTCAGCCTCCTCAAAAACCTGACGCGCACAGTCATAAGCTCGCACCAGGGTTTGGCCCATGCCGGCGTATTGCGAACCCTGCCCGGGGAACAAGAATGCGATCTTGCCCATAAGTCGTTAGTTTCCCATTAACTGAGCGGAGACCTCAAGCCGCCCGGTGACATTCCGTTCCTGGGGAACGTCTTAGATACTGATCGGCTACCAAGTCAGGCCCCTGCCGGAAAGCGTTATACTCAGGCTGTGCCGGCATTTTGGCCGGGAGGTTTTGTCGCGTGCGTCTTTCCGAAATCTGCGTTCAACGCCCGGTATTCGCCTTCATGCTCATCCTGTTTCTGGTGGTCATGGGCGTGTTCAGTTTTCTCCAACTGGGGGTGGATTTGTTTCCTCGCACCGACCCAGCGACGGTTTACGTCCGAGTCCGGTTGCCGGGAGCGAGCCCTGAGGAAGTCACCTCCCAAGTGGTTCTCCCCATAGAGGAGTCCATAGCGGCTGTGAGCGGCATCGACGAGATGCGGGCGATCGTGACGGAGGGCAGCGCCAACATCATCGTTACCTTCGTGCTGGAGCGCGACATTGGCGAGGCGGCGGAAGACGTGCGGGAAAAAGTGGCGGCGGCGATGCGGAACCTGCCACCCAACGTGCTTCCACCCACCGTGGCCAAAGCGGACCCGGACAGCGACCCGGTCATCACGCTCGCGGTCAGCGGCTCCCGTCCGGTTCGGGAACTGACTGAGATTGCCGACAAGCAGATTCGTCGGGCTCTGGAGACCGTGGATGGAGTCGCCGCCGTGGACCTATCGGGGGCGCGCTATCGCCAGATTAATGTCTACCTGGATCTGAACAAGCTCAACGGTTATGGTTTGACAGCCCAAGATGTCCGGCGCGCCTTGGAGACCGAGAACGTGGAAGCCCCTGGGGGCCGGATCGTGCGCGGGCAGACAGAAGTGGGCGTCCGCACGATGGGGCGTCTTGAGACGGTGGGCGAGTTCAACCGGATCATCGTAAAGAATGTCGGCGGCTCCCCCATACGTATCCAGGACATCGGCCGTGTCGAAGACGGAATGGCGGAGCGGCGCAGCTTCGCCTACTACCAGGGCAAGCCGGCTGTCATCCTCACGGTGCGCCGCCAGACCGGGATGAACACCGTGAAGGTGGTGGAGGACCTCCGGAAGCGCGTGGAAGCCATAAACCAGCAGTTGCCCTCAGGCGTTCAGTTGGACGTCGTAAAGGAGCAAGCCACCTACATCAAGAACTCAGTGAAAGCTCTGGAAGAGCACCTTCTAGTGGGCAGTTTGCTTGCGTCCGTCATCGTTTGGCTTTTCATACGCAACTGGCGCACCGTGCTGATCAGCTCGATCGCCATTCCGACGTCTATCATTACGACCTTTACCATCATGAAAATGATGGACTTCACCTTGAACTCGATGACTCTGCTCGGGCTCACGCTGGCCGTCGGAATTGTCATCGATGACGCCATCATCGTCTTGGAGAACATCTACCGCTTCATCGAGGAAAAGAACATGCCGCCCATGGAGGCGGCGGTGAAGGCCACCAAAGAAATCGCCCTGGCAGTGATGGCGACGACATTATCGCTGGTTATTATTTTCGTGCCCATCGCTTTCATGTCGGGTTACGCGCGGCGGTATTTGAACCAGTTTGGTTGGACCATGGCGTTCTCGATCATGGTTTCCATGCTGGTGGCTTTCACGCTGACGCCCACCTTGAGCGCGCGCTTGTTGAAGCGCCGGTCGGCGGACGAGCAGCAGCGCCATCACCATCACGGGGGCTTCTTCGACCGGATCTACGTACGGATGCTGGGATGGTCCCTCGGCCATCGCTGGGTCATCGTGACGCTGTGCGTGGTCACTTTCGGCTCCACGTTCATCATCAGCCGGTATATCGGCCGCGATTGGATGCCGCAAGACGACCAAAGCGAACTGTCGGTTTCCATTGAAATGCCGGAGGGTACGTCGCTCGAGGGCACTGAGCGCGTGGTGATGGAAATCGCTTCCCGGATTGCCAAAATCGACGGAGTGACCACAGTTGTGCCCGCCTCTTATAGCGGCGGCATGCTGGACCGCGTCACCATGGCGAACATGACGATTCTTTTGAAGCCGCAAGGAGAACGCGCCGACATCGCTACGATGGGGCAGAGAGTCCGGCAGGTGCTCCGGGATTATGCTTACACCCGTCCGCGCGTCAGCTTCCCGAACGCCCTGGGAGGGCGGGATACTTTCGCGCCGATCCGCGCCCAGTTGCTCGGACCCGACATGACGCAACTGGTGGAAATCGCCAAGGCCGTAAACATGGAGGCGATGAAGGAAAAGTCCCTGGTGGACGTAAAGGTGAATCTCAATCTGAATAATCCGGAATTACAGGTAAACATTGACCGGCAGCTCGCCTCCGATCTCGGCGTACGAGTTTCGGATATCGCCAACGCGGTGCGGCTTCTCATGTCGGGAGAAGATGAAATCTCAACCTTTAAGGAGGGTTCTGAGCAGTACCCTGTAACTATGCGGCTGCTTCCGGAACAGCGCGACAACCCGGAGGTGCTTAGCCGGCTACTGGTTCCTTCGGCAAAGCTTGGCTTGATCCGCTTGGATTCCATCGCCCGGCTGGAGCGTGGTCTTGGTCCAAGCCGGATCGACCGCTACAACCGGCAGTTTTCGGTGAATCTTTACGCCAACGTAGCTCCCGGACACACGTTGGGCGAGGCCGCCGCAGCGACACAGGCGGTGTTCGATCGTATTGGGATGCCTCCGGGTTACAGCATGCGTTTTTCCGGGCAAGTCAAGATTCTTGAAGAAACCACCACTAACATGATTATCGCCATCGGCTTGGCGTCGATTTTCATGTATATGGTGCTCGCGGCACAGTTTGAGAGTTTGGCGCACCCCTTTATCATTCTTTTGACGTTGCCTTTATCCATTCCCTTCGCCCTGATCTCCTTGATTGCCACCGGGCGCAGCCTGAACCTGTTCAGCGCGCTGGGGGTATTGCTGCTGCTCGGCATTGTCAAAAAGAACGGAATTCTCCAAATTGATTACATGAACCGTTTGCGCGAGCAAGGACTTCCGCTTCGGGAAGCGATCCTGGAAGCCAACCGGGTTCGCCTCCGTCCGATCCTGATGACAACCTTTTCAATCGTCGCCGGACTGATTCCTACAGCCATAGGGATCGGCGCAGGGGCTTCGCAGCGCTCGGCTATCGCGGTCACAATTATCGGAGGCCAAACCTTGTGTTTGCTGTTGACGCTGCTCGTGGTTCCCGTGGGATATTCTCTGCTGGAAAGCGCTCGGGCATGGTTGTTACGGCGCAGGAGCGTCGCCGCTGAGGTTCCGGCCATCGGCGACTGAGCCGGCCTCTCCAGATTTAAATTTCTTTACGATTTTCCGTGATCCTTTTGGGCTACCGGTGCGTCTGAAAAAATGACTGCTCCGGAGAAAGGAGGAGGATGCATGAACGCGCTGACAAAGAACACTCCGCGCAGTACGGTAACGAAAGGCGCCGTTTATTGCTACATGTGCACCCACACCGTGGAGGCAGAAGTTATTAGTAACGGCCGTCAAATGATGGTCAGACCGGGACAGAAATGTCCCCGTTGTTCGGCGCCGTTGGATTCCGGCTATGTGCTCCGGATTGCTCAAGCGGCCTAAGGCGGGGCGGACTTGTTCTCCAGCCTGTGTTTGTGCTCTAGTATGGTTAGAGGGAGCTTACACATGAGGAGAAAGACGCCACCGTCGGCTGATCCCGTGGTCCCAAAGGATATTTTGGACCGCGCGAAATCCGCCGCGCACGCCGACCGCGCGGCTCCCGCACGGCCCGCTAAGTGTGTCGTCTGCGGGAACGAATGTGCCCCGACCTCGACAGAAGGCCTTTGCTGGGTCTGTCGCCGCCTCAAAATCAGCGCGTGGCGGGAGGTAGATCAGCAGCTCCCCGCTCAAGACTGAAACACCGGAAGAGGGATCCCTTTACCAAGTCGCAGCGCTTCTTCGTAAACCCACTCGCCTGCGGCGACGTCTTCCACCCCTAAGCCAACGGATTTGAAGACGGTCACCGCATCTGCACCCTTGGGGCGCGGCGATTTGACCAGGGAGGCGAGCTCAGCAACCGCCGGAGCGGTGGCGAACTCTTGGCCTTTCCACAACAACAGGTCCCCGGCCTCGATTTTGGCCTGCTCGACGGAATCAACCACGATCAATTCCGCCCGATCGAGAATTTCGGGCGAAAGTTCCCGTCGCTGCGGGTGGTTAGAACCCACGGCGTTGATATGCGTTCCTGGGGCGACCCAATTCGCCTCCAAAACCGGAGTCCGTGCGTACGTGGCGGTCACAATGATATCCGCATCGGCGACCGCCATCCGCGCCGTATCCACGGCTGTGGCCTGGACCGAGAAGCGGCGGGCGCACACATCGGCAAACCGTGTCCGGTTTTCCTCTTTCCGACTCCACACCCGAACTCGTTCAATCGGGCGAACTGCAAGGACCGCCTCGACTTGCGCCTCTGCCTGGAACCCGGCGCCAATCACACCCAGCACCCGCGCATCCGGCTTCGCCAGGAGGCTGGTGGCCAAGCCGGTCACCGCGCCGGTGCGTATCCGCCCTAAGTGGTTGGCTTCAATGAGCGCGCGTGGACGTCCCGTTTCAGACTCATACAGCAAAACAAGAAACCAAGCGCCATGTTTAGGATGTGTGGAATAGATCTTGGCCCCAAAATACTTTCCGTGGGCGCCTGCCAGTTGGTGAAGGATCGCGCCGCTGGCCACCGAGAGACGCCTCCGCGGCTGGTTCAATGATTTACCGTCCGCCAACGCCGTGAACACCTCTTTCATTAAAGAAATGGCCCTGGGCATGGGCAGCAAATCACAAACGTCAGACTCAGTTAGAAAAAGCATGACACTACCAGTGTCGAGTAGATGCGTTCCAGGATTCAAGCCCCTAAAAGGAGCAACCCTTCTGGGGTAGCCGGATCACAAAAGGGGGCGTAGTCCCTCCCACCTTATCGTCCAGGCATCTTTTGGAAACCCCGGATGGGGCTCTCGGGGGCCGTTTCGCCAGCCAGCCGCCATGAGCGCCACGGCCGCGAGCAGTCCGCCGTTGCCAGGAAGATACAGCGGGAGGTTCGGGCGCTGCCAATTATGGCCGTTGGGAAGCCAAGTATTTTTGGGGGAACGTATAAACAGCGCCTCTATGGCTAGGCGCGGCTCGTTTAGCCGCGTTGCGGTCATCGCCGTCATAGGGAAATCCCAGCCCCAAGTGTCGTCCCAGCGCCACTCTCGCAGCACGCGTTTCAAGGTGTTGCGCATGACCTCCCGATCCACGCCTTGTCCGGGAAGAACGCCCAGCGCAGCGAGCATGGAGGGATGGTCGCGGTTCCGCTCGGTAAATGTTTGGGGGCAATTCTCATGCGCCAAATAAACGCCATCTTTGACCGGAAGCGGCGAAAGGTGGGAGGCCACCTTGTCCCACTCCGGATTGCGCTTCAAACCCATCCGTTCCCGCCAACGCTGCGCAATCTCCAGCCCGTGCCGCCAGTAGACCAGCTCGAAGGTAGGATTCCAGGTCTCCCGAGGCGGATGGTTCTCTTGTGCGGGGATCAACGGCGGCCCGAGAACGTAACGGGAACGCTTGGGATCCAGCACCGCGAAGGAAGCCATGAATTCGGCGGATTCCATGACCTCGTCCCCGTAACGATCGAGTGTTTCTTTCTTTGGCTCAGCCAGATAGCACAGCTCCGCCATGGCCATGAAGTGCGGTTGTTGCCAGATGAGCAAGGGACCCACAGGCGAAGGGCTGTCCCTACCTTCCGGTCCGACCATTTTGGGCCACCGTGCGCCGCGATAGCCTTGCCGCTTCGCCAAGTCCCGCGCCGCTTCCAAAATCTTTCGGTACCAACCGAGGCTGCGCTCCAACATGGGCGCTCGCCCCCACAGGGCAAAATGCGCGGCATGCCACCAGTGCATTTCGAGATGAAACTTGCCGTACCAACTGTTGCAGGTCAGCCCGGTTTCCTGAGGCGGCAGTGAACCGGAGCACTGTATGGCCGTGAGGTATTGTGATAGGACGACACGCCGCTCCAGTTCAGCGGCGCGGGGATCACGGCTCCCAGAAAGGTCGATGGCGCCCCCTTTACTCCAGAACGCAGCCCAGTGTTTCTCACTGGCGTCAAAACACTCTCGTGGAGTTGGGGCCGCCAGTTCTGAGCCGGGAGTGAAGCAGCATGTGAAAGCGAACGGCGTGGATCGCGGGACAAGCGTAAAGCGGTGTGGTCCGTCGCGCCGCAGGCCGGCATCGCCTTCCCAGCGGAGAATCACCCGATAGGAGTCGCCGTCCAATTCGCGACGCAGGTCGATGCCGCGCGCAAATTCCCGGAGAACCACCGTGCGGTGCCGTGCGGGGGACTTCCAATCTGCGGCGTTCATATTAGGAGAGCCATACGGGAATTCGACGAACACCGGGAGCGGGGGCTCCACAGACGCGGCAATAGCGTCTACATGGGGGTGACAACAAGTGTGGACCAGCCTCTCAACGCCCTGATGCGTAAAGCGGCTCTCCAGGATTCCCGTCCACAGATCCAGCCTCTGGCGGCAGCGGGTGACCTCCGCTGGATCCGGCAGCTCAAAAGCGATGCGCCCCAAGTGCAGGCGATGGGGATTTTCGCGAAGCCACTGATATAGCTCCTTTTGCCCTTCGGATCGGGTCGGGTACCCAACTGGTCGCCCGTAAGTGTCGTACATCTCGAGCTTCAAATCGTCCGGCCGTTGCCCGTTGGGGGGCGGAAAACTGTGCCAGCCCCATTGCGACTGTGTGCACAGCGGAACCGTCTTTTCGTACAGGCCGGCAAATGTTTGCAGCCCCGTGATGTCGGCAGTAAAGGCCAGTTCTCCATTGCCCACCGAGAGGGGCGCTGCGGGGTCTGGCGCGTGGAAGACAGGGCTATGCCGCCGTACGAGCGCGCGGCGGTCCAGTTGCGCCGCGCCCGTTTCCCCCGCAGAGAGAGCCGGGAGTAAGAGCGCATCGAAAAGTTGCCTTCGCGAAATCATACCGCCCCAGTGACTTGCGTGTGAGAGCAATCTCCTTCCGCCGCGCCGGCTTGCCCTTCAGTCGCCACGCGGCGCGCTGAGTTCAGGCTCCTGGTCTTTGTATTGAAGTTGATAGAGCTTCCAGTATATGCCGCGCATGGCCAGCAGCTCCTGATGGGCGCCGGACTCCCGTAGCTTACCTTTATGCATCACCAAAATGCGATCAGCGCGCTGGATGGTGGACAAGCGGTGCGCAATAATGATTGAGGTCCGGCCCTCAACCATGCGGGCAAGCGCATCCCGCACTTTAAATTCTGTCTCCGTATCCACGCTCGAGGTGGCTTCGTCGAGAATCAAAAATCGCGGACTATGAGCGAGGGCGCGCGCAAAGTTGATGAGCTGTTTCTGACCCGTAGAGAGCCCGTCGCCGCGCTCCCGAACGGGATGCGCAAAGCCGTGAGGCAAGCTTTCGATGAAATCATGCAGGTTTACCTGCTCCACGGCGGAGAGCAACTGCTGCTCGGTAATGGACTCCGTTCCGAGGCGTATGTTCTGCTCAATCGTGCCGGTGAACATATACGGATCTTGCAACACGACGCCAAACTGGCGACGGAGTTCTCGCAGATCAAAGTTCCGTATGTCCACTCCACCGATGCGAATCGATCCACGCTGGACATCGTAGAAACGAAGGAGCAAGCTGATCAACGTCGTTTTGCCGGCTCCCGTGTGCCCTACCACAGCTACGGTTTCACCCGGCTTAAGAGCGAAACTCACATCGCGAAGAACCCATTCTTCATCCTTGTACGCGAACCACACATGGTCAAACTCAACTCCGGCGGGACCCGCGGGAAACGGAATGGGCCTAGGAGGCGGCTTCACTTGAACTTCAGTATCCAGCAGTTTGAAGATCCGCTCCGCAGCGGCGTTGGCGGACTGAAGAATGTTGTACTTTTCAGCCAGGTCCTGGATGGGGCGGTAGAAACGGATTCCATACTGGAAAAACGCCACCAGCACGCCTAAGCTGAGCTCGCCCCGGTCCACGCGCCAGCCTCCGTAGCCGAGTAAGAACGCCAGGCCCATCACACTCAGGAACTCCACCACCGGATAGAACCAGCTGTAGGCGAAGATGGCGTCTTTAAAAGCCAGCATGTGCTCGCGGTTAATCTGCTCGAATTCCCGCGCGCTCGCGGCTTCGCGGTTGAACAGTTGCACCACCGCCATGCCGCTGATGTGTTCTTGCAAGTATGCGTTGATGCGGGCTATCGCCACCCGGATGCGGCGGTTGCTTTCCATCACGCTGCCGCGGAAAATGACTGTGACGGCGATGACCAAGGGCATCACGCCCAAAAGAATCATCGTCATCCCCGGACTTAGCTGAAACAAAACCACCAGGATGAATGACAGCATCAGGACATCGCCTAGAATCGTCACCAATCCGGACGTAAACATGTCGTTCAGCACGTCCACGTCGGTGGTGACGCGCGTAACGAGACGCCCCACGGGATTCTGATCGTAGAAACTCAGGTCCAGGCGCTGCAAATGCGCCATGAGGTCGCGCCGCAAGTCGAACATCGCTTGCTGCCCGGTCCAATTCATCGCATAGGTTTGCGCGAAGTCCACCCCGAACGAAACCAGCAGGACAAGTAAATAGAGAAGCGAGATTTGCGCCAGCCCGGTCACAGGATGGGGCGAGAGAAACGCGTCGAGCGGCGTAGCTTCAAACCTCGGGGTGGGAACGAGGTACCGGTCAACCGCCCACTTCGTAAGAAGCGGGCCAGCAATCTGGAGAGCCGAGCCTGCCAAGAGCAGCGCCAGCGACAGCGCGGTCAGCCTCCAGTATGGGCGCAAATAAGCCACTACGCGGCGCATCAGGCGCGCATCGTAGGCTTTGCCGAGGACCTCCTCTTCCACTGGTTTTATTAGAGCACAGACCGGCCTTCGGCCCGGAGGGGCCGCAGGTTTCGGGTCAGCGCTAAAGCTTTACAGGGCTACGAAGTCAGGCCGGGGACGCGCCAGCCCTTGCGCACTATAGGACGCAGGAGTTTGTTGGCCTCGGCATTGTTCGTGAACCGCATCTTTTCGGCATCCCAGATGAGCTTGCCTTCGAAATGCAGCGCGATGACGCCGAGTAAGATCCACTCCGTAAACGGCGCGGCGATTTCAAAATTCGAGCATGCAGGCTCTCCACCCTTCGCGGCGCGGATCCAATCGCGGTAATGCCCGGGGGAGCGAGTGAGGAATTGCGGCGGCCACTTGTAGCCCTTCATCTTTTCGACAGGGATCAACCGCGTGAATTCGCCATAAGTGCCCGTGGTGATCATGCCTTTATCGCCAATGAAAAGGCTTCCGTTGCTGCCCTGATTCGCGAGCCGGGCCACCTGTGCGTCCAAGCGCGCATTCGGATCGGAGGGCGTCTCCGAAGCCTGACGACGACGTTGCTGTCCCCCTCCCGTAGCGGGGGCTTCGTTCGAAGGCGGGGCCAGCAAGTCTTCAGTAAAGATTCCGCCCTGCACCCAAGGATTGGGCCGCGCCTCGGCTTGGGCCCGCCGGCGCGGGAAGTCTCCCAAGATTTCGCCTGGGGGAACGCCCTTGATATCAGGCTGCGCTTTCATCCCGTCATACCAAAAGATCTTGACCGGAGGCATGGATCCGCGTGCAGGAAAATCGAATCGAATAATCGACTTTTGCGGGTAATAGTACTTGCTCTTACCCTCCTGCATGATGCACTCGACGCTTTCCGGCGAGCCGAGCCTCAGCGCTACGTTCGGCGCGCCCAAGATGTGGCACGCCATGTCGCCCAGAGCGCCACAGCCAAAATCGAAGAAACCGCGCCACGCAAACGGCGCGTACTTTTCGCTGTACGGGCGCATAGGCGCGATGCCCAGCCAGAGGTCCCAGTCGAAGGTCGAGGGCACGGATCCCTCTTTCGGAAGATCCGGCAAACCTTGCGGCCAAATTGGCCGGTTGGTCCACGCATGCACTTCCGTAACGTTGCCGATTTCACCCGCCCAGATCATCTCGGCGCACTGGCGCGTACCCTCGTTCGAATAGCCTTGGTTCCCCATCTGGGTGGCGACCCTGTATTTCCGGGCGAAGTCCCGCAGCAAGCGGCACTCTACGACCGTGCGAGCCAGCGGCTTTTGCACATACACGTGTTTGTTTCGCTCCATGGCCCACAAAGCCGCCGTGGCGTGCATGTGGTCAGGAATGGAGACGATCACCGCGTCGATGTTCTTATTCTCCTTGTCGAGCATCTGGCGGAAATCTTTGTATTTGGGCACGCTTTCGAATTGCTTGTAAATCCGCTCGGCCCGTTTTTCGTCGACGTCGCACAGGGCCACAATGTTTTCGGTGGCCGCACACGCCAAAATATCGCTAGCCGCCTTGCCGCCTGCGCCAATCGAGGCGATATTGAGCTTCTCATTCGGCGATTTAAAGCCCAATGCTTTCAGCGACGGCGCACTGCCGAACCCCGCCGCCGGCACGGCTCCGGCGAGCAGGGAGCCGAAGAAAAAGTAGCGTCTGGAAAAGCTGTTCTCTTGCACGCAAGACTCCTACTGAGACAGTCTACTAGATACGAAACCACCATGGGGATTGCAATCTTGAATCCAGCGTAGTAAGAGTGGAGCGAGGTAAATACTCGAGTTTCACAAAGGGGGATTCCGTGAAAAGGGAAGCAGCAGTCCTGCTACTGGCCGCCGTGCCTCTGCTAGCGCAACAAGGCCGAGGGACGATATCTGGCACGGTGACAGATGCGAGCGGAGCATCCGTACCGGGAGCTTCGATCGTGATCACAAACACTGGGACGAACGCCACGTTTGCAACTACGACCAATGAACTGGGCTATTACACAGCTCCGGCCATGCCGGTGGGCTCGTATACGGTGAGCGCAGAGAAACAAGGCTTTAAGAGGGCGGTACGTATGGGGCTAGTGCTTCAGGTCGACCAGCGCATGGAGGTCGATTTCCGCCTCGAAGTTGGCGCGACGGCGGAATCCATAGAGGTGGTTGGTGAAGCGCCGCTAGTGGACACCGGTAGCGCCACAGTAGGCAAGGTCGTAGAAAACCGCCGCATCAACGACTTGCCTCTGAACGGCCGCAATGTGCTTTCCTTGGTGCTGCTGACGCCAGGAGTAAAATCGCAAGGCGGCCCCACGAACTCAGGATTTGCCGACAGAGGGATTCAGCTGTCCGCCGTGAGCATCAACGGTGGACCTAGCGCGCTGAACAGTCTGGTGGTGGATGGCGGTAACAACAACAACGCTTACCTCGCCGATCTCAATGTGAATCCGACTGTGGACGCCATTCAAGAGTTCAAGGTTCAGTCCAATGTCATGTCGGCTGAGTTCGGGTTTACCGCGGGAGGCGTGATCAATATGGTCACTAAATCGGGCACGAACCGGGCGAGTGGCACCCTGTATGAGTTCTTCCGGAATGACAAGTTGGACGCGCGCTCCACCTTCGCGGCGTCAAAGGAGCCTTTTCGCTATAACCAGTACGGTGGTTCGCTAGGAGGCCCCGTCTATCTTCCGAAGGTATACAACGGCAAAGATCGAACGTTCTTCTTTTCCAATTACGAGGAGTGGAAATACTCGCACTTTCGCTCAAACTTTCTCAGCGTTCCTACAGAAGCGATGCGAAAGGGCGATTTCTCCCAACTGGCTGACGCCAACGGAAGACCGATTCCCATTTTCGACCCCAACACAACGCGCGCGAACCCGAGCGGCTCGGGCTTTATACGTGATCCATTTGCAGGCAACCTAATTCCCAGCGCCCGCTTCGATCCTGTATCCGTGAATATGCTTCAGTTCTATCCCACCCCCAACCGGGCGCCCTCAAACCCATACACGCAATCCAACAACTGGCTGGGACAGGTCAGCGAAAAACGTGACATGCAGCAGTGGACTCTAAAGGGCGACCACCGTTTCCGCAACCAGAACTCATTGCAAATTCGTTACAGCTATTACAAACACTTCAATGATAACGGGTATTTCTCCGCGTATCCCGACCCGAATATGCGTAACCGCCTGGACAACTATGAAAACCGGAATGGCGTCATCACCGACACGCACACGTTTTCGCCCACGGTGCTCAATGAATTCCGGCTCAGCGTGGCGAGGCAGTATTTCCCTTTTCAGGCCTATAGTTATGGTCGTAACTGGGTAAGCAAGCTTGGGCTGCCGCCCAGCATCCCAGATTACACGCTGCCTAGAGTCAGCATCGGCGGCTTGCCGGATCCGGGAGCCTTTTCCGTAGGACTGCGCGGCAATGTTACATGGCAATTTTTCGATATGGCTACTTTCATCCGCCATGGCCATTCGCTGAAGTTCGGCGTGGACCACCGGATTCAACGCGCGAACAACTATCAGCGGGAAGTGCCTTCGGGATCCTTTAGCTTTCCCGGTGGGTTGACGGGCAATCCGCAAAGCCCCGCAGGAACAGGAAGCGGCTTTGCCCAGTTTCTCTTGGGAGCCGTTTCCAGCGCTTCTTTGACGGCATACTCAGGGGAGTCTGAGCACGCGTTCTCAACCAGCTTTTTCGCCCAGGATGACTGGAAAGCAAGCCGCCGGCTGAATATCAACCTCGGGCTGCGATGGGATTACCAGCAGTGGCCGCGCGAGCGTCACAACGGGCTCTCCAATTTCGATCCGTTCAGTAAGAATCCTGAAAACGGCCTTCTCGGGAGAATGATCTACGCAGGAATCGATTACGGGCGCTCTCCCTGGGAGCCAGTGTACACAGCATTTTCTCCGCGCATTGGATTCGCCTACGATCTGCTGGGCGATACGAAGACCGTCCTCCGGGGCGGTTATGCGATTTTCTACCCGACGATTTTCTACCGAGATTTCTTTGGCTCGACGGCGGGCTTTGCCAATACGACCACATCGTACACGCCCCCCGGCGGCAACTCCAATCTCCCGGCATTCCAGTTTAAGAATGGGCTCCCCTATCCTTATACGCAGCCTCTCGGGTCCAAACTGGGTCCGAGCGCTTTCCTAGGGCAAGGCGTAAGCTGGGACCAACCATCTGACAATAAAGTTCCCCGTTCGCAGCAATGGAGTTTATCGCTGCAAAAACAGTTGCCGGGACAGTGGATGGTGGAGGCAGCGTACTCCGCCAATAAAGCTGACCACTTAGTGGCGGGCGGCTATAACTATAACCAGCTCGACATGCAGCATCTTGCACTGGGGCTCTCGCTTCAGGATCAAGTTCCCAATCCTTATGCGGGCAAGGTGCCCGGATCGCTGGGCGGGGCGACCATCAGCCGCCAACAATCACTCCTGCTTTACCCGTACTACACGGGCATCACTGTACGAAACCCACACCTGGGCTCCTCGGTTTACCACGCGCTGCTCGTGAGCGTGGAGAAGCGGCTGGCGAAAGGCGTGGCGTTGCTGGGCTCCTATACCAACGCGAAGCTAATCAGCGATAGCGTGGTGACCCCAATCAACTTTGGAGCGGTGGAACAGGTCGGGATCGTAGGGTATCAGAACGGCAAGTTTAACCGGCGTGCGGAACGTTCGCTCGACCCCACGGACGTCTCCCAGCGGCTAGTCGTCAGCGGGGTGTTTGAGCTTCCCTTCGGCCAAGGCAAACCATGGACCTCCCGCAGCCGCTCTTTCAATAAGGTGATTAGCGGATGGCAGCTGAACCTGATTAGCACCATTCAGACCGGAGTCCCCGTCCGCGTGAGCGGCGCAAGCAATTTCTTGGCGAGCGTTCCCAATTCCACAGGCAAGAGCGCAAAGCTAGACAACCGCACCGCGGAGCGCTGGTTCGATACCCAGCAATTCGTGAACCCGCCCAACTTTACTTACGGGAACTTAGGGCGTGTATTGCCGGACGTGCGGAACCCGGGCACCGTGAACTTCGACCTTTCCACGATAAAAGACACCGCCATTGTAGAGCGCGTGAAATTGCAGTTCCGCTTTGAAATGTTCAACTTTATGAATCACACAAACCTGGGGTTGGTCAATGGCAGCTTCAGCCCCGGACCAGACGGCTACAACCGTAGCGCTACCTTCGGCACAATCAATTCTTCGAGAGATCCGCGCATCCTTCAGTTTGGGCTGAAGCTCGTTTTCTAACCGTGGAATCCGGCCGGCCTGGAAAAGGGGAGGCGGGCTGTTCCGCCTCCGCTTTTCGTGGGATGCCAGGTACGACCGGAGCAGCGCCGGATTCCGGCCGTCGATCCGCTGGCCCTTAGATGTCGTAATAGAGCGCGAACTCGTAGGGGTGCGGGCGCAAGCGCACAGCCTCCGCTTCCGCCTTGCGTTTGTAGTTGATGTAAGTCTCCAGTAATTCTTCTCCGAATACGTCGCCCTTTAGCAGGAACTCGTGATCCTGTTCCAAACAATCCAACGCTTCATCCAAAGACGCCGGCATGGAGGGAACATTTTTGAGTTCCTCCGGAGACAGATCGTAGATGTCCTTATCCAGCGGTTCGCCCGGATCAATCTTATTGAGAATGCCATCCAAGCCCGCCATCAACATCGCCGCGAACGCCAAGTACGTGTTGCACGATGGATCCGGCGGACGGAACTCGAGCCGTTTCGCTTTCGGGCTGGCCGAATACATGGGGATGCGCACGGCCGCCGAACGGTTGCGCCGTGAATAAGCGAGATTCACCGGCGCTTCATAGCCCGGCACCAACCGCTTGTAAGAATTTGTCGTCGGCGCGATGATGGCGCTGAGCGCGCGGGCGTGCTTCAACAAGCCGCCAATGTACCACAAGGCAAGCTGACTCAAGCCCGCATACATGTCACCCGCAAACAACGGCGCGCCGCCTTTCCACAGGCTCTGATGGCAGTGCATGCCGCTGCCGTTATCGCCAAATAGCGGCTTTGGCATGAAAGTCACGCTCTTGCCGTACTGATACGCTACGTTGCGGATGCAGTACTTGTAAGTCATCATGTTGTCGGCGGATTTCAGCAGGGTATTGAAGCGCTGGTCAATCTCACACTGGCCGCCGGTGGCCACTTCGTGGTGGTGGCATTCGATTTCCAGCCCGCACTTGAGCATGGTGTTCACCATCTCGGCGCGCAAGTCCTGATAGTGGTCCGTTGGCGGAACCGGGAAGTAGCCTTCCTTGTACCGCGGGCGGTACCCGAGGTTGTCCTCCCGCCGGCCGGAATTCCACCGCCCCTCTTCGGCGTCGATGAAGTAGAAGCCGGAGTGCTGGGTTTGGTCGAAGCTCACGTTATCAAAGATGAAGAACTCGGCTTCCGCGCCAAAATAGGCCGTGTCCGCAATCCCGCTGTTCTTCAGAAACAGCTCCGCTTTCTTGGCGATCCAGCGCGGGTCCCTTTCGTAATGCTGGCGCGTGATGGGATCAATCACGTCGCAGGTCATCACCAAGGTCGGCGTTTCGAAAAACGGATCCATGATTGCCGTGCTCGGATCGGGAACGAGAAGCATATCGCTTTCATTGATAGCCGCCCAGCCGCGGATAGACGAACCGTCCATGCCGAATCCTTCCTCAAACGAGTCCTCACTCAGTTGCGAGATCGGGTAGGAAACGTGGTGCTGGAGTCCAGGCAAATCGGTGAAGCGCAGGTCTATTTGCTGCGCGTTGTTTTTTTGAGCGAATTCCAAAACTTCTTTCGGGGTCATTCATCCTCCATGGATGCTAGTCTTGCGGCGGTGACCGGAGAGCGTCCCGCTGGGCAAATTTCAGCTTACCTGCTCCCGGCCGCATGCGCCAATCGAAATCCTTTATAAGGCGCATCAGCGGATCAAGGGAGATGTAGGTCTTTTATTTTCTATCAGTTTGCAGATCAGTTATGATGAGGTATGCCTATGGATCCCCAGTATCCCATCGGTAGGTTTGGCCCTGAGGCGCAAGTGTCGCGAGCCGAAGCTATGGCTCAAATCGCCGCACTTCCCCAACAGGTGCGAAGCCTGGCTTCCGGCATGAGCGCGAAACAACTGGACTCCCCATACCGCGACGGCGGCTGGACCGCCCGCCAAGTGATTCATCACTTGGCTGACAGCCACATGCACGCTTTTATCCGCTTTCGGCTGGCCTTGACCGAAGATCGTCCGCTCATTAAGCCGTTCAACCAGCAGAAATGGGCGGAACTGGAGGACGCATGCCGGGGTCCGATCGAACCATCGCTGCAAATTCTTGACGGATTACACCAGCGCTGGGCAGCGTTGTTGCACACCATGTCGCCCGCCGACTTCGAACGTAAATTCCTGCACCCCGAGCGCGGCGAGGTGGCTTTGGGGGATATGCTTCAGCTTTATGCCTGGCACGGACGCCACCATTTGGCTCACCTCGAGCTTTGCGCAAAGATGGGAGCATGAACCAGCAGCTTGGCCTCGTCTTCGAACCGGAACGCCACATCTACCGGGTAGCCGAGCTCAATGCCGCAATTCGCAGTTTATTGGAAAAGGAATTCGGAGATATCTGGGTGGCCGGCGAGATCTCGGGCGTGAAACTGTCCACCGCCGGGCATTACTATTTCACACTCAAGGACGATAGCGGACAATTGCAGTGCGTGTGCTTCAAAGGAACGGCGCGCTACCTGAAGTTCAAACCTCAAGATGGCGTGGCCGTTCTGGCGCGGGGGCATATTGACGTCTATGAGCCGCGCGGAACCTATCAGCTAATGGTGGAAGCGCTCGAACCGCAAGGGTTGGGGGCTCTCCAGCTCGCCTTCGAGCAGTTGAAACGCAAGCTGGCGGCGGAAGGACTGTTTGAGGAGGCCCGCAAGCGCCCGTTGCCGAGGTTGCCGCGCCGGATCGGGATCGTGACCTCCCCGACGGGAGCCGTAATCCGAGACATGCTGAACATCCTCGAGCGCAGGTTTCCAGGGCTGCATATCCGGCTGTATCCGGCTCTGGTGCAGGGCGCCGGATCGGTGGAAGCAGTCTGCGAAGGAATCGAGTATTTTAGCAACAGCGGATGGGCGGACGTAGTCATCGTGGCGCGCGGCGGAGGTTCCATCGAGGACTTGTGGACGTTCAATGAAGAAGCGGTGGCCCGCGCTATCGCGAGTTGCCGGACGCCGGTAATCTCCGCAGTTGGCCACGAAACGGACTTCACCATAGCGGATTTTGTGGCCGACAAACGGGCGCCCACACCGTCAGCGGCGGCTGAACTTGTCGTTTGTACGCGCGCAGAGCTGCTGGAATCCATTGCCACGGCTGTGGGTAAGCTGCATCAGTCGGTGCGGTACCGGCTAGCGGAGTGGCGCAACCGGCTGAGTGAGCGGGGAGTCGATCGCGTTTCCCGCCTACTGCACCGCCGCATTGCCGGCTACATGCAACGCGTCGACGAGAATGAGTACCGCCTACGGGAAGTCACGCGGGCGGTTCTCGAAACAGCCAGGAAGCGCTGGCAGGACCTCGAAATGCGTTTACGCCGCCAAGATCTTCGGCTGCGGCTGGCAGGGGGACGGCGGCGCTTGGAGAGTGCGGAGGCTTCCAGCCGACAAGCCATAGCGTTGATTCTCGCGCAGGCTCGTCGGCGGCTGGAGCCGCTAGCCGCGCAACTCCGCCAACTGAGTCCTCTGCGGGTCCTGGACAGGGGCTACGCCATTGTACAGGACGCGTCCGGCCATGTGCTCAAAGACGCTACAGAAACCAAACCTCAAGCGGACCTCACCGTGCGCCTTTCCAAAGGGCGCCTCGAAGTGCTCGTAAAAAGAACATCACCCGCCTGAGAACCCCCGACTGAATTTGGGAGACTATTCCCTATGAACAGACTTTTGCCGGCTGCTTTCGCTGCTCTCCTATGGCTCGGAGGGTGCACGTCCCCTGTCAAGAAAGAAACCGCCGCTACTGAAAAGCGTTACGAGATGCGCGGCGAAGTGATCCGGGTGGAGCCTGCCGCTCAGATCGCCCATATCAAGCACGAGAAAATCGGAGACTGGATGGATGCCATGACCATGGACTTCCCTGTCAAGCCGAAATCCGAACTCGATAAGATTGCGCCCGGAGATCAGATTACAGGCACAGTAGTAGTTAAGGACATGGATTACTACTTGACCGATATCAAGGTCATAAAAAAAGCGGGACATTGACGCGCCGGGTGAATTGAACGATCACATGCGCCCGGCTCAAGTTCCGGCGGCAAGAGCCCTTGATTTCGCGCGCCGGATCCACCACCAGGATCGCGACGTCGGGCTGAATGTGGTCCAGGATCCGCGTGGATTCAACAATAAGGTTGGCTCCGCGCGCCATCCATTGGCGCACCCGGACCATCGCCGGAGCGAGATCGGCGGTTTGCAGAAGTTCCGCCTCCCGCGCCCCAGCAGCCAGGTAACGCTCCGTGTCGCCCCACCCAGGCAAAGTGGGCGCATGACGGTGCGAAGTGATTTTTACGGCGACCCAGCCGGCTTGTACGTTCTCGCGGATCAGGCTCTCTACCATCGTGGTTTTACCTACCTTCCGGCGGCTTCCGCCAACCACGATCAACACCCTATTCCTCCTTCTCGTGAAGCGCCTCCAGCGCTTTAAGCCTGGCTTTTAGCTCCACCAATTCCTGACGCAACGCCGGGAGGCGCGCCAGATTGGCCAGTTGTTCGAGATGTTCTTTCAGCGGCCGGGCTGGGGTACCCCAGACCGTCTGCCCTTTTCGAATGATTTTCGAGGTGAGAACGCCACACCCGGAACCCAGCACCGCCCCCGATTCGATTCTCGCCTTGTCGCCAATTCCGACCTGCCCGCCGATGACAGCGTAGTCTTCCACCACAACGCCGCCGGAAAAGCCCGTTTGGGCGGCGACCACCACATGCTTGCCAATGCGGCAATTGTGGGCCACATGCACCAAATTGTCGAGCTTGACTCCGTCCCCAATCCAGGTGACGCCTAGCGCCGCCCGGTCGACGCAGGAGTTCGCGCCAATTTCGACATCATTTCCGATCACCACCCTTCCAACTTGCGGGAACTTCTCGTACCGCCCTTCGGACATCACAAATCCGAAACCATCCGCACCAATCACGCACCCAGAATGGAGGATCACACGGTCCCCGATTTCGACGTCGTCATAAATGGTGACGTTGGCGTATACCTTACAGTGGGCGCCGAGCGAGACCCGCTCGCCAATTACCGTCCCAGCTCCGATGCTGGAGCCTGCGCCGATGCGGGCGCCTTCTCCAATCGATACATACGGCCCGATGGATACTCCCGGCCCCAGCGTCACGCCGGGCGCTAAGTGCGCCGCCGGATGCACGCCCGGCTTGGGGGCGCGCTCAGGTTTCAAGTGCGCCACTGCCCGGGCGAACGCGGTGCGGGGCTGCTCGACGCGGATCAGAGTGCGCCGCGCCTCGTTCACGAAATCGAGCGGCACAATCAGACACCCCGCCGCCGACGTCCGCGCCGCCGCTGCCGCTTTGCGCCCGGAGACAAACGAAAGATCTCCCGTACCCGCCGTTTCCAGCGGAGCTACATCCTCAATCACTTTTTCGCCGTCGCCCTCAAAGGTAGCGCCTAGCCACTCAGCCAGTTCCCGTACACGCATCGTTTCTCCTTATGACTGGAAGCCTGCCGTATGATTTAAGGTTATGCCTATCGATGCCTCGGCGGTAGTGGCGCCCACAGCCCGCGTCCATCCAGACGCGGTCATCGGTCCACATACCGTCATTAGCGATTATTGCGTGATCGAGCAAGATGTCGTCATCGGCGCGAACTGCCGCCTCGAGCCGTACGTGTACGTCAAGCGCTGGACCACTCTTGGAGATCGCAATCAAATCTCAGCCGGAACGGCCCTTGGCACAGATCCGTTTGATAAGGCATTCTCCGGAGAGCGGAGCTATCTGCGAATCGGCAATGACAACATTATCCGCGAGCACTACACCATCTCCCGCGGCACGCAGCCGGAATCCGTCACCGAGATCGGCGACGGGAACTATATCATGTCGGCGGGCCACATTGCGCACAACTGCCGGGTGGGCAACCGTTGCGTCATCGCCAGTTGCGCGCTCTTGGCAGGCTATGTTGAGGTCGAGGATCAAGCCTTCATTTCCGGAGGCGTGGTGGTTCACCAGTTTTCGAAAATCGGCCGGCTGGCGATGATCGGCGGCAACACGCGTGTCAACTGCGACGCGCCGCCGTTTTTTTTATACGCCGGCCACGACATCACGGCCATGGGATTGAACATAGTGGGATTGAAACGCGCCGGCTTCCGGCCCGAAGACGTTCAGGCGCTCAAGCAGGCTTATAGATTGATTTACCGCTCCGGTTTGAAGCTGGAAGAGGCTCTCGGGCGCATTGAAGCTGAAATCTCGAATCCCCATGCCCGGCATCTGGTCCGTTTCATTCGCTCGAGCGAGCGGGGCATCTGCCGCCGTAGCGGCCGGGAAAAAGGAACAGCCTGACGCTGACGCCTGCCAGTGCGGGCGTCCACATCAGGCTGTTCGGATTTCAAACGCGAAAGTTAGAAAGGGGGCCCCATACGCCGGCTCGGCCCGAAGCCGGGGCGCGGCATGGCGTCCCATTTGGTCTTTTGTTCCGGAGTCAGCAAAGCGTAAAATGCAGCGTCTGCTTTCCGTTCAATGGCCATGAGCTGGCCGGTGAGCGTACCCGCCGTAGCCGATAGTTGGTCGATGGCCGTCGTATCGTTTTTCTTTACCGCGTCCAAAAGCGACTGCTGCACCGACTGAAGGCTTGTGCGGAGGTTCTCACCCGCGCTGTACGCGCTGCTGAAGATCTCAGCAGCTTTGGCTTTTTGGTCACCGGTGAGGCCGAGCAGCGTAGCGAGAGAGTCGACGCGCCGCTCGATCATCGTCTGAGGATTGGGTGGCGGTGGCGGTGTCCCTCGCGGGTTGCCCCGCCCTGGACCTTGCGCCAGCGCAAGAGCCGCAGTAGCTGCGACTACCGCTAGAAATTTACGGAAATGGGTCATGGTTTTCGTTACCTCACCTTCTCTGACGGGGAATCCAGGCGAGGGTTTGCGCTGGGGCGTGTAAAGTGTTGTTAACTCCGGCTGCGCATGGGCTCGCCGGCTCTCAAACAAGCTCTGGGAAGAACTTTTTGGGATCCGCCGTGGCGAAGGGCGCCCGGGCGAACCTGTCTCTGAGGCGGAACGGCGCCGTGCAATCAAAAATCGTTTTGCAGCTTATGCCCTGCGCTGGGATGAGGGGATGGAAATCAGGAGACTGGGACGGGTCCAGAGGATGGCAGCGCACGCCGGGGATAAACACCGTCGAGGCGTCTCCCTGGTATCGGGTCGTCATCGCCCACAACACGTCGTCCGTATCGTAAATGTTCACGTCCTCATCCACAATCACAACGTGTTTCAGCTCACTGAATGCTGCAAAGGCCGTTAACGCCGCCTGTCGCTGCCGTCCTTCGTCCGCCTCTGACTTCTTACGGAACTGTAAGATCGCTAGATACTTTCCACCCCCGGAGGGATGTTGATACACGTTTACCAGCCGCCCCGGCATGGCGTCTTCCACCAGGCGCAGAATGCTGGCTTCCGTAGGAATCCCAACTAGGTTCGTATGCTCGAGAGCCGGACCGACTAATGTTTGAAAGATGGGATGGCGGCGGTGCGTGACTGCAAGCACGCGGATCACTGGAACCGAGGCCTGCGCGCGGCCAAGATAGCCCGGGAACTCGGGCATCGCATATCCCCGCCCCGTAAGCTCATCCTCCCGCACCCGCTCACCAGGCCGGATCTCGCCTTCGATAACAATCTCCGCGTTCGCGATAGCCTTTGCCGCCACGGAGACGCAGGGCGTCAGTTGGACAGGACGACCGCGCAGGGCCCCAGCTACGCTCAATTCGTCAAACCCGAGGGGTGTGGTAGGCGGCTCAAAACAGGCTGCCAAATAAACCGCCGGATCCAGACCGATGCTGATCGAAACCGGCAGCGGCTGGCCGGCAGCCTCCGCCTTTAGGAGGAACTGCTCGATGTGCCGCCCGGGAACGAAGTAGACCGAGAGACGGTCCGGCCCGAGAACGCACATGCGGTGGATCGTGACGTCCGCCTGCCCGGTTTCCGGATCCTCTGCGCGCAGCAAAGCCAAGCTCAAGTAAGGTCCCGCGTCCTGGGTCGTGCTTGTAGGCACGGGCAGCAAGCGCATCAGGTCGAGCGGCGGGCGGTGGACGACCTCCTGGCAGGGCGCAGAACCTTCGGCCATGGTGGCCGGGACAGGGTGTTCCACCGCGCGAAGCAGCTCAAACGGCAACCGCTCCATGGTTGTGCCCAGTAACAGCGCCGTTCTTTCCCGGCTAGCGAGAACGCCCGTCACGATGCGCATATCCTCGTATCCACGCACTTTCTCAAACAAGAGCGCGGGGCCGCTTCGTGTGGGGTGCGGCAGAGGCGTGCCCGCACCCAACATGCGATGCACGGCGGCCAGTTCCAGGTATGGATCTATGGGCTCTTGCGTCACCGCGAGGTGCCGGGGATGCTCACGCAGCACGTCTAATGCAGAACGAAGATCGAAAACGTTTGCAGCCATCGCTCACCAGTATGGCGCAACAGAGCGGTAGAATTCGAGGTTTGAACATTCTCCACGTCGACACGGAGATGGAATGGCGAGGCGGCCAAGCGCAATTGCTGGCCCTGGCTCGGGCCTTGCGCGAACGGGGCCATAAACAGACGATCGCTGCGTGCGCAAAAAGCGCGCTGGCCAAGCGCGCCCGCGCAGAAGGCATCGAAGTCGTAACGCTGCACAGATTCACGGGCTTGCGGACTCTACGGCGCGCAGCTCGCAGGTTCGATCTCATCCATACGCATAGCGCTAGGGCGCAAAACCTAGTCTGGCTCGCCACCATAGGGCTGAGCGTCAAAAAAGTGGTCAGCCGCTTGGTGGCGTTCGAACCGCGCCATCCTTCCTTGCATCGCTGGAAATACACGCATACTTGCGACGGCATCATAGCCGCCTCCGATGCAGTGGCCGCAGTACTGATGCGGTGTGGAGCGCCGCCCGCGCGCATACGCGTGGTGGAAGCGGGCGTGGAGCCCCCCGCGCACATTCCGGACGCCAAAGAACGGAGCGCAGCGCGGCGCCAATATGGCCTTGGGGACAGTGATTTCGTCATCGGTCACGCGGGCGCATTTACGCCCGAAAAAGGGCAAGCGGTCCTCCTGGAGGCATTCCGGTTGCTTTTAGACCGCATGCCGCGAGCTTGGCTTCTTCTCGCAGGGAGTGGTCCCCTGGCAAGGTCTTCCGCCATTCTCGCATCCGCTGCCCGTGCGATGGGCAGAGCCATTTTGCTCGGACAAGTGGAGGACATCGGTGAGTTTCTCGCGGCGTTGGATGTGTTCGTCATGCCCTCGCTTTCAGAAGGTTGGGGACTCGCGGCGCTGGAAGCGATGGCTCGCGGCATCCCGGTGGTGGCCAGCCGGACCGGTGGACTGGAGCGGATTGTGGCGGATGGAGAAACCGGGTGGCTGGTCCCGCCCGGCGATTCGAAGGCGCTCGCCGCAGCGCTTTTCAACGCGGGGAGCGATCTCCAGCGCCTACATTCCATGGGCGCCGCAGCGCGCTTGCGCGCGGAAATGTTTTCCATAACCGCCGCCGCGGCCAAAACCGAGGCGTTCTACAAAGAGATTCTCGCGTCGCCGCCGCCAGACTGAGTATCATTGAAGGGGCGGCAAGAATGGCGACGGGAAATACTGTGGAGAAACCGAGAACGCTAGCGATTGATATTGGCGGCTCTAATGTGAAGAGCGTCATTCTCGACGCCAAAGGGAAGCCAGCGACGGAAATTTTGCGAGATCCCACTCCGCGACCGGGGACGCCGGCGGCGCTGTTACGCCTGATCGTACAGCAAGCCCGAAAGCACGGCGGCTTCGAGCGCGTTTCCGCCGGTTTCCCGGGCGTCGTGAAAGACGGCGTAGTGTGGACCGCCGTAAATCTGGATCCGCGCTGGGTAGGGTTCGATTTTGCCGCAGCTTTGAAACAGCGCTTAGGAAAGCCGGCAAGAGTGGCCAATGATGCCGACATTCAAGGAATGGGCGCCGTCAGCGGGCGGGGCATCGAAATGGTAGTCACCCTCGGCACCGGAGTGGGGTCTGCTTTGTTTGTCCGAGGCACGCTGGTTCCCAATCTCGAACTCGGCCATCACCCCTTCCGGGATGACCGGACTTACGAAGAGCTGCTTGGGCGCGAAGCGCTCGACCGGTTAGGCAAAAAGCGCTGGAACCGTCTCCTTCAGCGCGCTATCGCCCAGTGGGCGTCGCTGTTTAACTACGATCGCCTCTACCTCGGCGGCGGGAACACGAAGAAGATCAACTTTGACTTGCCCGATAACGTGCGCATCACCCCCAACCGCGAAGGCCTGCTGGGCGGCATCGAACTTTGGAGACGGCGTCGAATCTAAAAACTCCAACGCAGGCTTAGCATTCCGTTGCGCGACGCGCCAGCCGGCACAAACACGTGCGTTGAGGTGATGGCGCCTCCCGCCGCATTATTGACGGTCATATTCGGCTGCCCATAGTTGACGTGATTCAGGATGTTGGCGAAACTGGCGCCGATTTGCACCAGCCCAGCCTTCTCCAACTTCACGTTCTTCGCCACGCCCAGGTTGAAGATGACATAACCCGGCCCCTGGACGGAGTTCCGAGCGGCCGTTCCAAAGCGTCCCGCGTTCGCAGGTGGAACCGCAAAGTTGGTGCGGTCAAACCACGCCGTTAGCGTCTTGGGGTAAGATATCGAAGTCGCGACGATGTCCGGGCGCCCGCCGATCGTGTTCGTATTGGACGGATCGGAACCGGAAAATTGCGGGTTCAGCCAGTGCCCCGTGCTGAAGTTCACGAGTGCGTTCAGTTGCCATCCGCCGGCAAGCATGCCTTTAAACGGAAGCTCGTAAATGAACTGATTCATCCACTGGCGCCGGGGGACGGCGTAGGTATCTCCCCGGTCCCGCCGGCGGTTGTAAGCGTCTTCGATCGCTGACCCGAGTTCGATGTTCGCCGTGTCATCCACTTCGCTCAGGCTTTTGGCCCAGGTCCACGCGGAGCTGAACAAAAACCCCTTGGAAAAGCGTCTTTGCGCCTGAACCTGCAAGCCGCTGTATAGGCTGTTGGCGCCGTTCTCGCTGTAACTGATGTTATTGAATAGCGGATACGGGCGGCGCGATTGCGCAAAGGGAATCGTGGACGCAGGCGGCTGGTTCACATTCCGGAAATAGGGCAACTGTGAGCCACGAGAACCGATGTAACTGATGCGCACGCCAAGGTCACGCACAACCTCTCGTTCTACGGAAAGGCTGTATTGTTGCACATACCCGTTGCGCAGGTTCGGCGTGAAGCTGTTCAAAAGCAACGATCCTCCAGCGCCTGGCGCGGTAAATGGATCCTGGATCGTATAGAGCGGACGCCCGTTCACGATACTGTTGTTCGCCACAGTGGAAAGGGAGTACGGTCCCGCTGCGACGGCTGCCGTCACCGCTCCGGAGAAGTGGCCGTAGTATATACCCCAGCCCCCGCGAATCACCGTCTTAGCGTCGCTGCCAAGCTGGTAAGAAAAGCCGAAGCGCGGAGCGAGGTTATTCTTATCCGCGTTGCGCAGAGAGCGGCCTAAGCCAATCTTGTCGGCGGTGATCACCGGCAGGTTTGCAGGAAACCCTTCGCGGAACAGGCTGCGCGCCTTCGCGCTCGGAACCACGATGGAGCCGCTCGCCAAATCGAACGAGTAAATGTTGTCGTCCCGAAGCGTGGGCGGCTGGTTATATTCATAGCGGAGGCCGTAACTCAAAGTCAGCCGGGGCGTAACCTTGAAGTCATCTTGACCGTAAAAGGCGACATCGCTCCACCGGGTGATCTGAGCCGGATAAGGATCCAACCGAGTGACCGAGGTCGGTAATCCCAGCAGAAAGTCCGCATAGGGGTGGCCCGTGAAGCGGTTGGTGAAGCTGAAATTGCCGAATACCGCGCTCTCCACGGGCATGTAGCGGTTGACAAAGTAATGCACCAGCTCAACCCCGTATTTCATGCTGTGCTTGCCCCGCGTCCATGTGAGGTTATCGGAAAACTGCCAGTGCCCATCGTTCACCGGATTCAGAAGCAACTGACGAATCGTACTCAAACCCGTGATGTTGATATTCGGCACGCCGTTGATGCCCGGACGCGGACTAAGTCCCCGGATCCCAATGGCGTCAATGAGATCCTGCCCCTTGATGTTGGAGGTGGACTTTGAGGAGAGAACCACAATGCCTGCCCGAAACTCGTTGTACACATTCGGACGGATCGCATACGTATCTCCCACCGTGCCGAAATTCACCGTCCTTACGTTATTCGACGTCCCGACGCTCGAAGGCGGCATGTCCGTGCGCACGCCGGGAATGTTGTAGTCCGTGACCTTGGATTGATAACGCCCGAAAACCGAGTGCCCGCTCGTGAAGTTGTGATCCAGGCGCACCTCTCCGATGCCATGGATCTCCGCTCCCGAAGCCGACCAGCGGTAGTTGCCGGTGGTGAGCGTGGGCGGACCGAAATTTGGAAGCGGGAACAACAGTTCCTGGATTTTTTTCGCTTGCGGGCTGATATATTGCGGCAAAATGACGTTCCCGTTAAACGGGTTGATGTCGCCAAAAGGATTGCGCAGCGGAGGCAACCCAGTAAAATCCCCGTTTCGCCAAGCCACGGTCGGAACATTAGGCGCACCCGAGTAGCCGCGCACGCCCTTGATCATGTCCAGCGTCAGCATGAAGAACGTCTTATCTTTAAAGACCGGCCCGCTGAATGTGCCGCCGAAATTGTGAATGTTCTGGAACGGCTTGGTGGTGGCGAACGTGTTCCGCGCGTCCAAGGCTGTGTTGCGCGCATACCAGAAGATATTGCCGTGATACTGGTTGCCGCCCCCCCGCGTCACCGAGGTGATGACCGCCATTCCGCTGAACTCTGCGCGGTTGGTCAGAATGTTGGCGGTAAACTCCTGCAAGGACTCCATCGAGGGTTGCGAAACCACGTCGGGGCTGCCGAAATTACCAAAAGTTGTGTCAATGCCATCCACCTTCGTCTTAAAGGCGTTGCCTGTCCCTCCGGGCGATGTCCATGTAGCTCCAGCGCCCACCTGAATGACGCCCGGCAGCGTTAGCGGAGCGATAATGGCCAGCAAACCCGAATCGCCGGCGTTGTTGTAGACACTGCGCAGGTTCGAAGGAAGTTCCAGGATCTGCTTTGTCGAAAGGCTGGCGTTGATCGAAGGCGATTCCACTTGAATCACAGCGGAAGCCGGTTCGGAAACCGTTACCTCGGTCGTAGCCGCCGCTACCTCGAGCTTCAGGTCCTGACGCACGGTTCGATAGGCTTCCACCGGAAACGCCGTAGTTTCGAGCGCCTTGAATCCTTTTGCTTCCGCGAAGATCTTGTATTGGCCGGGCTGAATGTTGGGAATCACATAAACGCCGCTCGTGTTCGTCGCCACTTCGCGCTTGACCCCTGTAGCCGTAGAAATCAAGGTCACTTTCACATCAGGAATTACGGCTCCGGAAGGGTCTGTAGCAAGTCCCGTTACGGTGCCCAGGGGCGACTGCGCCCAAACAGCCAATGAAATGGAATAGGTAAACGCCGCTAAAAGTATCCTACGCATGGTGTAGCTAACCTTTTTCTTCAATGATAGTGGATCGCGCGCGCTTCATGCGCGGCCGCAGCGCTATGACGCCATGGCGGCCTTCAGTTCAGCGGCGAATTCCCGCATGCGTTGAAGCATGCGGTCCGCAATCTCCTTGTGCCGCCCATAGACGTCATAGGCCTCCGCTGGATCCACATCCACATTGAACAATTCAGGCGGGAAAGGCTCGCCGGCTTTGACATCAGTCCGTCCGGCGCGAGAATACCGGCACTTCCAGCTCCCCTCCCGAAACGCTTCCAGAGTTTTCCCGCTGAAGTAGAAAAACGACCTGCGGGGCGAAGGCTCTTTACCCTGAAGAAATGGGAGGATATCGAATCCGTCATAGACCCGATCTCCGGGCAACTTGCCTCCCGCAGCTTTTACGAGGGTGGGAAAGAGGTCTAGAGTAGACGCCATATCGGCGCTCACTTGCCGGGGCGGAATGACGCCCGGCCAGCGCGCGATGAAGGGCACCCTCTGCCCGCCTTCGTAAGTGGTCCCTTTAGCGCCCCGCAATAAACCTTTGGTTCCCGTATGCCAGGGTTCCACGCCTTTTTGTAACATCCGTGGGGGCAGATTATGCCATGGCCCATTGTCGCTCGTGAACACCACCAAGGTATGCTCGTCGATGCCTTGCGCTCTCAAGGTCTTCAGGATCTCTCCGGCAGACCAGTCCAGCGTTTCGATTACGTCTCCGTATAGGCCTGCGCGAGAACTGCCCAGAAACTTCCCCGAAGCGCTGACGGGCAGATGGGGCATGGCGTAGGCTAGATACAGCAAGAACGGTTGGCTGCCTGCCGCGCGAATGACGCGGACGGCCTCCTCGGTATAGCGCTGCGTGAGCGTAGACTGATCTTCCAAGCGCTCCACAGGCTTCGTATCTCGGTACAGCTCCAAAGGGCGCTTAGTTTGGACCCAAGGAGGGATCATGTCGTTGCTGTACAGGAGCCCAAAATAGGAGTCAAAACCGCGGCGGGTCGGCATGTGGTCTTCAGGATCGTGTCCCAAATGCCATTTGCCGATCATAGCCGTGCGGTAGCCGCGCTGCTTCAACACCTGCGGGAGAAGAATTTCGGTGAGCGGCAGCCCGCCTTTGGAATCCGGCCCTAAATTATTGGGCTGGCCTGCCCGCACCGGATAGCGCCCAGTCAGCAAGCCGGCGCGAGAGGGCGTACAGACCGGAGCGGCGCAGTAAAAAGACGTGAGGCGAATCCCTTGTTCCGCCATCCTGTCGAGATTGGGCGTACGGATCGTGGGGTGTCCGAAGCACGCCAAATCGCTGTATCCCATATCATCAGCAAACAGGATGATGAAATTCGGGGGGCGCTTGGCGGGAGCGGCTAGGGCGGCGCTAGCCATCCCCAAGAAGGCGCGGCGGCTGAGTGCAGAAACACCCTCAGGCTTGAGTCTCATCACTCACTCATTCTACTTGCAAGACAAGCTTTTGCGGGTTCGTGCGCGCAAAATTAGGATTGGAGCGTCGCCAAGACCTCTTCTGCAATCGCTTTCACCAGAGCTTCGAACTCCTCGGAACCGGCAGGCGCCGCGCCCACGGGCTGGCTGCTCCGCGGCGAGGTCGCCAAACGGGGATCTGGCAATCCCAGCCGCGCCTTGATCTTCAGCAGCTCGGCCAGTTTGGCGTCCGGAATCCGCTTCAGCGGCGTTCCGAGCTGTTTGGCGATCAATAGCGTGTGACAGTAATTGTCGAGCACTTCCACGCACCATTCAGCGTGCGTCACCGTATCCGCCCAGCTCACGATGCCGTGGTTCTCGAGTAGGATGGTGCTGTGTTGCTGAATGAACGGCAGAACGGATTGGGCAAACGCCTTGGAACCCGGCGTTTCATAGGGCGCGAGGGCCACCGGCCCGACAATCACTTCGTACTCCGGCACATAGCCCAGAGGCGGGGTCACTCCTGCAATGGCGTATGCCGTGGCGTGGGGCGGGTGGCAGTGCACGATGGCGCGGGCTCGTGGATTGTTGCGATAAATCTCCAAATGAAGCTGTGTTTCGCTGGTTTGCGCACGGTATCCAATCCGCTGCTTACCCGTCAGGTCGATAAGGCAAAGATCATCCTCGGTCAGATCAGCTTTGCTCAGCAACGTGGGCGTGCACAGAACGTATTCATCGCCGATGCGCGCCGAGATATTGCCGCCATTACCGTCTACATATCCGCGGTCCCAGAGCTTCTTGCCCACGCGTACGATTTCGTGTTTGATAGCCTTCGCTTCGGGTGACCAATGAAGCTTTTGCGCCGCCGAACGGCTGCTTTCTTCGAGCCCGCGAATCTCCTCGGTGTGCTCTTTGAGCAGGCGGCGGACAATCGCCTCGATGTCGATGATGCTGGCCGAGTTAGACATGCGTCGAATTTCTAGTGTATCCGATTCGACACGGCGGCGGATCCGCCGGCCGAGCCTGGATCATTTCTTGCTGCGCGGAGGGACAATCCACAGATAGAGCCTGTGACTTAGATAGGAATCTTCATCATCGGCGTTGCCTACCGTGGCTTCTTTATCCGGCTTCCAGTCTCCCATGTCGAAGGTGTTTGACACGATCCGCGAACCCGGCTTTAGCTGCGCCAGCAGGCGCGGCCGTAGTTTCAAGTTGACCTCTGGAAGAAGGAACAGGGTCACCACGGTCGCCTCGTGGAAGTCTGCCTGGAACAAGTCGTTTTCTTCGAAGCGCACCAAATGCTCAACGCCCGCTTTCTTCGCGTTTTCCTTCGCTTCACGAATGCGCACAGGATTGATGTCAATCCCCACGCCGCGCGCGCCGTAGTTTTTCGCCGCCGCAATGACGATGCGGCCGTCGCCGCAGCCGAGGTCGTAAACGACGTCGGACTTTGTCACCCCCGCCAGCTTGAGCATCGCTTCAACCGCTTCCGGCGTCGTAGGCACATACGGCACATCCGGCTGGCGCCGCGGTTGGGGGTCCTGCGCCATGACTGCGCCAAGCGTAGACAGCGCCAAAAAAGCACAACCACAAAGAATGGATTTTCGAGCGATCACGATTTCACCTCTGACCCTCACGAGCTTACCGCAGAACGCGATGCTGCTGCTGGCGCTCCTTTTGGGCGAGTCCGGGAACGATCTTGCGGCAGATCACCGAATCATGCAGATCATAGAGTCATAAGGAGGAGTTACGCCAACCCGTGCTCGGACCCATAACGCCCGCCGGCTCGAACGAGAACCTCGAAAGGTGCGCCAAACGTGACCTACGGCTACGCCTTTTCATCTGCCTTCAAGGGAGCATGCATGAACATCCATAAGAGTGGCTGGATCGACATCTCGGTTCCGCTGGATGCCTCCACGCCACACTGGCCGGGAGATCCTGCCGTAGAGCTTCACTCCGAAGAACACGGATCCTTCCGCACGACCACCCTGCGCTTAAGTTCGCACAGCGGCACGCATATCGACGCCCCGCGCCATTTCTTCCCTGAAGGGGCGGCTATCGAGGCTATGCCTCCGGACGCCGCAGTGGGACCCGTTCGCGTCATGGACGCCGCCGCCTGCGAGGAAGCGCGGCTTCCGGCGAGACCAGAACGTATCCTCATCAAGACGGGAGGATCCCGGCAGGGAATTCCCATGCCCTTCGCCCTAGCGCTGGCAGCCGCCGGCGTGCGCTTGGTGGGCATCGACTCCATGTCGGTCGACCGCTATGACAGCGAAGACTTTCCCGTACACAAGGTATTGTTGCAGCAGGGCGTCTGGATTCTCGAGTCGCTGGACCTTTCCGCCGTACGGGAGGGCGACTACGAGCTTTTGTGCCTGCCTCTGCGCATCCCCGGCGCCGACGCCGCCCCGGCGCGCGCCTTCTTGCGGCTTCCCGACCGGGCCGGGTGAGACCTGCGTTGGCGCAGACCTGCCTGTGCAAAGCTAAATACTTGGAGGTATGAGTGTACGCAGAATTAAAAGGTAAGAGTGTGTTGGTGACCGGAGCCTCGCGAGGCATCGGCGCGGCGACAGCCGAGGCGTTCGCTCGCAGCGGAGCCGCTCGCGTGGTGATCCACTATGGCTCCTTCGAAGAAGGAGCTCGCAACGTCGTCGCGGCGGTGAAATCTGCGGGCGCGGAGGCGGAAGCCATCCAAGCGGATCTCAGCCGGGAGGAGGGCATTTGGGCGCTAATCGGCGAATTGAAAAAACGCGGCCCCGACTTTGACATTCTGGTAAACAATGCAGGATCGCTGGTCGGGCGCGCTTCTCTGCTCGAATTCACGCCGGACTTGTACGACCGCGTCATGAATTTGAACGTGAAAAGCGTGTGGTTTATTACGCAGGCGGTCGTCCCCGCGATGATCGCTCGCGGCTCGGGTGTGATCGTGAACGTAAGCTCGATCGCCGCGCGCACTGGCGGAGGACCGGGCGCCACGGTGTACTCCGCCGCCAAAGCCGCAGTCAGCACCTTTACGAAAGGATGGGCCAAGGAACTGGCGCCCAAGGGCATACGCGTCAACGCGGTGAGTCCTGGCACGGTAGACAACCACTTTCATGAAGTGTTTTCCACCCCGCAAATCCTCGAAAACGTGATCCGCATGACCCCCGCGGGCCGGCTCGGATCCAACGAAGAAGTAGCGGACACCATCTTGTTTTTGGCCAGCGACGGCGCTCGCTTCATCCATGGCCAAACCATCGAGATCAACGGTGGCATGTTCATGGTGTAGCCTCGATTTTGAGCGTCACGGCGGGAGAAACCATCGAACCTACCGACACCTGAACCGGCGCGTAGCCCGGTTCGCATTCCTGCGGCACGCGCACCGTCAGCAGCGTGACGCCCGGCAGCTCCGGATGCGGAGCTTCCGCCAGCAAATCTGCCGGGCGGCCCCCGATGGAAACTGCAACCGGAAGACGGCGTCCGCCCTGTCCGGTGACGGTTAGCGTAAGGGGCGCGCCCGGCTTGCCGGGCCCATCGGTGGGGAATATGCCTGGGGCGGCGGCCTGCAACTCTAAGACGATCACAAAACCTCCTGCACGAAGGGTCACTGTGGGCCGGAAAGCAAGTTCGATTGGGATTTGCGCAAGCAAGACGCCGCTGCGAAACACTGTGCGCCCCGCAAACTCGTCCAACGATACGGCGGCGTCCGCCCCGAGCCCTTCCAGGCGCACGAGTTGGCCTGCGGCGAAAGGGCCCTCCGCGAGCGTGGCGGCGTGTAGCACGCGCACGCTTCGCAAGGGGGCTGCGGAGGCGGGCATAGCGGAAAGCTCCAGGCGTCGTATACGGTGGTTTCCGGTATCCGCAATCAATAGGTTCCCCGCCGTATCCCAAGCCAGAGCAGTGGGGTAGGATAACTGAACCAAGTCCGCCGCTCCTTGTTCGCCATTGAAACCTTCCTCTCCGGTCCCAGCCACCGTCTCTACTGCACCTCCGGGAACCAGGCGGCGTATACGGTGGAAGCCCGTGTCCGCAGCGTACACTACCCCCGCACTATCCACCGCAACCCCACACGGACCATTCAGCCCGTCCATAATGGTTTCCACCGCGCCCTCGGGAGAGATTCGGCGTATGGCGTTTTTGCCCGCCTCCGCTACATATAGGTTCCCAGCTCGGTCCAAAGCCAGACCTTGGGGTTGGTTCAACCCGCTAACCACGCTGACCGTCCCGTCGGCTGATAGTTTCCGGATCTGGTTGGCATTGGCCTCAGAAACGTAAACATTGCCTGCCGCGTCGATCGCCACGCCGGCGGGGCGGTCGAGACCCGCCAGCAACAACAAAGGCCGGGGGTTGCCAGGTCTCCACCGCCAGAGCGCATGAGATGTAGTCTCCGTGTACAGAATGTCGCCATTGTGGTCCACCGCCAGCGCGCTGAGGCCTTGCAGGCCGGCAAGCAACGTAGACACCGAACCCAGAGCGTCTATCCGCCGCAACAGCCCGTTTCCGCTGTCCGCCACATACACCGCGCCATCCGGCGCAGAGGCAAGCCCGGCCGGCGACCGGAAGCGGGTTTCGCGAGCCGATGGGCCGTCTCCGCGAAATCCATACGTCCCGCCCCCAGCCAACAACGAGATTGTAGGGCCGGACTGGCGGTAGACAGCACGCCCGCGAACGGCGTAAATCGTCCCCGCGGCGTCCACGGTCATTTCGTGAGCCCCGCCAGGAATCGGCTGAGGCTGTCCCAGCGGGGACATACGCAGGGCCTGCTCGCCATCGGAAATGTACAACATGCCCGCCGCATCCAAGCAAACGCTCGTAGGCGCATACAGGGGGATCGGAAACACCCAAGCCGGCATCCCCGCTGCCCCGAGGGTATCGATAATCCCGTTCCTTATGTACCGGATACGCTTGTTGCCTGTGTCGGCGAAATACAGTACGCCCGCAGCATCCACCGCCAAGCCCGCGGGCGCATTCAACTGCGCCGCCACCGCCGGCCCACGATCGCCATGCCAACCCGGCGTTCCCGTGCCGGCGACCACCGCCCAATGGCCGGCGCGGTCCCTACGATAAATGCGGTGACCGCCAAAGTCGGCGACGTATAACGCTCCGGAGGCGTCGACGGCTACATTGCGCGGAGCCGTCCAAGGCGGCCCTGTAGAAGATGCGCCCGCCACAGTGTCAATGACGCCTTCCGGAGTGACCCGGCGAATGCAAGCGTTACCCAGATCCGCGATGTATAGGTTCCCTTGGGCGTCGAGCGTGAGGCCGTAAGGGGACCGGAGTTGGGCCTTTTCTGCCGGTCCGCCGTCGCCGCGGTAACCAGGATGCCCGTCGCCGGCGTAGGTGCGTATGCTCCCATCCGTAAGCACGACACGCACGCGATGGTCCGCAGCGTCCGCAATAAAGACCCGCCCGCGGCTATCCACCGCCAGACCCTCAGGCTGCAACAAAGCGGCCACAACCGCAGGTCCACCGTCTCCCACCTCATCATTTCCAGCAATGGTTTTCAGCAGATAGGGCGGCTCGGCGGCGGAAGCGGTGTACCCCGCCAGCAATATCACCAGAGAGGTACGCAGAAATCCCATTGTGAAAACCTCTTATTACTTAGTCCGCAGCCAAGCTCTTTTTCTCGGACTCAGGCCCGATAAGGACAGTTGGGCCGAGATGAGACGCGTTTTTGTGCTGGGGTGGGCGATGCCAGTTCTTCTTGCTGGCGGCGGAGAGTTGCGTTTGAAGTCTAAGGAACGCCTGGAGCCCGGAGATAGGGTCGTGCGTTCTCGGACCGCAACTCGGCGCCACGGAATTGTCGCCCGGGGAGAGGAGTGGAGCGCGACGGGCGGCATCCGGCCGCTTCGCTACGTTCCGGACGATGGGGTGCTCGTAGCGCTGGAATCTGGGGAAACGCCTCCGCCGAGCTGGCGTGAGATGACGGCGGGGGAGAAGCTCAGTCCGCTACTCGATGAGGGCGGGAAAGCGTGGGTGGTCGAGTTTCACCCAGACGTGGACCCTGGAGAGGCGCGGGCCGTGATTCTTGACGCAGGGATGCAGCTAGCCGAGCATCCGGATTTGCTGCGCGGTCACCTGCTGGCGCTGGGGACCACGGAACTGGCGGCGCGGCTGGCCTCCTGGGACGAAGTGGCATATGTATTTCCGGCATCCGAAGAGCTGGTCGCCGGAAAACTCGTGACAGCATGTGGCGGTCCGCTCACCCAGTACGGGCCCGTGGGGCAATACGTGAGCCAGATCGGAGACGGCTGGGATGGGCCGGGAAACCATCCCGTAACGCTCGCTTACGTCTTGGAAAGGTTGACCCCGAAGCTGCCTGCCGAGACGCTCAAGACGGCTTTCGAGCGTGCTCTGGCCGAGTGGAGCCGGGCGGCGCAAATCCAGTTCTATTCCGGAACCAACCCGCGCGCTCCGAGGACGCTAAACGTGCTGTTTGCCGCTGGGGAACACGGCGACGGATACCCGTTTGATGGGCCGGGAGGCGTGCTGGCCCACACTTTCTATCCCGCGCCGCCCAATCCGGAGCCGCTGGCCGGCGACTTGCATTTTGATGAAGATGAGCAGTGGCAGGGCGTCGTTCCCGATTTCTATAGCGTGGCGTTGCATGAGTTGGGCCACGCGTTGGGGCTGGGACACTCTGACCGCCCGGGCTCCGTGATGTACCCGTATTACCGCAAGCTGGAAAAGCTCACGGCGGAAGATGTTGCGGCGCTGCAACGCATTTACGCTCCCCGGAGGCAGGAGCCGGAAGGAACGACGCCCGCTTCCGCTACGCCCGTAACGCCGGCCTCTCCAGTCCCTCCAAGCGGAAAAGACGCCGCTCCGCCCGTATTAACCATCCTCTCGCCTCCATCCACCAATTTCTTCACAACCGCCTCCACGATCATCCTCCGCGGGGTGGCGCGCGATAACGTGGGCGTGGCGGAAGTGAGCTGGTCCACAGCGGACGGAACACAAGGCGTCGCGGTTGGGACCGACCAGTGGGTCACGCCTCCTATCCCGTTGATGGTAGGCGCAAATTCGATCACCATCCGCGCTCGCGACGCTGCCGGAAACAAGGTCTGGAAAACCCTAACGATCACTCGGCGATGAGGAGGCCAAAGGAAAGGCGCATGAGACTGGCACCGGCCAAATCTTTTACCGCACTGCGGCGGCCGCGATCAAACCCACTCGCGGAGCAGGCGTGGAGGGAGCCATCCCACTTCGCCTCCGCCGGCGAACTTCAAGACTGGCCTGCGCAGTTTGAGAAACTTCTCGCGGGCCGCCGCGTAGCCATCGTCCATGAATGGTTTACGACATGGGCGGGTTCGGAAAATGTGGTCGAGCAGTTTTTGGCGCTGTTCCCCGAGGCGGACCTCTACGCGGTGATCGACTTCCTGCCTGTTGGCGAGCGGCCGCGGCTACGAGGACGAACTCCTATCACGACATTCTTGCAAAAGATCCCCGGCTGTAGGCGCTTCTACCGGGCGCTGCTTCCACTCATGCCATTAGCTGTGGAGTCGCTGGACCTCAGTCGCTATGACGTGATCCTCAGCAGCTCGCACGCAGTAGCAAAGGGGGTGCTCACGCGTCCGGGCCAAGTTCACGTCTGCTATTGCCACACGCCCATGCGCTATGCCTGGGATCTTCAAAACCAGTACCTAAGGGATGCAAAATCTTTCGGCGCGTTGCAACGCGCGGCGGCGCGGGTGTTCTTGCACTACCTGCGGTTGTGGGATGTGCGAACCGCCCATGGCGTAGACCTGTTTTTGGCCAACTCCTCTTATGTCGCGGCCCGGATTCGCAAGACGTATCGCAGGGAATCGGTGGTGTTGCATCCACCCGTGGACACGGAGTATTTCCAACTTCAGGAAAGAAAAGGCGACTACTATGTCACGGCTAGCCGCCTGGCGCCTTACAAATGCGTGCACCGAATTGTGGAGGCGTTTGCGAAGATGCCTTCGCGGCGGCTGCTGGTTCTCGGCGCCGGACCGGACGAGAGCCGCTGCCGGAAGCTGGCTACGCCCAATGTGACGTTCTGCGGCCATGTGCCTGTGGAGAAACTCCGGGAGGCTCTACAAGGTGCTAAAGCATTCGTCTATGCGGCCGAAGAGGATTTCGGAATTGTTATGGCGGAAGCGCAGGCCTGTGGAACCCCAGTGATTTGTTACGCCGAGGGTGGGTCCCGGGATATTGTGGTCCCCAAGAAAACGGGGCTGCTGTTTCACCGCCAAACTGCGGAAGACATTTGTCGCGCCGTGGAAGAATTCGAGAACAGAGGCCTTAGCTATGATCCAGCGGTCATCCGGCAAAACGCCGAACGCTTTAGCCGCGAAAACTTCCGAAAGCGGCTGTACAGAATCCTCGAACAGGCGCTTGGGCGCCCTTTCGACACCGGTTTCTCTGACGGAAACAGGGATGCTTTCGAGCGCAGCGCGGTCATTGCTGAACCTGAATGCTGCTTTGCAGGCGGCTGGCGGCGCGACCGCGATCCCGATCCCGGTTGATGGCGCACCTAGCGCTGGCTGGACCACGCAGCGGCTAGCCTGGGCCGGCAAACGGTGTCTGGACGTCGCCGGCGCCCTCCTATTGCTGGCGCTTACGGGTCCCCTCCTGGCTCTATGTGCGGCGCTAGTCCGCTGGACTTCGCCAGGTCCTGCCTTCTATGCGCATGTGCGCGTAGGACGTGGAGGGAAGGCGTTTCGGATGTGGAAATTAAGGACAATGTACCAGGACTCGGCGGCCATTCTCGCCCGGCACTTTCAAGAAAATCCGGCTGCGCGCGAAGAGTGGAGACAGACCTTTAAGTTGAAAAACGACCCTCGCATCACCCCATTGGGACGCTATTTGCGAAGGTTTTCCGTGGACGAGCTGCCGCAGCTGTGGAATGTCCTGGTCGGCGATATGAGTTTAGTGGGACCGAGGCCGATTGTAGTCGAGGAAATCGAGCGGTATGGCGACAAATATGCGGCCTACGCGGCGGTGCGCCCGGGCATTACGGGGCTATGGCAGATTTCCGGACGTAGCGACACAGCTTACGGGCAGCGGGTCCGTTTGGACGAGCGCTATGTACGCGAATGGTCCTTTGGAACCGATCTGATCATCTTGTTGAAGACTACCGGAGTGGTGCTGCGCGGACGGGGCGCCTATTGAACCACCAAGCGGAGAGCTAGCACGATGCTTCGAGTGCTTCATGTTATGAATGATTTTCCGTTTCCCCCCAACCACGGGGGAAGGCTAGACGTATGGGGAAGGTTGCAAGCCCTGGGCGAGCTGGGCTGCGAAGTGGACGCTCTGGTTACGGTGAAAGCGCTGCCGGATGCGGCTGCCGTCCGCGAGATGTCGCGGCGAGTTCGCAGCCTCCAAATCATACGTCGCGCTCCTAACGTGACTGGCGTTTTTTCCCGCCGTCCGATACAAATCGAGACCCGTCGCGCGCTCTCGCAGCTACGATTTTCCGAATCGTACGACGTGGTGTTGCTGGAGCAAGAATACACCGCGCCCGTGCTCGAGGCGCCCAGCCTGAAATATGGAAAAGCCTGTCTCCGAGTGCACAATGGCGAGAGCGCTTATTATGCCGAACTCGCTCGCACGGAGCGGAACTGGTGGAAGAAAGCGTATTACTACATCGAGAGCAGCCGCTTCCGTGAGGCGTCGGAACAGGTTTTCCGCCAGGTAGACGAACTTTGGTTTATTTCTTGGGACGACTATAACCGCTGGGTGCAGAATTGGCCTGGAGAGATGTCGCGGGCGGAGTGGTTGCCGGCCGCCATACCCGGTCCCTGGCGCCCCTGGTCTCCGGCTGAAAAGCGTGTCCTGATCGCTGGGAATCTGTTCCAGCCTACGAATCTTGAGGGCCTGGAATGGTATCTGAACGACGTGCATCCGCGGCTGTCCATTCGAGGAGGCTATGAACTTTGGGTTGCGGGCTCCACCCGCGGAAAAACCGCCCGCACGTTACTAGCGCGCTTGTCCAGGACGCCGCGCGTTCGTACTTTCCTCAACCCCCCATGTCTCGCCTCGATCTATGAGCAGTGCGGGGTGTTTGTGAATCCGATGCAGCGCGGGGTAAGCGTCAAATTGAAAACGTTGGATGCGATCGCTCACGGATTGCCCGTAGTGAGTACGCCCGCCGGCACGGAGGGCACAGGCTTGCAGCCGGGGGAACACGTGCTTTGGGCGCGCGACGGGGCTGAGATGGCAGACCTCTTGCGGAGCTTGCTGGAATCTCCGGCCCGGCGTCAGGCGCTGGCTGTGGCTGCGCAAGCCTTTCTTCGGGACCGCTACGATCAAAAGCGAAATCTGTCGCGCCTGATGGGCCTGGCGCGCCACACAGCCAGTGCGGCGCCGGATGCGGATTACAGCGCGCCTGCAACGCGGCGCGGGTGAAAGGAAAGGCGATGGCTCGGAGAGTCCTTTTCGCGGGCGGCTGCCATCTGACGGGATACCTGGCGGGCGCAGATTTCGCGTTTCCGAGGGTGGCGGCGGAAATTCTAAGCCGCCGTGGCGTCTTCATCGAAAGCGAAGTCGTTACGCATGTTGCGCTGCACCGGCCCGAGCGAGTGATTGCAAAGCTCCACGACTGGAACCCCGACCTGCTCGTGCTTCAGGTGGGACACTTCGAAACTCAGAAAACGTTCGGACAGTGGCTCCGCGGCGAAAGGCGAAGGAAAAAGAGCGGGAGGGGTGCGTCGAGACCAACTTCGGGGAGCGAGGATCCGCCGAAATTTGGGGGCTATTCGCGAAAGGGAGTAGTATACCGAGTCTGGGTGGCAGGGAAACGGATCCTGGACCGGGCTTTAGATCACCCCTTGGTGGATTTTCCTGAGTTTGGAACCAAACTGAGTAGTTTCTGCCACACCATCCGCAAAGCCTTCGCGGGCCCGGCGATTCTCATGAGCCCCCTACCTTGTGCAGACCCTGTGGTGGGTTTCTACCGGGATCGAGCATGCCTGTTTTACCGGCGCGCAGCCAACGAATGCGGTTTTGATTTTCTCGATTGCCGCCATCTTCAACCGCCGCCAGAGGACCATGTCTTTGACGCGGCCCATTACTTCGCCGATCCGGTTCATCTAGGACGGGTCGGACATCGCGATGTAGGCGAACATCTCGCCCAGGCTATGGAAAACAAATGGTGGACAGCAGGCTCGGAAAACGGGCGCCCCTTCCCCACAATCATCACAGATTTCGTCGAGAGTCGGTAATAGCAATGCCTATACGTCACCGCTGGATGTTGGCCATCCTTTTCCTTTCCCTTCCGGTTTGCGGCGCGCTAGCGCGCGCCGGCGAGGACCCAAGCGATCCTGAGAAGGACTGGAGTCGCCGCCAGCGCCGCATTCTGATCCTTGGGTCGTCCACCGCCAACGGGGGCGGAGCCACCCGTTACGAAATGTCCTGGGCAGGGCTGCTTGCCCAGGCGCTGGCCCCCGCCGGTTACACCGTGATCAATCGCTCCATTAATGGCAGCGACACGGCCGCAAGCCTCGCGCGGTTTGAGTCCGATGTCATGCCATTCCAACCGGGTTATGTGATCCTAGCGACTTCCATTGTGAACGAGTTTATTTTCACCCGGCAGGAGGAAGCGCTACGGTCCTTCGTCGAGAACACCCGGACGCTGATCCGGAAAGTAGAAGCGATAGGCGCCGTGCCGGTAGTTGTGGGGCCCTACCCGAACAACGCGTTCAATCGTAACCTCCGGACTCTCATGCGCACCGCCTATCAACAGTTGGAGGCGGAGGGAGTTCTAGTCTGGGACTTTTTCAGCGCGAGCGACGACGGTTTCGGCCGGTGGCTTCCGGGCTACTCAGAAGACGGCCTGCATCCTACAAATGCCGGCCACCGGGCCCTTTTCGAGTCCATCCCCATCTCGTACTTTTTGAACCCGGCGGCCACGAACCCGCCACCGCCGCCCCGGCTTGGCGCCCGTGCATGGCGTTTCCAAGGCCAATCCTCTTGTTCCGATGCTCTGCGCCTGACTCCTTCTCGCCCGGCCACATCCTGGACGGTCGCCTTTTGGCTGCTCACGCCGCCGGCGCAGGCCATCAACCCGTTGCTGCAAACTCCCGGATTGTCGGTTCGCGCGCTTGGGCGGCGGCTGGAAGTGCAAGCGCCGAGCAAGAGCGCCAGCAGCCTCCCCATCGAGGAAGGACGTCGCGTTCACGTCGCCGTGACCTACAACGGAGAGCGGAAGCTCGCGGTGCTCTACCTCAACGGCGTCGCCGCGGCATCTTTGGATGAACTGGAAGCTCCAGCCTCCACGTTCCGCATCGCGGGGCCGGAAACCGCCCCAGGAACCGAAATCCACGGGCTGTTGCTTTACCGATCCCCGCTGCCGGCCGAAGAAGTGCAAGCGATGGTGAATGGCATGCCCCCCACCCGTTCCCTGGAGGCATACCTGCCCCTCAATGTGTCGCCTTACCGCCAGCAACTGAACCAAGTTCCGGGAGCGCTCGAAGTCCTGGCATGTAGCGATGCGTGGTCGGTGGTTCCTGTGAGCGCCTCCGGTTCTGTGGCTCCCTAAGCTCGGGGACTGGCGGTTTCCGGCCGCTCAGTTTGATGGCTGGTACTGCACCACAACCGAGATACGGCGGTTAGAGGGAGCTTGGGGGTCTTCCGGTTTCAACAGGCGTTGGTCGGCGTACCCCCGCACCTGCGCCACCTGGTCGCGCCGTACACCGTCTTCCTGCATCATGCGGCGCGCGGCGTTCGCCCGGTCTGTAGAAAGCTCCCAGTTCGAGTATCCGCCGTCGCGCAGGTACGGGCGCGCGTCGGTGTGGCCTTCAATGAGCAACTGGTTCGGGAGCTTAGCCAATTCGGAAGCCAGCTTACGTAAGAGCTCCTCGCCGCTCCGGGTAGGTTTCGCGCTGCCGACCTCAAAAAACATGCCTTCCTCGGTTTCGAGCATTTCCACCCGCAGCCCCTCGGCGGTGATGGTGAGCTTGACTTGGTCTTTGATCTTATTGAATTCCGGCATCTGGCGGATGGAGGCTTCGATCTTCTGCTTGAGCTGTTCCATGGCCGCCTCCTTGGAAGGGACGTTTCCGGCCATCCCGTTGCCGCTGATCTTTCCTTTGCCCGAAGGGTCCCGGAAGTAGCCGCCAACGGCCTCTTGCACTTTCTTGCTGGTGTTCATGAGCCACAGCACAATGAACAGGGCCATCATGGCGGTGACAAAATCGGCGTAGGCCACTTTCCAGGCGCCGCCGTGATGCCCGCCGTGACGAGAAACTTTTTTCTTGATGACGATGAGAGGTTGGGCAGACTCTGACATAGCTTTATCAAGCGGCCTGGGCCGCCGGGGTTCTGTTCTTGCACGCTGCCTCGAAGTCCTTAAAGCTGGGGCGGAGGTGGGCCGGGATAGAGCGCCGTGCGAACTCGGCCGCAATCAGTGGCGAAGCACCCTTTAGAAAGGCCAACAAACCCACCCGTAAACACGCCAGGTATTGGCTTTCCGCCTCAGCCTGTTTCTGCATGTTTGCAGCCAGGGGACCGAACACGCCATAACAAAGTAGAATGCCGAGAAACGTACCTACCAGCGCAGCGGCCACTTTATGGCCGATTTCCTCCGGAGGGCCGCCTAGCGCCCCCATGGTGATCACTACCCCCAGAACTGCCGCCACGATGCCTAAACCCGGCAAAGAGTCCGCCACCGTAGTGAGTGCGGATGCCGGCTTGGCGCTTTCATGGTGATGGATGTCCAGATCCAATTCCATGATCTGGTCCAAGTCGTGCGGGTTGGCGCCGGCGCTGACCGCTACGCGCAGGGTGTCACACAGGAACGCTAACGCATGGTGGTCCGCCAGAAAAGTGGGGTACTTGTTGAACACGGCGCTCTTAGCAGGCTCTTCCACATCGGTTTCGAGCTTCGCCAGCCCGCTGCGCCGCCCGTAGCTAAACAGCTCGTTCAGCATTTTGAGGGTTTCCAAATAGCGGGCGGAGGAGTATTTCGGGCCTTTTAAGACGCTCAGCATTCCGGAAAGGATTCCCTTGAGGATATGAGGCGGGTTGGCCACGATCACCGTACCCGCTGCGGCGCCTCCGATAATGACAAGTTCGGCGGGTTGGAAAAGCACTTGTAGGTTCCCATGCTCCAACAGATACCCCCCAATAATCGAACCGAAAACCACCACTAACCCGATGAGAATGAACATGCAGGAGGCTCCACCAGGACTCTCAGCCAACTCATCGTCCCGAGGCGGCGATCTTTGAAAGAAAGCGTCTCCAAATCCAAGGCCCGGCTGGGATTAGAGGGAACCTGAGATTTGACTTTGGCGTTGTGTTCTAGTAAGCTGAGTTATTTGCGAGACCCCCGAGGGAGAAAGTCTGTCTCATGAAAACCCAATTTGTGTCCGGGGACGCTATCGTGCGGAACTGGTATGTGATCGACGCCGCGAATCAAGTTCTCGGCCGGGTGGCGTCCCAAGCCGCCCGCATATTAATGGGCAAACATAAGCCTAGCTATACGCCGTTCCTTGACACAGGCGATCATGTGATCATCGTGAACGCCGCCAAGGTGCGTCTCACAGGCAAGAAAGAAGATTTGAAAGTATACCGCCACCATACCGGTTATCCCGGAGGGCTCAAAGAAATCCCCGCGCGCAAGATGCGCGCCACGCGTCCAGAGCGCATGATGGAGCTGGCGGTAAAGGGCATGCTGCCAAAATCCAAACTTGGCAAGCAGATGGCCCGAAAGCTGAAAGTTTACGCCGGCGAGCGGCATCCTCACCAGGCGCAGAAGCCGGTGGAGATGGCCGTGGCTTGTTAGAAGCGAGAGGTAACGAGTGCCAACGAATTTAGTACAGTACTTGGGAACGGGCCGCCGGAAGTCGGCGGTTGCACGTGTCTTCTTACGACCAGGGAAGGGGAACATCACCATCAACGGCAGGCCGGTGGAAGCGTATTTCCCCGCTGAGGCTGCACGGTCCTTGGTGAAACAACCGCTGCTGGCGACCGAAACCGCTGATAAGTTTGACGTGCTGATTCTCGCCTCAGGCGGCGGATTCACGGGGCAAGCAGGAGCAGCCCGGCTTGGAATCGCTCGAGCCTTGTGCCAGTTCAACCTGGAGTTGCGCGCAAAACTCAAGGAGCTGAAACTGCTTACCCGAGATCCGCGCTGCCACGAGAGGAAGAAGTACGGTCAACCCGGAGCGCGGCGGCGCTTCCAGTTCTCGAAGCGTTAAATCCGGTTTTCCGAGGCAGGCGGCGCGCCTGCCTCTTGTTTTGTCCGTTTTGTCTCGCACGCAAATTTCGTTTGGGCCGCGTGCGCAGATTGCGTGAAGTCGCTAACCGCCAGTCGGCGTGGGACGCCCCTTACGCCCGGGCGAGGTAAGGAGGAAGTTTGCCAACCATTTCGATGAAGGAATTGCTCGAAGCTGGCGTTCACTTCGGGCACCAGACCAAGCGCTGGAATCCGAAGATGAAAGAATACATCTTCGGCGAACGCAACGGGATCTACATCATTGATCTCCAAAAAACCCTGAAGCTATTCAAAGAAGCCATGCAGTTTGTCGGCGACATGGCGCGCCAGGGCAAAAATGTCTTATTCGTGGGCACCAAACGCCAGGCGCAGGAAGCTGTCGCCGAAGAAGCCACCCGCTGCGGTCAATATTATGTGAACCAGCGGTGGTTGGGCGGACTGCTCACGAACTACCAGACCGTCCAGCGCTCGATCAAGCGCCTCAAGGAGCTCGACGCGATGGCCGAAAGCGGCGAGTGGGGTAACCGCACCAAGAAAGAAATCATCCGGTTGGAGCGCGAGCGGAAACATTTGCAACAAAACCTCGCAGGCATCAAAGACATGCCCGGCTTGCCGGATCTCCTGTTTGTGATCGATTCCAACAAAGAAGCGATCGCTGTGGCGGAAGCCCGCCGGCTTGGCATCCCGGTAGTCGCCGTAGTGGACACCAATTGCGATCCGGACCTGGTGGATTGGGTCATCCCGGGGAATGACGACGCGCTGCGCGCCATCCGCTTATTTACAAACAAAATAGCGGATGCTGTGATCGAGGGACGGGCGCTCGCTACCGAGCAGGAGTTCACCGCCGAAAGGATTGTGGCTGAAGAATTGCCGACGGAGGTCGATCTTAGCCAGCACGCTCAGTACCTGGCGCCGGAGTTTGCCGAACAGCTTATGCAGGAGAGCTTGGCGGACGAGGACCTTCCTAGCGTTTCGCTGCCCAAGAAATCCGAACCTGTGGCGGACGAGACGCCGGCAGCGGGGGCTGAATAGCAGTTTTGGGCCGCCGTCCGGAGGGCCCCCAGCGGGTCACCGGACGCCGGAGTTCGAGTTTCGCGTCGCGGCGTCAGGATCCGCGGCGGATGGAATCCAAGTGGGGATATAACGACTATGGCGGAAATCACCGCACAACTTGTAAAACAGCTTCGCGAGCGCACTGGCGCGGGCATGATGGAGTGCAAAAGCGCGCTGGTGGAGGCGAAAGGCGATTTGGCGGAAGCCGAAGTGGTGCTTCGCAAGCGCGGACTCGCCTCCGCCGCTAAAAAAGCCGGACGCGCCACCCGCGCCGGCGTGATCGGCTCTTATATTCACCCCGGCGCGCAGCTCGGCGTGCTCGTGGAAGTCAATTGCGAGACGGATTTCGTGGCGCGCAATGAAGAATTCCAGCGGCTGGTGCATGACATCGCGATGCAGATCGCGGCCGCCGATCCGAAGTTCATCCGCAAAGAGGACGTCACGGCCGAAGTGCTGGAAAAGGAAAAAGAAATTCAGCGCGCCCGCGCCCTGGCCGAAGGCAAGCCGGAGAAAATTGTGGATAAAGTGGTCGAGGGCCGGCTGGCTAAATTTTACGAGGAAATCTGCCTGTACGAGCAGCCATTTATCAAAGACAACACGTTGACCGTCGGCCAGTTGATCGCTAGCAAAATCGCCACGATCAAGGAAAACATCTCCGTTTCCCGGTTCGTGCGTTTCAAAGTGGGCGAAATGGCCGCCGAAGCGCCGGCCGGACCGTGTGAGTAAGAGGCGGGCCGCGGGCTTGCTATGGCCAAATACCAACGCATCCTTCTTAAGCTCTCCGGCGAGGTTATGGCCGGGCGGAGCGCGTTCGGTATCGATGGCGAGCGGGTTGCGGCTCTCGCCTTGGAAATTGCGGAGGTCGTCCGCGCTGGAGTTCAAATCGGGCTGGTAGTCGGCGGAGGCAACTTTATCCGCGGAGTAACGGCTTCCCGTGATCTCGACCGAGTCACGGCGGACCACATGGGCATGCTCGCCACTGTCATGAATGCTTTGGCGCTTCAGGACCGTTTCGAACGCATGAATGTCCCCGCCCGCGTCATGAGCGCCATCCACATGAGCCAGGTCTGTGAACCGTATACCGTGCGCCGCGCCTTGCGGCACTTGGAAAAAGGCCGGGTCGTAATCTTTGCCGGGGGAACTTCAAACCCCTTTTTTTCCACCGACACGGGCGCGGCGCTGCGGGCGCTGGAAATGCACGCCGAAGTGCTAGCCAAGGCCACCCGGGTGGACGGCGTTTTCGACAAGGACCCGCTTACGCATCCTGACGCGGTCATGTTCAAACAGGTGAGTCCTCAGGAAGTTCTGGCCCGCGGGCTTCAGGTGATGGACGCCACCGCCGTAGCCATGTGTCGTGACCATCACCTGCCCGTCATCGTTTTCAATCTCAATGTCCCAGGCAATATAATGCGAATGACGATGGGTGAATCCATCGGAACGCTGATTTGTTGAACGAGGCCCACATGAAACCAGCACCAACGCCCAGCAATACGTTCCAGAGTTTAAAAGATGTGCAGGCGAACGCTAAGACTCGCATGGAGAAGGTCTTAGCGGACTTTCAGCACGAGATGGCGTCCATTCGCACCGGGCGCGCCTCGGTGAACCTGCTGGACGGCATACGGGTGGATTATTACGGCACCCCGACGCCGCTCAATCAGTTGGGTACGCTTCACGTCCCGGAACCTTCGTTGATCACGGTTCAGCCGTGGGATGTTTCCATGATCGGAGCCATCGAAAAAGCGATACGCGCTTCCGATCTCGGCTTGAATCCGGCCAACGACGGCAAGGTCATTCGGATTCCCGTCCCTCCCCTTACGGAAGAACGCCGCAAAGAACTGGTCAAGAAACTGAATCATATGGCCGAAGAGCACCGCGTGGCGCTGCGCAATATCCGGCGTGACGCTAACGAAGCGCTGAAAAAGCTTCTGAAAGATAAGTTGATCAGCGAAGACGATGAGCGTAGGGGCCTGGACGAGGTACAAAAGCTTACGGACAGTTACATCGCCAAGCTCGATCAAATGGCGAAAGCGAAAGAAAAGGAGATCCTGGAAATCAAGTAGTTCACATCTACTTAGCAGTTGGGAAAAGCCGGCCCGAGGGTCGGCTTTTTTGTGTTTACGGCGGGTCGTCCCGGCGCTTATGCCGTGTGCAATTCGAGGATGTCCCCATCTTCCACAACGTGTGTCCGTTCCACCAGCCGCCCTTCTTGGTCGCCCGTTTTCGAGTAAAGGCGAGCGTATTTCAGGCGCTCGGCGAAGTCCCGGTGCACCAAACGCGCCACGTCCTGAACGGTTTGGCCCCTTTTAACCACATAGGGAGTGCTGAAATCCGGCTTTTTCCCAGGAGGCTTCGTGTATACCCGCACAAGTTCCAGGAGGTCGAAGGCGGCGCGAGCGAACGCATCCAAATTCCACCCCGTCAGCGCCGAAACAGCCAGCGTGCGGAAACGTCCCGCATAGAGCTCCTGTAACGCCCGGAAATCCTCCAGCGCGCCTTCGCGGTCACATTTGTTCGCCAGCAGGAGCTTAGGCGCCGGGACTCGCCACTCAGTAAGCTTTGCCGTCACAAACTCAATGCTTTCGAGCGCGTCCGGCGCCGAAGGGTCCACCACGAGCACAGTCATATTGGCTGGACGTACGGCCTGCGGCATCCAGGGCTCAGTGAAATCGGGCGAGACGGGCGGAAGATCCACGAGCTGAATCTGCACGTCCTCAAATTCCATCATGCCCGGAGTCGGAGCGCGCGTGGTGAAAGGATACTCAGCCACCTCAGGCCGCGCATGCGTTAAGGCGCACACCAGTTGGGATTTCCCCGAATTAGGCGGACCTACTAGCGCAACCTGCCCTGCTCCTTCCCTTTTGACCAGGTAAAAGGGTGTGGCGTGGCTCACTCCCTTCTTCTGCGACTCCTTCCGCACCTGAGAGAGACGGCGCTTGATGTCCGCCTGTAATTTTTCAGTGCCTTTGTGTTTCGGAAGGGTGGCGAGCATCTCTTCCAGAGCGGCGATCTTTTCTTGCTGGGTCGTGGCCGCGCGATAACGGGCCTCGGCAGCCAAGTAGTCCGCCGTCAAGTTTGCCGGCATTCGGCCCCCTTGGGGAACAGAATACAGCAGGTTGCGGTCGCGGTAAACTGGACCTTTCTGAGGCATTGAAGATCATGCGACATCTCGTAGCCCTAGCCGTTCTGACCTGTTCTGCGGCCTCCCTTCGCGCAGCCGAACCCAATGACTGGGAGAACCCCGCCGTTTTTGGCATTCACAAGGAACCCGGACACGCCAATCTTATGCTGTATCCCACACGGGCGCTCGCCCTGAGCGGAGACAAGACTGCTTCTCCGTGGTTCCTCTCGCTGAACGGGATGTGGAAGTTTTACTGGGTGAAACGCCCGGAGGAGCGTCCGGTGCGCTTTTATGAACCCTCCTTCAGCGTGGCGCATTGGAAAGAAATCCCAGTGCCTTCCAACTGGCAGATGCAGGGATATGACTTCCCCCATTACACCAACATCCGCTATCCATTCGAGAAAAATCCTCCGTTCATCCGCCACGACCACAACCCGGTGGGATCCTACCGGCGTGAGTTTCAGCTTCCGCCCAGTTGGAAAGGGCGGCAGGTGTTTCTACACTTCGCCGGCGTCGACTCGGGCTTTTACGTGTGGGTGAATGGCCAAAAAGTCGGATATAGCGAAGACAGCCGCACGCCTGCTGAATTCAACATCACGAAGTATGTGAAGCCCGGAACAAATATCGTGGCTGCGGAGGTGTACCGGTTCACCGACGGGTCATACCTAGAAGATCAGGATTATTTCCGATTGAGCGGCATCTACCGGGACGTATTCTTGTTCTCAACTCCGGACACGCACATCCGCGACTTCGAGATATGGACACCGCTCGATAGCAGCTACCGCGACGCCGAATTGCAGTTGCACGTGAAAGTGCGGAACTATGCCACGGCCGCGCGGGCGGCCAGCGTGGAGGCCGAGTTGCTGGACGCCGGCGGGAAACTGGTGGTCCGCCCCGCGCCGAAGAAAGTCAGCGTCGAGCCCGGAGGGGAGGCCGTGGCATCGTTCCACGAAAAAATAGCGAACCCGCACAAATGGTCTGCCGAGCAGCCGTACCTCTACCGCTTGCTACTCACCCTGAAAGATGCTTCCGGCAACGTGGCTGAGGTCATTCCCGCACGCATAGGCTTCCGCACCACCGAGGTTAAGAACGGGCAGTGGCTGCTCAATGGCAAGCCGGTGTACATCAAGGGCGTCAACCGCCACGAGCATGATCCGGACCTCGGTCATGTCGTCACCCGGGAAATGATGCTCAAAGATATCCTGCTCATGAAGCGCAACAACATCAACGCCGTGCGAACTTCTCATTATCCTAACGATCCGCAGTGGTACGACTTGTGCGACGAATACGGACTGTATCTGGTGGACGAAGCCAATATCGAGTCGCACGGCATGGGTTATGATCCCAAAACCACACTGGCGAATAAGCCTGAGTGGGAAGCGGCTCATTTGGACCGTATCATGCGCATGGTGGAACGCGACAAGAACCATCCTTCGGTGGTTTTCTGGTCTATGGGCAACGAAGCAGGCGATGGCGTCAACTTCGAAAAATGCTATCGCTGGATCAAGCAACGAGACCGCACGCGTCCGGTGCAATACGAACGCGCCGAGCTCCGCCCGCACACAGACCTTTATGTGCCTATGTACGCGCCGATCAGCCGAATCGTAGCCTATGCTGAGACTAACCCGCCCCGTCCTTTGATTCTGTGCGAGTATGCGCATGCCATGGGAAACAGTGTGGGCAATTTCCAGGATTACTGGACCGCCATTGAAAGCCACCGCAGCCTGCAAGGCGGCTTTATCTGGGACTGGGTGGACCAGGGACTACGCAAGCGCACGGCAGATTGGAAGGAGTTTTGGGCTTATGGCGGCGATTTCGGCGATAAACCAAACGACAAGAATTTCTGCATCAACGGGCTGGTGCAGCCCGACCGCAAGCCTAACCCGCATTTGAATGAGGTGCGGAAGGTTTATCAGAACATCAAAACATTCCCCGTGGACTTGGCTGCGGGAAAGGTGCGCGTTAAAAACGGTTACTTTTTCACCAACTTGGATGCGTTTCAGGTGTTATGGGAACTGACCGCAGACGGAGTGCTTGCCGCCCGGGGCCAACTGGCGCCCCTTGCGCTGGAACCGGGCGCCGAGCAAACGATCACCATTCCCGTGCCGAAACCGGAACTGAAGCCCGCCACCGAATACTGGCTAAAAATCAGTTATTCATTGAAAGACCCTCAACCATGGGCGCCGCGGGGACACGTCGTAGCCTGGGATCAGTTCCGTATGCCCTGGGAGGCGCCGCCTGGGCCCAAAGCCAACGTCTCCGCAATGCCGGAGGTGAAGTTGGAAGAATCGCCCGGCGCTTATACGGTGAAAGGCAAAGACTTCGAAGTCCGCGTCAGCCGGCAGCGAGGAGCCATTGCCTCGTTCCGCATTAACGGACGAGAGCTCATGGCTCGTCCGCTCGAACCAAACTTCTGGCGTCCGCCCACGGACAACGACGAAGGGAACAAAGCGCCGAAACGCTTAAGCGTGTGGTGGATGGCCGGACCGGAACGAGAAATCAAGCAAGTGCGCGCTACGCAAGTGCTCCCCCAAGTGGTCCGCATCGAAGCCGAATCCATACTGCCCGCCGGCGGTTCCGATTACAAGAACACCTATACGATTTACGGCAGCGGCGACGTCATTGTCGAAGCGAGTTTTGTTCCGCGCGCGAAGCTGCCCGAATTGCCACGATTTGGAATGCAAATGGCGATGCCGGCCGACTTTTCCCGGATGACGTGGTTCGGGCGCGGACCCCATGAGAGTTACTGGGACCGCAAAACCGGCGCCGCCGTGGGCTTGTATTCCGGACCTGTCCGCGAGCAAGTCCACGTCTACGTCCGCCCGCAAGAAACCGGCAATAAGGAAGACGTACGCTGGGTTTCGTTCACCGATAAAGAAGGAGTGGGACTGCTGGCGGTAGGCATGCCGCTGCTGTCCGCCAGCGCCTGGCCATTCACCATGGATCAGCTCGAAAATGCGCGGCACACCCACGAGCTGGAGTTCGACACCCGTACGTTTACCGTCAACCTCGACTACAAGCAGACCGGCGTAGGCGGGGACAATAGTTGGGGCGCCCGCCCGCATCCTGAGTACACTCTGTTTTCGCAGCCGTATAGTTACCAATTCCGCCTGACGCCCTTGCGCGGGCGGAGCAGCGCACCAGCGGCGCTCGCCAAAACGGTTTTCGAATGAAGGCAACCGGCCGCTCGGAGCGGGGAGAGTACCCGCACGGGCATCTTTTTGCATCCATATACGTGAGGCTCGATGCATGAGCTGAGCGCACAACTCGACCCTAGAATCCAGCTCCACGCTGCCGGGCAGGCGTGGGTGGAACTTTCCATGCCGTGCGACATGAGCCTGCTCGAACAGGTCCAAGCGTATTTTGAATCGTTGGAAAGCGACCTGCCTGAACGAACACGGCAAGCCATCGTCGAAGCTCTTCACGAACTACTGGCCAACGCCATCGAATGGGGCGGGAGCCTGGATCCCGCCACAAGAGTGCAAATCAAACGCATTCGGGGCGCGCGAATGGTCTTGTACCACATATCCGACCCCGGCAGGGGCTTCCAGGAACAGGACCTTCCCCACGCCGCTTGCAGCTACGAAAACCCAGCCGGGTTAAAACACGTCGGCATACGGGCGGGACGCGGAATGCGCCCGGGCGGATTCGGTTTGGTGCTGGTCAGGCAACTGGTGGACGAACTCATCTATAATCCGGCGCACAATCAAGTGATCTTTGTGAAGTATCTTTGAGCCTTTGGCCTGGCCGCTCCAAAGTAGCTACGCCGGCAATCGCGTCATGCGATCCCTTAGCGGGCGTCCTGATGAAGACCCTTTGGGCCTTTGGGCGTTCGGCGGCGAATAGAGAATAAAGGCCGAAAACTGGGACGCTTAGGCATGTCGCCGCCCGCAGCTTTTGGCGGAACAAGACGGTTTACAACGGGCGGCGAGGGTGGTATGGTGGCTGGTCAAGGCGATTCAGGCCCACGCCAAAAGGAGGGCGCATGGCTGAGCAGGTCCGCTGGGGGGTCACTGGATCCGGCGGCATTGCGCGGCGCCGCACGATACCCGAAGGAATCGCTGCGGCGCGCAACGCCGTGCTTTCCGCCGTTTACGACGCCAACGCCGCGGTGAACGCGCAGGTAGCCGCCCAATACGGGGCGCGAGCGGCGTCCGGGATGGAAGATTTGCTGGGAGAAGACGTGGATGCTGTCTATATCGCCAGCCCTACGGAGGCTCATTACGAACAAGCGCTCGCAGCTTGCGCCGCCGGCAAGCACGTGCTGTGTGAAAAGCCTTTAGGGCTGAGCGTCGGAGAAGCAGAGTCCATGGTGGCGGCCGCCGCCCGCGCCGGCGTGCGGTTCGCAACGGCGTTCATGATGCGCTTTCAATCCCAACATCAGGAAGCTCTGCGGATCATCCGCGCGGGCGGCTTAGGGCAGCCCGTGTATGCCCGTGCGCAGCTCTCATGCTGGTATCCGCCCATCGAAGGAGCGTGGCGGCAAGATCTTTCGCGTAGCGGAGGCGGCTCTCTGATCGACATGGGAGGGCATCTGATAGATTTGCTCGAGATGCTTTGGGGTCCGGTAAAGCAGGTAAGTTGTTTTGTAGGGAACGCCGTGCATGCTTACCAGCCGGAAGACAGCGCCGTAGCCCTGCTGGCGTTTGAGAACGGAGCGTTCGGAACCGTGGACGCCTTTTTTTGCATCCCCG